>Ga0302157_10002754_pt1 | contig 20198 bp, 1 predicted proteins | sample I_Bog_N3_3_FD_193502 | JGI IMG/M metagenome (GOLD analysis project Ga0302157, IMG submission 193502) | Peat permafrost microbial communities from Stordalen Mire near Abisko, Sweden - I_Bog_N3_3 | ecosystem: Environmental > Terrestrial > Soil > Wetlands > Peat | place: Sweden: Abisko, Stordalen... | reverse complement strand
AGGTGTTTGTCTCGGTACAGACAATCGCGCCATCGGTCGCGCCCACCGTCAGCGTCGTGCCGACAAGCCCGGTGGTCCCGGTGCAGGCCAGCGTCGCGGTGTAATTGGCGGCGCTGCCAAAACTGACGCTTTCCGCAATCGTCCCGACTTCACCGGCATAGACCGTGACCGGCGTGCCCGTGGTTGTGTTGTTGCCGCTGTTCACCGAAGCGCCCGTCGTGGCAGCGTTGGTGAACCCGGTGGTCGCAACCGTCGCCGTGTCACCGCCCGGACCGCCAGACCATACCTTCTTCAGCGTCAACGTCGCCGATTTGCGCGTGTTGGTGTAAGTACACACGATCGCCGCCCCGTTGTCACCCGGCGCAATGGTCAGCGTACCTGATGCCTGTCCGTTGGCGGCGTTAGTCGACTGATTGGTCGAATTCGCGCAGGCCACCGTGGTGCTATAGTTGGCGATGTTCGTCCCGGTTTCCGCCGGCAGTGTGATCACGTCGCCCGAAACCACCGTCACCGCCGCGCCGCTGTTGGCTGGCGTACCTCCTGGTATGGTGAACGAACTGGTGTTGTTGGCCCCCCCCGTGGTCGCGCCGATCCGGGCGGAATCGGTGGTCAGCGTGCCCGCGCCGCCCCAAGTCTTGGCCAGTTGCAGCGTCGCCGTCCTGGGCGTGTTGGTATAGGTGCAGGCGATGATGCCGTTGACGCCGTTGGCCCCCGCATCGGTCGCATCCGCCAGGTTGATCGTCAGCGTGTTGGCAACCTGGCCATTGGTTCCGCTCAAAGTGCTTGCAGGCGTGGCACCGCCCCAAGTCTTGCATGAAAGCGTGGTCGTGTAGTTGGCCAGAGAGCCCGACGTCAGCGTTTCGGCCGGAAGCGTGACCGTGCCCGACACCGAAGCCGGCACACCAAATGCATCCGAAGTGCCGTTCGAGCCAGCCGCTGTCGCGGTTACATTGAACGGCGTGGTATTTGCCAGAACGCCGCCTGTCGTGGCCGCGATGTGGGCGATGTCGCCCGCTCGGCTGCCCGCAGCCCAGACCTCGTTCACCTGAAGGATAACGTTCCGGTTACGGTAATAGCAATAGACGTTCGCGGGCGGCGTGGCCGTCGCGCTGAGGGCAAGGGTATTGCTGGCCTGCCCATTGGTTCCGCTGAGCGTACCCACCTTCGGCGCCGTCGCCCAGTCACCCGGAACCCCCAGTTGCGCAGAGAAGCACTGGAGGTCCGTCGCATAGGGGGCGATGGTTCCCGTTTCGGCGCCCAATGTCGCAGTCTGCCCCGCATAGATGGGAACGGCGGCACCGCCGATAAACGTGACAAATGTCTGGCTCGTCAACGAACTCTGCGTGGTGTTGGTGGCCAACCCCGTGGTCGCAGGAATGGTGACGGTAATGCCTGGCGCAGTGGTATCCCAGAACTTGTAGACAGTGAGCGTACTTGCCGCGCTGTTGGTCAGCGAACAGGTGATCGCCGCGCCCGCCACCACATTGCCCTGCGGTATCGTCGCGACATTGGTCGCAGAGATGCTGCCAAAGCTTGCGGGATTGCCTGTCGCGGCGGCGTTGGCGTCGGTGCAACTCACCGCCGTCAGCGCATAGCCTGACTGCGGGGTTTCAGTGATCGTTACCGGCAGGCTGAGCGTCGTCACGTTCACCGCCGCGCCAGACACCGGCGTGCCCACCACCAACGTGGTGATCGGTGCCGGATTGGACACCAGATTGGTCGCGGCAAAGTTGAACGTGCCGACACCACCCACGCTGGTCTTGATAATCGCGACGGTCGCCGGTTTGATCGTGTTGGTAACGGTACAACTGATGAGGTCGCCCAGCGCTGGTGTGACGTTGATCGGCAGCGCAGTGAGCCCGGTGACACTGGTCGGTCCCGCGTTCGTGCAAGCCACGCCTTGCGTATATTGCGCCAGCTTCGAGGCGCTGCCCACCGCCATCGCTTCATTGAGCACGTAGGCGCTGCCAGCGGTGGCGGTGAAGGAATAGACTGGCGAAGTGATCACGGCACCAGAGCCGGTCGTAGCGGTCGCCGCAGGCGCGCCGGTCCCCGTTGCGCTTAGCGCGAACTGGTCCAGCGCGTTGATACGCCCGCCACTGCCCAGCGCCTTTTGCAGCTTGATGGTCGGCGGAGCAGGCGCATTGGTGATGGTGCAGGTGATCGCATCGCCCAGCGCCGGCTTTACGCTGATCGGCAACGCAGTGAGCCCGGTGACACTGGTCGGGCCCGCGTTGGTGCAGGACACGGTCTGCGCATATTGCGTCAGCGCCGACGTGCTGCCCGCCGCCATCGCTTCGTTCAGTGTATAAGTCACACCCGCCGTTGCGGTGAAGCTATAAGCCGGCGAAGTGACCGCTGCGCCGGTGCCCGTGGTAGTGGTCGCCGCAGGCGCGCCGGTTCCGGTGCCGGTGAGCAAAAACTGGTCCGTCGCGTTGATACGGCCCGTGCCGCCCAGCGCCTTTATCAGTTTGATGGTCGGCGCGGCAGGCGAATTGGTAACAGTGCAGGTGATCGCATCGCCCAGCACCGGCGTGACGGTGATCGGCAAAGTGGTAAAGCCGGTAACATTGGTGGTGCCGCCGGGATTGGTACAGGCCACCACCGCACTGTATTGAGCCAGCGTCGAAGTACTGCCCGCGGCCATCGCTTCGTTCAGGGTATACGTTGTGCCCGCCGCGCCGGCAAAGCTCAACAGACCAGTGCCGCCGGTTACAGTGGCACCCGCGCCCGTGGACGTGGCGCTCGCCAGCGCAGAGGCCGCGATGGCTGCCGCGTCGCCCGTGGCGGAAATCTGGAACTGGTCGGCCGCGTTGATACGCCCCGTGCCGCCCAGCGCCTTTTGCAGGCTGATCGTAGGCACCTTGTTGTTGGTGAAGTCGCACGTATAGGCCGCGCCCGACACAGCGGCGCCCGTCGGCAGCGCGGCGGTGGCGCCCATGCCGGTCAGCGGGTTGCTGCCAGCGGTATTGCCGTCCGCCGCATAGTTGGCGTCGCTGCAACTCCAGTTGATGGCGTAACTGGCTGCGGTCGTGGTGCCGGGGAACGCGTCTTCGACGATGTTCGTGGCGACACCCTGCGCGGTCAGGGCTTGTACGCCAAGCGGGTCGGTAACCTTGGTGCCGGAAACCGCCGTGGTGACGGTGCGGCTGGCATAGCCGTTGCTGGCGACTAGGCTGTTGAACTTGAATGCGCCGGTGTTGCCGACGCTGGTCTTTGTAACCAGCACAGTGGGCTGTTTTGCGTTTGTAATCGCGCAGACGATGCTTGCGCCGGGCCTGACATTGGCCGCCGGTACGGTGATCACCCCGGCAGCGCTGAAAGTGGCCGGAATCGCGCCCGCGCCAACCGGATTGCCCGACGCGGCAGCATTGCTGTCGGTGCAGCTAAGCGCGCTGATGACATAACCCGCAGCGGGCACTTCGATGATCTGGGTCTGCGTGTTGTTGGCGGTGACCATGACCGCCGGACTGTTCGTGCCCGTCGTTGCGCCGTCCGCCGTGGGCGAAGTGATCGTGCCCAGCGTGGTGGGCGCGCTCGCTACCAGATTGACCGGCGTGCTGAAAGTGGCCGTCGTCGCGGTCGCGTTGAGCGATTTGGTCTTGATCTTGTTGAACGCCAGCGTTGCGGCAGGCGAATTGGTGATGGTGCAGGTGATGTTGGCCCCCGCCACCGGAGTAATTGTCAGCCCGGTGGCGGGGGCAAAGGCAGTGCCCACCACTGGCAGGCCGGTTTGCAGGCCGGCACTGTCGGTACAGCCGATGGTTGCGGCATAGTTCGCCAGCACAGTGGTGCCAGAGGCCGCTTCCGTCAGTGTATAGGCAGTGCCCGCCACAGTCTGGAACGCGCCAGTGGTGCCCGTCCCCGACGTGACAACATTGGTGGCGCCGGTGGTGGTGGACGCGGCTGTAGCGTTGACCACGGTACCGCCGGTCTTGATGGCCATGGTGAATTGGTCGGTCGAAGCAAACCGCGCGCCGCCCAGCGCCTTGTTCAGCGTCAGCGTACCGGTCTGGTTGGTGAAGGTGCAGATGCCAAGCGTATCTTGCGGCACGCTGGCAAAGCTGGCGGTGTTTCCGCTAACTGTAGGAGTTAGCGTGGTCGTGGCGCCAGTCTGCTGATTAGTGGCGGTGCACGCCACGCCGTTGAGCGCAAAGCCGGCGGCAGGTGTTTCCGTGATGCTGACTGCCTGCACGCCGGGGTTCTTCACCAACAGCGCCTGGTTGTTGGTGCCCGTAGCGCTGGCGTCATAGTATTTTGGGGTGTTGGAAGTCGTCGTGGTGATTGACGCCGTTGTACCGCCGCCGCCAAATGTTGTGTCGAGCCCGCTGGTAGCAAAGTTGAAAGTGCCCGCACCGCCGATGCTGTTTTTCACCAGGCAAATGCCGGTGGACGAGATGCTGGGGATAGTCAGCCCGATATCATCCGCCACGCCACCGCCGGATTGGAAGAAGATATTCAAAGTGCCCGAACCGGGCACCCCGGCTGGCAAACGGATCAGCACCGGCTGGTTGCCGCTGCCCGCAACCACTCCGGCACTACAGCCCGTGAGGCAGGTTGCGCCATTCAAGGCCGTGGGCACCTGGCTGGTGTTGCTTCCACTTGTGGATTGCGCTTGCCAGTACACGACGCCACCATAGATAAGCTGGATCGTAGAGGCATTGCCGGCAACGGTACCGCCGCCCTTGCCGTAGAACCAGTTGAAGCTGACCAGAGCCCCCCCCGTCACTCCTCCGCTGACTGTTTGAGTCGCGCTGGCGTTTGCGCCGTCAATATACCCCTGTATCGACGTTGCCGTTGTATTCCACGTACCGGTCTTGGTCCAATTTCCGCTCGTGAAATCGGGCAGAACCGGATTTGTGTTGCACACACCCGTCGGCGTCGGGGTGATCGTGAACACCGTATCGGTATCGGTGGCGCTGTTGTTGCTCAACACCGGATCGACCAGCCCCGCGGGCGGGGCGATGGTAGCGATATTGTCGATGGTGGTGCCCGCCGCGCCGGTGACAGTGCTGGTGACGGTAAAGGTCACGCTGCCGCCTGCCGGTAGGCCGGGGATCACAATGCCAGCACCCTGCATCAGCGCAACCGTGGTGTTGGCCGCCGTGGGGCACGCAGCACCGCCGCTGGCGCTGCCGCACGTGACCGCGCTAACGGACAGGTTCGTTACCGCCGGATCGGTGAACACGGCATTAGTGGCCGTGGCCGGCCCTGCGTTGCTGACCACGATGGTATACGTGTTGGTGGCGCCGGGCGCGACCAGGGCTGTGCCGTCGTTCTTGGTGATCGACAGATCCGCCTGCCCCGCCGCCGCGTTAGTATATGTGCACGTGATCGCCTTGCCGGAATCGGCAGGATTGATGGTCAGCGTGTTGGTGGCCAGTTGTCCGTTGGTGCCGCTCAGCGTGCCGCCGGTGCAGGTAATGGTGGTGACATAGTTGGCCAGATCGGCGAACGGCGTCATGGTTTCCGCCGGCAGGGTGAACACCGTGCCGACCGGCGCGCTGATCGCGGCGCTGGCGTTGGAACCGGGCGCGGTGGCGTTGAACGACACTGTGTTGGCGACAACCGGCGTCGCGGAATTGCTGGTTGCGCCGATGGTCGCCACATCGCCAACCTTGCTGGCGCTGCCCCAATCCTTGGCGAGCGTCAACGTGGCAGCGTTGGGTGTGTTGGTGATCGTACATGTGATGTTGGCACCGGTCACCGCTGCCGGAATTTCCAGCCCCGTTGCAGGATTGAACGCCGTTCCCGCCGCTGGAAGGCCTGTTTGTTTGCCGTTGGCATCGGTACACGCGATGGTGCTGGTATAGTTGGCCAGATTGGCGGTGCCCTGCGCCACCTCGGTCAACCAGTAGTTGGTTCCCGCGATACCCGCGAACACGCCAGTTGTTCCCGTGCCCGCTGTGACAGTGGAACCCGTGCCCGTGGTCGTAGCGTTGGTGCTGCTGCTGACCACAGTCCCGCTGGCGCTGCCGGTCAGAATTTGGACCTGGAACTGGTCGGTATTGGCCAGACGGTTGCCACCCAGCGCCTTGGTCAGGGTGATGTTGGCGGCAGGAATGGTATTGACCACGGTGCAGGCCACGGTGGGCAGACCGGCGGCGGTCCCGGTCGTGATAAGCGCATTGGCCGGGAGCGTGATGGTGCCTGCCGCCGCGTTCACAGTAGGCTGCACATTGCCGCTGGTACCGGTGCACGTGGCACTGGTCAGGCCATAGTTGGCCGGCATGGTTTCAGTGAACGTCGTCGCGGTATTTTGTGCGGTCAGGATTTGCGGCGCAGTACTGGCCTGCCCGGCCGCGCCGACGCCGGTGGTGGTCAGGCCTGTGCCCGGCGTTACCCACCCATTGGTGCCGCTGAAATTGAACGGTCCGCCAAAGCCGCCCTGGGTCTGTTTGGTGAACGTGACCTTGGGATGGCAGACCGCCGTGTTTGAGGCCATAAAGCCGCCCGCCCCCCCGAGATTGGGTGTGTCGAACATGATCACATTGCTGCCAGCGTGCCAATTGCCGGTCAGCGTGATACTTTGCGGAGCAGCGTTGTATGGCGCAGCCGGTGCGTTCGCCTGCTGCACGCCGTTCACGTAAACCCCGGTGACGCTATCATCCGCTGCATAACTGACGGTCATCGCGAATGTGGTCGGATCGACGCCAGCGGCCAGATTGAACGTATAGCGATACCATTCCTGGCCAACATAAGCGCCGTTCGCGCCGTTCCAGTTGTCCGAGATCCAGCTATAGTTGCTGCCGGCGGCAGTCCACCCACCATTGACGTTGCTGACAACGGCCCGCGCCCAGGACGTGGGCGGCGTGGTTGCCGTTCCGATTCCGTGCTCCCAATGCGCGTCATATGTTTGGGGTGATGAGGTTACGCCCAGAACGCCGTTGTAAGTCGTATTGACTGCGGTGTTGAAGATGGCCGGATTGGTCGTGCAATCAACCGTGGGCGGCGTGGTGATGGCGGCAACGACCGTGTTGGTGATCGTGCAAGTCATCTTCGCCTGCGCCGGCGAGGTGAAACTGGCCGGTATGGTAAAGTTCCCAGTGCGGTTGTTCGTGCCGTCGGCGATCGACAGCGCCGTGCCCGACGACAGCATCGTATTGCCAAGGCCATCCTGACAGGTGGCGGTCGTGGTGTAGTTCGACCAGTAAGTATTGACGTTGTCATACCCTTCCTGGATCGTCCAGGCAGTGCCCGCAGGGGGTGATGTCAGCGTGACCGTGCCGCCATTGACCACACCGGTTGCGGGCATACCCGTCGCCCACCCACCGTTGTTGACAAAGCCCAGCTGTGCCAGAGTCTGCGCATCGATCGCCGTACCGCTGAACGCCTTGGTCACGCTGATCGTGGGCACGACGTTGGTGATGGAGCACACGATATTGGCGGCGTCCTTTACGTTGCCCGCCGGAATCGTGATCACCCCGGCACCCGTATAGATCGCCGGAATAGCGCCCGTCCCCGCCGGATTGCCCGATGCGGCCGCATTGTTGTCGGTGCAGCTCAGCCCCGCCATGGCAAAGCCGGCGGCGGGCACTTCGGTGATCTGGACCGCCGTGTTGTTGGCGGTCGCGACGACTGCGGCACCGGTGGTGCCGGCAACACCATCGGTCGCGCCAGAAGTGATCGCCGCCGGGGTTGAATTCAAATTGACCGGCGTGCTGAAACTGGCCGTGGTGGCCGTGCCATTGCCCGTGCCAGCCTTGATCTTGTTAAAGCTGATCGTGGCGTTGGACGTATTGGTGATGGCGCACACGATGTTCGCGCCGGGCTTGGTGATGGTAAAGGGAAAAGTGATCACCCCGGCGGCGGTGAACGTCGCGGCAAGCGTGCCTGTTGCGTTGCCAGAGATCGCGGCATTGGTGTCGGTGCAGACGAGCCCGGTGATGTTAAAGCCGGTAGAGGGCACTTCGGTAATCTGGGCCTGGGTGTTGTTGGCGGTCACTTCCACCGCGACATTGTTGACACCCGCCACACCATCGGCCGTGCCCGATGTGATCGTGGCCGGGGTGCCTTTCAAATTGACCGGCGTGCTGAAACTGGCCGTGGTGGCCGTGGTATTGCCGCTGCCCGCCTTGGTCTTGTTGAACGTGATCGAGGCGTTGGCGGTATTGGTGATAGTGCAGGTCATCGCCGCCTGCGCCGCCGAAGTGAACGTGGCCGGAACCACGAACGAGGCCGAACGGTTGCTGGCGCCATTGGCAATGGTCATCGCCGCCGGCGCCAACAGCACGTTGCCCAGCCCATCTTTACACGTGACGGACGGGGTATAGTTCGCCCAAAGGGTGCCAGAGTTATCAAAATCTTCCTGGATCGTATACGTGTCGGCAGGCGGCCCTGCGAACGTGAACGTGCTGCCATTACCCTGCGTATAGCCGCCAGAGTTCGCCGTAGTCCCGGCGGAATTGGTCGCCCAGTTGCCAGCGCTGTTGACAAAGCCCGTTCGCACTTTCTGCGCATCGACCGCCCCGCCGCTGAACACTTTGGTTACGCTGATGCTGGATACGGTATTGGTAAAAGTACAAGTCACATTGCGCGCTGCGCCCACCGCCGTGCTCGCGGCGGGGGCATAGATCCATTTCTGATTCTGACTGTTGACTCCGCCAAAGCTCAACACGGTTCCCGTGCCATCCTTGCACACCAAATTAGCGGTGTAATTGCCAAGACTGGTTCCCGTGCCCGCAGTTTCGAGCACCCACATATTCTGGCCCGCGTCCACCGTGATCGGCCCGGTGGTGCCAAGATTGCCGACATTCGACGCCGGATTCGTGCCACCGACAAATGTGCTACCGCCGGGGGTGAGGCTAAGGTTGAACAGGCCACCGTCTGTCGGCGTGCCGACGATGTTCTTGATCACGGTAACCGTGGGCTTGCTGTTGCTGAATGTGCAGGTGATGACCGCGCCAGCCTTCATCACACTGGCCGGCAACGTGGCGTTGGCGGTGCCGGGGGTGCTGTTCAGTTCGGTGGTGACATTGCCCGATGCAGCGGCGTTGCTGTCAAGGCAACTGACCGAATCGGGAATGGCGAACCAGTTGCCCAGCGCGGTTTCGGTGATGACGGCCTGCGTGCCCACCGCGCCCACTCCGACGATGGCGCCGGTGGCGCTGGTGCTGCCGACGGGGCCGGTGGGATTGGACGCGACCGTGACGCTGGTCGACGGCGCGGTGACGAAACCACTGTTGGTAAAGCTGAAGGTGTTGGCCGCATTGGTGGCAGCGGTGATTTTCTTGACCAGCGTAACGGTCGGCGCCTGGGCGTTGGTCACGGTGCACGAAACGTTCTGCAACCCGGCAGCGGCCTGCGTGGTATCCAGCGCGTTCGCCGGAATGGTGACGACATTGCCAGCTACGGTCGGCTGCACATTGCCGCTGGTGCCGGTGCAAGTGGCGCCGCTGAGAACGTAGCCAGCAGTCGCTGCGGTTCCGGACATGGTTTCGGTCAGCGCGGTGGCCGTGCTGGCGGCGGCCAGAATCTGCTTGGACGTGCTGACCTGGCCGGGCGCACCAATCGCGGTGGTGGTCAGGCCCGTACCCGGCGTCACCCAGCCATTGGTGCCAGTGAAGTTGAACACGCCGCCAGAACCGCCCTGCGTCTGCTTGTTGACAGTCAGTTCGGGCCGGCACAGCGCGGCGGTCGAGAAATTGGCGAGGAAGCCCGAAATACCGCCGCCATCGCCAATCTGCACGACCAGCGTATTGGCGCCCGCCTGCCAGTTGCTGCTAAGCGTTACGCTGCTCTGGACCTTGAAACCGTTGCAGGGCGCATAGCTATAGCCGCAGCCGGAGGTGGGCAGGTTCGGGGTGGTTTGCAACACCCCGTTGACCCAGACCGCCACCACGTCGTTGTCGCCAGAGAAATTCATGGTCAGCGACACCGTAGCCGGATTGACCGTGGGATCGAGATTGAAATTCAGTTTGTACCAGCTGTCGTTCTGCCCACTGGACGACGCACAGCCCGGCACACCGCAGATCCATTGAGTGCCCGCCGACGCTGAAATCCCGACACCCGCCCACGCTCCAGAGCCGGCAAGTGTCGCAGGATACCAACCTGTCGCGGGCGGCGTGACCACGCCCTGCGCACCGCCATCCTGGATGGCGAACTGCCAATAGGAATCCTTGCCCGTCGCTCCGAAGGGGAACCGCCCCGTGTCAAACGAACTTGCACCGGGGGCGCACGACAGCGTCGGCGTAGTCGGTAGCGAGGGCAGCGTGCTGGTGTTGGTCAGCGTGCAACTAATCTTGCGCGCATTGCCGATCGGCGTCGTGGCGGCAATGCCCACGGTCGTGCCCGCGATCGTACCCGTGGTGGTGCTCCCGCCTGAGGCCAGTGCCACGGTGGTTCCGCCCGCATCGACGCAAGTCAGAGTTGTCGTATAGTTGGAAAGCCCAGTGTAAGTGCCCGCTGTTTCAGCCAGGGTGACCGTCCCCCCCGTATCCACCGTGACCGGGCCGGTGGTTCCGCCATTGCCTACGCCCATGGCCGGGTCATTGGTGCCGGTATAGTTGGTGCCGGTTATGCCCAGGTTGAACAAGGCGTTGTCCGGCTGAATCCCCGCTGTCACTTTGGTCAGGCTGACCGTCGGTTTGCTGTTGCTGAATGTGCAAGTGATCGTCGCGCCGGGCCGCATCACACTCGCCGGCAGGGTGGCGACAGCAGTGCCCGTGGTGCTGTTCAGATTGGTCGCCGCATTGCCGGTATTGGCGGCATTGCTGTCCATACAAGTGATCGAATCCGGGATCGCGTACCATCCGGTCTGCGCGGTTTCTGTGATCGTCGCCTGTGTGCCAGCAATGCCAATGCCCACGGTCGCGCCGGTAACGCCTGCGCTGGGGCTGGTCGGCACGATGATGCTGGCCGAAGGCGCGGTCGCGGTAAAGCCGGTGTTGGTAAAGGCAAATGTGTTCGACCCGGCGGGCGAAGTTGTGGCCTTGATCAGCGTGACCTTGGGTGCCACCGGTGTATTGGTATATGTACACACTACCGAGGTGTCGCTCGGCCCGACGGTAAAACTGGCCGGCAGGGTGGCATTGGTCAGCGGCGTGATCGTGTTGTTGCAGGTGACGGTCGTGGTGTAATTGGCAGCAAGGCCCGTCGTCCACGTTTCCGCGCCAAGCCCGATCACATCACCGCGCGACACAGCCACCGCCACGCCTGTGTCGGTGTGGGTCGTCGCCGTTGCCGCCGAAGGCAGCGGTGCCGTATTGGTGCTGCCCCCCGTCGTCGCCGGAATGGTCACCGCATCACCGATATTGGCACCGGTGGCCCACGTCTTCTTTATCTGCAACTGCGTCGTCAGGGGCGTGTTGGTATAAGTGCAGACAATCGCCTTGCCCGCATCGAGCGGAGAAATGACCAATGCGCCGGACGTCTGGCCAGCGGAAGCGTTGGTGGGCTGATTGGTCCCGGTGCAAACCACCATGGTAGTATAGTCGGCCGCCGTGCCGGGGCTCATGGTTTCGCCGGGCAACGTGATGCTGTTGCCCGCCCAAACGGTTACGGCGGGGTCGCTGCTCGAAGTGGGCGCGATGGCGCTAAAGGCGGCGTTGGCATTGGCCCCGCCAGTGGTGGCGACGAAATTCGCCTGGTTTCCGGTGATGCTGTTGGCGCCCCACACCTTTGCCAGTTGCAGCGTCGCCGTTATGCGCGTGTTGGTATAAGTGCAGGTGATCGCCGTATCGGTGGCGCCAACGGTAAAGCTGACCGGCAAAGTGGCGTTGGTCACTGGGCTGGACGTATTCGTGCAAGTCACCATCGCCACATAGTTGCCGATGTTGGTACCAGCTTCCACGGGTAGGGTGATGACGTCGCCCAGCTTTTCCTGAACAACGGTCCCCGTCGCCCCGGTCGGTGCGGTGCTACTAACCGTCGCAGCAGCCGTTCCGCCTGTGGTCGTGGCGCTCATGGTGTCGCTGGCGGTGCTGTTCACCCATGCCTTGACCAGCTTCAGCGGCACCGTCACCGACACATTGGCTGTGGCCGGAGCAGTACTGACACCGCTGAGAACGGTTTTCAGCGCACCAGAGGCGATCGTGTTGGTATAAGTCGCGGCAGTGCTGCTGGTGACATTGGCAATGATCGTGCAACCCGCCGCCGGGAGCGCCGCGCCGCTTGCATAAGTGATCGTGCTGCCGCCCGCCGCGCCACTAACCGAGCCTGTGGTACACGTCCCGGTAAAGGTATTGTTGAGCAGCGTTAGCCCGGCAGGCAAAGTGTCCCCGAACGGCGCGCTGAGCGTGGTCGCCGTACCGGGCGCGTTGCCCAGCGTAATGGTCAAGGTCGTGGTGCCGCCCACCGGAAAGTTCGCGGCAAAGGCCTTGGCAACCGTGACCGGCGCAACCACGGTCAGCGTGGCGGTAGCAGCGGCGGCATTGTTGCCGTAGTTGGTTTGCAAGGCGCCGATGGCAATGGTGTTGGGATAGCTGCCGGTGACCGTGCTGGTCACGGTAGCAATGATAGTGCAACCGCCCGCCGGAATGGTCGCACCGCTGGCATATGTGATGGTACTGCCACCCACCGAACCGCTAACCGATGCGGCTGGGCATGTCCCGGCAAAAGTGCCGCTAGCCAAGATCAGGTTGGTGGGCAAGGTATCCGTCAGGGCCGCGCTGAGTGTCGCCGCCACGGTATTGCCATTGCCCAGCGTAATGGTCAGCGCGCTGGTGCTGCCCGCGCCGATGCTGGCCGGGGCAAATGCCTTGACCACCGTCGGTGCGACATCGGTCACCGTCACACTGGCCGTGGCCACCGCCGCGCTCGTACCGCTAAGGACAGTTTGCAAGGCCCCGACGGGGATCGTGTTGGTATAGGCCCCGGCGACCGTGCTGGTGACATTGCCGATGATGGTGCAGCCTGCCGCCGGAAGCGCCGCGCCGCTTGCATACGTGATGGTGCTGCCGCCCGCCGCCCCGCTGATTGAGGCCGGGGTGCAAGTCCCGGTAAATGTCGCATTGAGCAGCGTCAGGTTCGCGGGCAATGTGTCCACGAACGGCGCGCTGAGCGTGGTCGCCGTGCCAAGCGGATTGGTGAGCGTGATGGTCAGGGGCGTGCTGGCACCCACCGCAAAGTTCCCGCCAAAGGCTTTGGTGACCGCGACCGGGGCCTTCACAACCAAGTTGGCCGTGGCGGCCACCGGATTGCTGCCATTGCTGGTTTGCAATGCGCCCACGGTAATTGTGTTGGTATAAGTATTGGCGACCGTGCTGGTCACATTGGCGATGATGGTGCAACTGCCGCTGGCCGGGATGCTCACGCCGCTGGCCAGCGTAATCGTGCTGCCACCCGCCGTGCCACTAACCGACGCCGGGCCGCACGACCCGCCAAAAGTAGCATTTGCCAGAGTCAGGTTGGCGGGCAGAGTATCCACGAAATTGGCGCTGAGCGTGGCCACCGTTGCCAGCGGATTAGTCAGGGTAATTGTCAGCACGCTGCTGCTGCCTGCCCCAATGGAGGCTGGGACAAAGACCTTGGCCACCGTCGGTCTGAAGTTGTTGGTATACGTGCAGATGATCGCCTTGCCGACATCGCTGTTACCGATGACGAGAATATTTCCGGTATTCTGACCATTGTTACCGGTCAAAATGTTCTGTGTGGCCCCAACATTCGCGGTACATGACAGCACCGTCGAATAATTGGTCACCGTGCCGCTGGTGAAAGTCTCCGCGCCAAACGTGATGTTATCGCCGCTCGTGACCACGACGGTGTTGCTCGTCGCCGCAGTGCCACCATTGGCCGTGAACAGGCTGGTGCTGTTGGTGCCGCCGGTGGTGCCGGGAATTTGCGCGACATCGGTGGCTATGCTGCCCGCGCCCCACGCCTTGGCAAGCTGCAGGGTCGTGGCAGTGTTGGTGATCGTACACGTCAGCGCGCCCACGTTGGCGCTGGCCAACAGCCCGTTGGGGACGGTAACCGTCGCGCTGGTGCCTCCCGAACCGGTGACCGCAACCGTCGCGCCGGTGCCATCGACGCACACGGTGGTCGGACTATAGCTGTTGATGTTTGTCCCGGTTCCGCCGTTCTCGGTAAGAGTAACGGTCGAGCCTCCATCGACCGCCACCGCGCCGGTGGTCCCGCCGTTACCGACGTTGCTGGCAGGATTCGTACCACCGCTCTGATTGCCGCCGGTGACCTGCAAGTTGAACTTGCCGATCGCAGCAACGACGGCCGGAAGAACCGACTTCTTGAGCGTCACGGTGGGCCGGATGATCAGGCATTGGGCAATTACGCCATTGACCAGGGTTGTCAAACCGGTGATGTTGGCCGGGCCATTGGTGTTGACCGCAGGGCACGTGCCATTGGCCGAAACCGTCGGCGTCGCGGCATTGGTCACGGTCGCGGAAATCGTGCAGTTCGCCGTGCCCGAGGCCAGACTGCCGCCCGAAAAGCCGATTACCGAGCCACCCACAGCGCCCGTCACCGCCCCGCCGCACTGCGAAGCAGTAGGGACGCTGGCCAGCACCAGACCACTTGGCAGGGTATCGGTAAACCCGACGCCCGACTGCGCCGGATTGCCCGCGGCGTTGGTTACCGTAAAGGTCAGGGTACTGGTCCCCCCGACCGGAATGCTGGCGGCGCTGAACGCCTTGGCAAGGGTCGGCGCCGCCGTCACCGTCAAAGTGGCGGTCGCCGCTGCGGCATTGTTGCCGTTGCTGGTCTGCAACTGACCGGCGGCAATGGTGTTGGCGTACGGCCCTGACGTGCCGGTCACATTGGCGGTAACCGTACAACTGCCGTTCGCCGGAATGGTCGCACCACTGCCCAGGGTAACGCTGAAGCCCCCCGCCACACCGGTGACCGATGCCGATCCGCAAGTCGAGGCCAGCGTGGCATTGGCCAGCGTCATGCCCGCAGGAAAGGTGTCCACCAGATTGCTGGTCAGCGTCGCGATCGTCGATCCCGGGTTGGTCAGCGTAATGGTCAGCACACTGGCGCTGACGGAGCTGATTGCGGCGGGGGCAAACGCCTTGGCCACCGTCGGCGTGGGGGAGTTGGTGAACGTGCAGGTGATCGCCGCCGTGGTGGCAATGGTCAGGCCAAATTTCATGGCCGAACCGGGAATGGTGATGCTGTTGACGCCCACCGTGCTGGAGGAGGCAACCGGGTTTGTATTGCCCGTGCCAGCAGCATTGGCATCATTGCAACTGATCGCTGTTGTTATCAAGCCCGCAGCGGGGGTCTCGGTGACAGTTTGCGCCACCGTAGGAAGTGCACTCCAGGTGGCGGTTGAGGCCGATCCTACCCCCGTTACGCTGATGGTTTGCGGGAAAGCAATTGCTACTCCTGCCGAATTGGTCAACTGGGTAGGACCGGTGAAACTGAAAACATTGGTTCCGGTCGAACCGGCCGCAGTCGTTTTCGTAATTTTCAGCGTGGGTTGAATCCACTGTATCACGACAAGGCCAGTACCTCCGGCAGTATAATTGACCGTCCCGACGCCTACGGGGGAAATATATTGCGGGTCCGCGTTATTGGGGGCAGGTCTATTTCCACCGACGTTATAATTTTCAGCAGGATTGAATAGATTGCTGGAGCCGGTGACTAATGCGGCCACAAAATTGCTGCCCCCATCACCCATGGTCGCATTGTTACCGCCCCAGTTCGAATATACTTGCCAAGTTTGACCGGCCAACCCGCCTTGGTATCCGCCACCGCCGCCGCCAGCAGGTGCTGCTCCACTACAGCCATAGCCTGTCTGGCCCTGCATAGTGGGCATACCGCCGCTGTTTGTTCCACCGCCCTGCCCCCCCGCCGAGCCGTCGCCCACCGATCCGTTGGCATAGTCAACGCCCCCGGCACCGCCGCCGCCGGCGACCAATATCGCACGCGCTGTATCGGTCGCCAAAATAGTCGAAGATCCGGTAAAAACACCCGACAGGCCGGCAGCGGGCAAAACTGCGGGGCTGCCACAAGCCCCGCTCGATCCGCCAAAGCCGTATCCCGACGTGTTATTCCCAACCATGATGGCGTACGCCGAACCACCAGTTACGGCCAAGGTACCGCCAACATAGCCACCCGCCCCGCCTGCGGCGTTGACAGCTCCGAAGGCTCCGCCCTCGGCGCCAGCGCCCCAAACCTTGATGTTGATGCTGGTTACGCCGGTCGGAACAGTGAAGTGCTGATCTGCCCCTGTGTAGACAAAGTCTACGCAATTCGTAAAACCTGGACTTGGAGTGCAGGCGACTTGCGCCTTGGCCGGCGTGCCCATGCAAAAAAGTAAACCGCAAAGAGCAATGGCTCTTGCAATATTTGCCATCCACTTCAAGCAAAGAATTCCTAGTTTACGCCGCAGCTCCATCTGCTTAATTCGATTCAATGCCCACACCCCGTTCAGACTTTCTTGGCTTTCGCCCTTCATGTCATTTCCCGTGCGAACAGCACCGCTTGACGAACCGATTGGATCAAAGGTTTGCCTCGCCATCGCTCAACCCCCGATCGCGATGGGGAAGTGGTGCAACGTCCCCGTTGTCGTCTTGTTGCATTCCCGCCGGCTGCACGGTGATGTGCGCCGGGTCGACGCCTGCTGGAGCAGATAGGATACAATCGCCTGTGTGCGGCCACGCAGCAGTTCGCGCGCCGGATCGGTGTCGGCCGCGTCCTGGGGCGAGGTGATCACCAGATCCACCGAATAGGAGCGCTCCTTGGCGACCTCGGTGGCCAGCTTGTCGAGCACGCCCAGCATATCGGCGACCATGCGGATTGCAGCAGGTTCCTCGCGGTTATTCATGGCCCGTCACCTCAATTTCGACGCGGCGGTTTTTCGCACGGCCTTCGGGCGTGTCGTTGGTGGCGATGGGTTCCGACGCGCCTTTTCCCCGGGCGTGAATGCGCGCGGCATTGAGGCCGTGGGCGATCAGATAATCGCTCACCGCTTTGGCGCGGGCTTCGGACAGGGTCTGGTTATGGGCCGCCGTGCCGGTGGAGTCAGTGTGGCCGGTGACGATGACCACGTCATAGTCGGTAGGCTGGATCTGTTTGACCATGGCGTCCAGGCTGGCGGTGCCTTGCGCCTTGAGCGTCGCCTTGTTGGTGTCGAACAGAGTCTCGGCCTGGAAGTTGGTCTTGACCGGCTCGGCCTTGGTCAGTTCGGGGGCGACCGGTTGGGCGGCGACAGCTTTCGTAGGTGTGGCCGGTTCGGGTGCCGCAACCGGCGGTTCGGGTACGATGGCTGGCGGGGCGGTTGTGCCGGCAAAGCCGAACGTGCGTTCATCAAATTTGAAGCGCAGGCGCAGATAGAAGCCCTTGCTGGTATAATCCGATCCACCGATGTCACGATCGCTCAGGCCGAGCACGTTATAACCGCCGGAAACCCACAAGTTGCGATAGAGTTGATACCCCACCTCAACGCCGGCGGCGAACTGATTGCCACCGCCCTGGCCAAACATGATGCCGCCCTGAACACCGATATCCCATTTGCTGCTGAGATCGCGGGTCAGGCGTAGGTAGACCAGGTTGGCCCAATATGTGCTGGCCAGAACGCCATCGTTCAACTTTGACAGTTCGCCCGCATAACGCCCGGTCAGATACGTACCGCGTGCGGGGTTATAATTGACGTTGATCGACGCGATGTCCTTTTCCGTATCGGTATAGCCGGACGTCGCAGTCGACCCATTGGCGATGCTGGCATTCAGCCCGCTGCCCGTGCTGCGATTCTGAATATGCTGAACCATGGCAAGAATGTTCAGATCATCGCGATCGATCGGGCGGTAGGCGATACCAAGTTGTTCGCGCGCAACCAGATTGTCGTTGCCGGCATTGGTTCCGTGCCCGATGCTGTCGCTATAGGTACCATGACCCAGCAATGACCATGACGGGTCAAGCTTGACGGCCAGGCCACCGCTGAACAGCAGCGTTTCCGCATCGCTGCCGAAGCGGGTTTCGGCGGCAGCGGTCGCCTTTACCGTGTGGGTCATATATTCAAGGCCGGTAGTGACCGCGACCGAACTACCCAGCGCACTGTTGGCATAGCCGGTGCCATTGCCGTTTGAACTGCTATAACCCGCCAGTTCCTTGGTCGCTTCCACACCGCCGGTTGCGCGCAAGTGGCTGTTGATCCTGATAGTGTTGCGCACGCCCATCGCGCTGATCAGGCTCATCCCGTCGATGCTGTCGGCCAAGCGGTATTCATTGAACACCCGCCCGTCCTTCATGTAATTGCTTTCGATCCCGAATACGCCAGTGTTGTTGGTCTGGCTGGAATTCAGCGCATACTGGTTGTCAAGGCTGGAGATGAATTCATAGCGGCCATAAAGGCGCGTCTTGCTGGACAGCGCATAATTACCGCCCACCGCCACATCCGCGGAGCCTGCGTTCGATCCGCCAACTGCGTCTTCGGCTTCGAGGAACACTTGCGCCTTGGGCAGAAAGGGCACCGTGGTGGTAACCCGGGCGCGCACCGAAGTGGTGGTTCCCGTGTTACTGCCCTGCGGCGCGGCAATCGCGCCAGCGGTAGAGCCAGAGCCGCCGGCGACGCCTTGCGTGGTGGACACCTGTCCATAGTCAAAGTTCGACTGGCTGGTGCTGGCGCCATTTTCGCTGTGCCGGCCGCCGATTTCAATCGAGGAATGCTTGCCGATCTTGCGCTTGACGCTCAACGCGGCCCCATTGGTGGTAAGACCGGACAGCTCGTCCTTGCTGTAGATCGCTTCCCCACGAACTTCGGTTTTGGCGCTGGCCTTATAGTTCAGCGTTGCCGAAGCATCGGTGCGACCCGCCGTGATGGTCGAGGCGGGATTGTCAAAGCCGGCGGTAAGTTTGCTCGCCTTTGCCTGCACTTTCAGCTTGGCGTCCTGATATTGCAGTTCCGCCCTGGCGCCGGTGCCGGAGCCATTGAGGTCCGAATGGGTCTGGACCACTTCGCCAGCCAGACTGGCATGTTTACCGATCCGCGCCAGCGCTGTGACGCCACCCAACTGGCGCTTGTCCAGCGGGTTGTTGTCCATGTTCCCCACAACACCCAGTTGCAGGTTCTTGGTGATACGCGCCTGCACGTCCACGCCGGCCACGATGTATTTGGTGCCGCCAGCATCGACTTCATACGTCACACGAATGGACTGCGGATTGAGGTTGGAATCGACAGATGCGATCGGATGGGTAAACAGAATCGTGCCGCTGATCGGATCCAGCGTATAATCAGAAAACCGCGTCATGGTGGTAGATTGCAACACGACGTTGGCCTGATTGCGGTCGCGGATCAAGATTTCGACGAGTTCGCTGTTCTGGACGATGCCCGCGCCCGACGCGGTCAGATAATAGGGGCCAGAAGTGCCCAGCGAACGGAATTCATCGATCGTCTGCGTCTGGCTGGTGCGCGACGCATAACCCGTGGCGCGCATCCAACTGTTCTCATAGACGCCCTTGAAGCCGTTGAGCGCGCGGTTGCTTTGGCTCAACTGGCGCACTTCCGCGCTACTGCTGCTCAGGAAATCCCCGTAAAGCAGCGAAGAGCGATCCTTGTCGAGCCGCAGATAGAACTTGCCGGTGCTCTGCGCGTCGAACCCCTTGACCGCGCTGTCGCCATAGACCGGATAGAACTCGGTCGGGCTAATGTCGCGGAACAGGGTGTCGTTCGCAGTCTTGGACGTATCGAGAGCAGTCGTCAGCAGCACGTCGTTGAGGATCGTGCCCTTCATATAGAAGGCCGTGCGGGCCGATGCGCGCACATTGTCAGACGATGCGGTGATCCCGGTCAACTCGGTTTCGAACGCGGCGGCGGCGGGCGTAAAGGCCGGCACCTGGCTGGCGCGCTTGGTGAAATCAACGACGCCCTCGACGATGCCCACGCCGATCATCGGTCGCATTGCCGGTAGCACCGCCAGCCGGATCTGGATGACCAGCGAGCCGGCAGAAACGCGCACATTCACGTCGCCGGGTTCGGCTGGCGGCATCAGATGAAACACCGCGTTGCCGCCGGCCATCGACACTTGCGTGCCGGGCTCAGTCGGGTTCTGGTCCTCCTCTACCCAACGGCCACGTTCGGCCTCAAGCGTCAACTGGGTGCGCGCAGTGACCGGCACGCCCTTGGTATCGGTCAGGCGGACCTTGATCGGGATGGGGGTGCGGCTGTCGGCGCGTCCGGCAGGCGGCACGTCGATATGGATCTCGCCAAGCTTGTCGGGCGCGATCAGGTGAATGGACTGGGTGCCACGGACATTTCCTCCGACATCGAGCATGTCGAGTTGCACCGTGTTCCTGCCGGGCTT
>Ga0302157_10002745_pt1 | contig 20267 bp, 20 predicted proteins | sample I_Bog_N3_3_FD_193502 | JGI IMG/M metagenome (GOLD analysis project Ga0302157, IMG submission 193502) | Peat permafrost microbial communities from Stordalen Mire near Abisko, Sweden - I_Bog_N3_3 | ecosystem: Environmental > Terrestrial > Soil > Wetlands > Peat | place: Sweden: Abisko, Stordalen... | reverse complement strand
CGGTTCAGCACTTGCAGCACGCCGGGGCTGGCATTGCTGATATTGATCTGCTTGCCCTTCGTCTTGGCCGCATAATTGAAGAACATCAGCATGCCGGCTGCCGACGAATCCAGCGAGGCCAGGTTCTTGAAATCGATCGTGACCTGCGGCGCCTTCAGGTTCAGCGCCTCGTTGCCCTTTTCCTTGAACACCTCGCTGACTTTGCTGTCGAGCGTGCCGCGGGTCGCCAGGATCGAAGCGAGTTCCGACGCGGTCAGGGATATTTCGAATGTGCTCATGCGCAGTTCCGATATGACAGAGAAACGGAGAAGCGGGCGCCAGGGCGCCCGGGCGCGGTCATAGTTGGCCCACGCGAATAACGCGGCGTGGCGCCGCCATTGGCGAAGCAGCAGCCTGGCGCGCCGGCGCTTGCGGCACGGGTTGCGGCGGATTGGCCCAGGCGGCCAGCGCGGGCCGCGGCGATAGCGCGGCGCGCGGCGGCGCGCCTTCGGCGGCGCGAATCAGCTCGGCGATGTCGGCCGCGATTTCCACATCCTCGATCACCCAGGGACGGGACAGATTGCGAATATCCTGCTTCCAGGCGTTGAACGAGGCGCGTGGGTTGAAATCCTCGGCGCCAGCCGATATCGCATCCGCCGACGGATTGCCGGCCCAGGTGGCATGCACGATCTGTTCGCGGCGGAACCAGAACAGATACGCCGCCACATCGTCGGCCAGCGCCACAGCCATGATCCCGGCCGCACGATCCTTGATTTCCTCGGCCACCGGCGCCACGGCCGACAAATTATCGGTCGCGAAAACCGGCAGGTTACCGCGCCCCAATTCCGGCAATTCCCGGCCGAACATCGAGGCTATGGCATATATCGCCATTTCGGACGGCGCATCGCCGATGCGATAAATCTGCCCGTGCCGCACCACCGCGGCGCTGTCGGCATCGACGAGATCGAGCAGCACTCGTTGTTGCCGCGTAACCTCGGCCGATTCGGCCGGGCCGCCGCCGTCGCTGGCCAGCAGCCAGCCGGTTTCGGCGTGGATCGCCGCCAGCGCGCTGGCCAGGATCGGCCGCGCCGCTTCCTGATCCTCCTCCGTGGACCAGGCGCCATCGAGCGAGGCAATGCGCCGCGACAACGCCGCGCCCACCGACAGCGAGCGGCCGAGTTGCTGCACACCGCGGGCCCGCTGTTCAAGCCTGGCGGCCACCGAGGTGAGGCTGTTCAGCTTGTAGATGAACATCATCGCCGTCTGTTCACAAACCACGCGCTGATCGTAACTGACCAGCCTGGGGCTGTAATGATGGCAGGCGAACAAGCCCCAGAGCCGGTTATCGACATTGATGCTGAACGACATCGACGCCCTGACGCCGATATTCTGCAAATACTTGATATGACACGGCACCACGCTGCGCAAATTAGCGTAGGTCATGTCCACCGGATGGCCGCTGGCGCCGCCGCCGCCGCCGGGATGCACGCCGCTCAGGCGCACCGGGGTGGCGCCGATATCGGGAATGTAGCGCGTGAAATTCTTCAAATAAAGCTCTCTCGCGCGCGCGCCGATATCGCTGGACGGAAAGAACAGGCCAAGAAAGGAGCCAATGCCCTCGCGCGACGCCTCGGCCAGCACCTGGCCATTATAGCGCGCATCGAAACGGTAGAGCATGACGCGGTCGTAGCCGGTGGCCTCGCGCACCACGCGCACGGCGCGCTGGTACAGCTCCTCCACCGAATTGGGGTTGAACAGCTCCTCGACCGCGCGGTCGGCCAGTTTGCCGTACTCGTCGCTGTCCGCCGCGGCCGGTTCGATTTCGATTAAATGCGTGCCGTTATGGGCGTGGAACACCGCATCGAACGGTTTGTTCTTGATCGTGACGCGCAGCGGGTTGGGAAACAGGATGGTATCCGCCGCAACCGCATCCTTGACCATGCGGCGATCGCGCTCGTGATCGAACAAGGCGAGGTAGGAACGGTCAATAATATCCGTGACGGCGATGCCGAACAGGTCCGCGGTATTTTCGCTGGCGAATTGCACGTGCCGTGTTTGCGGGTCGGCCACCAGCAGCACGCCGTAGGGTTGGATGGAACCGGGCGTGTGCAGCGGGTCCCAGTCATACTGGTGTTCGGCGGGTGGCTGGTTGCGTATCGCGGCGCGCAAATCTCGCATTATTTCGCCCTTTGATGTTCTCGGTGTCATGCCCCGGCGCGGTGGCGCCGCAGCATGGCGCTGTCGTGTCGACCACAACTTGACGCGGCGAGGTTGCGAAAATGTAAACCTTGACCGCGGAATTAAATGGCGCGGTGATTAACCATCGATTCAGCTTTGGCTGCTAGGTTTCCTGCTAGGCGCGGTTGAGGCCGATGCTTCCGTGCGGGGCTCGGCAGAATCCAGCCCTACGCGCCGGAACACTCTGTGCCGTGCGGTAAACCGCTTTTGCAGGATAGATCGTTTCATATGGACCTGGGTGTGCGGCACATCAGAACGGCGGGCAAGGGCAGCGGCAGCGTGGAACTGACGCTGCCCGGCGCCTTGCGCCAGTTGGTGGGCCTGCCGTGCCGCATTACCCTGCATGACGGCGCCAGGCTCGATATCGTGCTGCAGCCCGATCTTTCACGCGCGCTGGAAGCATTCGGCGCGCTGTGGCGGGCGCTCACCTTCAGCCTGGCCTCCGGCCGCTTCGTGGCCGGCGGCGAAGTGTTTCCCGCCGATGGGTTCAGCTTCGGCCTGCAGCCGCGCGCCAGCGGCGGTGAGATGCCGTATTTATGCTGGGAGGACGGGCTGGCGCTGGCGGCCGGTGCCGTGGATATGGCACCACCAGCGCGCAGCATCGCCGCCTGCGCCGCCCGCTATGCCGCGGACATCGATATCGCGCTACCGCTGGCCGAGGGTTTCGGCGCCGTGTGCGGCTTCCTGGCCTGTGGCACCATGATTTTTCCGGAATGGCAGGAACCGTGCGACATCGCCGCCGCGGCGCTGGCGGCGCGCGGAATCTGGCAGCCAGGCACCGCCTGGCAGCGCACGCCCGATACGACAACGAAGCAGTTCTGGTTGGCATTGACGCCAGGGCTGGACGAAGCGGCGCGGCTGTTCGCCGGATGGAGCGAACCCGGTACCGCCTATGCCGATTTGCGCACGGCGTGGCGGCGTGGCCGCGCCATTGAATTGAACCGAGGAGTGTCGTAACGATTACCAAAAGATATTTTTTTTGCAAAAACAACCAAAAAACTTTTGCGTGTTATCGCGTGCGGTGCCGCGTGCATCGCGCGACAGCAGTAAAAAGTTTTTTGCTTCTTTTTTCAAAAAAGAAGTGCTTGCCTTTTTTCTGGCGCCCTCACAAGTTTAACCCCTAGGACCCGCATGGCCCAGCGACCCACACAGGTAGAACGCCTGCCAGCCAATCTAGGCATGGATGCCGACGATCCATTGCTGCATCTGGTGCAGCGCGCCGTGGAACAAAGCAGCGCCGGCGCCTCGATCGAAGCGCGCGCCCTGGGCTATCTGCAGGCCGGTTTTCCGTTGCATTTGCGCGGCCCGGCCGGCAGCGGCAAAACCACGCTGGCATTGCGGCTGGCCGAACAATTAAAACGGCCGGTCATGTTGCTGGTAGGCGACGCGAGTTTCGATACGCGCCATCTGGTGGGCAGCGAAGGCGGCACGCGTACGCGCCGCGTTGTGGACCGCTATATTTCCAGCGTCATGAAAATTGAGAGCGAAACGGAATCGGTCTGGCTGGACCGCACGCTGACCGTCGCCTGCACCGAAGGCTGCACGCTGCTCTACGACGAATTCAACCGCGCGCCGGCCACCGCCAACAACGTCCTGCTGACCGTGCTGGAGGAGCGCGTGCTGGTGCTGCCGAAAGCCGGGCGCGGCGAATGCTATGTGAAGGTGTCGCCGGATTTCCGCGCGATCTTTACCTCGAACCCGCTGGATCACATCGGCACGCATTTGGCGCAGGATGCGCTGCTGGACCGCATGGTAACGATCGACCTGGAAGGTTTCGACCGTGACGGCGAAATCGCCATCGTGGCGCAGCGTTCGGGGCTGACGGCCGCTTCGGCGTCGCGCATTGTCGATGTGGTGCGGGATTTCCGTGCATCCGGCGAATATGCGCAGCGGCCGACGATCCGCGCGGCGCTGATGATCGCCGAGCTGGCGGCGCGCCAGCAACTGCGTATCGGCAGCGACGACGCCCGCTTCGTGCAGCTCTGTCTCGATATTCTCGGGGCGAAACTGAAACCGGCCGCCGATGGGTTGCCGCAGCCGCAGCAGCGCGCGCTGCTGCAGAAATTGATCGACCATTTCTGTCCACCCGCGCCGCTGCGCGGGGCGCGAGGGGCCATGCCATGAAACCCAGATTGCTCTCCATGCGGCCATCGGTGACGCGCACCAGCCGCCACGATCCGCGCGGCGCCGCGCTTGAAAGTGTCGCCGCGGAATTCGCTTTGCTGGCGCAACGGCGCGCCCGGCTGGCGCGGCAGCTCGACTTGCTGGGTCGGCAATTGGCGGCGGCCTCGGTCAGTATCGATGCGGTGCACGGGCGCATGGCGCTGTTGGCACAGCGCATGGATGGCATTGATCCAAGCCTGCGTCCGCATGATGCCGCACCGGCGGCGCCGCCGGTGGCGGCACCAACAGCGCCGGCGCGGGGCGGCATCCATCCGGCCCGCGCGGCACCGGGAACTGCGCACTATGTCGCGCCAGTCGATATTGCCCAGGCGGGGCGTTTGCTGGGTTTATCGCGTTCGCCGCGGCCGGTCGCGCGCCGGCGCCCCTTTCTGCCCGAGTAACGGAGCCAGGCCATGACCATGTCCGAACTCATTTTGAAAACAAAAGAACAAATGGGGGCCATTACGGGTCTGGCGCCCGAAACCGTCAGCCGGCTGGACCGCGCGGAGCATGGCTGGAGCCTCGGCATCGACATGCTGGAGCACAGCTCCATTCCGCGCACGCAGGATTTGCTGGCGAGCTTCGAGGTTACGATCGACGAGGAAGGCAATATTCAGTGCTGGCGGCGCACGGGCCGGTTCGTGCGGTGCCAGCAGATCGAAGGGTAGTTCTTTTTTGAAAAAAAGAAGCAAAAACTTTTACACGGCTGTCGCGGACCGGTCGGCGACAGAACGGTAAAAGTTTTTGCTTCTTCTTTCAAAATGAAGCCTTTCTACCTTCGTTCAAGGACAACAAAATGACCATGCAACATAGCGTCTCCGGCAGCGGCCTGGCCGATGTGCTGGAACGAATTCTCGACAAAGGCATCGTGGTGGCCGGCGACGTGGCCGTGAACCTCGTCGGTGTAGATTTACTGACGATACGGATCCGCCTGGTGATTTGCTCGGTGGACCGCGCGCTGGAACTGGGCATTCGCTGGTGGGAAACCGATCCGGCGTTGAGCGCCGACGCAGCCAGGCTGCAGGCGGAAAACCGCGCGTTGAGCGAACGCCTATGCCGGCTGGAACAGGGCCTGGCGCTGAGCGAGGGAGTTTCCGTGGCATGACGATCAGGCGGAATGTGCGCGGGGTCTCCCGCCTGTTGAGCGAGCGGTCACAGGTCGCCGGAGGCGCGGATGCGGGCGCGGCGATAAAACTGTTTTTCGAGCGGCTGGCCGAGGCGGCGCAGGCGCTGGGCGATGGCGCCGGCACGGTGCAGCAGCGCGGCGAAATTCCGCTCAATATCGGCGGCCGGCAAGGCAGCGCGGTGTTCGGTTATGCGCTGCGCATGGGGCTGGATGGACTGCGCGCCGAGCCGTTCGGCGATGCCCCGCCGGAGGATGCGGCGGGAAAACCCCAGGCGACGGCGCCGGCGGCGCGCGCGCCCATCGTCGATGTATTCGAGGAGGACGGCGAAATCCGCATCGTCGCGGAATTACCCGGCGTGGCCGCCGCCGACGTGGCATGCACGCTGCGGGATACTACGCTGCATATCGAAACCAACGGCGGCGCGCGCTATCGCAAGGATATCGCGCTGCCAGCGCCGGTTCTGGCGGAAAGCCTGTCGCAAAGCTGCCATAACGGAATTCTGGAAGTGCGGCTGCGCCGTGCCATAGCGCCGTGAGCGATCAGGCGCTCTATGTCTATGGCGTAATGGCGGCCCCTGGCGAGCCGGCGCGCGCCTATGATGCAGATGGCGTCGGGGGCGCCCGCGTGCGGCTGCTGGTGGCGGACGATCTGGCGGCGCTGGTCAGTGACACCGGCACGGCGCCGGTGCAGCGCACACGGCGCAATATGCTCGCGCATACCGCGGTGCTGGAGCAGGCGATGCCGTGCGCCACCGTGCTGCCGTTGCGGTTTGGCACCGTGGCCCCCGATGCGGCGGCGCTGGCAGCCTGCATCGGCGGCAATCGCGGCGCGTTCCGCGCGGCGCTGCGGGATATTGATGGGCGCGTGGAACTGGGCGTCAAGGCCAGCTGGAAACCGGGCCACGTGTTTACCCATGTGGTGGAGCGGGACCCGTCGCTGCGGTCATTGCGCGATAAATTACGCAGCCGGCCGCAGGGCGAGACGTATTATGAACGTATCGAACTGGGCCGGCGCGTGGAAGCGGCCCTGGCGCAGCTGCGTATCACCGAGGCGGCGGCAATCATGGCCGAGTTGGAGCCGATCGCCGAACGTGAGGCCGAATTGAAGCCGCATGACGACGACATGATTTTCAATCGTGCCTTTCTGGTGCGGCGCGCCGCCGAAGCGGCATTCGACGCGGCGGTGGAGCGCATGGCCGAACGTTGCGCGGACCGTATCGCGTTCCGCTACGTGGGGCCGGTGCCGCCGTTCAATTTCGTCTCGCTGCAGGCAGGCTGGTTAACGGCGCCGCAAACAGCGGGAGGTGTTTAAATGGGTATCGTATCCAGCGTGGCGGGATTACCGCTGACCGGTCCGCTGGGCGGGCTGATATGGATCGCGCGGCGCATTGCCGAGGCGGCCGAGCAGGAAATGGACGATCCCGCGCGCATCGAGGCGGCGTTGCTGGCGCTGGAACGGCAACTGGAAGCAGGCGAAATTGACGCCGAAGCGCACGAAGCGCGCGAAGCCGAATTGCTGGCCGAACTGGACGCCATGCGCGCGCCGGCAAGCGTGTCGCCATGAGCGATCCACATGCCATGAAACTAACCGTGGGGCTGGCGCGGCCGGAAGACGCCAGCCGTGGCATAGCACGTTTGGATCCGGCCGATCTGGCCGCACTCGGCGTGGCGACCGGCGGTCTGCTGGCGGTGGCTGGCGCGCGCACCACGTATGCGCGCGCGCTGCCGCTGCCGCCCGAAGCGCGCCAGCGCGGCTGCCTGCATGTCGATGGCAGCATCCGGCGCAATGCCGGCGTGGGGCTGGGCGATTGCGTGCGCGTATGGGCATGGCCGGCGGCGGGGCCGGCGTTGCGCGCGCGGTTGGCCGGGCCGGGCTGGGTGACGCAGGCGATGCTGGCGCCGGCGCTGGCGGGGGTGCCGCTCTGCCAGGGCGAACAATTCCGGCTGCCGCTGCTGGATGGCGGCGAGGCGGAATTTCTGGTGCAGGTGCTGGAACCTTCCGGGCCGGCGCTGGTGACCGCGGCCACACGCATCGAACTGGCGCCTTCGGGCGCGCCCGAAGGCGATTCGTTGCGTTATGAGGATGTTGGCGGGTTGGGCAGCGTGCTGGAACGGGTGCGCGAAGTGGTGGAGTTGCCGCTGAAACATCGCGCGGCGTTCCTGCAACTGGGCATCGCCCCGCCGCGCGGTGTGTTGCTGAGCGGGCCGCCAGGCACCGGCAAAACGCTGATCGCACGCGCCGTGGCGGCCGAAAGCCGCGCCCATTTCATTACGATCAATGGGCCGGAAATCGTCGACCGCTATTACGGCGCCAGCGAGCAGCAATTGCGCAAGGTATTCGAAACCGCGCGCAACCGCGCGCCGGCAATTATTTTCATCGACGAAATCGACGCGATCGCGCCGAAGCGCGACGCGCTGAGCGGCGAAAAACAGGTGGAGCGCCGTATCGTGGCGCAATTGCTAACCCTGATGGACGGGCTGGCCGGGCGCGGCGAAGTGGTGGTGCTGGCGGCAACGAACTTGCCCGACGGTATCGATCCGGCGTTGCGGCGGCCGGGGCGGTTCGACCGGGAAATCCGCGTCAATCCGCCCGACCGGCAGGGGCGCGCGGAAATCCTGGCCGTGCATACGCGCGCCATGCCGCTGGCCGCCGATGTGGCGCTGGGCGATCTGGCGGCCGCCACGCACGGTTATGTCGGCGCCGATCTGGCGGCGTTGTGCCGGGAGGCGGCGCTGGCGGCGCTGCGGCGCGCCGGCGGTGTACAGGGCGCAATCGATCCGGCGTCGCTGCGCGTGGCGGACGCCGATTTCGCCAGCGCCATGCCGGGGATTACGCCAACCGCGCTGCGCGAGGTGTTCGTCGATATTCCCGATGTGCGGTGGTCGGACGTGGCGGGGCTGGATGGGTTGCGGTCGCGGCTAGAGCAGGCGGTGCTGCAACCGCTGGCGCGGCCGGATCTGTTCGTGGCGCTGGGCATCCGCCCGCCGCGGGGCGTGCTGCTGCATGGCCGGCCGGGCACCGGCAAAACACTGCTGGCGCGCGCGCTGGCCACCCAGGCGCAGGCCGGATTCATTTCGGTGCGCGCGGCCGAATTGCTCAGCGAGTTCCAAGGCGCCAGCGAACGCGCGCTGCGCGAGGTTTTCGCGCGCGCCCGCATGGCGGCGCCGTGCATCGTGTTTTTCGACGAAATCGACGCCATCGCCGGGCGGCGCGGCGGCGGCGATGGCGCGACCGTGGAGCGCATGGTGGCGCAATTCCTGACCGAAATGGACGGCATTAGCGACCTGGCCGGCGTGGTGGTGGTGGGAGCGACCAACCGGGTGGACCGGCTGGACCCGGCGCTGCTGCGGCCGGGGCGGTTCGATCTGGTGGTGGAAGTGCCGGCGCCGGATCGGGCGGCGCGCGCGGCGATGCTGCTTCTGCATAGCCGCAAGCTGCCGTTGGCTGGCGATGTCGATCTCGAAACGCTGGCGGACGAGACCGAGGGCTGCGTCGGCGCCGATATCGCGGGGCTATGTCGGCTGGCGGCGCTGGCAGCCCTTGGGCGCGACGGCGCGGCCGCGGAGGCGGCGTCTTTGCGCGTGCTGCGGCAGGATTTCGCGCTGGCGCAACTTCAATTGGCGGAGGGGCGGACATGGCAAGTTGGGTAACGTTACTGGGCTTTGCCGGCGAGGCCGACGCGGCTGCGCTGGAGGCCCGCATGGCGGCCGTGAAGGGGCCGAAGCTGCGCCGCTTCGCGGCGTGCGGCCTGGCCGCGCTGGCACAGGCCGAGACCGGGCGTTTAAGGTTCGGCGGCGGTCGCGCGGCCGTGCTGTGCCGGCTGCAAACCGTGCAGATGCGGCTGGAGGCGGCGTGCCGCGTGGCGGCGTTCCTGCCGGCCGATCCAGCGCATGCGCGCTGTGCCGCCGGTGACGTGGCGGCGCTGCTGGCGGCGGCGGCGCCGGCATTGACGGCGGCGCTGGCGGGCCCGGGCGCGCAGCTTCAATGGGATGTGAAGCTGCGCTGGCCGGCGGAGCCGGTACTGGCAGCGCGGCGGGCGGAGATCGCTCAGGTCCTGCAAGGCGGCGGCGGGCGCGCGGCGCTGGCCGAAGCAGTGGGGGGCGCGTTGGCGCGCGAGCGTGCGCATCGGGAGGCGGGATTGCGTCGCGGCCTGGCGGGGGTGGCGCTGGCCATGGCGCCCTGCGGTGCCGGCGACACCGAAACCGGCTTGACCGTGCTGGTGGCGACGGATGGCGAAGCGGCGCTGGAGGCCGCGCTGGGGGCGCTGCCGGCCGATATCGCCGCGGACGCCGAGATCGACATGCGCGGGCCGCTGCCGCCGCTAAGTTTCGCCGCCGTGCGCATCGATCGCGCAGCGCCGGCCGAGGTGGCGGATGCCTGGCGGCAGCTGGCGCTGCCGGACCGCGTGGATGCGGCCGTTTTGCAGCAACATTGGCGCGATACGGCCTTCCGTCTGCATCCCGATCGCGCAGCGGGCGATGGCGGGCTGATGGCGCAGGCCGGAGCCGCCTTCCGGCTAATACGCGACTTGCTGCCGGCCGAGGGCGGCGACCAGGCGTGGTCGCTACCGGCGTTGCAGCGCCATGCGGCGTGCCGCATGCGGTTGGCCGCGCCGGCGCTGGACGCGGCGCCATGAACGCGGTGCAGGAAACCGCCTGGTACGTTTACGCCGTGCTACCGGGCGGGGCGCCAATGCCCGCGTGCGGCGCGGCCGTGCTGCCGGGGGCCGCGCTGGAGGTGATCGGCGCAGCCGATCTGGCTGCGTTGGTGAGCCTGGTGCCGCGCGCGCTGTTCGTCGCGGACGATCCGGCCGGGCGGGCCGGCGAGCCGGAGTGGGTAGCAGCATGCGCGGCCGCGCATCACGAGGTGGTGGCGCAGGCCGCCGCTTCCGGGCCCTGCCTGCCGCTGGGGTTCGGCACGCTGTTTTCGTCGTCGGCCGGCGTGACGGACTGGCTGGAAGCGCATGCGGCGGGGCTGCGGCGGGCACTGGGGCTGGTGGCGGGTCGGCAGGAATGGGCCGTCAGCGTGATCGAGGACGAAGCGGCGCACGCTGGCTGGCTACGCACGCACGATTCCGGTGTGTTGCGGCTGGCCGCGGCAGCCGAGGCCGCCTCGCGCGGCACCGCGTTCCTGCTCTCGCGCCAATTGGACAAAGCAGTTGCGGCGGCGCGCGGCGCGCATGAGGCGGACGTAGCGTTGGCACTCCAGGCGCGCTTCGCCGAGCTGGGCGAGGTGCGCGGTGAACGCAAGTCAGGCGCGGCGCGGCTGGCCTGGAGCATCCTGGCAGCGCCGGATGCGGGCGTCACCGCGGTTTTGGCCGACATCGGGGTTGCCTTGGCAGGCACCGGGCTGAGCTTACGCCTGACCGGGCCGTGGCCACCCTACGCGTTTGCCCGTGCCGCCTGGCAGGAGAGCCTCGATGCATGATGTGCTGCCGATCGCCACGCGGCCGCCGGATACGCTGGTGGATGTGCTGGACCGGCTGCTGGATACCGGCGCGGTGATCGACGGGCAGATCGTGCTCTCGGTGGCTGGGGTGGACCTGGTTTACGTCGGGCTGCGCGCGCTGCTGGCCTCGGTGGACAGTGCGGCGCGGCTGATGGCGCCGTTGCCGGCGCCGCAGGTGAAAGCGCCATGAGCGGCCTGATCACTGGCCAGGCGGCGCCCGCGACCTTGGCGCGGGTCGAGCTCGACCCGGCGGCGTTGCAGCGCGACATGGGGCGGCTGGTGCTCACGCTGGTGGAATTCCTGCGCCGGCTGCTGGAAGCGCAAGCGGTACGTCGCATGGAGGCCGGCAGCATCACCGATGCGCAGGTGGAAGCGCTGGGCGAGACGCTGGAGCGGGCGCGCGACGCGGTGCTGGACATGTGTGCGCGCCTGGATGTGGCGCCGGATTCGCTGAACCTGGATCTCGGCCCACTGGGCCGGCTGATGTAACGGGAGCTGAACAATGGGCTGGCCGAGCAGAAAATCTGGTTCGGATCAAATGACGCCACCGCCGGCGTGGCTGGCGCTAATGGCGCTCGCGTTCTGCCTGGCAGCCTCGCCGGCCAGTGCGCCACAGGCGGCGCCGGTTATGCCGCGCTTGCCGCCGCCCGGTTTGCAGTTGGCGTCACCTTCTGCGCTGCGCGGCATGGGTGCGGCCGATCTATTCGCGGCGCTGACCCAGCCGGACCGGAGTACGGAAATCGATGCGCTGCGGACGATAAGGCGGTCGATGGCCGATGCCGACGACCCGCATGCGCGTGACGCGGCGCGCGATCAGGTCGATTCGCTCCTGGACCTGGAGGAGCGGCGGCAGCCGGATGTGGCGCCAGCCTTGGTGCTGAGCAGCCTGGCCACGCGGATCGATAGCGCGGTTGCGGGGCTGGAACAGGCCGCACGCGGCGGCGGCGCGCGGGATGGCGCGGGATGGCTGGATGCCCTGCTGACGCCGCGCGCAATGCTGGCCGGCGGTCTGCTGGCCGTTTCGGTGGCGCTGACCATGGGCGCCAGCGCCGGGCTGATGGCCGGTTTGCTGGGGCGGCGGCGTTTCCGGTCCGCGCTGGCGGCGTGCGGCGCGGCGCTGGATGGCGCGGCCGCGCGGCTGGACGCGGCGGCCCGTTCAGTCGGCGCGGCGCAGGACAGCGCCGGGCCGGCGGTGGCGGCCGCCGCCGATGCGGCGCGCGATTCCGCAGTGGCCGTGGCGCGGTTGTCGGGCGCCACGATGGAAGCGGACATGCGCTGGCGCGAATGCCTCGATGCGATGGATGTGCGCAACGCCAAGGCGATGGCGCTGGCGGCCGAATGCGACCGTCTGTCGCGCGGGTTGCCGGAGGTGTTCGCAGGCGCGATCGACATGGTTGAGGCCCGCGGGTTACCGGCGATCGATGCAGTGGCGCGCCGGCTGGAGGCCGCCGCGGCGCCGATCGCCGAGGCCAGCGCCACCTTGCCGCAGGCCTCGGCGGCGCTGGCGGCCGGCGGTGCGCGGCTGGCCGAAGCCAGCGTGGCGCAGGAACAAACGCTGGCGGCCGGGTTGGACCGGGCTGGGGCGTTCGCTGGTCTGTTGCAGGATATCGCCGCCAGCCTGGCGGCGAGCGCCGCAAGGGTGCGGCACGATGCCGTGGCCGGTGGCGGGCACCAGGCGGCAAGCCTGCCCGCCGAGGATGCCAGCGGAGCCGGCGATGCCGACCAGGGCGAGCCGGAGGGTCAGGCGGTGGCACTGGCCGCGGCAGTGGCGCGCGCGCATGGTTTTGTTGGCCTGCTGCCGGAAATCACCGCCAACCTGGCCGCCGCGGCGGCGCAATTACGGCGCGAGGCGCACCTCGGCACACAAGCGCTGACCGAGGCCGCTGCCGAACTGGGGCAGGCGGCCGCCGGTGTGCAGGTAGCGGCCGGCGCGGCGGAAGCCAATGTGCTGCGGCTGGACCAAGCCGCCTCGGCACATGCGGCGGCCCAGGCGGCGGCCCAGGCCGAAACACGCGAACAGGTTGTGACCGCGGCGTGGGGGCTGGCCGAAACGGCGGCCGAGTTGCGGCGCCACGCCGCTTCGGCGATCGCGGCGGATGGAGCCCGCATAGCGGCGGCCGACGCCATGCGGGCCGAAAGCGAGGCGGTGCTGGCGGCGCTGCCAACGCAAACCGCGCTGTTGACGCAGGCGGCTGTTGCATTGCCCACCAGTGCGGCGGCGCTGACCGAGACGGCCGCGGCGCTGCGCCAGAGCGGGGAGGCGCTGGCCTGCGCCGCTGACAACCGTGCCGAGATCGAACGCACGGCCACCGCGCGGCTGACGGAAGCCGCGGCTTCGATCCCGGCCGGGATCGCGGCGATGGTGGAGGCCGCGGCGGCGGTGCGTGAGAGCGGCACCGTACTGTCAGGCGCGGCCAAGGCGCGCGCCGGGCTGGACGAGGCCGCGTCGCTCCTGGCGGCGGTGGCGGCGAAGCTGCCGGCGGACCTCGCGGTCATCGGTGAGGCCGCCGTGGTGGTCCGGGACACGGGTGTGTGCATGGCGGAGGCGGCGCGCGCGCGCGCCCAAACGGACGCGGCGGTTTCCGCCAGCATGGCCATGACCGCGGCGGAATGGCCGCGCGCCGCCGCAGCACTCACACGCATGGCCGTGGACGTCGGTAACGACCTTACCGCGGCAAGCTCGAGCGTAAGCGATGCGGCGTGCGGCCTGGCACAGCACGGCGAGCAGCAGCAGATGGCGATCGCGGCGCTGGCGGCGCGCGCCGAGCAGGCGGTTGGCCTGCTGCCGGCCGAAGCAGGGCAGCTGGCCGCCGCCGCGATAGGGCTGCGGCACGAAGCAGCCGCACTCGGCGCGGCGGCGGAACGCAAGGAACGTGCGGCGGACCACGACCGGGCCCTGCCAGCGGCGCTGCACATCCTGTTTGCGCAGGTGGCGGACCTGACCGGCAGGCTGGAGCGCGGCCTGTCACTGCTGGAGGAGGACCACGCCGCCGCGCCGCCCGATCCGGCGGTGCAGGAACTGCATGCGGCGCTGGCCGCGCAGGCCGAGCGGATGGGCGGGCTGCTGGGCCGCGTCGAGGATGCGGTGGCCGAAATTCGCGCGGATGCGGCGCGGCAGGGCGCCGCGCCGCAGGCCGAGCCGCACCTCGCGCAGATCGAGGCGGCGGTTGAGCGGGCGATGACGGCGGCCGAACGTGTTTCGGCCTGTGTGGAGGCCGAATCCCGCGCGGCCGCCCAGGTGGCGCAGGCGGCGCAAGGACTGGCGAAGCACCTGGCGCCTGATGCGCCGGCGCCCACCCTGGCCTGGCTTTCGAAGCTGGCCAACCAGGTCGGCCAACTGCGCGTGGCGGTGGGCGACATGGCGGACGCGGCGTCCAGCGGTGCCGCGTCCGGCTTGCCGGCCGAACTGGCAACAGACATGCCGGCGCTGCTCGAAACCATCGAGGCAACCGTGCAAGGGCTGCGGGGCACAGCGACCGCGCTGGCAATCGCCGGCGACGCGGCGCGGGTGGCGGCGTGAGGAAGAGTAGGGCCAGGGCTCTGCCCTGGACCCGCTGGGGCCTCGAGGCCGCAGACCCCCACTGCTCGTTCGGTGGTTAGGAGGGGGGCCCCGCGCGTGGTTCGATCAACACATGCGGCCCCCCTCATAGCCACCGATTAAAAAGCAGGGGTTTGGGGCCTCACGGCCCCAACGGGGTCCAGGGGCAGAGCCCCTGGCCTTGCCTTCCTTCGCACCGCTGCCCTGCTTTCCTTGCGGCAGCCCCGGCGCTGCTCTATGTGGAGCCGCCAAGGCAAGGTAAGGCTCCCGCCATGGCTCCCGACATTATCCAGCCGTTTCACATCGCCGAGGCGTTGGCCTTTGACGACGTTCTGGTGGTGCCGGCCTACAGCACCGTCCTGCCGAACCTGACCGAAACGCGCACGCGGCTGACCCGCACCATTTCGCTGAACATCCCGCTGCTGTCAGCCGCGATGGACACGGTGACCGAAGGGCCAATGGCGATCGCCATGGCGCAGCAAGGCGGCATCGGCGTGATCCACAAGAACCTGACGACTGCCGAGCAGGTGGCGCAGGTGAAGTCGGTAAAAAAGTTCGAATCCGGCATGGTGGTAAATCCGGTGACGATCCACCCGGACCAGACGCTGGCCGATGCGCGCGGCCTGATGGCCACTTACCGGATCAGCGGCATTCCCGTGGTGGAGCGCGACGGCAAACTGGTGGGCATTCTGACCAACCGCGATGTGCGGTTCGCCAACGATCCGACGATCCCCGTCTCCACGCTGATGACGCATGAGAACCTGATTACGGTGACGGGAAATCCGGGATTCGACCAGGCGCGGCACCTTCTGCACCGCAACCGGATCGAAAAATTGCTGGTGGTGGACGAGGAATATCGCTGCATCGGCCTGATTACCGTGAAGGACATGGACAAGGCCGAGGCGCATCCGCTCGCCAACAAGGATGAGCTCGGGCGGTTACGCGTGGCCGCCGCCACCGGCGTGGGCGATGACGGGCATGCGCGCGCCGAGGCGCTGATCGATGCCGGCGTGGATGTGCTGGTGGTGGATACCGCGCACGGCCACTCAGCCGGCGTGCTGGCGCAGGTAGGCCGCATCAAGCGGCTTTCAAATGCGGTGCAGGTGGTGGCCGGCAATGTCGCCACGCCCGATGGCGCGCGCGCGCTGATCGATGCGGGGGCGGACGCCATTAAAATCGGCATCGGCCCCGGCAGCATTTGCACCACGCGCGTGGTCGCCGGCGTGGGCGTGCCGCAATTCTCCGCCGTAATGGAAACCGCCGCGGCCTGCCACGCACACGATATTCCGGCAATCGCCGATGGCGGCATTCGCACCAGCGGCGATATCGTCAAAGCCATCGGCGCCGGCGCCGATGCCGTGATGGTAGGATCGTTGCTGGCCGGCACCGACGAAGCGCCGGGCGAAGTGTTTCTGTATCAGGGCCGCAGCTACAAATCGTATCGCGGCATGGGCAGCATCAGCGCCATGAGCCGCGGCAGCGCGGATCGATATTTTCAGCAGGATATCACGGACAGTTTGAAACTCGTGCCGGAAGGTGTTGAGGGGCGCGTTGGCTATAAAGGGCCAATGAGCGGCGTGATTCATCAGCTGGTGGGCGGCCTGAAAGCCGGCATGGGCTATACCGGCAGCGCCAACGTGGCCGAGTTGCAGAAAAAAGCAACGTTCCGGCGCATTACCGGCGCAGGGCTGCGCGAAAGCCATGTGCATGACGTGGCGATTACGCGCGAGGCGCCGAACTATAGACAGGAAGGGTAAGAGTTCTTTTTTGAAAAAAAGAACCAAAAAACTTTTATCACGGCTGTCGCGGACTAGCCGGCGACAGCCTCGCAAAAGTCTTTTTGCTTCTTTTTCTTCAGAAAAAGAAGATTCTTCACTTAGGTTTTTCCTATGACTCCCGCCGCCCGCATCGCCGCCGCCATCGAGTTGCTGGAGCACGTAGACGGCGCGATGCGGCGCCCCGCGGACGCCTCCGCCAACGAATTTTTCCGCGAGCGACGCTTCATCGGCAGCGGCGATCGGCGCGCGGTTTCAGACCGGGCGTGGTTCGCGCTGCGGGCCAGGCGGCGGCTGGCGTGGTGGCTGGAGCGCGCGGGTGCGGCGGCTTCGGCCCGGTTGATGATCGCGGCGAGCCTGTTGCTGGATGGCTGGGCGATGACCGGCGTGGAGCAGGCGTTTTCCGGCGGCAAGTTCGCCGCGGCTCCGCTGCTGGCGCCCGAGAAGGCGGCGCTGCGGCCGCTGGAAGGCCATACCCTTGACCACCCGGACATGCCGCCAGCCGTGCGGTTCGAGGTGCCGGACTGGATCTACCCGCTGCTGGAGGCGCGGTTCGGTGCGGATGTGGAGCGTGAACTGGCGGCGCTGAACGCACCCGCGCCGCTGGATTTGCGGGTGAACCTGCTGAAAGGGTCGCGCGAGGACGCAATAGCGGCGCTGGCGGCCGAGGGGATACCCACCGAGCCCACGCCGCTATCACCCTGGGGGCTGCGGATACCCACGCGGCGGCTGGTGACCACCGGGGTCGCGTTCCAGTCCGGCCTGGTGGAAATCCAGGACGAGGGCAGCCAGATGGTGGCCGCGCTGGTGGCCGCGGGGCCGCACATGCGCGTGGCGGATTGGTGTGCCGGCGCCGGCGGCAAGACGCTGGCGGTGGCGATGACAATGCACAATCGCGGGCATATCGTGGCCTGCGACGTGCATGACAAACGGCTGGCCGCCTGCGTGCATCGCCTGCGCCGCGCCGGCGTGCATAATGTGGAGCAGCATCTGATCGCGCCGGGCGACAAATGGGCCAAACGCCAGGCGGGCAAGTTCGATCGGGTTCTGGTTGACGCGCCCTGCACCGGGTGTGGAACATGGCGCCGCAACCCCGATGCACGGCTAAGGCTGACGGAGACGGATCTGAGCGAGCTGGTGGAAAAGCAGGCCGCCATACTGGACACCGCATCGCGCCTGGTGAAGCCGGGCGGGCGGCTGGTGTACGCCACGTGCAGCCTGTTGCCGGCCGAGAACGAGGCGCAGGTCGCGGCATTCGTCGAGCGGCACCCGAATTTCAGCGTCATGCCGGCCGCCGAAGCCTTGAACGGCGCACCCGGGCCGGGGCCCTATCTGTCATTGACGCCCGCCGTGCACGACACCGACGGATTTTTTGGCGCGGTGCTGACGAGGGCCGCGGCGTGATCGTGGTGCGCCGCGCCAAGCTGTCGGACGCCGCCGCGATCGGCGCCGTGCACGTGGCCGCCTGGCGCAGCACCTATCCCGGAATATTGCCCGATACGTATTTGTCGCGATTGTCCGCCACGCGCCAGGCCCGGCATTACGAGGCCGCGATCGGCGCGGGCGCCACGGTGATCGTTGCTGCTCCGGAAAGCGGCTCGCCCCGCCTGGTCGGTTTCACCACCGCGGGCCCGGCGCGCAAAGCCAATCTGGGCGACGGCGAAATCGAAACGTTATACGTTCTCGACGATTGGCGCGATCTGGGCATCGGCCGCGGCCTGATGCGCGCGGCCGCCAAGGATCTGGCGTCGCATGGCTGCAAGTCGGCGTATTTGTGGGTGTTGCGCGATAATCCCAGCCGGTTTTTCTACCAGCATCTGGGCGGCCAGCAGGCAGCCCACGGCGAGACGCGGGTGGCCGGCGTGACTTTGCCGCAGACGGCGTTTTGTTGGGACCCCATCGATCGGTTATTGGCGGCGTCTCCAGCATAGGCAAGGAAGAATCTTCTTTCTTGAAAGAAAGAAGCAAAGAACTTTTTTCCGGGCTGCGCCGCTTTAACTAACCATCGATGAAGGCGTTGAGGCGTTTGGTGATTGAAAAGCCGCTTGTCATTATTTTGAACGGCGTCGGCAGCGTAGGCAAAAGCAGTAGCAATGTAGGGTGCAATGCGCTTTGGCATTGCAACGCTACCCGTCGCGGCATTTACATGCAGAAGCTGGAATATGCCCATTATCTAGACGTGGGTTACCGGCCACGATGGTGCAATGCCAAAGCGCATTGCACCCTACGTTTTTGAAGGAACGACGCAACGAAATTTTGCGAATTGGCGCTGGCATGCTGGCGAGTCCGCGACAGCGCTGGCAAGAGTCTTTTGGTTCTTTTCTTCAGAAAAGAACTGCTTCTTCTTGAATTGATGGGCTGCACAGCAGCCCATCCTACGACAGCAGGCAGCATTGTTTTCTGTAGTTTCGGCCGAAATCTGGGGCGTCCCACTCGGCGATGATTTCTACATTGACGTTGAAGGGTGGGACAGCGAGGTTGATGGTGTGGTAGCCGCCGTGCGGGATTTCGCCGTTGGTGTTATCTTCGGGGGCGATGTCGTTGATGATCAGGCTGTAGCGGAAGGTTGCGCGGAACAGGGCCAGATAATGGATGATATCGGCGGGCGGGAGGTGTTGCAGGACGTCCTTGCAGATCAGCAGGTCGGCTGGGGCGGGTTTGGTGGTTTCGGTGAGCAGGTGGAAGCGGATGTTGTCGGTGCCGTAGACTTTGCTGTTGTACTCGATGACGCCGGGGACGACGTCGTAGCCGTCATAGGTCTTGCCGGTCCAGTCTATGTGGCGCGTGTAGTTCCAGAAGCCGCAACCGTATTCGGCGACTGAGCTTATCTTGTGCGCGCGGATGAACTCCTCGAACAGGTCGGTGAGGTGTCTTATGCGTTCGGCGCTGGCCGGGATGGCGCCGAGGCTCCATTGGTCGCTGGCATAAACCTTGGAAAAGGCATCGCGGGCGTTTGCTATACGGTGCGGCAAGGTGATATCCTTCATTGCAGAAGTCTTTTGGTTCTTTTCTTCAGAAAAGAACGGCTTGCTTTGGATTGATGGGCTGCAAAGCAGCCCATCCTACGGTGCGGGGGTTTTATCAGGATATTTGCACCATGCGGCAGCGACGCAGTGCCAGCATTCGGGGCGGCGGGCTTTGCAGGTGTAGCGGCCGTGCAGGATGAGCCAATGGTGGGCGCCGCGCAGGAGTTCTTTCGGGATGCGTTTGACGAGACCGTCTTCGACTTCGCGCGGGGTGGCGCCGGGGGCCAGGCCGGTGCGGTTGCCGAGGCGGAAGATGTGCGTGTCCACCGCCATGGTGCTTTGGCCGAATACGACGTTCAGCACGACGTTGGCGGTTTTGCGGCCGACGCCTGGCAACGCTTCGAGCGCCTCGCGGTTCTCGGGGACCTGGCCCTGGTGGTCGCGCAGCAGGAGCTCGGAGAGGGCGACGACGTTTCGAGCTTTGGTTTGCCAGAGGCCGATGGATTTGATGTGGCGGCCGACGCCGTCCACACCGAGCGCCACGATGGCGGCGGGTGTAGGGGCCTCGGCGAAGAGTTTGGCGGTGACTTTGTTGACCGAGAGATCGGTGGCCTGGGCGGAGAGAACCACGGCGACGAGCAGGGTGTAGGCGTTGGTATAGGCGAGCTCGGTTTCGGCGTTGGGACGTTCGTGGGCGAGGGCTTCTAGGAAGGCGCGCACATCGGCCTTGGTCATGGTGCGCTTGGCGGGGGGGCGGGGCATGGCGGGAGTTTCGCCGGGGCGGTTGGTGGCGGCAATAGGGGTTGGGGGAGGCTTCAGCTTAGATATATCTGTATGTGACATGCTGCGCCTCCGATTACGCCTGCGCTTCCGCAACAGGCCCGTGTTGGGTTATGCAGGGCGCGATCAGTGTCGCGATGCGGTTGATGCATCTACGCCCTGGCGGCCGGGCCTCCGCGCTTGAGCCAGTCGCTTGAGCCGGAGGGAGACCTGCCGTGGCTGCCCGTTCGCAGGTGATTTTCCTCGCCACGGC
>Ga0302157_10002742_pt1 | contig 20279 bp, 16 predicted proteins | sample I_Bog_N3_3_FD_193502 | JGI IMG/M metagenome (GOLD analysis project Ga0302157, IMG submission 193502) | Peat permafrost microbial communities from Stordalen Mire near Abisko, Sweden - I_Bog_N3_3 | ecosystem: Environmental > Terrestrial > Soil > Wetlands > Peat | place: Sweden: Abisko, Stordalen... | reverse complement strand
GCTGGCACTCGGCGACGTCGAGGGCGTGGCCCGGGAGAAGTCCACCCTCGTCGGCCACCTGCCCGCCGACGGGCTCGCCGTGCTGAACGCCGACGACCCGAGGGTGGCCGCCATGGCGGCGCGGTGCCCGGCGCCGGTCGTCACCTTCGGTCGGGCGCCCGGTGCCGACTACCGGGCCGACGACCCGGTGGTGACGACGGCCGGCACGTCGTTCACCTGCCGTCACGGTTCGGCTTCCCTGCCCGTCGCCGTCCCCCTGCTCGGAGCCCATGCGGCCTCGGCCGCCCTGGCCGCACTCGCCGTGGCCGGACACTTCGGGATCCCGGACGGGGACGCGCTGGCCGCGCTCGGCCGGGCCGCGCCGGTGCCGGGCCGGTTGCGCCCCCTGCCGGGCAGCCGGGGGAGTCTCCTGCTCGACGACACCTACAACGCCGCGCCACGCTCGGTCCTGGCCGGTCTCGACACGCTGGCCGCGCTGCCCGGAACGCCCCGGATCGCCGTGCTGGGCGGCATGGCGGAGCTGGGGCCGGCGAGCGAGGAGCTGCACCGCGAGGTCGGGCGCCGGGCCGCGCAGGTGGTGGACGTCCTGGTGACCCAGGGCACCGACGCCGCCTGGATCGCCGATGCCGCCGTGCGGGCCGGACTGCCGGAGACCCGCGTGGCCATCACCTTCACCACCGAGGACGCCGCCGCCGAGGCGGCCCGGCACCTGGGTCCCGGGGCGGTGGCGCTGGTGAAGGGGAGCGCGGTGGCCCGCATGGAGCGGGTGGTGGCCCGGCTGCTGGCCGACGACACCGACGCCGCCGAGCTGCTGGTCCGCCAGGACCGCGCCTGGGGCCAGCTCCGGATCGTCCAGCCCGACCGTCCCACCTGGCTCGAGATCGACCTTCCGGCGGTGTCCCACAACGTCCGCCGCCTGGCGGCGCGGGCGGCCGGCGCCGAGGTGATGGTGGTCCTCAAGGCCGATGCCTACGGGCACGGTGCGGTCCCGGTGGCCCACACCGCACTGCGCAGCGGGGCGACCTGGCTCGGCGTGGCCTGCGTGCCCGAGGCCCGGACCCTGCGGGCGGCCGGCATCCGTGCGCCGATCCTGGTCCTCGGGTACACGCCGGGATGGCAGGCCCGGGAGGCGGTGGGGCTCGACCTCACCCTGGCCGTGTTCGACCTCGACACGGCCCGGGCCTTCGGGCACGCCGCCCGGGCGCTCGACGCCACGGTCCGCGTCCACGTGAAGGTCGACACCGGCATGCACCGGCTGGGGGTGGCCGCCGACGGGGCCGCCGGATTCGTCCGGGCGCTGGCCGGCGTCGACGGGCTCGAGGTGGCCGGCCTGTTCACCCACTTCGCCTGTGCCGACGAGCCGTCGTCGGCCGGCCGGGCGGCCACCGACGCGCAGGTGGCCGCCTTCGGTACGGTCCTGGCCGATCTCGAGGCGACGGGCGACCGGCCCGCGGTGGTGCACGCCTCCAACAGCGCGGGCCTGCTGTGCCGGACCGATGCGGTCTACGACCTGGTCCGGCCGGGCATCGCCGTCTACGGCCTGCCGCCCGGTCCGGAGGTGCCCGTGGGTGACCTGCGTCCGGTGCTGGCCTGGAGGTCCCAGGTGGCCCAGGTCCACGATCTCGCCGCCGGGGAGTCGGTCGGCTACGGCCACACCTGGACCGCCGCCCGACCGAGCCGGGTGGCCACCGTGCCGGTCGGGTACGCCGACGGGCTGCGTCGGGCCCCGGCCACGTGGCGGCACGTGCTCGTGCGCGGCCGGCCGGCGCCGCTGGCCGGCCGGGTGTCGATGGACCAGATCTCCGTGGACGTGACCGACATCGAGGGCGTCCGTCGTGGGGACGAGGTCGTGCTCATCGGGCGCCAGGGGTCAGAGGAGCTGCCCGCCACCCTGGTCGCCGACTGGCTGGGCACGTCGCCCTACGAGGTGGTGGCCGAGATCCTGGCCCGGGTGCCCCGCCTGACCTGACGTCCCCGGGGGTGAAACCGGTGGTGCGGATTCGTCCGGTGGTGGGGTGGGCCCGGGGGATACCGTGGCACCAGGTGCCCGGCGGACGGGTGCCCCCGAGTGGTGGGGAGGTGCGGCGATGTACGACGCTCGGCACAGGTGCCGGCCCGGCGGGGCCTTCCGATGAGGGTGGACCAGGGCACTGCGGCCTCGTCCGGCCGCGGCGGGTCGGCGATGCCGGAGTCGACGGCCCACCTGAGGCGGTCCGCCGCGGAGAGCATCGAGGAACTGATCGGGGCCACGTCGGTCCTCCGCACCGAGCTGAACGCCCACGAGGCCACGTGCCGGAAGGTGCTCGACGAGGTCCGCGTGGACCACGAGATCACCGGTGTCCTGCCTCAGGTGCAGGCCGACACGTGGCGCTCCGCGGTCACCGATGCCATCCGCCACTTCGAGGCGGCCCGTCACCGGGCGCGCCTCCTCCTGGTGGCCATCGAGGTGGAGGAGGGCCGTTCGATCGGCGAGGTGGCGCGGAGTTGGGGCGTGTCCCGCCAGCTGGCGTCCCGCTGGGTCCAGGAGACTGCCGGCCTGCGCCACTGAGGCGCGGCCGCCGCCCGGGCGTCCGCAACCGAACTGCAACCGACGCGCTCGCCGTGGCGCAATTGCCGACCGCCAGGATGGTCCTCGGATCCGACGTGGCCGACGGGGGCCACAGGGAGCAGGGGCATGGCGCGCAAGAAGAAGCTGATCTGGTTCGAGCAGGAGACGGTGGTCGGCGGGGCGGACGAGGCGCGTCAGCGGGGGACGTCCCAGGGCGCTGGCCGACACCGGCCCGAAGCCGGGCCCTACTACGGACCGGTGACCGTGGAGGCCGGTGACGACGACGATCCGGCCGATCCCGACGCCGTGGGCGCGGCGCTGGGCTGAGGGGCGTGATCGCCGATGTCGACGAGCGGTGAGTCCCTGGCCGCGACGACCGTCACGTCGCCCCCGACCGGCCGCCGACGGTCGGTTGCGGGCCGGCGTCGGACGGCCACCGCCGGGTGCGGTGACCGTGGCCCGGGTGCGGGTTGATGGAACACCGTAGGCAGTACGACGGGATCCGGGCGCTGGCCATCGTGCTGGTGCTCCTCTGCCACTCGATGCCGCACGCCGAAGGTGGGGCGAGCGGCGTGAACATCTTCTTCACCCTGTCCGGATTCCTGATCACCGGACTGCTGCTCGCCGAACAGGATCGCTACGGCGGCGTGTGGCTCGGTGGCTTCTACGCGCGCCGCCTGCTCCGGCTCATGCCTCCCCTGCTGGTCATGCTGCTCCTCGTGGCGCTGCTGCCCGACGTCTACGGCACGGCCCGCAGCGGATTCGAGGCCAGTCTGTGGATCATCATCCCGGCGTCGTTGTTCTACGTCGGCAACTACTTCCAGGCGGCCGGTCAGCCGTTCGGCTATCTGGCCCACACCTGGTCACTGGGCGTCGAGGAGCAGTTCTACCTCTTCTGGCCCATCGCCATGCTGTCGCTCGAGCGCCGGCACCGGCTCGCCCGGGCGCTGCCGAAGCTCATCGTCCTCGCCGTGGTCCTGCGCGCCGTCCTGGCCGGACTCGGACTGGGGAGCCACGGGTTGGCCATCTGGCTCCCGTCGGTCGCCGACGACCTGCTCATCGGAGCGCTGCTGTCCGTGTGGATGCGGGAGCCGGGCCGGCTGGCGTGGGCGGAGCGGTCCACGGCCGGCTGGGGCGCCCTCGCGGTGCTGGGCGCGGTCTGCGTGTTCGCCAGCTACCGGGCCCAGGGGATGCAGGGGACGTTCGCGCTGTTCGGCGGGATCACCCTCGTGGGTGCGGCCACCGCGGTACTCATCGCACACCTGGGGCAGCGTGACGACGGCGTCCTGTCCTGGCTGTTCGCCTGGACCCCCGTGGTGGGCGTGGGCCGGGTGTCGTACGGCATCTACCTGTACCACTACGTGATCTTCCAGTGGGTCCAGCACCAGCACTATCCGAGCCAGGCCAAGTCGTACCTCTTGGAGTACGGGATCACCGCAGTGGCGGTCACCGCGTCGTGGTTCCTGGTCGAGCAGCCGGCACTGCGCTTCAAGGAGCGTTTCCGCCCGAGCCGCGCGCCCTTCCGCGCCGTCGGCCTCGACCTCGGCGTGTGACGGCCCGCGGCGACGTCGTCGATCCACCCCGCGCCCGAACGACGCGAGACGACGACCGATGCCGCCGGGCCCGCGTTCCCGCCCGTATCCTGTGGGCCATGCCCGAGCACGCCTCCTCCGCCGGTCGGTCGAGCCCGGTGGCCGGCACCGCCCTCGAGCCGCTCCTCGACCGGTTCCACATCGACTTCGTGCCCGCCGACCCCCGGATGTCGTGGGCGCGCTGGGCCGTGGCCTCGGTGGTGGCCGTCGTCGGGTCCCTGGCCGCCGACGCCGCGCTGGTGGCCGTGGGCAAGGCCGTGTTCCCCGGCACGGCCCACTTCGTGCACTTCGCCTTCGCGGACTACGCCAAACTGACGATCATCGGCGTGGTCATCGCCTGCGTGGCCTGGCCGGTGGTGACCCGGGTCTCGTCCCGACCGCGCTGGGTGTTCGTGCGGGCGGCGGTGGTCGTGACGGTGGTGCTGCTCGTCCCCGACCTGTACATCTGGCTGCAGGGTGAGCCCGGCCGGGCGGTGCTCGTCCTCGTGGCCATGCACCTGGCGATCGCCGTCGTGACCTACAACGCCCTGGTGCGCATCGCCCCCGCGGGCGAGACCGGGGTCGGCCGTGGCTGAGACGGAGGCCGGTCCGGCCGCGCCCCGGCCGGGTGACCATCCGGCCGCCGTCCACTGGCTGGCCGACTACGTCTACGGCACGATCGCCACGCTGGTGGCCATCGCCGGCCTCACGTTCGAGTCCAACCCGGGGGAGCTGACCACCGCCGGGGTGGTCATCGTGGGTGCGGTGGCCATCTGGTTCGCCCACACGCTGTCGCGCCTCGTCTCCATGCGGTCCCAGGGGCACATCAACCTGCGGCCCTCGGACGTGTGGGGGGAGCTGCGCCACTCGTGGTCGATCGTCACGGCCGCCATCCCGGCCACCATCATCTTCGTCCTGGCCGGGATGGGCCTCTGGTCGATCCACGTGGCCTTCGTGCTGGCCGACGTGGTCGGCGTGGGGGCCCTCCTCGTCGTCGGCATCGGGACGGCCGGCGGGACCGAGCGACCGTTGACCCGGCGGATCGGCTACGTCTCCATGGTCGTCCTGGTGGGGGTGGCCATCGTGCTCCTCGAGTCCGGCGTCCACCTGCTCTGACCGTCGACCGGCCCGGGCGCGTGCCGGTCCGTCCGGCGCCGTCGGACGGTACGGTGGTGACGAGGGTGACCGGCCCCGGGTGGGGTCGGCGGGACGGAGGACGCATGGGCCGCAGCCGCAGCGACGCCGGAGCCGACCGGGGCCGGGCCACCGACCCCACCAGCACGCGGCCGACCGATGCCGGGCGGATCGATGCCGGGCCGACCGATGTCGGGTCGACCGACGCCGAGTCGACCGCCCCCGGGTTCACCGACGACGAATTGACCGCGCTGGCCCTGGCCGACGTGCCGGGACGTCCGCCCGCGGCGGACGCCGTGCCGCTCGCCACCTACCTGGACGACGCGCCCGGGCTGCTGCCGGCCTGGTACATGCCGACGCCGATGACCCGTATCCGCCCCCGCTGGCGCACGCCGGTGGTGGTGGCCATCGTGGCGGCGTTCGTGGCCATCGAGGCCTTCGGGTTGTGCAGCACCTTCGGTCAGATCGTCCCTGCATAGGAGCGGATTCTCCCCCTGGTGGCCGATTCGGCCACGCAACACGTTCGCTTCGCTACACACCGTGTCGCTTCGGTTGCAGTGCGGGAACCGGGCGTGCGATCCGCACCCTGACCGTGCACAATGGAGTTCGTGGATCACGGGCGCACCGCCCGTACCGGGCCCGGGGTTCCCCCGGAGGAGAGGGCAGCATGAAGACCATGAGCTGGACCAAGCGGATCACCCTCAGTGCAGGCCTGGCGCTCACGTCCCTGGTCGCCGTGCCGGCCGTGGCCGGCGCCGCCTGCACCACCGGCTACGCCGGCTGCACGCCCCCGACCGTCAGCAGCACGCTCGTCACGCCGCCGCAGCCCTCGTCGGGTGACGGGGCGAGCCACGCCACCACCACGGCCCAGGTCAACGGCTCCTCGTCGCTGCCCTTCACGGGCGCCGACATCGGTGAGCTGGCCGCCGTGGGCGCCGGTGCCGTCGTCGTCGGTGTCGTGCTGACCCGCCGCCGCCGCCGCTCCGCCGCCTGATCCGACACCGCACGGCGTCGAACTCCCGGAATTCCTGCGGGTTCGTGCGCGCCCCGGGGTTCCGTCCGTGGACGCCACTCCGTAGCCGTCCGTCGGTGAGGGCCGGTCAGAAGCTGGCGGGTAGCAGCGGTGCCACGGCGCCGAAGAACAGGTAGACCACGGCGAGCCAGACCAGGGTCCCGCCGACGGCCACGGCGACCCGGCGTCCGCCCCTCCACCGCAGGACGAGCGCCCACACCGCCACGGCCAGCGCCGCCACCACCAGTCCCCACACGATGGCCCACAGCCAGCTCCCCTGGACCGGCGCGTCCGCCGCGGTGGTCGCCGGGGTGTGCCGCGGCGTGGTCGGGTGGGCGGGCGCCTTGGCGGGGGCGGTCAGCACGTCGGAGACCAGCTTGGCCTGCACCACCAGCCGCTGGCTGGCGCTGTAGCGCGGGTTGCACGTCGTCAGGGTGAGCATCGGGGTCGGGGTGGGGGCGACGACGGCGACATCGGTCGGGTCGACGGCCTGGCTGGTCGTCACCTGGTAGACGAACAACCCCTGGACCGTGAGGATGTTGACGTCGTCGCCGGCCACCAGCTCGTTCAGGTTGTAGAAGGGGTGGAGGTACGTGGTGCGGTGGCCGGCGATGGCCACGTTGCCCTGCTCGCCGGGTAGGGGTGTTCCGGGGTAGTGGCCGGGCCCCGACCGCAGCTGTTCGGCATCGGTCCCCTCGACCACCACCATCTGGAGGGCGATCTTCGGGATCGCGATGATGCCGACGGGCTGGCCGGGGGCGGGCGCGGCGATGGTCGGCGCGATCGTCGGCGCGGTCGACACCGGGGGTCGCGAGCGCAGGCCGACATCGGAGTGATGCCGGAGCTGGGCGGCGGCGAACTGCTGGCGCAGCTGGGCCTGGGCCCGGGCGGTGATCAGCCCCGTGCCCCACAACAGGTAGGGGATGAACAGCAGGACGAGCACGCCGGCCACCAGGATGACGCGCCCGACGGCCACGCGGAGGGTCGAGAACGACACGGGGCGATGCTACCGGCACGGGACCCCCGTTCCCGGGCGCCACCGTCGGTGCCGACCCCGCCGGTACGATCATGGCGGCCGGCAGGCCCGTCGCCACCCGGCCGTCCGGGGTCCCCCGCTGCCGCCCGCACCAGGAGCAGAGTGACACGGTGACCGAACCCGGACGACGGCGACGCAGGAGATGGCTGATCGGCGCCGGGGTGGTCGTGCTCGTCCTGGCGTGGGGCGCGTTCATCGGGGCCGGCGTCCTGTCCGCCTACCACCACGACCAGCGCGGCCTCGATGCCCTGCAGTCGGTGCGTCAGTCCTCGGACCCGACCACGTTGACGGCCTCGTCGACCGTGGCGACCCTGCACGGTGCGGCGGCCGAGTTCGGGGCGGCCCACGACGAACTCACGGGACCGCTGATGGCGCCGGCGACCTGGCTGCCGGTCCTCGGCCGTCAGCTCCGGTCGGCGCGGTCGCTCAGCTCGGCGGCCGAACAGGTCTCCGACGTCGGTGCCGAATTCCTGGGCCAGGTCCACGACGTCCTGGACCAGCCCCACGGCGCCGGGCCCGAACGGGTGGAGTCGCTGCGGCGTCTGTCCGCCCTGTCGCTTACGGCCGCCCACCGGCTCGACTCCGTGGACACCGGTCCGGGTGAGGCGCTCGTGGGGCCCCTGGCGCGCCGGCACGACGAGTTCGTGTCCCAGCTCGACGACGTCCGTCGCCGGCTGGCCACGGCGGCCGGCGTGTCCGCCGTCACGGCGACCATCCTCCAGGGCCCGCAGACCTACCTGGTGCTGGCCGGCAACAACGCCGAGATGCGGGCCGGGTCCGGTGCCTTCCTGGAGATCGGCACGGCCGACGCCGCCGACGGCACGGTCCACCTCGGTGACCTCAGCCCGTCGGGCGCCCTGGGACTGGCCCCGGGCCAGGTGGTCGTCACCGGCGACCTCCAGCGCAACTGGGGCTGGCTGAAGCCCGGGGTGGACTGGCGGACCCTCGGTGTCACCCCGCAGTTCCCGGTGACGGCCGACCTGGCGGCGCGGATGTGGGCGGCCCGCACCGGCCAGCACGTCCAGGGCGTGCTGGCCGTCGACGTGGTCGGTCTGCGCCAGATCATGACCGTGACCGGCCCCGTGCAGGTGGGTGGCACCACGCTCGACGCCTCCAACGTGGTGCAGTACCTGCTCCACGACCAGTACGCGGGACTGTCCGACGACGCCACGGGCGACACCGCCCGCGAAGACGCACTGGGCACGATCGCCGGCGACGTCCTGCGCCAGCTGCAGGGCGAGACGACCGATCTGCGCGGCCTCGCCTCGGCGGTGTCCGGCGCGGTGGCGGGCCGGCACCTGATGGTGTGGTCGTCCGACCCGACGGCCGAGGCCGCCTGGGTGGCCAGCGGTTCCGCCGGCACCCTGACCCCGACCTCCCTGGCCGTCAACGTGGTCAACCAGGGCGGCAACAAGCTCGACCAGTTCCTGCCGGTGTCGGTGCACCTCGCCACCCGGCCCGACGGATCGGACACCGCGCTGACGATGACCACCACCCTGTCCAACCGGACCCCGGACGGCGAGTCGCAGTTCGTCGCCGGTCCCTTTCCCGGCCTGCCCCTGGCCTACGGGGACTACAGCGGCGTGGTGGCCGACAACCTGCCGGCGGCGGCCCGGGGGATCTCGATCTCGGGGTCCGGCCCGCTGTCGGCGCTGGGTGCCGAGGGCCCGACGGTGCTCGTGGCGGCCCCGATCGTGGTCCATCAGGGGGCGACCGCCACCGTCGTGGTGCGCTTCCGTCTTCCGGGTAGCCACGGCTCCATGACCCTGGTGCCGTCCGCCCGTGTCCCGGCCGAGCAGTGGACGTTCCAGGACATCCGGGTGTCCGACGACCGGCCGGTGACGTTCACCTGGTGATCCCCCCGGGGTGCCGACATCCCCGGACCGCGCCCGGAGCGGGCCGTGACGGGCGACGGTCAGGCGGTGGCCGACGACCCGGTCGGTCCGCGCCACGTGCCGGTGGCCACGGTGCCGGCCGGTACGTCGCCGAGCACCACGGCGTTGGCCCCCACCCAGGCGCCGTCCCCGATGGTGACGGGTCCGAGCACCTTGGCCCCGGCGCCGATCCGCACGTTGTCGCCGATCGACGGCTGTCCCTCGCCCGTTCCGGTGTGGCCGAGGGTCACGCCCTGGTACAGGACCAGGTTGTCCCCGGCGACCACCTCGTGGCCGACGACGATGCCCACGGAGTGGATGACGGCGAAGCCGGGTCCGATCCGGGCCGCCGGATGGATCTCGGCGCCGGACGAGCGGATGGACGACGCCTGGAGCCAGAGGGCCAGCGGGCGGAGGCCGCGCCCCCAGCACCACGAGGCCGCACGGTACGTGACGACCGCCCCGATGCGGGGGTAGAGCGGCCAGCGGACAAGTGCGCCGAGCACGACCCGCGAGGGCGACGCGTCCCAGGCTGCCGTCATGTGCCGCAGGTCCCGGACGAGCACCGCCATGGTCCGTAGTGTCGCACACCGCGTCGGGCCCATTGCCCAAGAGCGCGCTCGTGTGGTCGAATCTCTCCATGACGACCTTCGACGACGCAGGCCGGCGGACGGCCACGGGCGGTGCGGACGACGGGACGAGCAGCCTCCAGGAGTACCTGGACACGCAGGCGGCGGCCGGGGGTCACTCGACGATCCCCTTCTCGGACCTGCTGCGCCCCTTCATGAGCCCGTCGGTGCGCCTGCGGGCCAAGCAGGTGGCCACCGCGGCGGCGGCTCCGCTGGCCCGGCGGCGGGCGGGCGAGCGAGCGGCGCGCGGTGGGCTGCGCCTGCACCTCGGCTCGGGTGGCAACAACCTGCCCGGGTGGGTCAACGTGGACCTGGTCGGGGCTCGGGCCGACGTCACGTGGGACCTGCGCCGTCCGCTCCCGATCCCCGACGGCGCGGCCGACGCCGTGTTCCTGGAGCACGTGCTCGAGCACATGACGGTGGCCGAGGGCATGGCGGTGCTGCGCCACGCCTTCGCCGTCCTCGCCCCGGGCGGGGTGCTGCGGGTCGGGGTGCCCGACGCCGGCCTGTACGCCTGCAGCTACGCCGGGGGGGACGGCGCCATCGACCAGCTCCGACCCGGCCGACCCACCCGGATGCTCGCCCTCGCCGAGGTCTTCCAGGAGCACGGGCACGTGTCGGCCTGGGACGGCGAGACACTGGTCCTGGTGATCGGATCGGTCGGCTTCACCGGTGCCGAGGTCATGCCGGGCGGCACGTCGCGTCTCGATCCGGCGCCGGACAGCCCGGAGCGGATCCCCGAGTCCGTCTACGTCGAAGCGGTCGTCCCCGGTCCGTAGCCGGGTCGCGGCGGACGGGTCGCGGTGGACGGGACACCCGCGGGCGACCGATCGTCCGCCGCCTCCAACCCCGACACGGACGGTGACCCCGGTAGGGTACGGCGATGACTTCGGAGCGATATGGGTCGGGTGACGGCGTACCCGCCGACTTCGGAGCGGCGTCCCGGCTCCGCGCGTTCCTGCGACGCCGCGTCGGACTGGCGTTCACCCGGCTCCGGCATCCCCGGGTGACCTTCGGCCCGCGCTGCGACGTGCGCTCGGGTGCCCGGTTCGCCGTCACCCGCGACGCGGACGTCCGCTTCGGGGCCGGGTGCGTGCTCGACTACGGGTTCACGCTCGAGAGCATGGGTCGGCTCGTGGTGGGTGACCGGACCGTGTTCGGCCACCACTGCACGGTCGCCGCCGAGCGCAGCGTCGTCATCGGCGCCGACTGCCTCCTCGGCGAGTTGGTGTCGGTCCGGGACCACGACCACGCCTTCGACCGGTCCGACATCGAGATCCTCTATCAGGGCAGGTCGACGGCGCCGGTGCTCATCGGCGACGACGTGTGGGTGGGGGCGAAGGCCACGATCACCCGGGGGGTGACCATCGGGGACGGTGCCGTCGTCGGGGCGCACGCGGTGGTCACCCACGATCTGCCGGCCGGCTGTGTGGCCGTCGGCATACCGGCCAGGATCGTGCGGATGCGCGACGGCGGGCCGCTCCCCGACGGGGCGCTCCCGCCCGGGTAGGGCGGCCGGGCCCCGGTCAGGAGATCGCCACCGCCGGCTCGGACAGGTGCTGGCCTCCGGTCGATCCGTAGAAGTGGGCGTCACCGAAGGCGAAGATGCCGCCGTCGGAGGACACGAGCCAGTAGCCGTTGCCGGTGGGGCTCCCCTGGATCCCGGCGATGGGGGCGTTCAGGTGCAGGCCTCCGGTCGAGCCGTGGAATCCGGCGTCGCCGAAGGCGAAGACCCCACCGTCCGAGGCCGTCAGCCAGTAGCCGCCGCCGTCGGGCGTGGCGTCCATGCCCACGATGGGCTTGTTGAGGGGCCAGCCACCGGTCGAGCCGTAGAAGGTGGCGTCGCCGAAGGCGAAGATGCCGCCGTCCGAGGCCGCCAGCCAGTAGCCGCCGCCGTCGGGCGTGGCCACCATGTGGACGATCGGCTTGTTCAGGGCCAGCGCACCGGCGGATCCCTGGAACTGGGCGTCGCCGAAGGAGAAGACACCGCCGTCCGAGGCGACCAGCCAGTAGCCGCCGCCGTCCGGCGTCGCCGCCATGGCCACGATGGGCTTGTTGAGGTGCCAGCCACCCGTCGAGCCGTAGAAGCCGGCATCACCGAAGGTGAAGATGCCACCGTCGGAGGCGACCATCCAGTAGCCCTTGTTGTCGGGGGTCGAGACCATGTCCACGATGGGCTTGTTGAGCGCCAGCCCCACCGTGGAGCCCAGTGAGGTGGCGGCCCCGAAGGTGAAGATCCCACCGTTGGACGTGGTCAGCCAGTAGCCCTTCAGGTGCTGGTGCCGGTGGTTGACGTTCCCTGGGCCGCTCGTCGGCGGCACGGTCGTCGTGGTCGTCGTGGTGGGCGGTTCGGTCGTGGTCGTCGTGGGCGGCACCGTGGTGGTCGTCGTGGGCGGCACCGTGGTGGTGGTGGTCGTCGTGGGCGGCACCGTGGTGGTGGTGGTCGTGGTCGTCGTGGTCGTCGTGGGCGGCACCGTGGTGGTGGTGGTGGTCGTCGTGGTCGGTGGCACCGTGGTGGTGGTCGTCGACGGGTCCGTGGTGGTGGTGGTCGGCGGCACGGTCGTGGTGGTCGTCGTCGTGGTGGGCGGCACCGTCGTGGTCGTGGTGGGCGGATCGGTCGTGGTCGTCGTCCCACCGCCCGTTCCGCCGCCCGAGCTGCCGCCCAACAGGGCCGGCAGCGACGAGCCGTCGGCCGCACCCGGCCCGCCGGTGCCGGCGTAGGCCTCGAAGGTGTGGAGGAAGGCGGGGGCGATCTGGGTGGCCGGCCACCAGGGCGGGATGCCGCCGCCGTAGTAGCCGCCGAAGTTGACCTCGCTGATGGTGATCCGGATGGCCGAGGCCGCCACCGGGGCGAAGGCGAACTGCAGGATGTGGTCGCGGTACTGGCCCGTCTCGGTGGCCACCGTGGTCCAGGTGCCGCCGACGTCGGCCGCCAGGGTGTAGTTGCGGACCGAGGAGGCCGTGGAGCCGACCGACTGGGTGTCGACCACGATGCGGTCGATGGTGGTGGTCCTGGCGAAGGTGTCGGTCAGGCTGGGGGTGATGTCGCCGCTGGCCGACTCCCAGCCGTTGCCGTAGCCGACGGTGAGGCCGAGGGTGGCCGCCGAGGCGGTGCCGCTGGTGGCCGTGGCGCTGGCCCCGGCGGCCTGGGAGGCCACGTCGGTGCCGTAGGGCTCGGGGGGACCGACGGTCAGCGTGTCCCCGGCCGGGTAGGTGAGGTAGGCGATCTGGCTCGACAGCGGCAGGCTGTAGGTGGTGCCCGAGGCGGCCTGGACCGTGGTGGTGGCGCCGTACTCGGTGGTGACCGTGACCGGGTCGGTCGACCCGGACGGCGAGGTCAGGGTGACCGTGGCGGTGACCGGCAGGCCGTCGGACCACACGGCGGCCAGGTCGGTGCCGCCCCCCGCCGTCGGCCCGAAGTCGGCCCGGACGGTGTGGGGGATGCCCGTCGACGGCATCGACACGTAGGGCCGGCCGGCCAGCATCCGGGTGGTGGTCATGGTGGTGAGGGCGGCGGGCTTGACGTAGTCGTCCCCGCCGGCCGTCTGGATGAGCGAGAAGCTGATGCCGTCGTTGCCCCAGGACCCCTCGTCGAAGAAGTAGTTCTCGACCGGCACGCCGAGCACCTTCTGCCACACCAGCGAGCTGGCCATGGAGTCGGCCTGGGACAAGAAGTTGTAGTCGCCGTCGCTCCACCAGCCCACCTCGGTGAACCACAGCGGCTTGGTCCCGAGCAGGCCCTGGACCTGGCGGACCTGGACGGGGTTCTGGTCCTCGTCGTAGGAGTCGTTGGAGCCCGTGTAGGGGTGGATGGCGGCCACGTCCATCCAGGCCAGGCCGCCGGCGGCGATCAGCTGCTGCCACCAGCCCTGGGCGAAGCCCAGGGTGGAGCCACCGATGACCGTGGAGCCGGTGCCCGGCTCGACCGACTTGACGGCCGCGTAGAAGGGCTTGAGCACCGAGGTGGCGTAGGTGCCGCCGTTGGCCCAGCCCGTGTTGTTCGACTCGTTCCACGGCTCCCAGTCCGTCACCGGGGCGCAGTTGCCGCAGCCGGAGGGCACCGTGGCGTAGTGGGCCACCAGGGCGGCGATGTCCCCCTGCCAGAGCCCGGCGTTGACCAGGGCCGTGGGCACGGCCTCGCCCCCGCTCACCTGGATCCAGTAGGCCACGTGGTCCTGGGTGGCCAGCCAGGCCGCCTTGTAGGGGTCGGTGCTGGCCGTGGTGAGGGCCATGGCCGAGGGGCCGCAGGTGGCCGCCGTCGGGCTGGCGGCGTTGCAGTTGGGCAGGATCGAGCCCCAGGCCAGGGTGGTGAGGCTGCGCAGGCCCGACAGGCCGAGCTGGGCGGTCAGGGCCACGCCCCGGGGGTCCTCGGGGCCGCCCGACCCGGCCCCGGCGGGCAGGGTGGCGAAGTCGAGGTTGTCGCCCGTGGCGCCCACCGCGTAGGGCATGCACGTCGTGCCCACCGTGGTGGGCGGGCTGGTCGAGGTGTCGAGCAGGCTGGCCTGCACCTCGTAGGGGCCGGGTGCGGTGTCCGCCGAGGGGATGGTGAGCGCGAACTTGGCCAGGGCGCCCGCCGAGGAGGGGAGCGCCACCACCTTGGGCGTCGGGACGGTCTCGGCGTTCAGGGAGGCGTCGTTCTCGATCGAGTAGGCCAGCTCGAGGTGGCCGGCCTGCGGGGCCCACCAGGCGTCGAAGGTGGCGTCCACCACGGGCGAGGTGCCCGCCGGGAAGTAGTTGCCGGTGGCCGGCGTGGCGATGCCCGCCCCCCAGCCCAGCTTGTCCGACGGGGCCTGGATGGCGTCCAGGTACTGGTTCAGGGTGTCCAGGGTGAACGACGAGATGGCGTCGCCCGCGCTGTCGAACGGCGGCCCGCTCTGGAAGTAGAAGGTGTCGCCGACCAGGGCCAGGCCCGAGCCGCCGAAGTTCAGGTTGTTGGCCAGGGTGGTCGAGCCCTTGAGGATCCCCTCGGGCGAGGTGGCCTCCACGGTGTAGAGCGGGTCGGCGGTGTAGATGGTGCCGTCGGCCCCCTGGACGGCCTGGGCCGGGTAGAAGAACTGCGCCCCCGAGCCGGTGTGCAGGTTGTTGCCCTCGATGTTCGGCGAGCCGAACGTGGCCAGGGCGGCGCCGGTCGGGCTGACGGTCTCCACGTAGCCGTTGCCGGTGAACAGCAGGTCGCCGCCGGACTCCTCGGTGACGAAGTCACCGATGCGGTCGACCAGCGGGAAGGTCCCGGTGGTGGCCCCGGTCGACGGGTTGAGGACGTCGCTCGACGAGTTGTTCTGGGTCAGGCTGGCCACCACCTGGAAGCTGCCGCCCGTGCCCACCGAGAACAGCCCGGTGGGGTTGCCGCCGCTCGGGTCCACCGACCACAGCAGGGTGCCGCCGGGCGAGAACTTGTCGACCTTCTGGGCGTAGTAGGACGCCAGGTAGATGTCGCCGGACGGGTCGACGACCGGCTGCGACACGACGCTGCCCGTGTCGAAGGAGGTGGGCAGGGTGAACGCACCCTGGCGGGCGCCGGTCAACGAGTAGGTGACCAGCTGCGTGCCGTTGTTGACGTAGAGGTCGGAGGAGGTCGCCGTGAAGCCCGTGACACCGCCCGACGGCGTCACCACGGTGGACACCGGCTTGGACGGCAGCGAGGAACTCTGCGGGCCCAGCACGGCGGCCGGGTTGGTCGTCGTGCACTGGGGGCTCGTCTCGGCGGCGGTGGGTGCCGCCGGGCTGCCGGGGATCTGCGAGCTGGCCGCACCGCCGATCCGCGGCCCGATGACGACGGCCAGGGACGCGACGAGGACCAGCGTGGCGGCGGCCATCGCTAGCAAGGCTTTCCCGGACGGCAACCTGCCCGATGCCAGTTGGTCAGTCGAAGGTCGGCTCACCGCGCCACCAGCATGACGCAGTTCTCCGGAGGATGTGGGCACCCCTGGTTGACCTGGGAAGATGCCGGATCGCGCCGCCACGGGCCAGCGCCGGGCCCCGGGTCCGCCGTCCGCCGTCCGCCGGCCGGGATCCGGGCCGGGGCCGGCCGTCCGTCAGACGGCGACGACCACCTTGCCGGTGTTGCCCCCGCTGAAGAGGAGATTGAGCGCCTCGCCGGCATGGTCGAGTCCGTGGACCACGTGCTCACGATGGTGGATACGGCCCTCCATGACCCAGCCGGCCATCTCGAGCTGGGCCTCGGGGAAGCGCTCGAGGTAGTCCAGGATCAGGAAGCCCTCCATCCTGGAGCGCGTCACGATCAGCTGGAGGTAGTTGGCCGGCCCGACGGGACGGTCCTCGTTGTACTGCGAGATGGCACCGCACAGCACCACGCGGGCGTTCCTGGCCAGGTTGGCCAGTGCGGCGTCCAGGATGCCACCGCCGACATTGTCGAAGTAGACGTCGATGCCCCGGGGGCACGTGGCCCGGAGCCGGTCACCCACGTCCTCGGTCCGGTAGTTGACGGCATGGTCGAAGCCGAGATCGTCGACGAGCCAGGCACACTTGTCGTCGCTGCCGGCGATGCCGACGACAGTGGCCGCGCCGGCGATCCGGGCCAGTTGTCCGGCGACCGATCCGGTGGCTCCGGCCGCTCCCGACACGACCACGGTCTCGCCCGACGCGACCCGGCCGATGTCGTGCATGCCGAAGTACGCGGTCATCCCCGTCACCCCGAGGACACCGAGCACGACCGCCGGGTCGAGCCCCTGCGGGACGACCGCCAGTGAGCTGTCGGCCCCGTCGACCAGGGCGTACTCCTGCCAACCGAGCATGCCGAACACCGTGTCCCCCACCGAGAACGCGTCGGTGCGGCTGGCCACCACCTCACCGAGGCCCCCGCTGCGGACCACGTCGCCGATGGCGATCGGTGGGAGGTAGCCCGGGGCATCGTCCATCCAGGTCCGGATGGTCGGATCGATCGAGAGGTGGCGCACGGCGACGAGGGCCTGGCCGTCGGCGGGTTCGGGAACCTCGGCGGTATCGTCGATCAGCAGCGTCGAGTCGTCCACCAGTCCGCGCGGACGGGCGGCCAGGAGGATGCGTCGGTAGGTGTCGGTCACCTCGTCAGTCAAGCAGAGCACCTGATCCGGCGCCCGGGCCGGACGGTCCGTCGACCGTTCCCGGGCGCCGCCCGTCCTACGACCGGGCGAGGGCGGTGGTGAACCCCGTGGACGGCGCGCCCAGACCCGTCATGTCGTCGTAGCCCGGGAGCACCGACAGGTCGACGTCGCGGGTCGCACAATTGCCCGTCCCGTCGCAGTACGACTCGGGGCCCTGGTAGTCGATGAGCCGTGTGCTGTAGAGGAGCCCCTTCTTGGCCGAGATCGAGTTGACGTAGTCCACCCGGGACTGGTCCTGTGGCCCGGACGGCACCGTGTCGTAGATCGCCGACGGGGCCGTGGCGTGCAGTGCGTACAGTGCCGGGTCGAGGAACCCGAGCGGTGCACCGGCGACCTGGTCGGCGACGGCCACCGTCCCCGCGAACAGCGGCGAGGCCACGCTGGTGCCGCCGATCCGGTAGGTGTCGTAGTACGTACCGTCGGGAAACTTCTGGGTCTCCCCCACCAGGAACCCCGTGCCCGGGTCGGCATCCATGGAGATGTCGGGCACCACCCGGTACGGAGCCGGACCCGTCACCGCCGAGTTGCGCGTGGCGAGGGTGGTCGGCACCACGCCCGACTGCCAGGTGGGCTGGGTGTACTCGTAGCTCGTACCACCACCCGAGCCCCCGTCGCCGGTCGGCGCCAGCCAGGTGCCGAGCGTCGAGGTGGTGCAGCCGGCTTGGCCCAGTGTCTGCTTCTCGCACAGGACGCTGCGGTCCGTCGACCATCCCGTCTCGTCCGTCCGCTGGCCGGCGGCGCCGATCTCGAGGGTGGTGCCGCCCACCGCCGTCACCCACGGGCTCGATGCCGGGTAGTCGGGGCTGGTGAATCCGAGGGTCGAGAACTCGTCGCCGTTGTCACCACTCGAGAAGAGCACGCTGATCCCGGTGCCGGCCGCCATGGTGAGCATGTCGTCGACCGACGCACGCGTGGCCGCGTCGTCCAGGAGGTCACCGCCGTCATCACCCCACGAGTCGGTGACCACATCGGCCAATCCGCCGTCGATCACCGTCTGGAGGCTCGTGTACAGCGAATCGAAGCAGTCGGCGGCGCCGACGTAGAGGATCTTCGCACCGGGGGCGGTGGCGTGCACCGACTCGACGTCGAGGGTCTGCTCGCCGTACCACCCGGTCGCCTGGCACTGCCGGCGCTTGTCGAAACGGGCCGGCAGCAGCTCGCTGAACTGCCCCGTCGCGTAGGGGTGGCCGGGATCGTCGACGGCGGCGTACTCCGCCGCGTCCGCGGCCAGGGTCGGCGACACGTAGCTGTCGATGACGGCCACCGTCTCGCCCGTGCCGTCCGCACCACCCGGTGCCTGGTCGGGCAGGTCGTAGGCGGACCGAAGTTGGGGCGGTGTGTAGCCGCACACCGCGTACGGTGCGGGCGACGGGTAGCCGTTGCCGTAGGGCGGTTGGACCGTGTCGACCTGCTGGCCGTAGTACGAACCGCAGGGCTGGGCGGTCCGGTACCCCGGCGGCTGCGCCGCGTCGCCACCCGCGCCGGTGGTCGGCCCGTCGGTGACGCCGGTGGTCGGCCCGTCGGTGACGAGGTCGGGAGTGGCCATGGTCTGGCTGATCCCGGAGGCGCCGACGACCACGCCGGCCAGGTCCGCCGGCACCGACAGCGCGGTGTCGGCCAGACGCAGGGTGTGGCCCCCCACGTCGTGGAGCGACAACGTCGTACCGAAGGCGCGCTGGACCCGGGCTGCGCTTCCGGAGGCGGCGACCGTCATGCGGTCGGCCGAGACCGCGCCGACGTCGAGGCCCTCCCGGGTGAGCCACGACGTGACGGAGGCGACCTGCGCGGTGGTCGGCGAATACGCCGCCTCCCACTGCGACGGCGTCAGATAGTGGTGGAACACGGCGGACCCCGGCGTGGAGACGGCCGTCGCGAACTTCTTCGCAGCCGTCGGCGCACGGGGGGCGAGCACCACCTCGAACGCGACCGCACTGTCGGCGGGGACGGCCCCGACGCGCGGGGTCTGTTCTGCGGCGACGGCCAGGGAGCCCGACAGCCGCACCGTCGACGTCGGCGCCGGTGCGGCGCCGACGGAAGACGCTCCGGCGGCCGGAAGGGCGAGCCCGGCGGACAGTGCGACGGCGGACAGGGCGACGACGGCACGGCGTTGACCCACGTGATGCTCCCCCTCGTCTGGGTGGACCCGACGGTCGGTCGGTGGATGACGGTACCGGTGTCACCGGTACCGGCCGACCGATGGCGCAGCCTTGCACAGCCCACCGACGACCGCACCCGCCGCCACGGGCAGTGGTCGCGTCGCACGGTCCGGACGGAACGTCGGCGTCGTTTTCCGGCGGCCCCGGCGGGTAGCACTCACGGGTCGACGGATGCCCGCCACCGATCCACCCGGGGGCGGGCATCCGACGACGCCGACCACGGAGCAACGACCACCACAGAGAGGACGCAGCGAGATGGGAACCGAGTTGAACGGGATCAGCGTGGCCTTCGTCGTGTCGAACGAAGGGATCGAGGAGGCCGAGTTGCTGCGGCCCTGGGAACACGTACAGGCGGAGGGCGGTGCTCCGAAGCTGGTGGCCATCGAGCCGGGTGAGGTCGAGCTCAGGCGCCACCTCGACCAGGCGGGCCGGTTTCCGGTCGACCTCGTCACGCGTGACGCACGGGCGTCCGATTTCGATGCGCTGGTCCTGCCCGGGGGTGTGGCGAACGCCGACCGCCTCCGCAGCGACGGCCCGGCGGTGGCCTTAGTCAAGGAGATGTTCCGCGCGGGCCGACCCGCCGCCGTCATCTGCCATGCGCCGTGGGTCCTCGTCGAGGCCGACCTGGTCCGGGGTCGGACCCTGACCTCGTGGCCGAGCCTCCGGACGGACATCCTGAACGCCGGGGGCACCTGGGTGGACGCGGAGGTCCAGGTCTGCGCCAGCGGTCCGAACACGCTCGTCACGAGTCGCAAGCCCGACGACCTCGATGCGTTCAACGCCAAGCTCACCGACGTCCTGCGGGCGGCACGGGGATCGGCGGCCGCCTGATCGAGGCACCCGCGACCCCCGCCGCCCGGACGGTGGCGGGGCCCCGTCGGGTGCCGACGTCCCGGGGTTTCACCCCCGCCGGGCCCGGGTACGCAGCAGCTGTGGAAGACCAGGAAGACGGCCACCACCTCGTCGGCACGGCCTTCATCGGCGTGAGTTCGGGCACGAGGGGCCCCCGGAAGCAGCGCGCCGGCCGGCGCTGTGTCGAGGAGGGCTGCGACACGCTGCTGTCCATCTACAACGCGTCGGACCGCTGCTCCGTCCACACCATCCCTCCGAAACAGCTCCCCGGTCGGCGACGATCGGCGGCAACGACCCGCCGACGGTCGGTCGCACGGTGACCGGGGCACCGCACCGTCACGGACGTCACGGCCGTCACGGACGA
>Ga0302157_10002740_pt1 | contig 20284 bp, 16 predicted proteins | sample I_Bog_N3_3_FD_193502 | JGI IMG/M metagenome (GOLD analysis project Ga0302157, IMG submission 193502) | Peat permafrost microbial communities from Stordalen Mire near Abisko, Sweden - I_Bog_N3_3 | ecosystem: Environmental > Terrestrial > Soil > Wetlands > Peat | place: Sweden: Abisko, Stordalen... | reverse complement strand
CCAATCCGGTTCTGCTCCTCCTCGCGGGCGAGATTGCGGTCGTTGAGCTGCAGCTGCGCGGTCGCCCGGTCATCATCGGCATAGGCCTGGGCCAGGTCGCCGGAATCAATGACGGCGAGCAACTGCCCGCGCGCGACCCGGTCGCCGAGCGCGACCTTCAGTTCGACGACGCGGCCGCCCAGCGCAGGCAGAACGGCGGCAGTCCGCGACGGGTCCGACTCGACGACGGCCGGCAGCAGCAGGTTCGGGGAATAGGGCCGCAGTGTCGCCGTCGCAACGGTCAGCCGCGGGCGCAGCGCCGAGCCCTCCGGCACGACGATCAGGTTGCCGCGCCGCACCATCAGCGGGGCATCGCCACTGTCCTCGGCCTTTCCTGCGAACAGGCCGAACCCGTGGGTCAGGGCCAGAGCGAGGAATGCGAGGCCGGCAAGAATGCCTCCCCACAGGAACAGGCCGCCGCGCCGGTCCGGTGCATGGTCGTGTATCGCCATGAGATCACAAGCTCCCTGAAAATGACCCGCGCAAGCGCCAGCCGAGCCGATCCTACGACCCCTTGCCGTATCCTGTCTAGGGGGATAGGATGCAAATATGGTGAAAATTTCCCGGGAGCCGGCGTTGCACAAATTTCCTGACATCGTCAAACGGCTGAAACGTGCACAGGGTCACATGGCCGGCGTCATCGACATGATGGAGGCGGGGCGCCCGTGCATGGAGCTCGCCCAGCAGCTGCATGCGGTCGAGCGCGCGATAGGCAACGCCAAGAAGGAGCTGATCAAGGACCACATCCACCACTGCATGGAAGAGACGTCGGAGGCGCTGCCGCGCGAGTTCCGTGAACTCATCCAGGAATTCCAGGGAGTGACCAAGTACCTATGAGCGGTCACGGGCCCGTCCACGACGACCATGATCACGACCATGAGCATGAGCATGACCATGGTCACGACCACGACCACCATCACGGCCACGCGCATGCTCATGCTCATGCACATGGTCACGGCCACGCGCTCGGCCACTCGCACGGCGCTCCCGCGACGCAGTCGAAGCTGCTGTGGGCACTGGTATTCACGGGCGGCTGCATGCTTCTCGAGGCAGCCGGCGGACTGTACGCGCACTCACTCGCCCTGCTGGCCGACGCCGCACACATGCTGACGGATTCCGCATCGCTGGCGCTGAGCTATGCCGCGATGCGTGCCGCGATGCGGCCGGCGACGGCGGAACTGTCCTATGGACACCACCGCTGGGAGGTGCTGGCGGCGTTCGTCAACGGCCTCGCGCTGATCGTGCTCGCGCTATGGATCCTGGCCTCGGCCGCGATGCGCCTGCTGGCGGGCGGTACGGTCGACGGCAAGGTTGTCGCCGGCATTGCCCTGGTGGGCCTCGCCGCCAACGTCGGTGCCTTCCTGGTGCTGTCACGCGGCGAATCCAACCTCAACGTCCGTGGAGCGATCGCCCACGTCGTCGGCGACATGCTGGGCAGCGGCGCCGCGCTCGTCGCCGGCCTCGTGATCCTGTGGACTGCCTGGGCACCGGTCGACCCGATCCTGTCGGCCGTCGTTGCGGCGCTGATGATCCGCAGCGGCCTTGCCGTGGCGCGCGAATCCGCGCACATCCTGCTCGAGGGGACGCCGCCTGGGCTGGACCCGGACGTCGTTGAAAAGGCGCTGCGCGAAAGGGTACCGGCGCTCGACGGCATCCACCACATGCACTCGTGGTCGCTCAGCGACGAGCGGCCGATCCTCACCCTGCACGCGACACTGAAGCGCGGCAGCGACAGCGACCAGTGCATCCGCGACATCACCGGCGAGTTACAGCGGGCCTTCCGGGTCAGTCACGCGACGATCCAGGTCGAATACGAATCCTGCGACGGTCCTCAGCACTGACCGCGGCATCCCGGCGCGGCGGCCGCCAGTCCGTCAGAGTTCCAGGTAGACGCGCTGCATGCGGCGCGACTCGTCCTGATCCAGCGTCTTCAGCAGGTTCTCCAGCGGCTCGGGCCGGCCGATCGCGTAGCCCTGCGCGTAGTCGACACCGAGCCGGCGCAGCACGGCGAGGATCTCCTCGCTCTCGGCGTATTCCGCCACGGTCTCGACGGACATCGCGCGCGTCAGCTCGAGTATGGCCTTGACGGTCGCCAGCGAATTGCGATCGGAGAGGATGTCGCGCACGAAGCTGCCGTCGATCTTGACACGGGAGATCTTCAGGTTCTTGAGGCTGCTGAGCGTGTTGGCACCGGTGCCGAAGTCATCGAGCGCAAACCGGCAGCCGAGCGTGCGCAGCTCCTCGATCATCGCGCTGGCGCGCGCCATGTTGGTGACCGCAGCCTGTTCGGTGATTTCGATCGTGATGCAGCCGGGCGGCAGGTTCGCGATGCGCAGCTGTTCCTTGAAGTGCTGCAGGCAGCTCTCGTCGCCGAGCGACTGTCCCGACAGGTTGATCGACATCGTGAGTTCCCGCGTCTTCAGCATCGTGCGGTACGGCGCCAGCATCTGCATGGATCGCTGGATGACCCAGCGGTCCACGGTCGGCAACAGCTGGTAGCGCTGCGCCGCCATGATCAGGGGCCCCGGAGCCACGATCGTGCCGTCCTCGGCCTGCAGCCGCAGCAGCAGCTCGTAGCCGCCGGCGCCGCCGGGGTTCTTCAGCGGCGCGATGCGCTGCGCATACAGCATGAGCCGGTCGGCCTTCAGCGCGCTGCGCAGCTGGCCGACCGCGATCGCGTCGTCGTGACGCCGCATCATGCTGTCGTCTTCGCAGGCATACAGTTCCACGCGGCCGCGACCGCGGCTCTTCGCGGTCTTGCAGGCGAGTTCCGCTGCGGCCATCGCGCGCGCAAAGCCCTGCGGCATCGCGATCAGCGCGGAGACGCCGCAGCTGATCGATACGTCCACCGCGCTCTGCGGCGGACCGATTACGAGGCTGCCGGCTGCAGCCTGGATCTTCTCGGCGACCGCCGCCGCGGCGCGCGGATCGACGCCGTTGAGGACGATCGCAAAGCGATCGCCCGACAGGCGCGCCGCGGAGGCACCCTGCGGCAGGAGGGGAGGGCCCAGCAGGTCCGCGATGCGCACGATGACCTCGTTGCCGAGCTCGAAGCCATGCACCTCGTTGACCATGTGCATGTGGTCGATGTCGACATAGACCACGCTGCGCACATCGTACTGCGCATCCTCCGGCAGGCTCGCGAACATCTGTTCGAGCCCGTCGCGGGTGTACAGGCCGGTCATCAGGTCGAACTGCGATTCGACGATGCGCCCGGTCTGCTTGCCGAGGTGACGCGCGAGGAACATGTGCCGGCTCTGGAAGTCCGGCGCAGCGTCCGGGTTGTAGAACACCAGGATACCGAGCACGCGGCCGTTGTCGCGCACGACCGGGACCGACAGGATCTTGCAGGGCGGGAACAGCTTGTTGGAGCGGCCGGCGCTGTTGATCAGCAGCGGCTTGCGCTGGCGCTGCGCCCAGCCCAGCAGGTGTTCCTGGGTGTTCTTCCAGACGACCCGCAGCGCCCCGGCGGCCTGCGCATCCTGCTCGCGCTCGAGGAACAGCCGCCGTTCCGGGATCGAGATCACCGCATAGGCGCATTCCAGGCGCTCGGCCGCGGCACGCAGCAGCTCCTCGAGCAGGTGCCGGTCGTCCTTCGGGCCGTCCAGCGTATTGGTGATCTGGAACAGCCACTCGAGCTCGGCGGTCTGCTCTGTCAGCGAGCGCTCGACGGCAGTCTTCGGTTGTGAGGCTGCCAGGTCACGATGGATACAGTCGAGCAGCGGCTTGAGCTGCCGCGCGACGGACGTGGCGTGCCGTGCCAGCTGCGTGGGCGCCTCGCCGAGGCGCTGCCGGACGCAGAACACCCCGAGCAGCGCCCCGTCCGACTGCTGCAGGGCGACCGCAGTCAGCCAGTGATTCGAGCCTGCAGCGGTCGCGATCGGCTCGCGCAGCTGCTTGCCCTCCCAGCCGAGCGCCCGCAGCCATTTCGCAATGCCTTCGGCCCGCATCGTCGGGTGTGCCCCGCGCGTCCGGAACCCTCCGTCCAGCAGGCAAATGCCGTCCGCATCGCGCAACAGGCTCTGCGCCAGCTGGGCATAGGACTCGAACAAATCGTCGTTCTCCGGCTGCAGCGCCGGCGCAGGCATTAGCACTATGGTCTCACCTGGAAGGCATTGAACCCCGGTCGATAGGGTAGGCCAATTGCCGCGACAGCCGGTATGACGCGCGTCACGGCGTGTGTAGTTATGTCGGGTCGCCGCTGACCTGGCTGAGCGCCGGCCCGAGATCCTGGACGAGCCGCGCGGCTGCGCGCATGTCGTCCTTCTGGCAGGCTGCCTCCAGGCTCCTGCAAAGCCCCCCGAACGCTCCGGCGCCGGCGCCGATCGCCGCTTGCCGGAGCCGGTGCGCCAGCCGGCCGAGCTGATCCAGGTCACCGCGCCAGCAGGCCCCCTGGAGCTCGCGCAGACAGTCCTCACCCAGTGCCGCGTTCATGCGTTGGCCACCAGGCGGTGCTTGCGCATTTTCTCGACCAGGGTGGTGCGGCGCATGCGCAGCAGCCGCGCCGCCTCCGCCACCGTCCCGTCCGCCTGCGTCAGTGCCTGGCGGATCAGCCCGACCTCGATCGCCGACAGGTGGCTCTGCAGGTCCAGCCCGCCGCTCGGCAGCTCCCCGCTCGGCAGCTCCCCGCCTGCAGCTGCCTCCGGCGCCCTGGCCACCGCCGGCAGCTCCGTCGCCGCTCCCCGGTAGCGCTCCGGCAGGTCCCGCGCCCCGATGCTCTGGCCCGGATACAGGATCGCCAGGCGCTCCAGCAGGTTCGACAGCTCGCGCACGTTGCCCCGCCACGCATTGCCCGCCAGCGCCGCGATCGCGCACGGCAGCAGCCGGATCTGCGTGCCCGCCGCGCCCCCCTGGCGCTGCACCAGGTGCTCGATCAGCAGCGGCAGGTCCTCCAGCCGCTCGCGCAAGCTCGGCATCTGCAGCGGAAAAACGCTCAGCCGGTAAAACAGGTCCTCGCGGAACGTGCCGCCCTGGATCGCCGCCTCCAGGTCGCGGTGGGTCGCGGCAATGATGCGCACGTCGCAGCGGATCGTGCGGTTCGAGCCGACGCGCTCGAAGGAGCGCTCCTGCAGCACCCGCAGCAGCTTGACCTGCATCTGCATCGACATGTCGCCGATCTCGTCGAGGAACAGCGTGCCGCCCTCGGCAAACTCGAAGCGGCCCATGCGTGCCGACAGCGCCCCGGTGAAGGCGCCCTTCTCGTGCCCGAACAGCTCGCTCTCGAGCAGCTCGGCCGGGATCGCGCCGCAGTTGATCGGCACGAAGGGCGAGTCTGAGCGGCCCGACAGCTCGTGAATGTGGCGCGCCGCCAGCTCCTTGCCGGTGCCGGACTCGCCGAGGATCAGTACATTGGTGTCGAAGGGAGCGACCTGCTCGATCAGCCGCTGTACGCTGCGTGTCGCCCGACTCTGTCCGCAGGGCTTAAACCTGGAGGGCCGCCCTGTCGCGGGGCGCTGCTGCAGTTCCGTGCAATCACTGCGCGGCGGGTAACCGTCAATCATGGTCGGTACTCCCTCGAATCGGAGCGCAGTTAAACCCAACCGCTTCGTTCCGTCTGTGACCTAGCGCTTGTTTCCCCGTGACTACGTTAAACTACCTAGTCATGAACCACCTGAACCTCGGGCGTGCCGGCCCGCGCATCGCCGCCTTAGGGCTGGGCTGCATGGGGATGTCCGGCATGTATGGTGCCGCGAGTCGCGACGAGAGCCTCGCGACGCTGCGCGCGGCGTTCGATGCGGGCATCAACCTCATTGACACCGGCGACTTTTACGGGATGGGCCACAACGAGCTGCTGATCGGCGAGGCGCTGCGGCTAGCCCGGCGCGAGGACGTCACGCTGAGCGTGAAGTTCGGTGCACTGCGGGACTCTGCGGGGCGCTGGCTGGGGTTCGACGCCCGTCCCGCGGCCGTGAAGACCTTCCTGGCCTATTCGCTGCAGCGCCTCGGCGTCGACTACATCGACATCTACCGACCCGCGCGTCTCGACCCCCAGGTTCCAGTCGAGGACACGATCGGCGCGATCGCCGATGCGGTCAAGGCCGGCACCGTGCGCTACATCGGGCTCTCGGAGGTCGGGGTGCGTACGCTGCGGCGCGCGGCCGCCGTGCACCCCGTCACGGACCTGCAGATCGAGTACTCACTGCTGTCCCGCGGCATCGAGGCAGGGATCCTGCCGGCCTGCCGCGAGCTCGGCATCGGCATCACCGCCTATGGCGTGCTGTCTCGCGGCCTGCTCAGCGGCCGCTGGGACAGCCACGCCGCGCTCGCCAACGACTGGCGCGCCGGGGCGCCGCGGTTCCAGGGTGAGAACCTGCAGCGCAACCTGAATATCGTCGAGACGCTGCGGCCGCTCGCCGCGGCCCGCGGCGCCAGCGTTGCGCAGCTCGCGATCGCCTGGGTCATCGCGCAGGGCCATGACATCGTGCCGGTCATCGGCGCACGCCGGCGCAACCAGCTGGCCGAAGCACTGACCGCGGCCAACCTCGTGCTGACGCGCGATGAACTCGAGATGCTCGGCAACCTGGTACCCGCCGGCGCCGCCGCCGGCGATCGCTACGCGCCGGCCCAGATGGTGCACCTGGACAGCGAACAGCGCCACGGATGAGGCCTCCATGTCACTCGGGAAAAATCTGACCGCGATCCTGGCACTGGCGGCACTCCTCCTCGTGGCGGGAGCCCTGTTCCGGCGGCTGCGCCGGCGGCCGGCCGCCGCTCCCGCCCCGGTGCCGGCAGCGGTTCCACCCGTTGCCACGACGGCCCCGGCGCGCGGGCCGGCTGCCGCAACAAATCCTGGCGTGGCCGCCCTCGCACCCATCGCGGCGGCAAACCTGCTCGCCACCGACCGGCTGTGGGCCCGGGCCTTCGGTGGAGCGCCCGAGGGTTCCCCGAAGGATCCGGCAGAAGCCGGCCTGCGCGCGGAGATCTTCACGGCACTGCGGGCGGAGAATCTCGATCCGAAGTATTTTCCGCGCCGGCCGACGTTGATGGCGCAGCTGCTGCATGCGTTCGAGGATGAACAGACGGGCGGCGACCAGGTCGCGCGCATCATCGCGCACGACCCCGTGCTCACAGCGGATGTCCTGCGGCTCGCCAACTCAACGCTGTACCGCACGAGCCCCGAGCCGATCGGTACGATCCAGCGGGCCGTGGTGGTCTGCGGCACGGAGGAGCTGCGCCGGCTCGTGGCAACCGCGATGCTGCTGCCGGTATTCCGCGCGACGCGCACGAACTTCCCGCGCTTTCCCCGGCTGCTGTGGGAGCGGACGGAACGCGCTGCGCGCGCTGCGGAGATGTATGCCGGTCATTACAATCCGGGCGACCGCTTCGACGCGCAGATGGTCGCACTCCTCAGCGCGCTGGGACCTCTGGTGGTCTACGGCGCCGCGCTCGATCTGCATGCCCGCGCACCGCAGGTGGCGCCGAATCCGGAGACCTTTCTCGCGTTGCTGCGCGACCTCAGCGTACCGATGTCGCAGCGTCTCGCGAAGCAGTGGGACGCCGCGCCGCGCACCGTTGCCGCGCTGTCGCGGGATCCGGCGGAGAGTCTGACGGTTGCGCTGCAGGCGGGGGAGTTGCTCGCCAGCCTGTCGGTGCTCGAGTCGCAGACCGTCATCAGCGGCGAGGAACTCGCCGAGAACGCCATCGCCGCCGGTATCCCGGATGCGCGGGTGTTCGAGATCGCGCAGCGGCTGGCGGTGAAGGCCTAGGCGCGATTGCGCGCTAGCCTCCCACCTGCGCCTCGATTTCGAGGCTCATCTCGAGCCACTGGGTCTCGACCGCCTCGATCTCGGCCGACAGTGCCGTATGCCGCCTGCCGAGCTCCGCGATCGCCTGCGGCGTCATGCCCTCGGCGCCGAGAGCCGCCTCGGTTGCAGCGCGCTCCACGTTGAGTGCCGCGAGGCGCTTCTCCACCTGGTCCAGCGCATACTTCGACGGCGCTTTGCGCCTGGCCGGCACGGCACGCGCCGCGGCCGGCTTCCTGTCGGGCCCCGTCGGGGGTGCGGCGCCAGCCGCCCTGCCGCGCGTGCGCAGCCACTGCTGATAGTCATCGAGATCGCCGTCGAAAGGCTGCACGCGCCCGTCGGCCACCAGCCACAGTGTGTCGGCGACGGTCTTGATCAGGTGGCGGTCGTGCGAGACCAGCACCAGGCCGCCGGCGAAGTCCTGCAGCGCCATGCTGAGGGCGTGGCGCATGTCGATGTCGAGGTGATTGGTGGGTTCGTCGAGCAGCAACAGATTTGGTCGCCGCGCGACGATCAGCGCCAGCGTCAGGCGCGCCTTTTCGCCGCCGGAAAACCGACCGACCGGCTCAAACACCCGGTCGCCCCTGAACCCGAAGCGGCCCAGGTGGTCGCGCACCGTCTGTTCGTCGCCGCTCGCATAGTCCGGGCCGCCGAGCTGGCGCAGGTGCCAGAACGCATCGCAGTCGAGGCGCAGCTGTTCCAGCTGCTGCTGCGCGAAGTAGCCGATCGCGAGGTCCGCCGCCGCGATACGCTTCCCGGACAGCGGCGCCGAATCGCCCGCCAGCATCCGCGTCAGCGTCGACTTGCCCGCGCCGTTCGGCCCCAGGAGCGCAATCCTGTCCTGAGGTCCGATGGAAGCGGTGAACGCACCGACGACCGATCTGCCGTCGTACCCGCAGGCCGCGGCCTCCAGCGACAGGAGCGGGCGCGGAACCTTGAGCGGTGTCGCGAACTGGAACTCGAACGGGCTGTCGACGTGCGCGGGGTCGATGACCTGCAGCCTCTCCAGCATCTTGACGCGACTCTGCGCCTGGCGCGACTTGCTGGCCTTGGCGCCGAAGCGCGTAATGAAACCGGTGATCTCGGCGATGCGGCGCTGCTGCCTTGCCTGCAGCGCGTTCTGCTGCGCCAGCCGCTCGGCACGGCGCGCCTCGAAAGCCGAGTAGTTGCCGGTGAACAGGCTGATGGTGCGGTTCTCGATGTGCAGCACACGGTCGATGATCCGGTCCATGAACTCACGGTCGTGCGAGATCATCAGCAGGGTGCCCGGAAACGCGCCGAGCCAGTCCTCGAGCCAGACGATCGCATCGAGGTCCAGGTGATTGGTGGGCTCGTCGAGCAGAAGCAGGTCGGCACGGGCAGAGAGCGCGCGGGCCATTGCCAGGCGCACACGCCAGCCGCCGGAGAACTCGCTCAGCCTGCGGCCGTGATCCGTGGCACGGAATCCCAGCCCGTGCATCACCGCGGCGGCGCGCGCCGGCGCGCGGTAGCCGTCCATCGCGAGGAGCTGCGCGTGCAGCTCGGCGATCTCCAGCGCCGCGTTGCGCCGCTCGGCATCCCGGATGGCGGCTTCCAGGGCGCGCAGCCGCGTGTCACCGTCCAGCACGAAGTCGAGCGCCGTGCGCTCGCTGGCATCTATCTCCTGCTCGACGTGGGCCAGCTGCAGGTTTGCAGGCATCCCGATGTCACCGCGATCAGGTCCGAGCTCGCCGCGGATGGCCGCGAACAGGCTCGACTTGCCGGCGCCGTTCGCACCGGTCAGGCCCACCCTGTCGCCCCTGAAGATCGTGAAATTGACCGCCTCGAACAGCGGCTCCGCGCCACGCCGCAGCGTGAGGTCCCTCGCCGACAGCATCGTACGGCTGCCTTGCGGTCAGGTCGAGCCGGTCTGCGGGACCGGATCGCCGCTGCACAGCGCCGCGAAATGCGGGCGACCCGTGCTGCCGACCTGCGTGCGCAGCATTGCGAACCATGCATCCGCCTCGATTCCCGGTCCGAACAGCAGGCCCTGCGCATAGAAGCAGCGGTTGCGGCGCAGGAATTCGAGCTGTTCGCGGGACTCGACTCCTTCGGCGATCACTTCGAGCTCCAGGCTCTTTCCCATCTCGATGATGGTGCGCACGATCGCGGCGTCGTCGGGGTCGGTCGCCACGTCGCGCACGAACGACTGGTCGATCTTCAGCGTCTCGATCGGGAACTGCTGCAGTGCCGACAGCGACGAATAGCCGGTGCCGAAGTCGTCGATCGACAGGTGCAGTCCCATCTCGAACAGCTCGTTGAGCAGGCCGATCGTGCGCTTCGGGTCCGTCATCAGCGTGGTCTCGGTTACCTCGAGTTCGAAGCAGCCCGGCGCGACACCGTGCCTGCGGAAAATCGCCCCTGCACGGGCGATGAAGCTCGGCTGTTTCAGCTGGCGCAGCGACAGGTTGATCGAGATGCGACCCGGCTGCGCTACGGTGGCCTGCCATTCGCGGTAGTCGGCGCAGACCCGGTCCATGACCCATTCGCCGATGTCCATGATCAGCGAGGTCTCCTCGGCGAGCGGGATGAAGTGCGCGGGGGAAATGTCGCCGTGACCCGGCAGTCGCCACCGCAGCAGTGCCTCGGCGCCGATGATGCGCCCGTCACGCAGGTCGATCTTCGACTGATAGAGGATCACGAACTCGTTCCGTTCCAGTGCGCGCCGCAGCTTGGCCTTGAGCATCAGCCGCTCGACAGCGATCGCGTTCATCTCGGGCAGATAGAACGCGTAGGTGTTGCCGCCGTTCTGTTTCGAGTGGTACATCGCCGCGTCGGCGTTCCTGATGATGTCAACCACGTTGTCGGCATCGGTCGGATACAGCGCGATGCCTACGCTCGCCGTCAGGTAGACCTCCTGCGTGCCGACGTAGAACGTACGGCTGATCTCGTCGAGAAGGCTGCGGGCCATGGCACCGATCGGCACGCGACTGTCGACGTCGCTGGGCATGTCGTCGACGAACATCGCGAATTCGTCCCCGGCGAGGCGGCCGACGACGGTGTCCTTGTTCAGCGCCCGCGTCAGGCGTTCCGACAGTACCTCGAGCGTGCGGTCGCCGGCGGAATGGCCGAAGGTGTCGTTGACTTCCTTGAAGCGGTCGAGGTCCAGGTAGAGCAGCACCAGCGAGCGGTGGCTGCGGCGGCAGCGCGCGATCGCCTGTTGCAGCAGGTGCTGGAACTGCATCCGGTTCGGCATCTTGGTCAGATTGTCGTAGCGGGCCAGGTAGCGGATCCGCCGCTCAGCGCGCTTGCGCTCCGTGATATTGCGCGCGACGTAGATGTAGCCCTGGAACTCCGGATCTGCCGTGCTGACCGGTGAACTTGCCATCGACACCGGGATCGTCTGCCCGCGCGCCGTCCGCAGCACGGTCTCGCGACCCTCGGTCATCGGCTGCGACGGCTCGAAGCTCGCACGGTGCGCTTCATCGATCAGCTCCAGCAGCGGCGTACCGAGCAGCTGGCTCGAGCTGAAACCAAGCAGCAGCTGCGAGGCCTCGTTGCAGCTCTTGATCAGGCCGTCCGGTGACGTCACCAGCACGGCGTCGCTGAGGCTGTTGAGTACGGTGTTCAGGTAGTTGCGCGTAATGGTCGTGTCGCGCAGGTTCTGGCGCAGGCGCTCGAGCGAGCTCTGCAGCTCGCCGAGTTCGTCGCTGCGCGCGACGCTCAGCGGCCGCGTGTAGTCGCCTTCGCCGATACGGTCGGCGGTCTTGACCAGCGCCGCGATCGGGCGCGCCAGGCGGCTCGCGACGAACCACGCACCGCTCATGCCGACGACGAGCAGTCCCAGCCCGAGCGCCGCCAGCAGCAGCTGCAGATGCGCGCCCTGGGCCGCCTCCTGCTCCTGCATCCCCGCGCGCAGCTGCGCGAGCGCCTCGTCGAGCCCGGCGCGGCTGATCCACAGCCGCAGTTCGCCCGCATGCTGCACGGCTCCCGGGCCGGCGGCGCTCTGCACCGGCACGCTCAGCGCGTAGGGACCGTGATCTGCATGCCGCGCCTGCAGGGCGGCCTGGGCGAAAACGACCACACCGTTGCGGTCGGCGACCTCGACACGCTCGACGTCGTGCTGTTCCAGGAGTTGCCGCCCCAGCGCCGCGACCGCAGCCGCGTTGCCCGAATCCAGCGTACCGGCGAGCTGCCGGGCACTGACCTGGCCCAGCGCCGTCGCGCGTTCCTCGAGCTCTCTCTCGAGCCGCTGCCCGAGGGCCGTGGAGGCCAGCGACTGTGCGGCCTCGGTCTCGACCCGGTGCTGATGCCGCAGCAGCCCGCCGACGAGCAGCGTCACCAGCAGGATGCCGGCCAGTGCAAGGGACAGGTAGTGGTTCTGGAGACTGCGTGCCATGGCCTGCAAATCATACCCGTTCCCGCGCAGCCTCATAGGGCTTCGGTACAATGCCGCGTTATGATCGTCCCGATGCGCATTGATATCTTCTCCGACACCGTCTGCCCCTGGTGCTACCTGGCAAAACGCCGCTTCGATCTGGCACTGACCGAGCGACCGCAGTACGAGCCGCGGATCACCTGGCGCGCGTTCGAACTCAACCTGGACCTGCCCGCCGAAGGGGTCGACCGGCAGTGGTTCATCGCGAACCGGGTCGGCGACCCGGCGCGCTTCGCGGAGACCCAGGAGTCGCTGGTGTCGCTCGGTCAGGCGGTCGGCCTCGATTTCCGCTTCGAACGGATCCGGCTGGTGCCCAACACGCGGCGGACCCATCTGCTGATCCTGCATGCGCGCAGGTCCGGCCTGCAGTCCACGGTCAAGGAGCGCGTGATGCGGGCCTACTTCGAGGAGGGCGCCGATATCGGCGACGTCGAAGTCCTGGTCGGCCTCGGGGTCGAGGCGGGGCTTGCGGAGAACGACGCCCGCAACGCCATCGTACTGCGCGCCGGGCAGGATTCGGTGGTTGCGGCGGAGCGCCATGCCGCCGCGCTCGGCATCACGGGTGTGCCGACCTACGTTTTCGACGGCAAGTACACGATGTCGGGTGCCCAGGAGATCGGCACGCTGGCCCAGGTACTGGACCAGGTCGCCGGCATGGCCGCAGCACGTGATCCGCAGCCTTGATCCGCTGCAGCTGACAGGCCGGGTCCGCACGCACCTGGTCGAACTCGCGGACCCCGGCTGTGCCGTCCACGCCCACGTCGCAGCACCCTTCGCGGCCCTGCGCCACGCTGCCGCCAGTGCGGGGATCGACCTGGTTCCGGTCAGTGCGTTTCGCGATTTCGAGCGCCAGCTCGCAATCTGGAATCGCAAGTACGAGGCCAGTACGCTACCGCCGGCGCAGCGTATCGAGGATATCCTGCAATGGTCCGCGCTTCCCGGGCAGAGTCGCCATCACTGGGGCACGGACCTCGACCTGATCGACCGTAACGCGCTGCCGCCGGGCTACCGCGTCGGCCTGGTCGCTGCGGAGTATGCGCCGGGCGGCCTTTTCCACGCCATGAGCCAGTGGCTCGAGGCCCATGCAGCGCGGTTTGGATTCTTCCGGCCCTATCGCGGGATGCGCTCCGGCGTGCAGGCCGAGCCCTGGCATTACAGCTTCGCGCCGACCGCCGAGGACGCGCGCCGCAGTTACCGGCCGTCACTGCTCGCTGCGGTGCTCGCGGAAACGGTGATCGGGGGTCGCGAGCTGATCCTCGCCGGCCTCGACGCCATACACGCCCGCTACATGGATGCGATCGACCTGCCCTAGGGCCTTGTCCCCGCGCTGCTAGTCCCACAGTTCCTTGAGACGGTCGAGCATCAGGCCGCGCACCTGCGGCAGCTGGCTCGCCGGTGTCGTGAACAGCGGCGGCTTGCGACGCAGCATGGGCCAGCGCTCGCCGCGCAACACGCGGTTCAGGTAGCCGACGTTGCGGTCGATCGCCTCGAGATAGGGATTCTTCCCGCCGAACAGCGGTTCCAGATACCGGTAAGCGCCGCCGAACTCGCCGTCGAGGCGCCGAGTCCGCGTCTCGCGCACGAACTGCGGCGTATGGCGCAGCAGGTCCACACCGGAGCTGTAGCGGACCTGCAATGCACCGGCGCTGTCCGTCGCCGTGGCGATGCCGCCGAGGACGAACTCGGGGTAGAGGCGGTCGCGGCATTTTTCCAGATAACAGCGGTCCGCCATCTGCGCGATGAGGTCGGCGGTACCAAGCATCGCGCCGAGCCTGCGATCGCGTTCGTCGCTGAGCTGGATCTGGTCGGTGCGGATCTCGTAGCCGGTGAAATGGATCAGCCGGGTTGCGATCGGCGTCCATGCATCCATGCCGATACGCGGCAGGTAGCGAGCCAGGAAGCGCGCGCCGCGGGTGACATGGTAAAGCGTGAATTCCGCGCCGTTGTGCGCCTGTGTGTCATCCGCCTCGCGGATGTAGCCGGCGTCGTGGAAAAGTGCGGTGACGATGCCTGCGCCTGCACGCTCCGCGCCCAGCGCATCGGCGGGGCTCGCCGACAACTCGTAGCCGACGATCAGCCGCGCGGCGGCGAGCGTGACGTCGAGAGAATGCTGGCGGTCATGGTAGACGGTATCGACGCCGTGGTAGCCCGGCATGCGACCGGTGAACAGTCTGTCGAAGTCCTCGAAGCAGTGCGCCAGCCGCTCGAAGGATTCTTGAGGCCACGCCGTCGCGAACAGCTTCTGCACTGCGGCACTGACGGCCGGCGTCGAGCTGACCTGGACGGTGTTCGTGACGTCGTAATCGTTACGGCGAAAGTCGCTCATCCCGCCGATAGTAAGCCCTCGACGCCCGCCGCGCCATCGACGTACCCTGCAGTTTCAGAGCTTCGTTCCGGACTGTGCGCCGGATATGTCAAAGCTCGCGACGCAGGGCGCGTGATCCGAGGGTCGCTCCCAGGCGCGCGGCTCGCGATCGATGCGGCAATTGCGGCAGCGCGATGCGAGTCGCGCCGACGCGAGCATCAGGTCGATGCGCAACCCCAGATTCCGCCGGTATCCGCCCTGGCGGTAATCCCACCAGCTGTAGGCTCCGGCGGGCTGATCGAACAGCCGGAATATGTCAGTGAGGCCGAGCGCCGTGAGCCGTGCCAGCGCGGCCCGCTCGGGCTCGCTGACCAGTACCGAGCCGGCCCAGGCCGCCGGGTCATGCACGTCGCGGTCTTCCGGCGCAATGTTGAAGTCGCCGAGGACCAGCAGCTCGGCGTGGGCGGCGAGCTCGGCTTCGAGATAGGCGGCCAGCGCGGCGAGCCAGCCGAGCTTGTAGGTGTATTTATCGGAAGTCGTCGCCTGGCCGTTCGGCACGTAGACGTTGATGACGCGCAGCGACCCGATGGTCGCCGCCAGCAGCCGCTTCTGTTCGTCGACGAATCCCGGCAGAGCGGTGACGATGCCGGTCAGCGGGATGCGCGACAGTGTCGCGACGCCGTTGTAGGTCTTCTGGCCGCTGAATGCGACATGGTAGCCGAGTGCCTCGATGGCCTGCAGCGGGAAGTCGGCATCGACGAGTTTCGTCTCCTGCAGCGCGACGATATCCACCGGGTTCGCGCCGAGCCATTCGGTGAGCTGGGGCAGCCGCACGCGCAGCGAGTTGACGTTCCAGGTTGCGATCCCCGTCGTCACGCCGCGATGCCGGTCTGGCGCAGCAGCGCGCGTACGTCGGGTTCGCGCCCGCGGAAGCGCACGAAGGCCTCCATGGCATCGATACTGCCGCCGCGGGCGAGGACCGAGTCGCGGAATCGTGCCGCCGTCGCCGCATCGAAGATGCCGGCCTCCTCGAACGCGGCGAACGCATCGGCGGCCAGTACCTCCGCCCATTTGTAGCTGTAGTAGCCGGCCGCATAGCCGCCGGCGAAAATGTGCGAGAAGCTCGACGGCACGCGGCTGAATGCCGGCGCGGGCACAACGGCGTACCGCTCACGCACCGACTGCAGCGTCGCGGCGACGCGCCCGCCCAGCGCGGGATCGTAGTCCGCATGCAGGTTGAAGTCGAAGGTCGCGAGTTCCACCTGGCGCAGCGTATCGAGAGCGCCGCAGAACGTGCGCGTGCCGAGCAGACGCTCGAGCAGCGCGGCAGGCAGCGGCTCGCCGCTGTCCTGATGCGCAGAGATCAGCGGCAGGACTTCGGCGCGCCAGACGAAGTTCTCCATGAACTGACTCGGCAGCTCGACCGCATCCCAGGACACGCCGTTGATGCCGGCGATGCTCGGATACGCGACGCGCGTCAGCATGTGATGCAGTCCGTGGCCGAATTCGTGGAACAGCGTCGTCACTTCGGCGTGAGTCAGCAGCGCCGGCTGCGAGCCGACCGGTGCGGTGAAGTTGCAGACGAGCTGCGCGACCGGGAGCGCGCGGCCTGTCGGCAGCGACTTGGCGACGATGCACTCGTCCATCCAGGCACCGCCGCGCTTTTCGGTGCGCGAGTAGGGATCGAGGTAGAAGCCTGCAACGATGGCGCCATCCTGGTCCGTCAGGTCGTAGTAGCGCACGCTCGGGTGCCAGACGACGGCCTGCGGGCGCTCGCGCACCCGGATGCCGTAGAGCCGCTCGGTCAGCGCGAACAGGCCGCCCAGCACCTTCGGCAGCGGAAAGTACGAGCGCAGTTCCTCCTGGGATACCTGGAAGCGGCTTGCCTGCAGCTTCTCGCGATAATACGCAACGTCCCAGGCCTTGAGCGGCCGGCCCGCAAAAGCCTCCAGGTCGGCGAATTCCCGCTGCCCGGCGCTGTGGCAGTGCGCGCCGAGTTCGGCCAGGAAGCGCTGCACCTGCCCCACGTCCTTTGCCATGCGCGTCGCCAGCGCCAGTTGCGCGAAGCTGTGCATGCCGAGCAGGCCCGCGAGTTCGTGCCGCAGCCGCAGGATGTCCTCGATCAGCGGGCCATTGTCGAAGCGCTCTCCGCCCGGACCGACCGCAGACGCCCGGGTCACCCAGGCCCGGTAGATATCCTGTCGCAGTTCCTCATCGTCGGCCGTGCTCAGCACCGTCATGTAGGTCGGCTGGTCGAGCCTGAACAGCCAGCCCGGCCGGCCTGCCGCTGCGGCATCCGCAGCGGCGCGCGCGACCATGTTTGCCGGCAGGCCGGCGATGCCGGCTTCAGAGTCGACCAGTCGGGTATACGCCGCCGCGGAATCCAGCACGTTTTCCGCGAAGCGCGTGCCGACCCGCGCCAGTTCCTGTTGCAGCTCGCGGAAGCGCGCCTGTGCCGCAGCGGGCAGGTCGATGCCGGCGAGGCGAAAATCTCGCAGCGCATTGGTCACGACACGGCGCGACTCCGCCGACAGCGAATCGCCCTCATGCGCGAGTACATACTCGAAGCCTGCCTTCAGCGCGGTGTTCTGGCCGAGCTGCGAGGCGTAGTCCGTCAGCAACGGGATGCACTCATTGTAGGCTGCCCGTATCTCGGGCGAGTTGGCCACACCGTTCAGGTGCGAGACCGGACTCCAGACGCGGCTGAGCCGGTAGCTCATCTCCTCGACCGGGACCACCAGCGACTGGAAGGTCGGTGCAGCCTGGGACGTCAGGGCCGCGAGCGCGGCACGGTTATCGCGCAGGACCGCCTCGATCGCCGGACGTGCGTGGGCGGCGCTGATACGGTCGAATGGCGGCAGGGAGTCGAGTTCCAGCAGGGGATTGTCCATGCGGGAATTCTACCAGAGGCCCCCTTCAGGCAATCATGCGCAACAGCCCGGCCAGTACCGCCGCCGACCCGACGAACAGCGCGATGCCGGCCAGCGCCTGGCGGCGGTAGCGGCGGGCCAGCGTCTGCGGTTCGGCGCCGGACAGCAGGTAGGGCCGTCCGTCCCCGGGCTCCACCAGCGTCGGGACCGTCGGCTCCAGTTCCAGAGCCTGCTGTTTCCGCAGGACCTGGACGCGCGCGGCCGCCCGCGCGTCCTCCCATTCGGCCACGTCGATGCGGCCGTCATGATTCCGGTCAAAGCGGTTGAGGAGCAGGGCCTGGTCCGCCTTCCAGTCGTGCAGCAGCTGTGCAACCCCGTCCTCGGGGTCGGCCATGGAGATCCCGCCGCGGGTACGGAACTGGCCGAGGGCGCACAGCGGCATACCGGCCTCGAGGCGGCGCTCGATGTAACGGTAGCGGCCGCCCGACAGCAGCGCGTCGACCAGTTTTCCGAACAGGCCGCCGGTCGGCGGCAGGCGAAACTCCGGCCAGGGCGTGGAGCCGCGCCAGACGATACGCGCGTGCGGCACGACCTCCGCGCCGCGCGGATCCACGAGGCACTGGCCGGTGGAATCATCGAGCAGGAATGGCGCCGCGCTGGTCTGCTCGTCGATGGTGGTGTCGCCGCCATTGCCGAACCAGCTGCAGCCCTCCTCGATCCTGTAGTGCCACCAGACGCAACGTCGACCGGTCAGCGGCCCGCGGATGGTCGTATGCGGCGGGGCGGAGCCCAGCCCGGAGATCCCGGTATAGCCCTGCGCGGCGGAGCGGATCCGTGCGGTCGGGGTATTCTCGACGGAACGGGATTTTGCGAGTGCCCGGAAGCCGAACCACAGGCCCCAGGCGCCTGCGCCTGCGCTCACTGCCGCGTAGTACATTCCAGCATCGGTACTCATCGCAGGGGAAGCCAGGCAATGTGCGGCGGCTCAGGCCTTGAACAGCGCGCCGACGGAGATGTCGGTCTTTTCCTCGGGGGCGAACTCGAGGAGATGGGCGCTGCGGAAGCCGAACCAGCCCGCGACCACCGAGTCCGGGAAGACGTGGACGCGGATGTTGTTCAGGTTGACCTGCTCGTTGTAGAGCTCGCGCCGGTCGGCAATCGATTCCTCGAGCGTCGTGATGCGAGTCTGCAGCGCGCGGAAGGTCTCGTCGCTCTTCAGCTGCGGATAGCTTTCCGCGACGGCGAACAGCCGTCCCATGCCGGCACGCAGCCGCTGTTCTCCCGAGCCCACGCCGGCGACGTCGCCGGAGGCCTGCGCCTCACTGATCGAGGAGCGGGCGCGCAGGACCTTCTCGAAGGTTTCCTGCTCGTATTGCATGTAGCGCTTGCAGGTGTCGATCAGCTTCGGCAACTCGTCGTGGCGCTGCTTGAGGAGCACGTCGATGTTGGCCCATGCCACCTTGACGCTCTCACGCAGGCCGACCAGGCCGTTGTAGACGCCAACGAGGTAGACGACGGCCGCAGCCAGCACTGCCAGAATTACAGCCAGGACGATCATGACGGCGGAGTATATCATCGGCTCCAGCGGGGTTTTTCCGATGGAGTTCACAGTGTTGCAAGCCGATTTCGATCTCCTGGTGCTCGGCGGCGGCAGCGGCGGCCTGGCCTGCGCACAGCGCGCCGCGCTGCATGGCGCGCGCGTCGCGCTCGTCGAGCAGGGACGGCTCGGCGGCACCTGCGTCAACGTCGGTTGTGTGCCGAAGAAGGTGATGTGGAACGCCGCGGGCGTGGCCCTCGCCCTGGGTGACGCCGCCGCCTACGGCTTCGCGGCGGCCGGCACCGATCACGACTGGCCACAGCTGAAAATGCGCCGCGACGCCTACATCGAACGGCTCAACGGCATCTACGCGCGCAACCTCGAGTCGCGTCACGTCGAGCTGCTGCGCGGCACCGCCAGCTTCATCGATGCACGCACGGTGGAGGTGGACGGCCGGCGCGTCAGCGCGCGTCACGTGGTCATCGCCACCGGCGGCCGGCCCGCGATCCCGGCGCTGCCCGGAAGCGATCTCGGACTGACTTCGGACGACTTCTTCGCACTCGCGACCCGCCCCGCGCGTGTCGCCGTCGTCGGCAGCGGCTATATCGCCTGCGAGCTGTTCGATGCATTCCGCAAGCTCGGCAGCCGCGCAGAACTGTTCATCCGCAGGGAGTCGCTGCTCAACCAGTTCGATGCGATGCTGGGCGATGCGCTGAAGCGCGGTATGCTGGCGGACGGCGCACTGATCCATGAACGCGTCGTGCCGGCCTCTCTCAGCGCACTCCCTGACGGCAGGCTGCTGTCGGCGGCGGATGGCCGCAGCTTCGGCGGCTTCGATGCAGTGTTCTGGGCCATCGGCCGCGAGCCGAACGTCGCTTCCCTGAGGCTGGCGCGCGCCGGCGTGCTGCAGGATGCCGCAGGGCATGTGCTCACCGACGAGTACCAGGACAGCAACGTGTCCGGCATCCATGCGATCGGGGACGTCACCGGGCGCGCGCCGCTGACGCCGGTCGCAATCGCCGCCGGCCGGCGTCTCAGCGACCGCCTGTTCGGCGGCAAGCCGGACAGCCGGCTCGATTACACGATGATCCCCACGGTCGTCTTCACGCATCCGCCGATCGGCAGCGTCGGGCTCTCGGAGGCCGAGGCGCGTGCGCGCTACGGCGATGCAGTGAAGGTCTACGCAACCGACTTCGTCGGCATGTATTACGCCGTCATGGAGCGCAAGCCGCGCACCGCGATGAAGCTCGTGTGCACAGGTCCCGAGGAGCGCGTCATCGGCTGCCACGTGATCGGCGACGGCGCCGATGAGATGCTGCAGGGTTTCGCGGTCGCGATCCGCATGGGCGCCACCAAGCAGGACTTCGACAGTACCGTGGCCATTCACCCGACGAG
>Ga0302157_10002739_pt1 | contig 20295 bp, 11 predicted proteins | sample I_Bog_N3_3_FD_193502 | JGI IMG/M metagenome (GOLD analysis project Ga0302157, IMG submission 193502) | Peat permafrost microbial communities from Stordalen Mire near Abisko, Sweden - I_Bog_N3_3 | ecosystem: Environmental > Terrestrial > Soil > Wetlands > Peat | place: Sweden: Abisko, Stordalen... | reverse complement strand
GGAGCGGCCCTCGCGCTGCGTCAGGGTGACGGCGTCTTCCCGCTGCAACTCAACAACGTCAGGATCACGGTGGAAGGTCGCCGGTCGGGAACGACGCTGACTGCCGCTCTTCAGTCGCCCCCGACCCGCAGCCATCCGGCCAGCGACGAACTGATTGCAGAAGTCTTGGCACTGTTCGGCCTTCCGGTAGGGGTACTCGATCCACGGATACCGCCGGCCATCGCCCATGCGGGCGCTGATCACCTCATTCTGGCGCTCCGCAGTCGCGCGCTGCTCGGAGCGATGCGCTACGATTTGGATACTGGACGAAGACTCGCGCTGCGAGATGGCATCGGGACGTTCAGCTTGATCCACGCCGAGACGCCGCAACGCTTCCACGCGCGCAATCCTTTCCCGATCGGCGGCGTCTACGAGGACCCGGCCACGGGTGCCGCGGCCGCCGCCCTCGGGGCGTACCTGCGTGATCTCTACTGGCCGCATGAAGGCACCATCGAGATCATCCAAGGCGAAGACATGGGCATGCCATGCCGCGTGTTGGCCGAGATCACGCACGAGCCCGGCACAAGCATCCGCGTTTCGGGAATGGCGCGCCTGATGCAGCCAGCAACAGCAACCGCGTAGGACCGCTTCAGGTTGGACTCGGCCCTACGGTCCTCGCGTTCACCGAGTTTTGGTCTTGAGTCGAACTTTTGGTTCCGCTGCTACCGGACCCCCGTTGATAGCTGGCCCGGCGGTGCCATGGGACAGTAGGGGGCACGGTCGAAGGGATCGCCTCCAAAACGCCGTTGAACGGCCGGCGACAAGCACCTAGGGCGGCCCCCGGCTATGGTATAGATCGCCAAAACGTCCAGGAACCGACCATGTCCGAAGGCCCGCACGCCACCCCGTCCGCGCCGACGCTCGACGAGCGGGCGCTCGCCCGCGCCCTGTCCGGCACTCATTTCATCGGCGGCGCTTTCGTCCGCCCGTCCGCCGGCAAGAGCTTCGCCGTGGTGAACCCCGCCACCGGCGAGGACATCGGCCGTGCGGCCGAAGGCGATGCCGCCGATGTCGAAGCCGCGGTCGCCAGCGCCGTCGCGGCGCAGAAGGCGTGGGCGCGCCTGCCCGCTCGCAAGCGCGGCGCGCTGGTCGCGCAATGCGGCACCGTGCTGACCGCGCACACCGAGGAACTGGCGCGGCTGATCGCGTTGGAGACCGGCAAGGCGCTGCGCACCGAAAGCCGGGTCGAGGCGAGCGTGGTCGCCGACCTGTTCACGTTCTACGGCGGACTCGGCAGCGAGCTGAAGGGCGAGACCGTGCCGTTCGCGCCGGACGTGCTGTCGGTGACGGTGCGCGAGCCGCTCGGCGTGGTCGGCGCGATCATTCCGTGGAACGTACCGATGCTGCTGATGGCGCTGAAGGTCGCGCCCGCGCTGGTGGCCGGCAATACGGTGGTGGTAAAGTCGGCGGAGGAAGCGCCGCTGACGGTGCTGCGCGTCGCCGAGTTGCTGAACCGCGTGCTGCCGCCTGGCTGCCTGAACATGCTCTCCGGTTTCGGCCCCGAGTGCGGCGCGCCGCTGGTCGCGCATCCCAAGGTGCGCAAAGTCACGTTCACCGGCAGCGTCGAAGTGGGACGCATCGTGTCGCAGACCGCCGCCGCAAAGCTGATCCCGGTCACGCTGGAGCTGGGCGGCAAGTCGCCGATGATCGTGTTCGCCGATTGCGATTTCGAGCGCACGGTGATGGGCGCGATCACCTCGATGCGCTTCACCCGCCAGGGACAGAGCTGCACCGCGGCAAGCCGCATCTATGTCGAACGCTCGATCCACGACCGGTTCGTGGAGGCATTGGCGGCGAAGGTGGACGCGATGGTGATGGGCGATCCGCTGGACGAGAAGACCGACATCGGCAGCATCATCAGTTGCGCGCAGTTGGACAAAGTACGCGCCTTCATCGATGAGGGTCTGCGCACGCCGGGTGCGACCGGCCGCGCGTGCAGTGCGATTCCGACCGATCCTGCGTTGGCCAAAGGGCTGTTCGTCCAGCCGCACATCTTCACTGGCTTGCCCTCATCGAGCCGGCTGGTGCGCGAGGAAATCTTCGGCCCGGTGACCTGCGTGATGCCGTTCGACGACGCCGACAGCGTGCTGCGCGAGGCGAACGACAGCGAGTACGGCTTGGCGGCGTCGGTGTGGACCAACAACCTGCGCGTCGGCCTGCGGCTGGCGCACGCGCTGGAGGCGGGGCTGGTGCAGATCAACCAGAACCTGGTCGTGCAGGCGAACCTGTCCTATGGCGGGGTGAAAAGCTCCGGCCTCGGCAAGGAAGCGAGCCTGGAGGCGATGCTGGAGCACTTCACGCATAAGAAGACGATCATGGTGAATTACAGCTGATCAATCCGCGCATTCTCGTGCGCGGCGTGCCGCGTGACAGGTTCGACGAATTTGATTGCCCTTTGACACGAAACACCCACCTTCTTGCCATGTCGAATTCGACCCCGGAGCGTATCAAAGTGACCGTCTACGACAACGAAGCGCGGCTCAGCACCGGCGAGGCCAAAAGCATCGCCGACTACCGCGGCAAGGTCCTGCTCATCGTCAACGTCGCGTCCAACTGCGGCTTCACGCCGCAGTACCAGGCGCTGCAAAGCCTATACGAACGCTACAACCCGCGCGGCCTGGAAATCCTCGCCTTCCCGTGCGACCAGTTCGCCCACCAGGAGCCGGGCAGCGACGCCGAGATCCGCTCGTTCTGTGAGACCAACTACGGCGTGACCTTCCCCCTGTTCGCCAAGATCGACGTCAACGGGGCGCGGACGCATCCGCTGTTCGCGTTCCTGAAAAGCCAGAAGGGCGGGCTGCTCGGCAGCGCGATCAAGTGGAACTTCACCAAGTTCCTGGTAAACCGCCAGGGCGACGTCGTGGGTCGTTTTCCACCCACCACCGCGCCCGACAGCCTGTCCGGCCAGATCGAGGCCGAACTGGCGCGCCAAATGCGCGAGCGCTCGGCAGGATCGCCACTCAGCAGTGCGGCAACAAGTCAGATCGTGCCGGTATCCGTGGACTGCCCCAGCGACCGGCCGATCACCGACCCCAGATATTCCGCCAGAACCCCCGGATCATCGGTCTGAACGGTGCAAGTCAAGGACGAGATCCAATCGATCTGAGCCGACGCAACATCGGTCACCTGCGCCGTCACATTCAGCGTCGTGCCAAGCCCAAACCCGGAAGCTGCCAGATTGTCCGCCCAGCCGAAGTCCTGATAGGGCCGCGCCGAGGCGTTCGCGTTGCCCACAGTGAAGACCAGGTTCAGGACGACGTTGCCCGGATTGCTCACCGCGATCCCGGCACTCTGCAGGCCCGCGGCGAATCGTGCGGCCAGTCGCACGTTGGTCGGCGTCTGGTTGACGACCTGGATTTGGATGCTCGGCGTGGCCGGAAGCGGGCTCAGCGCCGAGGACTGATAGGTCCCCGGGCAGGTCTGCGCCGCCACCGCGCCCGACGCGCAAGCCGCGACCGACAGCATCACCCCGCCCCCGAACCGGCCCGCAGCCCAAAGGTTGCGTTTGATCCTATCGCCCATGGCCACGCCCTCCTGATCCGCCGTTCGCCGCATCCCGACGAGCATCAGGACAAGCAATAGCCGGTTTCCCGGTGACTCTTCCATCCCGGCAACGGCCATTCGGCGGCCGTTCGAATATCCCATCCGAAGCGGTGGCGAGCGCCGCCACGGAGAAGCCCCCAGCGTCGCCGTCGCCGCCATCCGCCGGGTGTTCACCGAGAAAGGCGTGCCATCGCCGTCGTGGAATTCTCAGCGTCGCAGCGGCCAAGCCGACAGCCGCGCTTTTCCCGCTGGGCGTCCACCACCCGTGGCGGGAAGTGGTTCCGCCGCTTGTGACTGGCGATTGAGCAGGAGCGGCGCATCCTCGCTGCAACACGGCTCCGGGAGTGACAATGTCATGGAGTTTCCAACGCTCGGGCGCTCGCCGGGCGACCGAGCGTGGCCACCGTTCCCCGTGCTGCTGCGGCGCGGCAAAGTTGCAAGCGCCTGGAACCTGCACCCCGCCAAAGGCCCGCGATGAACGGGCGCTACGGATGCGACGTATTGGTCGTGGGCCGCTACTACGCCGACCTCGTCTTCCGGGGCCTGGCGGCGCCGGTCCGACCCGGCGGCGAGGTGTTCGCCGCCGACATGGACCTTGTGGCCGGTGGCGCCTTCACCGCGGCCATGGCGCTGCATCGGCTGGGCCGCGAGGTCGTGTGGGCGGCCGACTTCGGCGACGACCCGTTTAGCGGCCTCGTCCTGGCGGCGGCCCGCGTCGAAGGTCTCAACGAGACGGGGTTCCATCGCCAGCCCGGTCCGTTGCGCAACGTGAGCGCGGTGCTGTCGTATGCGGGCGAACGGGCGATGGTCAGCTACCAGGACCCGGCCGGCGAGCGCCCACTGGCGGCGCTGTTGCTCCAATTCCGACCGCGGGTGCTGTTCCTGCCGCTGCTGGAGTTCGGCGCGCGGGTAAAAGCCGCGCTCCCAGTGGCGCGATCGCTGGGGACGTGGGTGTTCATGGACTGCCAGGACGTCGCTGCCAGCCTGGACTCCCCCGGGTTGCGCGACGTGCTCGCCCGCGTGGACGTCTTCGCCCCCAACGAGGCCGAGGCTTTGCGTCTGACCGGGGCGGTGAAGCTTGACGCCGCGCTGCAAACCCTGGCGGGGTTCGGGGGGACGGTCGTCGTCAAGCGAGGGGCCGCCGGGGCGTCGGCCGTGTGCGACGGGGTGCGCCGCGATGTCGGCGCGGTGGCGGTCGAGGCCGTGGACACCACCGGCGCCGGCGACTGCTTCGATGCCGGGTTCGTCCACGCCCGCTTAGCGGGGATGTCGCTGGAGGACTGCCTCGCCGTGGCCGTCGCCTGTGGCGCCGCCGCCACCACCGGACCTGGGTCGCGCAACGCTGTCGATGCCGTCGGCCTGCAGCGGTGGCTGTCGCGCGTGCCGCAGCGATGCGCGTCCACCACATGGACGGACGCACCCGAATGACGGCCTTGGCCGCCGACGCCGACCGCCTGCCCTGCCGCGGCGCAACCGACCGAAAAGAGCGCGGATACCCGCTCGTGATCGGCTATCACCGCCCCCCGGTGCATCCCACGCCCGACGGCTGGCGGCCGCCGCGCAGCCCAAACGGTATCTTGCCCGTCCTGAGCGGCTTGTCTCTTCCCGGCCGCCGCGCGGTGTGGGTGACCGCGGCCGTCGGCGCCGACCGGCCCGAAACCGACATGCCCAGCGCCGGCCTGCCGCTGTCACCGCTGACGATGAGCCCGAACGAATGGACGGGATTCGTCCACCGCGCCTGCAAGGAAGCCCTGTGGCCGGTGTTGATGTCGCAGCCCGAGCGGATGCGCTTTGACCCGGCGGCCTGGCGGCACTACCGCGCCGCCAACGCCCGCTTCGCCGCACACATTGGCGCCCTGGCGGCAAAGGGCGCGACGGTTTGGCTGCACGAATACAACCTTTGGCTGGTCCCGGGCATGCTCCGCGCTGCCCGCTCCGATCTGCGCATCGGCCTGTTCCACCATACCCCCTTCCCCGCGCCGGACGTCTTCGCCGCCCTGCCCACCGCGGCGGAAATCCGCGCCTCCCTGGCCTGTCTGGATTGGTCGGGCTTGCACACCCAAGCCTTCGCGGACAATTTCCGCCGGGCCCTGGTACCCCGGTCTGGCCTGCCCCGCATCGAGGTACACCCGCTCGGCGTGGACCGGGGTGCCATCGAAGCACTGGTCGGCACCCGTCCCCGCCTCGCACGTGTGCCCGGCGAGGTGCTGGTGCTATCTGTCGAGCGCCTGGACTACGTCAAAGCGCCCGTGGAGAAGGTCGAGGCCATCGATACCTTGCTGGCCCGTGTCCCCCGATTGCGGGGGCGGTTGAAGTTCCGGCTTATCTGCCCCCCGCCTGAGGCGGGCATCACCGCCTACGACGAGACCGGTCGGGTCCTCGAACGCCGTGTCGCCGACGTCAACCGGTGCTGGCGCACCGACGTGTGGCAACCTATCGAATACCTGCCCCGCTGCCTGCCCTTTGCCGAGATCATCGACCACTACCTGGCCGCGGACGTATTCTGGGTGACGTCCCTCCAGGATGGGATGAACTTGACCGCCAAGGAGTTCATCGCCGCCCAGGCAGCGGTCGCGGGCTGTGGGGTCCTGGTGCTGTCCCGCAACGCCGGAGCCGCCGCCGAGTTGGGCACCGCGGCCTTGCTGACCGACCCGGGCGCTCCCGACGATCTTGTCGGGGGATTGCGGCGGGCGTTGGATCTCACTTGGCGGCAACGGCGGGATCGGCTGCACCGCCTGTCGCACTTGCTCGGTGACCGGCTCCCCGCGGACTGGGCAACGGACATTATTGCTGCCATCTCGGCAACGGGCGGCGGGATGGCACGCGGTCGACGACCTTGCCGGGGCTGATCTTTCACTGCAGCACCAAGTCCATCAGGTTCAGCAGCCTGGCCGCCAAGCAGCCGGCTCCGCCTCAACATGCGCATGCAAAACGGGCTGACGCTTTTCGCGCCAGCCCGCACGTGCCGTCTCAGTCGGGATCAGCGGCCGCCGCCGGCGCCCCCGCTGCCGCCGCCAGCTGCGCCGCCGGTGCCGGCCGCGCCGCTGCCGCCGCTCATATTGGCGGTGCCCCCAGGCAAGCCCTGCGTGTTGTTGGTGCTGTCATAGGCGCCGCCACTGCCCATCTGGGTGCCGCTGCGGCCGACCGTGCTGCCGCTGCCGCCCATGCCGTTGCCATAGCCGTTCCCGGCGTTGCCGCTCGTCGATCCGCTGCCCATGCCCCCGCTGGTGCTGCTGCTCTGCGCCATCGCGGCCACCCCGGGCGCCACCGCCAGCGCGACCGCCAGAGCTATCGCTTGCAACTTGTTGGTCATTTGAAGATCGTCCTCCCACTCGCCGGCGCGACAACCGTGCCGACATCGGGAGTCAACGCGCGCCGCCGCCAACGTCTCCCGCGGTCACGCGAAATCGACCGCAACGGGTCGGGAAACGATCAGCCGCCAGTCAGCAACGCGACCGGCAGCGCACCGAGCACATCGGCAACAGCGACGGTCCCGGTTAGCGCGATCTCAGCCCCGCCAATCACGTCGCGCAGCCGCCGCCCCGCCAGGCCCGCGGGCACGGATAGCGTCGTGCCTTCCCACGCCGCGGGGCGGATCAGGATGTCGTCCCCATCGCCGAGCAGCAGAGCCGGCAGCCGCGGCACCACCGTCACGCTGGCGGCATCGTCGTGCAGCCGGGCAAACGCCACCACATGGTCCGCGCGCGGCCCCTCCGCCGGCAACGGCACGTACTCGCCCCGCGCGAACAGAAACGGACGCTCGCGTCGCAGCGCCAACGCCCGGGCGGTCACCGCCTGCTTCACCCGACCAGTCTTCCAGGTCGCCGCCAGTGCCGCCGGCTCGGCGTTCTCGCTCAGCGCCGCGATGCGGGCGTCCCAATCCACCGGGCGCCGGTTGTCGGGGTCCACCAGGCTTAGGTCCCAGAACTCGGTGCCCTGGTAGGTGTCGGGCACGCCGGGTGCGGTCATCTTCAACAGCATCTGCGCCAGCCCGTTCACCGCCCCGGCCGGCGCGATCCGGCGCACCACATGCGCGGCCGACTGGCGGAACGCCCGGTCGCCGCACAGCACGGCGAACAGGAAGTCGCGCGCGGCCACCTCATAGCCCTCGACCGGGACGGTCCAGTCGGTGAACAGCTTTGCTTCGCGCAGCGACTTCAGGAACCAGGTCGCCAGCCGTTCCGCGTAGTCCTGCAAGCCGTCGGTGTCGTCCAGGTCCAGATCGGGCGGCCAGGCGCCGACGATCATCTGGTACAGCATCGCCTCATCACCCGGCGACGGAGCGCCATCGCGCCGATAGCGTGCGTTCTGCGCCATCCAACCGCGCACCGACTCCGCCCAGGCGTCGGGAATTTCGCTCAGCACCGCCAGCCGCGCGCGGACGAACTCGCCACGCTTGTGGTCGTGCGTCGCGGTGGCGAGCATCGCGTCGGGGAACGTCGCCAGCCGTTCCGCGCAGGCGGCATGGAATTCAGCGGCGCCGCTGCCGAAACAGGCCACGTCGAAGCCGACATCGTTGCGGGAAAGCAGTCGGCCGTAGCGGTAGAACGCGGTGTCCTCGACCGCCTTCGCCGCGACCGGCGCGGTGAGCTGCTGGAACCGAGTCGCCGCCACGTGGCGCAACGCGGCGCCGGGCGCGTCGCCCCCTTCCCCGCCCAGCCAGCGATCCAGGCAGTCCAACACGATGATGTCGGACGCGGGACGATCCTGCTTGGCGGCGTCCAGCGCGCGCCGAAACGCCACGTCATCCGCTGGCGAGCGGCGTTCCCCGGCATTGTAGGTGCGATAGACCGGAAACCGCGCGACCAGCGCCAATAGCGCACGGCGGATCGACGGCTGGGTCACGTCCCGCGTGGCCGGGTCGATGCGTGCCACGCGATGCAAGGCAGTCGCAGTCGCATCGAGTTGCCCGGCGAAATTGCGTCCCAGGATCTCGCGCCGCGCCGCGATTTCTTCTGCCTCGAAATCGGCCGGGCGACCAGTGATCTCGGCCCACAGCGCGGCCAGCGGCGCCTCGCCGGCGGGGTCGTGCAGTAGCGCGGTCACGCCGTCCATGAAGTCGTAGCCACTGGTGCCATCGACGCCCCAATCCGCCGGCAGCCGCTCGCCGGGGCCGAGGATCTTCTCCGCCACCAGATAGGCCGGCCCCGGCGGTGCATCCGCCGGCCGGCTCGCATCCAGCGCGTCCAAATGCGCCCGCAGGCTGCGGCAATAGCCGGGCGGGTCGGACAGGCCGTCGACGTGATCGACCCGCACGCCGTCGATCAGGCCCTCGGCGTACAGGCGGAACAGCGTTTCGTGCGTCGCCTCGAACACCTCCGGGACCTCGATGCGCAGGCCCGCCAACCCGTTGATGTCGAAGAACCGCCGCCAGTTGATTTCGTCGCCGGCCGCGCCCCACCAGGACAACCGGTAGTGCTGGCGCTCCAGCAGGCGGTGGAGGCGCCCTCGGCCCGGCTCGGTGGCGGGGTCGTAGGCGTCCGCGGGCGCTGCCGTAATCTCGGCAAAGTCGCGCGGATCGATCGGGAATGTGTTGTCGAAATAGCGCAGCACCGGGGCGTCGCCGCCGCGGTCCAGCAGTAGCTCGCCGGCCGCCAGCGCCTCGCCGTACGGGCGGCCGAGGAATGGGGCCAGCACCTTGCCGCGCAGGCTGGCGTCGGCTGGGTTCCAGTCGATGTCGAAGAAGCCGGCGTAGCGGCTGGCTTCGCCGTGCGTCAGCACGTCCTGCCACCAGCGATTGTCGGCGCCGTCGACCGCCATATGGTTCGGCACGATGTCTACGATCAGACCCAGCCCGGCCTGGCGCAGCGCCGCCACCAGGCGCCGCAGCCCATCCTCGCCGCCGAGCTCCGGGTTCACCCGTGTCGGATCGATGACGTCGTAGCCGTGGATCGAGCCGGCGCGCGCGGTCAGGATCGGCGAGACGTAGGCATGGCTGATGCCGAGCTCCGCCATGTACGGCGCCAACCGCACCGCGTCGTCGAAGGTGAAGTCCTTGTGGAGCTGCAACCGCATGGTCGCGCGCGGCGCGTGCGTGTCGGCGTCGCGCAGCCTAGGTCGGGACGCTTCGGAGGCTTCGTCCGCGGAAGCACGGCGCGAATCGTCCGAGGGTCCTTCATCCAACGCGTCATTCGTCACGAGCACTTCGCGCGGAGCGTTCGCCGGTTCATTGCGCATCACAGGGAGATTCCCGTCGTTACGTGCAGCGCCCCAGTCGCCATCGCCGCGCTTTGCGCGCGGGTCGGCATCGTGGCGTATTGCGTCGTCATCGCGGTGCAACCGATGCGGGTGGTCGTCACCGCGCGCCGCGCGGCCCTGTGTATCATCGGGGCCTAGCCGCGTGGCAGTCTCACGGCTCACACGGCTCGGCGGATCGTCCCGCTGCCCCGGTGGGGTTGGATTGTCGTCGGTCATTGCCGGGGCCGCTCCGCCGTCACGCGTTCCAGCCGTGCGGCGGCTGCCGGATCGTCGAGCGCCTCGCCAACGGCGCAACCCAGGCGGCGGCGCCAGTTCGGGTGTTCGTCGATCGTCCCCGGCAGGTTCGGCTGCTCCACCTCGCCCAGCACATCCTCCAGCGGCAGCATGGCGAGCGGCGAGGCGGTACGGACGACAAACGCCAGCGCCGCGTCCACCACCGGAGCTGTGTCCTCGTACGCCGGGGGCTCCGCCGCCGCGACGCCCGCGCGCGCGAAGGCCTGCCACAGCAGCGGACGGTCCACCGCACGCTCCGCCGCGGCCGCTGCTTCGGTAACGCCCTCGCCCAACCGACCGCAGGCGGCGCGGGTCGTGATGTCGCTGCCCCGCCACCAGCCGGCGACCGTCGGCAGGTCATGCGTTGTGGTCATCGCGATCGCCGAGCGGTCCCAGCTGTCCGGCGCGGTGAACCCCCGTTCGTCGCGCTCGAACCACAGCACGCGCATGCCCTGGATGCCGGCCTGGTCCAGCACATCGCGGAACCCAGAGGGCACGGTGCCTAGGTCCTCGGCCACCACCACCGCCTCGTTGCGCACCGATTCCAACGCCAGCAGGCGGATCAGATCGGCCATCGGGTAGGCCACATAGGCGCCGTCGGCGGGCACCCCGCCGCGCGGGATCAGCCACAGCCGGGCCAGCCCCATCGCATGGTCGATCCGCACCCCGCCGGCATGCCGCAGCGCGGCGCGCAGCGTGGCGATAAACGGCGCGAAGCCCGCGGCGACGAGCGCGCGCGGGGAAAAGCCGGTCAGCGCCCAATCCTGGCCGAGCGGGTTGAACAGGTCGGACGGCGCGCCGATCGACAGCTCGCCGAGCACGTCGCCCTGGCGACCCCAGGCGTGGCTGCCAGCCGGGTCCATGCCGACGGCGAGATCGCCGATCAGCCCGATGCGCATGCCCGCCTCGCGCGCGCTGGCCTGTGCCGCCGCCATCGAGCGATCGGCCACCCATTGCAGGAACAGGTGGAACAGAACCTCCTCGTGTCGGGCGGCGGCGAAGGCGGCGACCGCGGGGCCGCCCGGGTCGCGCAGGTCGGCGGGCCACAGCCGCCAGTCCGGCTGCGGCGGGGTCGCCGCCATCTGCTCCGCGTGCAGCGCCTCGAACACCGCATGCTCGCGCAGCAGCGGACCGCCATCGGCGCGGAAGGTGGCAAAATCCACGCCGAGCCGCCCGTCGGCATCGGGACCAGCCAGCAGCAGGTCGAACAGCGTGCGCAACAGCCGCAACTTGGCGCGGCCGGAGGCCGGCCAATCGATCAGCGGCGCGATTTCCAGCCGGGTGAACTCGGCGCCCAGATCGGCCTCCGCGATCGCGGCCGCCACACGCTCGGCGCCGAACACCAGCACCGGCGCGGCGTGCAGCGGGTTGAGGAACAACCGGCTGGACGGCGAATAGGGGCCGAATCGTGTTAGATCCGCACTGTACAGCGCATGCACCGGGCTGAGCGCCAGGGCGTCAGCGCCACGCGCCGCCGCCGCTTCGGCCAGCACCGCGACGCCGGCCGCGTCGCCGATGCCGCCATCGCCAGGATGCCGCAACCCGTACACCTGCGCGGCCAGGCCCCAAAGGCGCGCATCCGGCACCGCGTCGTCGATCGTGCGGCATCGGCTGGGCGCCACGGCGAGCACGATTTCGCGCTCGCCCACCTCAAGCCGGTGGTAGCCGCTCTCCAGCACCGGAGGGATGCGCAGCCGGCCGCGGGCCGGGATCAGCGTCAGGTCGCGCGTCTCGCCGGATTCCAGCTTCAGCAGCGCGGTTCGCGACTCTGTCGCCCCGACATCCAGCCGGGTCGGCCGGCCGGCGGTGGCGGTGACCAGCGGCGGCAGCGAGGCGAGCGACGTGCGGCGTCCCAGCAGGCGGCGGCTGGCGGCCAGGTCGCTTCTGGTGTCGGCCGGCACGCCGAGCGCGGCCAGCAGCGCACGCAGCACGTCCGAGCCCACGACGCGCTCGCGATTGGCGTAGTCGCGCCACTCCACCGCAATGCCGGCCCGGCGCGCCAACTCGCGCAATGCATCGTCAGACGTCGCGCCCGACATGGCTTCGCTGTCTCTCTCCCAGGCGGTGGAAGAGGTCTCCGGCCAATCTCCAGGCGCTTGATTGTGAAGCGGCATGGCTTTCACTCCCCAGCGCGGCACAGTTCAGCGCATTATCATTCAACGGGGAAAACCCCGGCGAGGCCGTTCCAACGGGACGCAGCCTGGCGCGGCATCCCATAAGTCCCATCAAGCGGTATCCAGGAAGCACACCGTGCTGTGGGCGGGCAGACTGCCGGACTGGGCAAGCCGCCCGGCACCCTGCGTCTCGAACAGCAGGCGGCCCGTCGGCACCGGGATCACCACGGGATCGGACCCGAAATTCGTCGCCAGCGCCAGGGTAGCGCCATCCCCGAGGCGCCAGCCGGCGGCCACCGCCCGGTCCCCGCAGGCGCGCGCTTCGATCGCCCGCGCGCCGTCCAGCCGAGGCGCGATCTCCGCCAGGCGCAGCGCGATCAGCCGCTGGTACAGCGCGAAGCGCGCCGCCCCGTGCTCCGGATCGGCCACCGGGACCGAGTCCTGGAAGGTCTTCGGCGCGTTCGGGTCCGGGATTGTCTCGCGCCGGTGCGGGTCCTGGAATTCGGGAAAGCTCTTGAATTCCTCGCGCCGCCCCTTGCGCACCGCCTCGGCGAGTTCCGCGCCATGATCGGTGAAGAACAGGAACGGCGTGCGGCTGGCGACTTCCTCGCCCATGAAGATCAGCGGGATCTGCGGGCACAGCATCACCAGCGCGATGGCCGCCTCCAGCGCGTCCGGGTCCGCGAGCACGGTCAGCCGCTCCCCGAATGCACGGTTACCGGTCTGGTCGTGGTTCTGCAGGAACAGCACGTGCGCGGTGGGGGGCAGGTCGCGGCTCGGGGTGCCGCGCTTGCCGCCGAGATAGGCCGACGGCTCCCCCTGGTAGGCCCAGCCCTCCGCCAACACACGCGCCAGTTTGTCCGCAGGCCGGTCCGCATAGTCCTCATAATAGCCGCCATGCTCGCCGGTGAGCAGCACGTGCAGCGCATTGTGACCGTCATCGTTCCACTGTGCGTCGCAGTCCTTCGCGAGGTGGCTGGCGTCGTTGTGGTGTTCCAGGACCAGGTGCACGTGGCGGCCCGGCTCAGCCGTGGCGCGCACGGCGGCGGCCATCTCGTCCACCCAGTCCTGGTTCTCGATGGCGTGCACCGCGTCAAAGCGGAGCCCGTCGAAGCGGTACTCCATCAACCAGTACAGCACGTTCTCGGTGAAATACGCGCGCACCTCGGGCCGGCGGAGGTCGATCGCCGGACCCCATGGCGTGTGGCGGTCCTCGCGGAAGAACTGCGGTGCGTAGAGCGACAGGTAGTTCCCGTCAGGACCGAAATGGTTGTAGACGACATCGAGGAAGATCATCAAACCGTGATCGTGCGCGGCATCCACCAACGCCTTGAGGTCATCGGGCGTGCCGTAGGCGGAATCCGGCGCGTAGGGCAGCACGCCGTCGTAACCCCAGTTGTGCCGCCCGGGAAAATCGCTGACCGGCATCAGTTCGACCGCGGTGACGCCGAGTTCCTTCAGCCGCGGCAGGTGCTTCATCACGCCGCGAAAGCCGCCCAGCGCGCCGGCATGAAACTCGTACAGCACCGTCTCGCGCCACGGCCGGCCCTGCCACCCGGGATTACGCCACTGATAGGCAGTCGCATCGACGACCATGCTTGGCCCGTGCACATCGTCGGGCTGTGCCCGCGACGCAGGGTCGGGCACCAGGGTGCCGTCCGACAGGCGATAGCGGTAGCGGAGCCCCGCGCCCTGCCCTGTCCCGGCCGGCAACGTCGCCGCGAACCAGCCATCCGCCGAGCGCTGCATCGGCACCAGCGCCCCCCCCTCGATCGCGACCGACACCGTCTCCTGTGCCGGCGCCCAGAAGCGGAACTGCACCTCCCCCGCCGCCCCGAGGCTCGCACCGAAGGGCAGATTGCGAATGAAACCCTCGCTCACGCCGGCTTTTCCTCCTGCTCCGCCAGGACCAGCACGGCACTGTGCGCCGCCACCGGCACCTGATCGTTCTGGAACGTCCGAGGCGCCGCCCCGGGCCGAGCGCTGTCGATCAAAATGATGCTTTGCAACAGCGGTGGCGGCAGGGTGAAGACCCGATCCGCCTCGCCCGGGTTCAGCAGCAGGGTGAGAATTGTCACAACTCCGTCATCATCTCGCGCGGCGCGGCGCAGGATCAACGTCCGGTTGCCCTGGTCGTTCCACGAGTCGGAGGAAATGACGCCGCCGTGCTCGTCGAACCAGGCGATGTCCAGCACACCTGACAGCGGCTCCGTCTTGCCGTGCAGGAAATACGGGGTGCGCAGCACGGCATGCTCCCGCCGCAGCGCGATCAGCCGGGCAACGTAGCCGGTCAGCGCCCGGCCAGGCTCCGACTCCGCCAGGCTCCAGTCGATCCAGGAAATTTCGTTGTCCTGGCAATAGGCGTTGTTGTTACCGCGTTGCGTGCGGCCGAACTCATCGCCGGCCAGCAGCATCGGCGTGCCGCCGGCGAACAACGCGGTGGCGAGCAGTGCGCGCTGCACCCGGCCGCGCACCTCGGTGATCGCCTTGTCGTCGGTCGGCCCCTCGACGCCCCAGTTCGCCGAGCAGTTCTCGTTGCTGCCGTCGTGGTTGTCTTCCGCATTCGCCTCGTTGTGCTTCTCGGCGTAGCTGACCGTATCGGCGAGCGTGAACCCGTCATGGCACGCAACATAGTTGATCGAGGCCCAGGGCCGCCGGCCGCGATGGGCGAACAGGTCGGCCGAGCCCGCCAGCCGCGCCGCGATCTCCGGCCGCTGTCCGCGATCGCCGCGCCAGAACCGCCGTGTGCCGTCGCGAAAGCGGTCGTTCCACTCGGCGAAGCCCGGCGGCAGGCCGCCCAGCCGGTAGCCGCCGGGGCCGATATCCCAGGGCTCGGCGATCAGCTTCACCCGCGACAGCACCGGGTCCTGGCGCACCGAGTCGAAGAACCCGGCCCCCGGGTCGAACCCGTGCGGCTCGCGTCCCAGCGTCACCCCGAGGTCGAAGCGGAACCCGTCCACGTGGTACGACGTGACCCAGTGGCGCAGGCTGTCCATCACCATCTGCAGCACCCGCGGGTGCACCAGGTTCAGCGTGTTGCCGGTGCCGGCGTCGTTGATGTAGCGGCGCGGATCGTCCGGCTTGAGCCGGTAGTAGCTGGCGTTGTCGAGGCCGCGAAAGCTGATCGTCGGCCCGCGCTCGTCGGTCTCGCCGGTGTGGTTGTAGACAACGTCGAGGATCACCTCGATTCCGGCGGCGTGCAACCGGCGGATCGCGACCCGCATGTCGCTGGGCGATCCGGCTCCCAGATACTCGGGCTCCGGCGCGAAAAAACCGATCGTGTTATAGCCCCAGTAGTTGCGCAGGCCGTTCTGCTGCAGCGTGCGGTCATGCAGAAAGGCGTGCACCGGCAGCAGCTCGACCGCGGTGATGCCCAGCCGCTTCATGTGGTCGATCACGCCCGAGTGGGTGAGCCCGGCGAAGGTGCCGCGTTCTGCCTCCGGCACGTCGTCCCGCAGCTTCGTCAGGCCGCGCACATGCGCTTCGTAGATCACCGTCTCCGACCAGGGCACGTCGGGCGGATGGTCGTCGCCCCAGGCGAAGGTTTCGTCGGTTACCACGCCCTTCGGCACAAAGGCCGCGCTGTCGCGGCGGTCGAACGACAGGTCGTAGCGGGACGAGTTCAGCCGGTAGCCGTACAGCGCATCCGACCAGTGCGCGCTGCCGGCGAACGCCCGCGCGTACGGATCGAGCAGCAGCTTGTTCGGATTGAACCGCTGGCCGCGCTCGGGCTCATACGGGCCATAGGCACGGTAGCCGTACAGCAGCCCGGCGGCGGCGTGCGGCAGGTAGCCGTGCCAGATCTCGTCGGTGTATTCCGGCAACGTGTAGCGCGCGGTTTCATGACGGCCGGTGCCCTCGAACAGGCACAGATCCATCCGCTCCGCGTGCGAGGAGAACACCGCGAAGTTGATCCCCAGGCCGTCCCAGGAGGCACCTAACGGATAGGGCTTCCCGGGAAGGAGTTTCTCGGGAAGGTGCTGCATATCGCGTCAGCCTTCCCAGCGGAGCCAGATCGTGGCGAGCGGCGGCAAGGTCAGCTCCAGCGATTGCGCCTCGCCGTGGCGCTGCACCGGCACGGTCTTCAGTCCGCCGGCGTTGCCGAGGTTGGAGCCGCCATAGACTTCCGCGTCGCTGTTCAGCAGCTCGTGCCACAGACCCGGGCGCGGCACGCCGATGCCGTAGCCGGTGCGCGGCACCGGCGTGAAGTTGCACACCGCGAGCATCGGCGCCGTGCCGTCCTCGCCGAAGCGGAGATAGGCGAACACCGCGTTGTCCCGGTCGTCGCCGATCACCCAGCGGAAGCCGGTGTAGATCGTGTCGCGCTGGTGCAGCGCCGGTTCCTCGGCATAGACCCGGTTGAGGTCGCGCACGAAGCGCTGCACGCCACGATGCGGCGGCGACTTCAGCAGGCCCCACTCGATCTCGCCGTCATGGTTCCATTCCGACCATTGCGCGATCTCGCCGCCCATGAAGATCAGCTTCTTGCCGGGATGCGACCACATGAAACCGAGATAGGCGCGCAGGTTGGCGAAACGCTGCCAGTCGTCACCCGGCATTTTGCGGATCAGCGAGCCTTTGCCGTACACCACCTCGTCGTGCGACAGCGGCAGCACGAATTTCTCCGAGAATGCGTACAGCAGCCCGAAAGTCATGTCGTTGTGGTGCCAGCGGCGATAGATCGGGTCCGCCTCGATGTAGCGCAGGGTGTCGTGCATCCACCCCATGTTCCATTTGTACTGGAACCCGAGGCCGCCATCCTTCACCGGCTGCGACACGCCCGGCCACGCGGTGGACTCTTCCGCGATGGTCATCGCGCCGGCGCAGCGCTCCTGCACCACGGCGTTGAAGTGGCGCAGGAAATCGACCGCCTCCAGATTTTCGCGGCCGCCATAGATGTTGGGAATCCACTGGCCCTCGGCGCGGCTGTAGTCGCGGTAGAGCATCGAGGCCACCGCATCCACGCGCAGTCCATCGACGTGGTAGGTCTCCAGCCAGTGCAGCCCGGACGCGATCAGGAAGTTCTGCACTTCGCGCCGGCCGAAATTGTAGATGTATGTGTTCCAGTCCTGGTGGAATCCCTCGCGCGGATCGCCATGCTCGTACAGCGGCGTGCCGTCGAACCGCGCCAGGCCCCATTCGTCGGTCGGGAAATGCCCCGGCACCCAATCGACCACCACGCCGATATTGGCACGGTGGCAGGCATCGACGAACCGGGCGAAACCCTCGACCGGGCCGAAGCGGCCGGACGGGGCGAACAGGCCGAGCGGCTGGTAGCCCCACGATCCGCCGAACGGATGCTCCGCCACCGGCATCATCTCGATGTGGGTGAAGCCCATCTCCACCACATACGGGACAAGGCGCTCGATCAGGTCGTCCCAGCTTGCGGTGCGCCACCACTCGCCGCCGGGGCGGAACCAGGAGGCGGCGTGGACCTCGTAGAAGGTCAGCGGCGCGTCCGGCTGGTGCCGCCGCGCGCGGTCCGCCATCCAGGCCTGGTCGTGCCACTCGTACGGCGTCTTGTCGGCGACGACCGAAGCGGTGGCGGGCGGGCCTTCCGTCGCGCAGGCGACCGGGTCGGCCTTCAGCGGCAGGCGGTTGCCGCCCGGGCCGATGATGGCGAATTTGTAGCGTGTACCCGGGCCGAGGCGCGGCACGAACAACTCCCAGATGCCGGCGGGATAGCGCAGCCGCATCGGCAGCCGGCGCGCGTCCCAGGCGACGAAATCGCCCACCACGGAGACGGCGCGGGCATTCGGCGCCCAGACGGCGAAGCGCACGCCGACCACCCCGTCCACGGTGACGACGTTGGCACCGAGCGCGTTGGCCAGCTCGAAATGCCGCCCCTCGTTGAACAGGAACAGGTCCATGTCGCCGAGCTGCGGGCCGTAGGAATACGGGTCCTCGGTCTCCTGCACCGCGGCGGGCCACTGGATATGCAGCAGGTACGGCGCCTCTGAGTCGAGCTTGCCGGCGAACAGTCCCTCCGGCTGGCCCTGGCTCAGGGTGGCGAGCAGCGCGCCGCCGTCGCGCGCCACCACCTCCACACCGGTGGCGCCGGGCAGATAGACGCGCAGGATACGACCCTGGGGGGTGTCGTGTGGACCCAGCACGCCGAACGGGTCGGCCAGCGAGCCTGCCGCCAGCGCCTGCGCGATGTCGGACGCCAGCGGGGGGACCCCAAGGGGCGCATCAAGGGGCACCACGGGGGGCAACTCAGGGGGCGCTACAGCCGGTGCCTTAACCGGCGGCCGGGACGAAGGCGTTTCCATCAGGTCGTTCATGCCTTGTGCTCCGCCGGACAGAGACGCGCGGCCACCCGCGCGAGGCCGTGCAGGGGCACGTCGATCCAGCCGGGTCGGTTCGCCGCTTCATAGGTCACTTCGTACGCCGCCTTCTCAAGAAGGAACAGATCCAGCAGCCCGGCATCGGCTTCCGCCGGCTCGCCGAGCGCTGCATGATAGCCCGAAAGGAACGCCTCGGTCGCGGTCGAAACGAAGCTCGCCAGGAAGGAGTCCCGCCTGGCGTCGGGCACGTGGGCGTGGCTGGCGATGCTTTTGCGCTGCGTCACCGCCGCCGCGTAGTCGAACGAACGGATCATACCGGCAACGTCGCGCAGCCGGTGGTTCTTCGCCCGCCTGACCGATGCCGGCTTGGCCGGCTCGCCCTCGAAGTCGATGATGGACACGTCGCCCTTGGCAACCAGAAGCTGGCCGAGATGCAGGTCGCCATGGATGCGCGTCAGGCTGGTGCCGGCAGCCGACGCTGCCAGTTGTTGGATGCGCCCGGCCAGGCAGGCTCGCGCCGGACCGACAAGGCTTAGGTCGTCATGCGCTTTCTGGTCCCATTCCTTGTGGCCGTCCAGGGCATCGAACGCCGCCGCAAGCTGCGCCTCCGCTTGCGACGCCCAACGCTCTGCGACTTCCGGCCCCGCGCGCTCCGGCGCGAAGGCCGGATCGTCCGACGGGCGCGCCAGGATGGCGTGCATCTGCCCCAGCCGCTCACCAAGCAGGCGAGCGAACTGGGCGTATTCCTGGTGCCGCTCGGCATCCGCCACCGCTGCCGCGTCGCCGCTGGCGAGGTCGGACAGGCCGCGCACCAGCAGGTCGAGCGTCCAGCTCCAGGCGTCGCCCTGGTTGCGCACGAAACCTTGTGCGATGGCCAGCGCGTGCCGCGTGCCGTCGGCGCCGATCCGCACCATCTCGCCGAGCAAGGGCGGCGTGTTGGCAAAGCCCTGCTCGGTCAGGTAGCGGCCCATCTCGCCTTCCGGGTGCGGGCCGTCCGTGACCCTGCGGAAGATCTTCAGGATCGCGATGCTGCCGATGATCATGGAGCTGTTCGACTGCTCCGCCGTCAGCCAGGTCATCTCCGTGTCGTGCGGGATGCTGATGCTGTCGATCAGCGCGGTCGGTTCGAAGCGGAGCTGCCCGTCCGGGGTGGGAACCTCCGCGCGTGAGGCAAACCCGGCCATCACCGCGCGAGCGAACTCCGGCAGCGCAAAGCCGTCGGTCAGCAGGCCGACGCGACCGCCGCGACGCACCCGGGCGAGCGCGAGCTGCGCCGGCAGCGGCCCGCTCGCCTGCCGATCCTCCCAGAAGGTGGCCAGCGGCAGCAGCCAGCGGGTAGTGCCGGAGGGCGTGTCGGCCTCGATCTCCGCCAGCACCACCTCGTTTTCCGTCACCGGCAGGGACGCCAGCAGGGCGATCCGCACGCCGCGCAGCGTCTGGTCCTTGGCGCCGAACCAGCGGCGCTTGGCGAGGTAGGGCGGCAGGACCTCGCTCTCCACCAGGCCGCGCCATGCGGTCAGCGCCTCGACCAATCCCCTGCGCATCACGATCGTCTGATAATCGGGCATGGGCTCCGGTGCGGGCCGGTACCAGGATGGCCAGCCCGCCTCCTCCGACAACAAGAACCAATAGAAACCAAACGGCGGCAGCGTCAGCACGTAGCTGAGCTGGCCGATCGGCGGGAACACCGATCCGCCATCCAGCTCGATCGGCACACGGCCAACGAACTCGGCGAGGTCGAGTTCCACCGCCTGCGGCGTGCGCGCCAGATTCGCCACGCACAGGATGGTGGTGCCCTCGTGCTCCCGCAGATAGGCGAGAATCTTTCGGTTCTTCGGATA
>Ga0302157_10002726_pt1 | contig 20331 bp, 18 predicted proteins | sample I_Bog_N3_3_FD_193502 | JGI IMG/M metagenome (GOLD analysis project Ga0302157, IMG submission 193502) | Peat permafrost microbial communities from Stordalen Mire near Abisko, Sweden - I_Bog_N3_3 | ecosystem: Environmental > Terrestrial > Soil > Wetlands > Peat | place: Sweden: Abisko, Stordalen... | reverse complement strand
TCCCGCCACCGGCTACTTCAAGGACGGCCCCGGCGTGTTGCTTGGCGCCTACCCTTTCGGGCCGTACGCTTATGAGTTCACCGCCCTCAGTCCCGCCGAACGCATCCGCAAGGCGGTCGAATTCGGCACCGCCATTCACCCACAATACGCCACCGAGTTCGAGCACGGCATCGCTGTCGGCTGGCATCGGGTACCGGGCGCGCTGGGGTGTTACGGCCAGTGGTCGGAAGACGCCCGCAAGCAGCATTACCGCAACCTGTGTGCCCTCGACGGCCGGATTCTGCTGGCCGGTGAACACGCATCGTATATTCCGGCCTGGCAGGAGGGCGCGCTGCTGTCCTCGCTCGACGCCATTACCAGGCTGCATCAGCGGGTGGTCGCCGGATGAGGCGGGTGATCGTTCTCGCTGGGGTGTTGCTCGGCGCCAGCGTCGTGGCGGTTCCGGCGCAGCAGCCGGCAGCCGGCGTGTTCGGCAGCCCGACCCACTTTACCGAAACCGGCGGTGCCGCGATCTATCACTCAATCTGCGCCGGCTGCCACATGGCGAATGGCAATGGCGCCGTCGGGGCCGGGGCCTATCCGGCGCTTGCGCACGATGCGAATCTCGCCGCAGCGGGATATCCGATCGGGATCGTGCTGCACGGCCAGCGCGCCATGCCACCGTTCGCGCGCCTGTTGTCAGACAGGCAGATCGCCGATGTTGTCGCCTACATCCGGCAGAGTTTCGGCAACAGCTTTGCTGATCCAGTGACGTCAGACGATGTCAAAGCGCTGCGGGCGCAGCCCTAGAGAAAAATCCGCGCTGATAGGCGTGCAGACCTTACTCTAGGTCTTTGTTTTATCGAGCAGCTCTATCCGACGGGTGATTCCATCTGGTCGGATGATGCTATAGCGGATCAGTAAAGTCGCTTGACGTAGGCCTCGGCGATCCACTTGTCCGACTCCTCGACCCCCTGGCCTTGCGAGATCTGATCGGCGAGAATGCGGCCAAGCGTCGGGAAGCTCGCGCGCGGCACTTTCTTCTCCGGGTTCCACAGGTCCGAGCGGATCAGCGCCTTGCCGCAGTGGAAGAACACCTCCTCGATCTCCACTACCAGCGCCGCCAACGGCTGCTTGCCGTGCACCGCCATGGCGTCGAGCAGGTCCGGGGCCTGGCTGATGCTGGCACGCCCGTTGACGCGCAGGCTCTCATTGATGCCCGGCACGAAGAAGATCAACCCCACCTGCGGGTTGGCGGCGACGTTGAGCATGGTGTCCACCCGCTTGTTGCCGATGCGGTCGGGGATGGCGAGGACTGCGTCGTCGAGCACAACCACGAACCCCGGCGCGTCACCGCGCGGGGTGGCGTCGCAGTGGCCTTCAGCGTCGGCGGAGGCGAGGACGAGGAAGGGCGACAGCTCTATGAACGCGCGGGCGTGGCGGTCGAGACGGGGCAGTTGCTTGGCGTAAACCTTCGGATCGGGTTGGCCGTACAGCTCACGAATTTCGGTTGCGGTGCTGGGGGCGATGTCAGGCATGTGCGCTCCACTGCGTTGCGGCAGCGCCAGAGCAGCAGGGCCGGGGGGACGATGTCAAATGTCGTCATGGTGCGCAACCATCCATCACGTCCCAGCTTGCACGATCCTTGCTTGGCTTTCCCGGCAGATACGCCAAACTCCCTTCTCGCGTATCTGTCTCCGGAGGAAATCCATGCGCCATCCCCTGCTCGCTGCCGCGTTCGCTTGCCTGTCGCTCACCGCGGGGACTCAGGCCTGGGCGCAGGCGGATGCACCGACGCAAACGCTGAAGATCGCTTTGCGCGAGGATGCCGACGCGCTCGATCCGACCACCGCACGCTCCTATGTCGGGCGCATCGTGTTTGCCTCGCTGTGCGACAAGCTGTTCGACATCAACGAGAAGCTCGAAATCGTGCCACAGCTGGCGCTGAGCTATGAGTGGGCGGACCCGACAACGCTGGTCATCAAGCTGCGGCCGGGGGTGATGTTCCAGGACGGCACCAACATGGATGCGGCCTCGGTGAAATACTCATTGGAGCGCCACCTCAACATGGTCGGCAGCAGCCGGCGGGGTGAGATTTCAACGATGGATCACGTCGATGTCGTGGACCCGCTGACGGTGAAGATCACCCTGAAATCGCCAACCGCGCCCTTCGTCGCCCAACTCACCGACCGCGCCGGGATGATCGTCTCGCCGAAAGCCGCCGAAGCCGAAGGCAAGGATTTCGCGCTGCATCCGGTCTGCGCCGGTCCGTTCAAGTTCACCGAGCGCGTGGCCCAAGACCGCATCGTGCTCGACCGCTTCCCGGACTACTGGGACGCCAAGAACATCCACTTCGCCCGTATCACCTTCCAGCCGATCGTCGACAGCACCACCAGGCTGGCCAATTTGCGCGCCGGCGCCGTTGATCTCGTGGAATCGATCGTCCCGAGCGATGTGGCGGCGGTGAAGGCGGATCCCAAGCTGAAGCTGGTGACCTCGCCCGGGCTTGGCTTCGAGAACATCATCTTCAACCTCGCCAACGGCCCACGCGCCAACACGCCGTTGGGAAAGAGCGCGCTTGTGCGCCAGGCGCTGAGCCTTTCGATCGACCGCGACGCGTTGAACCAGGTGGTGTTCAACGGCATGTTCACGCCGACGTCGCAGGCGGTGCCGGCGGGGAGCCCGTTTTACGATAAAGCACTGCCACCGCAGACCCGCGACATCGACAAAGCCAAAAAGCTGCTGGCGGAAGCCGGCGTCAAACTGCCGGTCACCGTCAACCTGATGGCCGCCAACAGCCCGGTGATCATCCAGGCCGCCGAGGTCATCCAGTCGATGGCGTCCGAAGCCGGCTTCGACATCAAGATCAACGCCATGGAATTCGCCTCCACGCTCGATGCCGGCGACCGCGGCGATTTCGAGGCCTACCTGCAGGGGTGGTCAGGGCGCACCGATCCGGACGGCAACCTGTGGAACTTCATCCACAGCGGTGCGCCGCTGAACAACGCCCATTACGGCAACGCGGATGTCGATCACTGGCTCGAACAGGCCCGCGCGGTCACCGATGTTGCCGCGCGCGCGGCGCTCTATGCGAAGGTCTCCGAGCAGAGCAACAAGGACGTGCCGGTGACTTACCTGTGGTCTGCGGTCAACATCGTCGGCATGAACGCCAAGTTGTCCGGCTTCGAGGCGGTGCCAGACGGGCTGATCCGGCCGCAGGGCCTGGTGCTGGCAAAGTAGGAGTGGCGGTCCGATGCGCGGATTTCTCGGCAAGCGGCTGCTGCAGGTTCTGCCCACGCTGTTGCTGGTCAGCGTGCTGGTGTTCTGCCTGCAGCAGTTGATGCCCGGCGATCCCGCCTTGGTGCTGGCCGGCGAGGATCATGATCCCAAAGTCGTCGCCCAGATCCGCAACGAGCTGTGGCTCGACCGGCCGCTGGCGGTGCAGTACGCGCATTGGATCGGCAACGTCGTGCAGGGCGATCTCGGCTTCTCCTGGCGCATTCGCCAGCCGGTGCTCGATCTGGTGGAGACCAAGCTGCCGGTGACGTTGCAGCTCGGCGGGATGGCGTTTGTGATCGCACTTTGCATCGGCATTCCGATGGGCGTGCTGTCGGCGGTGCAGCGCAACACCAAATGGGACTATATCGCCAACGCCATCGGGCTGGCCGGGCTGTCGACGCCGAATTTCTGGCTGGGGATCATGCTGATCCTGCTGGTGAGCGTCGATCTCGGCTGGCTGCCGCCGTCCGGTTACGTGCCGCTGACCGAGAATTGGCAGCAATCGCTGGCCACCACGATCATGCCGGCCTTTGTGCTGGGCAACGCTATCGCCGCGGTGCTGATGCGGCACACGCGCAGCGCCATGCTGACGGCACTTGACCAGGACTACGTCCGCACCGCGCGCGCGAAAGGATTGAGCGAGACCCGCGTCGTGCTGCGCCACGCGTTGCGCAACGCCTTGGTGCCGGTGGTGACGCTTGGCGCGCTGGAGCTTGGCACGCTGCTGGCGGGGGCGGTGCTGACCGAGCAGGTGTTCTCCATCCCGGGCTTCGGCAAGCTGATCGTCGATGCGGTGTTCAATCGCGACTACCCGGTGGTGCAAGGCGTGGTTCTGGTGACGGCGACGCTGTATGTTCTGTTGAACCTGCTGGCCGATGTGCTCTACGTGGTGATCAATCCAAGGATGCGTGGCGCATGAGTGCGACCCTCACCCAAACCGGCCATACCGCCACCCCGGCGATCCCTGCCCCACAGAGCCCCGGCCGCCTCGCAGTGCGGCGGTTCGTGCGGCGGCCGGCCGCGGTGATTGGGCTCGTCGTGGTGGTGGTATTCATCACGGTCGCCGCTGCGGCGCCACTGGTGGCGCCGTTCGACCCAATCAAGACGAGCTGGACGCTGATCCGCAAGGCGCCGAGCTGGGCGAACTGGATGGGCACCGATGAGAGCGGGCGCGACGTGCTTAGCCGGGTGATCTGGGGGGCGCGGGCCTCGATGATGGCCGGCGTGGTGTCGGTCGCCATCGCCGCCGGCATCGGCGTGCCCGCCGGTCTTGCCGCCGGCTTTCTCGGGGGGCGGACCGACATGCTGCTGAGCCGGGTTGTCGACGCGATGCTGGCAATCCCGAACTTGATCCTGGCGATTGCGCTGGCGGCGTTCCTGGGGCCGTCGCTTGAGAATGCGATGATTGCGATTGGGGTGACGGCGGCGCCGGTGTTCATGCGTGTGGCACGTGGGGCGACGATGGATGTGATCACCAATGATTACGTCGAGGCGGCGCGGGCGCTGGGCAATCCGCCGTGGCGGGTGATGCTGAAGCACGTGGCGCCGAACATCCTGCCGCCGGTGCTGGTGCAGTCCACCTTGGCGATTGCCGGGGCGATCATCGCCGAGGCGGCGTTGTCGTTCCTGGGGCTTGGCCAGCAGCCGCCGGCGCCGAGCTGGGGATCGATGCTGAACTCGGCGCAGCGGTTTCTCAGCCAGGCGCCGTGGCTGGCGATCTTCCCGGGGGCTGCGATCTTCCTGTGCGTGATGAGCTTCAACCTCGTCGGCGACGGGTTGCGCGACGCGCTGGATCCACGCGGGAAGTAGGACGACAGGCGCATAGCAAACAAGAGGGGGCCCCGGTTTCCCGGGACCCCCACATTGTCAGGCCATTTCAGTGGCCGAAAGCTGGATCAGCACGCCTTCGCGAGGTCAGAGGCACCAATCCAGGTCGAGCCAGAAATCCCGGCCATGAGACAATGAGACACTGGATCACCTCCTTTCAGTTGTTGAGGCTTTATGCTGCACAGTTTGCAGCCTGGGTTCAAGCAACTTGCGGAGTCGCCAGAAAACCCATCGCATCGAGGGCGGCTCTGGTGGCGGGATCGGACAGCAGGGCGGCGAAGCGCTGCACCGCCAGGCGGTTCAGCCGGCCCTGTGGCACCACGAAATCGTAGCGTTCCTCCTGCAGCGGCAGGAAGCCGAGGCCGTAGCGGCGGGCGACGGTCTCGATGGCGAGGCCCCAATCCGCCCTGCCCTGCGCCACCGCGGCGGCGACGCCGTTGTGCGATTTGGCCTGCGAGGTGAAGCCGGGTGGGCGGAGGTCGCCGAGCAGACGATCTATCAGGATGCGGGTGCCGCTGCCGGCATTGCGGTTCATCATGATGCAGTCGGGGTCAGCCAAGGCGGTTGCGATGGCGTCGCTGGCGGTGCCGGTGAAGCGGGGGTCGCCCTGGCGGAACACCACGCCCTGCATGCGGCCATAGCCGGGCAGCAGGCTCAGGCCCTCGGTGATGAAGGGGTGGTTGTAGACCCCCGTCTCGGGATCCATCAGGTGGATCGGGGCGATGTCGCACTCGCCGCGGCGGGCGGCGGCGAGGCCGCCGCTGCTGCCGACGTTGAGGAGTTTGACGCCGAGGCCGTCGCGGGCGAGCAGGCCGGCGAGCATGTCGAGGCCGACGCAATGACTGCCGATGATGACGAGGTCGGCGGGGGCGCGGTCGGCGCCGATCAGTTGCACGCTGACGTCAGTTTGTGCGGCAACGGTTTCGGTGAGGGCGGGAACAGTGAAGAAGCCGTCGGCGGAGGCGAAGGAGGTGACGGCGCCGGAGCCCTTGCCGGTGGGGTAGGCGACGAGGCCGCCCTCCGGGGCGCGGACCAGGGACACCAGCACGTATTCCATGCGGCCGCGCTCGGACGCCACCCGGAGCGGCAAAACCGCATCGACGGTATCTGCGGTTTGCGCCGGCAGCCCGGCAAACGCCCGGATCACCGGGGCGATGAACGTATGAAACGTCATGATCGCCGAGGTTGGGAAGCCCGGAAGGATCGCCACCGGCTTGCCGTTGGAGATGGCGAGGCAGAGCGGCTTGCCGGGTTTCAGCGCCACGCCGTGCACGACGACACCGGGGTTGGTGAGCTCTGATACCACGCGGGCCGCGATGTCGCCGGCGCCTTTTGAGGTGCCGCCGGAGAGCAAGACGACGTCGCCCTCGGCCAAGGCGCGGTTGAGCATGGCGGACAGGGCTTCGGCATCATCCGGGACGATGCCGAGCAGGATCGGATGGCCGCCGGCCTCCTCGACGGATGCGGCGAGGACGGCGGCGTTGCTGTCGTAAACCTGGCCGGGGCGGATCAACTGGCCGGGGGCGACGATTTCGTCGCCGGTCGAGAAGATCGCCACCCGGGGCCGGCGCCAGACGGCGATTTCAGCGATGCCGACGGCGGCGAGCATCCCGATTTCGCGCGATGTCAGCATGGCGCCGGATCGCAGCACGGTCTCGCCGTTGGCGATGTCCGAGCCAGCTGCGGCGACGAAGGCACCTGGCGCGGCAGGGCGGCTGAAGGCCACCAACAGGGCGGCGCTGTTGGCGATTTCAGTGTGCTCCACCATCACCACCGCATCGGCGCCGCGCGGCAGCATGCCGCCGGTGGCGATTGGAGTGGCGGTGCCGCGGGCGAGCGTGATCTGCGGGCGGACGCCGGGGGTCAGGATTTCGGCGTTGATCGACAGCAGCCGGGGCTCGGCGGCCGATACGCCGGCGAGATCGGCAGCGCAGACGGCGAAGCCGTCGACGCTGGCGCGGTCAAATCCGGGGGCGTCGACGGGCGCGATCACGTCGGCGGCAAGCACGCGGCCACGGGCTGCCGTGAGTCCCACGGTTTCGATGCCCAGCGGAGCGAGCGCGAGATGCGCATGAAACCGCGCCTGCGCCGCGTCTGGGGCGATGACGTCGAGGAACTGGTCCTGGCGGGAGGCGCGACGGAGGGCGTCAAGATCGATCATGGGCGTTGCTAGATCAAAGCCGGCCCGGATGAAACACCCGGCTTACGAACTCGAGAACAGATGCACCGTCACGGCCTCGCCGGGGGCGATGCCTTCGCGGGTGGGCGGGACGATGATGTAGCCATCGGAGCGGGCGAGCGAGGCGGCGCCGCCGGTTTCAATGCCAGGTAAGGGCGTGGCCCGATCGCCGGTTGTTTGGACCAAGGCGATGTCGGTCATGCCGATGGCGGAGACGATCTTGCTGGTGAGCGAGAGTTCCACGGTGCGGCAGGCCGGGCCGATGCCGCCGATGCGGCGGAGCACGCGGGAGGCGAACATTTCATAGGCCATGGTATAGGCCAGCGGTTCGTCCGGCAGTTTGATGGCGGGCTTGCCGTCGCGCCAGCCGAAGCGGCAGTCGCCGCCAGGGCGCAGGGCGACGGCGCGGATGTCCCAGCGGTCGCCGGGGAGGTCGTAGGTGGTGAGAACGAGGTCGCCCTCGTCGTCCCACTGGGCGTTGTCGCGCCAGAGCAGGGCTATTTCGAGTTCGTCGAGGTAGTCGGGGGTGTCGCCGGTGACCATGAGGCCGAAGCGGACGGTGACCAGGGAGATGCCGAGTTCGGACAGTACGGCGACGTCATGCGGGCGCAGGCGGTGGCCGGCGGGGAAGACCAGGGCGCCGCGGCGAATCTGGCTCTCGGCGGCGGTGACGAATTCGCCGGGGGCGACGGGTTCGAGGGCGTGGCCGGCTTCGACGAGATCTTGCGGCAGCACGGCGTCACATTGCGAGGGCATGGCTTCGCCGGCCTGAACGGCGACGCCGGCGACGGGGAGCGGGTTGTAAGGGCCGGCGCCTTCGGTCTGGCGGGCGCGGACGGCGTAGCCGGCGATGGTGGCGCGGTCGTTCGGCGGCAGGCCGCGATCGGCGCGCAGTTCGAACAGCAGGGTGCGCCCGACGGCGCGGCTGGGTTCGACGGTGGCGGTTGCGGTGGGGAAGCTCAGCGCGTCGAGCCACGCGAAAGCTTGCTCGACCGAGGCGAGGTCGATGCTGTCCCTCATGCTGTGGCCCTGCGGGGGGCGCGATGTTGGGCCGGGACGGCCGTGAGCGATGGCATGGCGTAATTGTGCGATGCCAGCGCCGTGGCTGCAAACATTCAGGTTAACCGAAGGCCCCAACTTCGTGTGTGATCGCCGAACTGATCTCGCGCACCAGGTCGAACAGCCGGGAGATCGGAGCAAAGATTTCGCGGTGTTCACGAGCGTAGGCCATGGCAATGCGGGGGCCGCGGGGCTCGCCGTAGTCGCGGTCGGCGGAGGGGTCGGGGGTCGCGGGAAACACCTCGGTCAGCAGGGCCATGGCGCTGGCGATGTCGAGCCGCAGGATACGGCCTTCGAGGGCTGAGCGGGTGACGCCGTGGCGGGGCGAGAAGTCTGGGATGGTGGTTTCGGCCAGCCAGATGCGGTGCACCAAGGCGAGGCGCAGGGCGTGCAACGTGGCGGCGCGGACTTCCATCACCGGGGCGTCCGGCCAGTTGGCGCGCAGGGCCACGTGATCCGCCTGGATGCGACGGAACATCGCCTGCACCAGCGCCCCAAGGCCAAGGCGCTCGAGTGCCTCGGCCACGCTGACCAGTTGCTCCCGTCTGCCGGCGATGCGGGCGTGGCCGGCGCGGTCGAGCCAGGTGCCGGGGTCGAGTGTTGCGACGATGGCGCGCAGCACGTCGAGATCGGAGTGCTTCAGCGCGTGGCCGGCGAGGTCTAGCGCCATGCGAAACCGTGGGCTGGCGGCGCGCAGTTCGGTGAACACCGGCGGGTTGCGGGCAGCACCCTCGCCGAGGCCCTGCAACGTGTTGGCCATCCAGCCGAGTTGCTGGAGGATGGCGTTGTTGGGGATGGCGCGGAGTTCGCGGGGGTGGCGGATGCTGGCGGGGCCGCCCATGCCGTCGGTTTGGCGGGCCGCGGGTCGGCTGCCGGTGGGATCCAGCAACGCCGGGCCGAAGGCGCCGAGCAAGGCGGCGTAGCCGGGGTCTTCCACCAGGTCCTGCATCCCGCTTCGCGCGGTCGCGAAGAAATCAGCGGCGAAATCGGCTTCGTCGTAGATGGGATCGGGCGGTGGCGGGCTGGCTGGGAAGGCGTGCTCGGCGATGCGGGCAACGGTGGCCAGAGCGAGTTCGGGGGTGCCGAGCAGGAGATAGCCGTCGCCGCCCTGGAAGGCGCTTTCCTCGCGGGTGGCGATGCCGCGCTCCTCGAAGGCGACGCGGCTGAGTGGGGGCGAGAGGTAGGCCAGGCGTTCGGCGAGGCTGCCGGGATGGGCGCCGCGGCCGACGCTTTCGCCGTGGGTGTCGAACAGCAGGACCTCGACGTGTTGCAGGCCGTGGCGGACGAGCGCGTCGGCAACCTTCAGGCGCAGGCGTTCGATGAGGTAGCTGGCGGCGAGCTGGCCGACGTAGCGGCCGCTGTCGGAATAGCCGAATTGCAGCGCCATGCGGCCGGTGGCGGAGAGGTAGGCGCGGTAGTGCGGGCTGCGCAGCGCTTCCTCGATAACGCGGCCGCCGGATTCCAGGGCCTCGGCGGTCTCGAACAGCGGGCTGATCTCGATGTGTTTTTCGATGCCGAACAGCTTGGCCAGCCACAACGCCGACAGCAGCGTGTAGCCGGTTTCGGTCTCGGCGATCAGGAAGCGCACCGGGGCAGCGGTGTCGATGTGCTTGGTGATCTGCGCGACCGTCATCATCAGGCGCGCTGCTGAGGCCTGTTCGGACAGCAGCGAGCCGAAGTCGATCGGCACCGGGGTGACGGTGTCCAGCGCCGCGTTGATCGCGGTGAGCAAGGCGCGGCGTTGGGCAAGGTCTTCAGGCTGGTCCTCCAGCCCGAGGCGCTGGCGGACGACGTTGTGGATCTGGGTGGAATTCAGCCGGACATGGGTGTGCGCCAACGACATGCTGTGGGCGACGAGGCCGGCGCGGCTGACGCCGAGGCGGATCTGTTCGTCGGGGTCGGCCGCTTCGATGGCGGTTTCGAACAAAGACAGCAGCGGTTCTGGCGACAATAGGGCGACCTCACGCTCGCCGACGATGGCGTGGGCGAAGCCTGCGACCTTGTCGGGATCGGGCTCGGATGGGCAGGCGGCGAGTTGGGCATCGACGGCGGCTTCGGCCAGCGCAATGCGGGCAGCCAGCATGTCGGCGGCGGCGATGCCGGCCAGTTGGGTTTGCAGACGGGCGAGCTGCAGCCGCTTCATGCGCAGGCGCAGGCGCAGCGTGTCCCACCAGAAGATGTCGTTGCGGCCGTCGGTGTCGTAGCCGACCCAGGTGGCCAGCATCACCGGGCGAGGAATGATCGCCTGCCAGCGGCCGGGCCAGACATCGCGGGCGGCTTCGAGGATCGCGACGCAGAGGCGGTCGAGCGCGTCGCGGCCGTTGATGATGGCGACGGAGGCGCGGTTGAATTCCTGCTCCAGCGTGACGCGCTGCGGCCGGTGGCTGACGAAACAGCTGGTGGCGACGCGACCGCTGGCGGCTTCGGCCAAGGCGGTGCCGACGGGTTCGGGCAGCGAGAAGGTTGGGTGCGCGGTGAACACCGCTGCGAAGCGGGTGCGTTCGACGGCCGCGCGGAATGCGGCCAGCGGAACCGGGCTGTCGGCGGGATCCGGGCGGATCAGGCGGGCCGCGAGGCTGTCGATGGCGGCGATGGTGGAATCAGGATCGACGCCGCCGAGGTAGGCTGCGATGCGTTTGGCGCGATCGGCGAAGGCGTCATCGCGCAGATGGGCGACGACACCGGCGATGGCGTCGATATCGAGTTCGCCGGTGTCCATGCGCCGACTGATCGCCAAAGCGGCGGACAGGATCGGGTTGCCGAAGGGATCCGACGCATGCTGGTTGCGCAGGCGTGCGACGAGTTCGACGAACTCGGAGGCAAGGTCGGAGGCGGGTTTTGGGGCGATCTGCTGCATATGCGAAGACTGCCGTGCTCCGCACGCGGAAAGCAACGATATCGTGCGGTTTGCGGTGGTTCGAGGCGCGCAGCCGTGATGTATTTGAGGTCCATTGACGATGGAGGACCCGATGCTGGCGATCAGACCGAATTGTGAGTGCTGCGACCGTGATCTGCCGGCGTCGTCACGCGAGGCGTTGATCTGCACCTTCGAGTGCACGTTCTGCGCGGATTGCGCCGATCGCCACTTTGGCGGCGTCTGCCCGAATTGTTCGGGCGAGCTGGTGCGCCGGCCCGTTCGGCCGGCGGCGAAGCTGGTGAAGTTTCCAGCACAGGCCGAGCGCTTTACCAAGGCGCATCCAGGATGCGTGGCCGCCTAAAGCAAAATCCGCGCTGATAGGCGCGCAGACCTTACTCTAGGTCTTTGTTTCATCGAGCATCTCTATCCGACGGGTGATTCCATCTGGTCGGATGATGCTCAGAGGCGGCGCACGGCGGCACAGACCACCTCGACCTGGGTGTCAGTGAGTTGCGGATACATCGGGAGGCTCATCACCTCGCGGGCGGCAACGCCGGTGGCAGCGCAGCGGGATGGGCCCATGGCGATGCGGACCTCGTAGGCGGATTGGTTGTGTACCGGCACTGGGTAGTGAATGCCGGTGGCGACACCCTCGGCGCGCAGTTGCGCCTGGACGGCGGAGCGATCGGCGACGCGCAGGACGTATTGGTGGAACACGTGCTCGCTGTTCGGGCGGCGTGCCGGGGCCGCGAAGCGGGTGGCTGCGACGGCTTCGTCGTAGGCGGCGGCGATGGCTTGGCGGCGGGCGTTGTGGGCGTCGAGATGTTCGAGCTTGACGCGCAGGATGGCGGCCTGAATTTCGTCAAGGCGTGAGTTCACGCCGACGTATTCGCTGATGTAGTGGGTTTTCCAGCCGTATTGGCGGAGGGCGGCGATGCGCTCGGCGAGCGCGGCGTCACGCGTGGCCAGTACACCGCCGTCGCCGAGGGCGCCGAGATTCTTGGTGGGATAGAGGCTGAAGCAGCTGACTTCGCTGAAAGTGCCGAGCTTTTGGCCACCGAGCGTGGCGCCGTGGGCCTGGCTGCAATCCTCGATGACGGGAATGCCGTACTGGGCGCCAAGGGCGAGGATCGGCGCGAGGTCGCTGGCCTGGCCGTAGATATGCACCGGGATGATCGCCCGGATCGGCGGCAGGCCGGCCGGCGGGTGGGCGAGCACCTCGGCCAACTCGGCCGGGTCCATGGTGTAGTAAAGCGGATCAATGTCGATCAGCACCGGCGTGGCGCCGGCCATCTCGATGGCGGCGACGGTTGCCACCGCGGTGTGCGAAACGGTGGCCACCGCCATGCCGGGGCCGACGCCGAGGCCGCGCAAGGCCAAGGCAAGCGCGTCGGTGCCGTTGGCGCAGCCGACGGCTTTTTCGGTGCCGAGCCACGCAGCGTATTCGGCCTCGAAGGCGCGGCCTTCGGCGCCGAGGATATACCAGCCGGACGACAGCGCGCGGGCGACAGCGGCGTCGATTTCGGGCTTCAGCGCCTGGTAGCCGGCGCCCGGGTTGGCCTGCGGCACGACGATGGTTTGAACGTTCATGGCAACGGAACCTTGGCGGGTGTTAGGCATTCGCAGAAATCAAGAAAAAGACTCTTCTTTTTCTGAAGAAAAAGAAGCAAAAAGACATTTATTCTTGCTGTCACCCTTTGGCCCAGACCGCGCCCGCGGCAAAGGGTGGCAGCAAGAATAAATGTTATTTGGTTTTTTCTTTCAAGAAAGAACTTCTGTTCTTCATTTTTTCTTACTCTAAAGATATGCGGCAAGACGCGGACGATACCATTCAAGCGAGCGGGCGATACCTTCTTCCAGGCCAACCAGCGGTTTCCAGCCGGTGGCGGCACGGAAGGCGCTGTCGTCGGCGTGGTAGCTGCCGATGTCGATGGCCATGCGGTCGGATGGGAATTCGCGGGTGGTGTAGCTGGCGCCCCGCCCTGCCTGGCGCACCGTCATGTCGGCGATTTCCAGCAATGAGGCCGGCGGTGAGCCACCAAGGTTGTAGACCTCGCCGTGGCAGGCGGGCGTTGAGGCTGCGAGCAGGAAGGCTTCGGTGACATCGTCGACATAGGTCATGTCGCGCAGCTGGGCGCCGCCCCAGACTTCGAACGGGCGGTTTTCCAGCACGCAGCGCAGCCAGATGCCGAGGAAGGTTTGGCGGGCGTCGCGAATGCGCAGCCGCGGGCCATAGCAGTTGGTCAGCCGCAGGCTCACCACCGGGCGGCCGGCGGTGCGGTGCTCGATCATCCAGTATTGCTCGCCGGCGAATTTCGACACGCCATTGGCGTCGGGCGGCGCCACCGGGTGGCTTTCGTCGACCGGAAGCCGTTGTGGGCGGCCGTAGAACTGCCGGGTGGAGGCGTGCACGACGACGGCGTTGGGGGCGGCCTCGCGGGCCGCCTGGATCAGCCGGACCTGGGCGACGGCATTGACGGCGATGTCAGCGAGCGGGTCGCGCTGGCCGCCCATGTGGCTGGTCTGGGCGGCAAGGTTGAAGATCACGTCGATGCCTTCGCAAAGCGGGCGCAGGTCACCCTCGCGGATGTCGGCGCGGACCAGTTCGACGTCAGCGCCATCGAGGTTGGCGGGATTGGCGCCGCCGCCGTAGAGAAAGCCGTCCAGTGCCGTGACGCGGGCACCGCGGGCGGCCAGTGCATGGCACAAATTGGAGCCGAGGAACCCGGCGCCGCCTGTGACCAAAACCTTCGCCCTGCTCCAATTCATCAAACTCTCCTGTTTGCGAGAGCCTAGCTGCCTATCATGGCGTTTTCGCGTCAAGCCACAGCCCGGTCAGCAGGCTTTCGCGCGGGCCGAGGGCGATGCTGGCGATCCAGATGCCGCCGGCGACGAGCAGGATTGCCGGTCCGGCCGGCAAATTGGCGTGAAACGACACCAACAGGCCGGCCCAGGACGACAGGCAGGCGATGGCGACGCTGGCGCGCACCTGCCCCGCCAAATGCGCAGCCCAATGGCGGGCGGCGATGGCGGGCAGCATCATCAGGCCCACCGACATCAGCGTGCCGAGGGCCGCGAAGCCGCCGACGACGCAGAGCACCACCAGCGCCATGAAGGCGGCATGCCACAGGCCGCCGCGGCCGCCATGCGCCGCGAGGAAGGAGGGGTCGAGGCTTTCGAGGATCAGCGGCCTCCAGATCAATGCGAGACCGGCCAGGGCCACGCTGGCAACGCCGGCCATCAGCAGCAAGGCTGGCGTGTCCACCGCAAGGACGTTGCCGAACAGCAGGTGCGAGAGGTCAAGCCCACGCTGGCGCGAGGCGATGGCGACACCCAGGGCCAGCGCGATCAGATAGACGCCGGCGAACTGGCTGTCTTCGCGGCCCTTGGTGGCGCGGGTCAACATCCCGGCAATCCCAGCCACCAGGAGGCCGGCGATCATGCCGCCGGTGCCCATGGCGACCAGTGAGAGGCCACCGACGGCGGCGCCGATGGCGATGCCGGGGAGGATGCCGTGCTGCAGGACGTCGGCGGTGAGGCTCATGCGGCGGATCACCAGGAACACGCCGAGCGGGGGTGCTGCGAGGCTGAGAGCGAGGCAGCCCGCGAGGGCGCGGCGCATGAAGCCGAACGAGAACGGCGCCAGCAGCAGGTCCGGCAGGGTCACGCGGCCGCCTTGGCGGTCTCGGACCAGCGTTCGGCGGCGAGGCGTGCTTCGAGACGGTTGCCTGGGCGCAGCACATCGGTGCTCGGCCCGCTGGCGATCATGTGGCGGGCCAGCAGGAGCGTTGTCGGGAAATGCTGCAAAATCATTTCATTGTCGTGCAGGACTGCGATGACAATGCGGCCCTGGGCATCCCATTCGTGCAGCAGGTCGAGCAGATCGGCTTCGGTGGCGGCGTCGACCGCGGTGAACGGTTCATCGAGCAGGATCACGCTGGTGTCCTGCACGATGAGGCGGGCAAACAGCACGCGCTGGAACTGGCCGGCCGAGAGATCGCTGATCAGGCGGCTGCCGAGCCCGCCGAGGCCCATGCGCGACAATGCGGCTTCGACCTTGTCCGAGGCCTCGGGGCTGATCGGCCGGAATGCGCCGGTTTGGGCCCAGGCGCCGAGTGAGACGAGTTCGCGACAGGTGATTGGGAACTGCCGGTCGATGCCGCCGGACTGGGGTAGAAGGGCCACCTGGCCTGCGACGATGCCGCTGATCTCGCCGGACACCGGGCGGTGCAGGCCGGCGATGGTGCGCAACAGCGTGGTCTTGCCGGCGCCGTTCGGGCCGGCGACGGCGTGCAGGCCGGGGCCGAAGGTCACCGAGACATCCTCGACAGCGACCAGGCGGCCCTGGCGGCAGGTGATGTGGACGAGGCCGATCATGCCGCCCACCAGACGCCGAGCCAGACCACGGCGATCAACGCCGCCGCCAGCACGAGACGCGGCGCCAGGCCAGCGCGGACGGAGAGTGGGTCTACCATACGTTACACTATAACATTCGCTGGGTATGCCGGCAAACCACCCTGTGTTAGCGTCCTGCCATGCCCATAACGCCGCCGCCGGACCATCGAGACGTTGCCGCCCGCCGGAGACTGAAGCGCATTCGGGCCTTCGCCACGGGGCTTTTGCTGCTGATGGCCGGGCTCACCGTTGCCAGCTACGCGCTGCCGCCGGGCTGGGGCAGCGAATTGCTGCAGGCCGCCGCCAAGGCGGGCTTTGTTGGCGGTATCGCCGACTGGTTCGCGGTGACCGCGCTGTTCCGCCATCCCTTGGGGTTGCCGATTCCGCACACCGCAATCATTCCGAACCAGAAGGAACGGCTTGGCCGGGCGCTGGGCCGGTTTGTCGCTGGGCATGTGTTCACCGAGGCCGAGGTGTCGCGCACCCTCGCCCGGCTCGACATTTCGGGGATCGTGCAGAAATTTCTGGCTGACCCACAATCGACCCGCCCTGCGGCCGAGGCATTGTCGGGGCTGCTGCCGAAGCTGTTGGCGTCGATCGAGGATGGGCGGGCGCGGCGGGTGGCCGGGCGGCTGATCCCGCGGATTTTGGGTGGCGAGGCTGCCGGGCGGGTGGTTGGACGGGCGTTGCGCGGTTTGATGGAGGGCGGGCGGCACCAGGAGGTGTTCAGCTTTATCCTGGTGCAGTTCCGCAAACTGCTCGGCGAGCGCGAGGAAGCCCTGCGCCAGGCCATCGAGGAACGCGTGCGCGAGCAAGGCGGCCGTCTCGTCGGCTGGGCGGTCGGCGCCACCGTGGCGCGCCGGGCGATGACGCTGATCCACACCGAGCTCACCAAGATGGAAGCCAACGACTCGGATCTGCGCGAGGCGTTCGACGAGTGGGTGCGCCGCGAGATCGCGCGCATCGAGGAGGAGCCGGCGCGGGCCGCGGAAATCGGCCGTGCCCTGCGCCGGGTGCTGACGCATGACACCATCCAGGCCTGGATCAGCGATGTGTGGTCACGCCTGCGCATGGCGATCGAGGCGGACGCGCGGCGGCCGAGCGGGCATACGGTTTCGGTGTTCGAAGGCGCCCTCGCCAATTTCGGCGAAATGCTGGCGGCCGATACCGCCGCGCGGGCCCGGTTGCAGCGGGCGGTTGAGGGAGTGATCACGCCGTTGATGCCGGCGGCACAGGTTCAGCTTGAGGGATTTATCGCCAGCGTTGTCGGCGGCTGGAACACCGCGGAGATCACCGACCGGCTTGAATTGCGGGTGGGCGCGGATCTTCAATACGTGCGGATCAACGGGACTTTGGTGGGCTTTCTCGCCGGTGGCCTTGTCTGGGCGGCATTGCGTGCGACATTTGGCACTGTGAGCTTTTGAGGAATGGGTCCGATGCGGCTTTCTGTGCTCGATCAATCGACCATCGTCACCGGCCGGCCGCCGGAGGAGTCGATCCGCGAGTCGATCGCGCTGGCGCAGGCCTGCGAGGCGATGGGGTATCACCGGTATTGGGTGGCTGAGCATCATAACTCCGCCAGCCAGGCTGGGACCGCGCCGGAAGTGCTGATGGCGGCGATTGCGGCGACCACGCAGCGGATTCGGGTTGGCAGCGCCGGGGTGATGCTGCCGCATTATTCGGCGCTGAAGGTGGCTGAGCAGTTCCGCGTGCTGGAGGCGATCGCGCCCGGGCGGATCGACATGGGCGTTGGCCGCGCGCCGGGCTCGGACGGGTTGACGGCGCACGCGCTGAATCCGGCGGCGAGTTCCGACCCCAATCATTTCCCCGGCCAAATTCGTGATCTGCTGGCGTGGACCACCGGGGACAAGCTGCCGGAGCGGCATCCCTACCGGAGTGTGATGGCACAGCCGTTCGGGCCGACGGCGCCGGAGCCGTGGATTTTGGGCAGCAGCGACTACGGAGCGCAGGTGGCAGCGCATTTTGGCCTGCCATATTGTTTTGCGCATTTCATCACGGACGGCGAAGGCGCCGCGGAGGCGATCGACGTCTATCGCACCGGCTATCGGCCGAGCGAGCGGTTTCCCGCGCCGATTGCGGCGGTGACGGTGTGGGCGATGGCGGCGGAGACACAGGCGGAAGCCGATCGGCAGTTCCTGTCGCGGGCGATCTGGCGGCTTGGGCGGGATCGCGGCGTGTATACACCGTTGCCGTCACCGGAGGAGGCTGCGGCGATGCAGTTGGACGATATCGCGCTGGCAAAGATCGAACGCACCCGCAGCCGGGCGATCTATGGCACGCCGGATGCAGTGGCTTCGAAATTGCGGGCGCTGGCGGCGGAGACAGGGGTCGATGAGATCGCCTTGCTCACCACCGTGCACGACAAGGCGGCGCGCCGACGCAGCTATGCGTTGATTGCCGACGAGTTTGGGTTAGCGGCCGAACGGGAAGTTCTGGCCGCTGAGTGAGCCGCCGGATTTCCAAAGGCGGTAGCGGAACAGCCCGTAGGCCACCAGAATGGCGCCAAGGGCGATCGGCACCAGTGCCAGCGCCAGCCACAATGCCAGGAACGCGAAGGCCCCTGCGGTGGCGACGACCGCCACCAAGACGGCCGCACGCAACAGCTTGCTGCTGAAAGGTGTCGGCCCTGGCGTGCGGAAACTTCCGTCCGGCGCCATCTCCAGTTCGATCGCCACAGTCCTGCTCCGATCTTGGGTCATATCGCTCACGTGGCAAAGTGGGGCTCGGGGTTCAAGCCCGGGCCCGGTTAAGCTTGCGTCATCTGGTGTGGACGCACCAGCAGCACCATTCCGTCAACCGCGACGACTTCCAAGGGTTCCATCGGCGATGGCTGCGGCCCGGCTTCGACCAGTCGCGCCGGCCAGTCGCTGTCGCCGAGCCGCACCCTGCCCTCGCCACCGTTGAAACTCAGCACGGTGGCGCTGCGGCCGACCAGGCCGGAGCCTGGGGCGTTGACGCCGGTGGGGCGAACCGTGCGGCGGAGTGCCAGGCCGATGCTGACGGAGATTGACGAGAAAATCGCAAAAACAATTACATGCAATGCGAATCCCTCGACGCCGAGGTAGGCGGCGATGCCGGTGCCGAGGGCGGCGAGGCCGAGCCAGAGCATGAACGCGCCGGGGGCCAGCGCCTCCATCGCCATCAACACCAAGCCGCCGCCGATCCAGAGCATCCAGGTTTGCATCATGCCCCCGCTGTGGGAACCGAGCCGGAGCGCAGCGCCGAGACGGCGGCGGCGCCACCGGGAGTGACGGCGCCGGGTTGCAGCAGCATCAGCGCCTGGGTGATGCCGCCGGCCAGGGCGGTGGCCTCCATCGGCACCACGACGAGCTTGCTGTTCGGCGAGTTCGCCAGGGTTTTGAAGGCTTCGACGTAACGGTCGGCGATGAAGTAGCGCAAGGCTGGTTCACCGCCGTCGCGGGCGGCGTCGGCGACGAGGCGTGTGGCGGTGGCCTCGGCGGCGGCGAGGCGTTCGCGGGCCTGGGCGTCGCGGTTGGCGGCTTCCTGGCGGCCTTCGGCGGCGAGGATCAGGCTTTGCTTGTTGCCTTCGGCGCGCTGGATGGCGGCCTGGCGTTCGCCCTCGGCTTTGGCGACGGTGGCTCGGCGTTCGCGTTCGGCGGTCATTTGCAGGTTCATCGCCAGGATCAGGTTTTCCGGCGGCTCGATCTTGCGGATCTCGACGCGGCTGACCTTGACGCCCCAGGGGTGGGTGGCGCCGTCGAGGATGGTGAGCAATTGGGTGTTGATGCGTTCGCGCGACGACAACGCGGCGTCAAGCTGGAGTTCGCCGATGACGGCGCGGATGTTGGTCATGGCCAGGGTGGTGAGCGCCTGTGGCAGGTTTTGCACCTGGTAGGCGGCCTTTTCGGCTTCGAGCACGCGGAAATAGATGACGCCGTCGGCTGAGACCGTGGCGTTGTCGCCGGTGATGACGGTCTGTTCGGGAATGTCGAGCACCTGCTCCTGCACGTTCAGCTTGCGGCCGATGCGGTCGATGTAGGGAATGACGAAGTTGAGGCCGGGCTGCAGGTTGCGGGTGTAGGCGCCGAAGCGCTCGACGGTCCAGATGTTGCCCTGCGGCACCGATTTGGCGCCGGCAAACATCGTCACGATGATGACGACAAGCGCCAGCAGCCATAGCAGATTCAGTGGATTGTCCATGTTGTCCGGCTCTTCCCCATCTCCGTGCGAAGAGTAGCATGGCCACAACAAAAACGGAGGAACGTTGCATGATCACCGGCGCCAAAACCCATTTACCCGTCGATCTCAAGGGCTTGCGCGTGGTGATCACCGCGGGTGCCGGGGGAATCGGGCGTGTCATGGCTGACAGCTTTGCAGCCAACGGGGCGGAGGTGTTCGTGTCGGACGTCGATGCCGCGGCACTCGCGGAGTGCGGGCATCGTGGGATGATCGCCAACGCCGGCAGTGTCGCGGATATGGAGGGGTTCATCGACGCGGGAGTGGAGGCGCTTGGCGGGCTTGATGTGCTGATCAACAACGCCGGCATCGCCGGGCCGACCAAGCGGGTTGAGGAGGTGACGCCGGAGGAGCTTGACGCCACGTTGCAGATCGATCTGGCGTCGATGTTTCACACCGCCAGGCGCGCCATTCCGGCGCTGCGGGCGGCGGGCGGCGGGTCGATCATCAACCTGTCGTCGGCGGCGGGGCGGTTCGGGTTTCAGCTGCGCAGCCCCTATGCGGCGGCGAAGTGGGGGGTGGTCGGGTTTACCAAGAC
>Ga0302157_10002724_pt1 | contig 20335 bp, 19 predicted proteins | sample I_Bog_N3_3_FD_193502 | JGI IMG/M metagenome (GOLD analysis project Ga0302157, IMG submission 193502) | Peat permafrost microbial communities from Stordalen Mire near Abisko, Sweden - I_Bog_N3_3 | ecosystem: Environmental > Terrestrial > Soil > Wetlands > Peat | place: Sweden: Abisko, Stordalen... | reverse complement strand
CAGGGCGGAATGTACCTTCACGGCGATTCCGCGCTGCCCTCGGGGCGCTGTACCAGTTCGATCCGGTAGCCGTCCGGGTCGTCGATGAAGGCGACGATGATGTCGCCGTGGCGCTGGCTGCGCGGCGGGCGCGGCATGGGCACGCCCTCGGCGGCCAGCCGGTTGCACAGCGCGTTGATGCCGGACACCGCGATGGCGATGTGACCGAAGGCGTCGCCGTGCCGGTAGGGTTCCTCGCGGCTCCAGTTGAACACCAGTTCCAGGCCGATGGCCGCGTCGTTGTCGCCGTAGCCGAGATAGACCTGGGTGAACTGGTTCTTGCGGTGCTCGCGCCGGGCGATCACCTGCATGCCGAGCAGCCTGGTGTAGAAATCGATGGAACGCTCAAGGTCATTGACGCGCAGCATGGCGTGCAGGAACCGCTCGGCCTTTCCCGGGCCGTCCGGTTCCGGCGCCGGTTCGGGGACGGCGGGGGCGCGCCATTTTGTGGCGAAGGCGGCCACCGCTTCCGCCACTGGCTGGAAGGCGTAGTCATCGGCGGCGTCCAGGCCGGCGGCGGCCAGCATCTCTTTCGGCACCGGACCGATGCGCGCCACCAGAACGCCCTTGCAGTCGCCGATCACCTGCAGGATGCCCTGCATCCGGGTGGCCCGGTCGTCGTCGTCCTTGCAGTATTTGTCGATGCCGCGTTGTTCCAGATGGGTGATGCCGGCGGCGCCGGCCTCATAGATGTCGAAGGCGCGCACGTGGCCGAAATGCAGATCGACCAGCGTGCCGTCCTTCGTTGCGACGGCCACGCGGATGCCCGTGCTCTCCTGACCGGTGTTGGTCGAAGTTTCGCCAATGTCCATCTGTCGGTTCCTGTGTGGATGCCATGCGGTTTGGGCGGTTGGGCACGCAACGGCCATGCCAGCGGTCATGGGCCAGGCCGGCGCGGTGCCAGGTTTGTACGGCCGGGAACAAATCCGCCGCGTCCGTACCGGGCGGAACGCTTCGCCGTGCCCGCCATCCGCACATAGGCGAACATCGCCGCGGGCTTCGTACTTGCTGGTGCGAAATACCGGCCGCGGTGGCGGATTCCGCTGCCGCCGGCGAGGTTTTCCGGGTTGGCACGCTTCCTGCTGTAGAGGCCCTGGACGCGATCGCGCCGCCTGTCAGGCCGGCGTGGCGATGCCAAGACCGATGCACGAACCGACCTGAGCAAGGAGGACACCGACATGCCTATGGTTCTGCTCAAATGCGACCAGGACATCCCCGAGCGCGAGAAGCATGTTTACCTGAAGGCGCCTGGTGAGGACACGCGGGAGCATCTGCCGCTGGCGAACGCGGCAACCATCCCCGGCACGCTGTCCGAGCGTGGCTGCGCCTTCTGTGGCGCCAAGCTGGTCATCGGCGGTGTTCTGAAGGACACCATCCAGATGATCCACGGCCCGATCGGCTGCGCCTACGACACCTGGCACACCAAGCGCTACCCCAGCGACGACGGCAAGCACTTCCAGATGAAATACGTCTGGTCGACCGACATGAAGGAGAGCCACATCGTTTTCGGCGGCGAGAAGCGGCTTGAGAAGGCGATGAACGAAGCCTTCGACGAGATGCCCGACATCAAGCGCATGATCGTCTACACCACCTGCCCGACCGCGCTGATCGGCGACGACATTCCCGCCACCGTCAAGCGCGTCACCGACAAGCGCCCCGACGTTGACGTGTTCATCGTCGAGTGCCCGGGCTTCGCCGGCGTCAGCCAGTCGAAGGGCCACCACGTGCTGAACATCGGCTGGATCGACCACAAGGTCGGCACGATCGAGCCGGAGATCACCAGCCAGTACACGATGAACTTCATCGGCGACTACAACATCCAGGGCGACACCCAGCTGTTGCAGACGTACTGGGACCGGCTCGGCATCCAGGTGATTTCGCACTTCACCGGCAACGCCAACTACGACGATCTGCGCGGCATGCACCGTGCGCAGCTGAACGTGGTGAACTGCGCGCGCTCGGCCGGCTACATCGCCAACGAGCTGAAGAAGCGCTACGGCATCCCCCGCCTGGACATCGACAGCTGGGGCTTCAACTACATGGCCGAAGGCATCCGCAAGGTGTGCGCCTTCTTCGGCATCGAGGAGAAGGGCGAGGAACTGATCGCCGAGGAATACGCCAAGTGGGGTCCCAAGCTCGACTGGTACAAGGAGCGCCTGAAGGGCACCAAGATGGCGATCTGGACCGGCGGCCCGCGGCTGTGGCACTGGACCAAGTCGGTCGAGGACGACCTGGGCATGCGGGTGGTGGCGATGTCGTCCAAGTTCGGCCATGAGGAGGATTTCGAGAAGGTCATCGCCCGCGGCCAGGACGGCACCTACTACATCGACGACGGCAACGAGCTGGAGTTCTTCGAGATCATCGAGCTGATCAAGCCGGATGTCATCTTCACCGGCCCGCGGGTGGGCGAGCTCGTGAAGAAGCTGCACATCCCCTATGTCAACGGCCATGGCTATCACAACGGGCCGTATATGGGCTTCGAAGGCTTCGTGAACCTGGCGCGTGATGCCTACAACGCCGTCAACAACCCGCTGCTGTCGCTGGCCGGGGTGGACATCCGCGGCACCGGCGCGGTGGCTTACAAGGAGGCCGCGGAATGAGCAGCAAACTCGACGATCTGTTCGGCTACGTGCAGGAGCGCTGCCTGTGGCAGTTCTTCTCGCGCACCTGGGACCGGCAGGAGAACATCGACGGCATCCTGGCCACCGCCACCGACCTGCTGGCGGGGGCCGCGCCGAAGCTGGACACGCCGATGGACCGGCTGTTCTACGCCGATGCCACGGTCATGGTGGCCGATTTCCGCAAGCGCTTTCCCTGGCTGGCCGAGACCTCGCCCGATGAGGTACGCGCGCTGATCGCCGGGCTGAAGGCGCGGCTGGAGGAGATCGCCATCACCGGCTCGAAGAATCGCGAGCTCAGCCACCAACTCTATTGATCCGGCGCCACGGCGCAGGTTGAGAGGCATTCCCGATGGGTTGCGAGATAACCACCAAGAAACGTGCCGGGGTGATCAACCCCATGTACGACTGCCAGCCGGCCGGCGCGCAGTTTGCCGGGATCGGCGTCAAGGACGCCATCCCGCTGGTGCATGGCGGTCAGGGTTGCAGCATGTTCGTCCGCCTGCTGTTCGCCCAGCACTTCAAGGAGAACTTCGACATCGCCTCGACCTCGTTGCACGAGGAGTCGGCGGTGTTCGGCGGCAACAACCGCATCCGCGAGGGGGTGATGGTGCTGGCGCAGCGCTATCCGCATCTGCGGGTCATTCCGGTGATCACCACCTGCTCCACCGAGGTGATCGGCGACGATGTCGAGGGCACGCTGAACCTTTGCCGCGAGGATCTGGCGAAGGCGTTCCCCGGCCGCGAGATCCATCTGGTGACCGTGCACACGCCGAGCTTCAAGAGCAGCCAGGTCGGCGGCTACAATGAGGCCGTGAAGTCCCTGGTGAAGTCGCTGGCCAAGGAGAAGACCACGCCGAACGGCAAGCTGAACCTGTTCACCGGCTGGGTGAACCCGGGCGACACGGTGCTGCTGAAGCACTATCTGAGCGAGATGGGCATCGACGGCACCGTGCTGCTCGACATCGAGGATTTCGATTCGCCGATGCTGCCGGACAAGTCGATCAACACCCATGGCCGCACCACGGTCGAGGATCTGCAGGGGCTGCCGAACGCCATCGGCTCGGTCGCGCTGGCGCGTTACGAGGGGGCGGCGGCGGCGGAGTATCTGACCCAGGAGTTCGGCGTGCCGAGCGAGGTCGTGCCGACGCCGTACGGCATCCGCAACACCGACGCGATGCTGCGGGCGATTTCCCGGCTTACCGGCAAGGAGATTCCGGCATCGCTGGTGCATGAGCGCGGGGTGGCGCTGGATGCGCTGCAGGATCTCGCGCATATGTTCTTCGCCGACAAGAAAGTGGCCATCTATGGTCACCCCGATCTGGTGATCGGGCTGGCGGAGTTCTGCCTGGAGGTCGAGCTGAAGCCGGTGCTGCTGCTGCTCGGCGACGACAACTCGGCCTACAAGAAGGACCCGCGCCTGCTCGACCTGAAGAACCGGGTGGACTGGGACATGCAGGTGGTGTGCAACGCCGATCTGTGGGAGCTGGAGCGGCGGATCGACAGCAAGGAGATCGAGGTTGATCTGATCCTGGGTCACTCGAAAGGCCGTTACGTGGCCATCGAGCGGCAGATTCCGATGGTGCGGGTTGGCTTCCCCACCTTCGACCGGGCCGGGCTGTACCGGCATCCGACCGTCGGCTACCGCGGCGCGATGCTGCTGGGCGAGGCGATCGCCAACGCGCTGTTCACCCACATGGAGTACACCAAAAACAAGGAGTGGCTGCTGAACACCTGGTGAGATCGTAAGGGCGCGGTCGGGGCCGTGGGATCCGGTGCCCGACCGCCTGCCATCCTCCATCCCGCAAGGCACGACCATGGATAAGCTGCCGGAACTCGCTGGCGAACTCGTTGCGCGGTCGTCAGCGCCGCTGTCCCTGCCCGAACACCGGCAGATCGAGCTGTACACGCGCAAGAAGACCCTGGCGGTGAACACCGACGGGCCGCGCATGGCGGAAGCGGCGCGCATCGCCGGCGCCACCACCGCCTGCCTGCTGCTGCAGGCCGCCTTCGAGGCGGATGACCCGGCCAGCGAAGGCCGCGCCAGCTGGGACATCTATCGCGCGCTGCCGCGGGCGAGCAGCGGCGAGCGGGCGGTGGCCGAGATATTCCGCATCCTGCGCGTCGTCCGCAAGGTGGCGCTGCACCGCCAGGGCACCATCGTGGCCGAGGGCGGGCTGCTGCGCTGCTTCGGGGCGATCGACGCCACCGTGCTGGCGCTCGACATCTCGCCCGCCGGGCTGACGCTGCTGCAATCCGCCGTGGCGTACTATCTCGGCTCGTTCGCGCAGCCCTACAGCGCCGCCTATGTGGAGGCGATGCTGCTGCGCTACTACGCCGACATCGTCGGCGAGGTGAAGCGGTTCAGCGACGAGGGCCGCTCGCTGTTCCAGTTCCGCGAGCCGCTCCGGCTCAACCGCCATCTGCGGCTGGATTGCGACACCGGCCGCGTCCGCATCATTGATGATATCTGCCGCTTCGACATCAGCGAGGCCTCCCGCGATGCCGCCCGCTTCCCGATCGACTTTTTCGTGGTCATCCGCGACGCGCTGCATATCATTCCGGTCGAAGCGCTGACCGATGGCGCGATCGCGGTCGCCGACCTGCCGCGCTGGCGGGCGCGCGGCACCGACGGCGCCGTTCTGCCCGCCAGCTTTGCCATGCGTTTCGCCCACGAAATCATGCCCACCGACGTGCCGATGACCTGACCAGGCGTTTCGATTGCCCATCGCCCGCACACAAGGACAAAGCCCGATGCCCGCGCACGCTCATCTCAAGGTTGCCCTGACCACCAACAGCCTGGTGCAGGTCGATGCCGGCTTCGCCGACGCCCGCCAGGTGGTGTTCTACCGGGTCAGCCGCGACAACGTGGCGTTCGAGGACGCCGTGAAGTTCCATGGCGCGCCGCGCGCCGCCGCCGCCGTCATTGCCTTTGCCGACCGGCCCGCCGGCGCGGTGAAGCCGGGCATGGGCCGCAATGGCGGCGCCTGCATGATGGCCGAGGACCTGGCCGCCGATGCCGCCGCCGGCGACATGGTGAGCAACCGCGTGGCATTGCTGGCCGGATGCTCGATCCTGATCACCCGCGGCATCAGCGACCTCGCCGCCATGCGGGTGAAGAGCGCCGACATCTTCCCGGTCAAGACCGAGGGGACGCATGAGATCGACAGCGTGCTCGACCGCCTGCAGGCCCTGCTGCGGGGCAATCCGCCGCTGTGGTTGCGCCGGGTGTTGCGCGACGAGCAGGGCAGGGCGGTGCCGCTGGACGACCAGGGGTTGTGACCAGGGAAACCCTGCGGGATCATCCGATGCCGGTGGCGCCACGCGGCCGGGCTGATCGTTGCGGTAACGGCGAGAGGCCGGGCGAGGCGCGGAACGCCATCGCGCTGGCGGGCATCACCGTGGCGCTGGGCGGGCGCACGGTGCTGGAAAATGTGTCGCTCGCCTTTCCCGCCGGCGCGATCACCGCCGTGGTCGGCCGTTCCGGGGCCGGCAAGACCACGCTGATCCGCACCCTGAACGGGCTGCTGCGGCCATGCAACGGCACGGTCAGCGTCGACGGCCTCGGCATGCTCGTCGGGGCGCGGGCGTGGCGGGCGCATCGCCGGCGCACCGCGACGGTGTTCCAGGACCATGCGCTGATCGGCCGCCTGTCGGCGATCGACAACGTGCTGCTCGGCCTCGCCGACCAGCGCCACCCGCTGTCGCTGCTGCCCTGGCCAGCAACGTTGCGCCGGCGCGCCGCCTCGGCGCTGGATGCGGTGGGCCTGCTGGCACGCGCCGACGCCGCGGTCAGCCGGCTTTCCGGCGGCGAGCGCCAGCGCGTGGGGCTGGCGCGCGCGCTGGTGCGCGACCCGGCGCTGCTGCTGGCCGACGAGCCGTTCGCCTCGGTCGATCCGGCGCTGGTCGGCCAGCTCAGCCGCGACTTCCGCGCCGCGGTGCGGCAATGTGGCCTCACCGTCGTCATCGTGCTGCACCAGCTTGACACCGCCCTGTCGATCGCCGACCGTATCGTCGGCCTGGCCGACGGGCGCGTCGCCTTCGAGGGCGCCCCTTGCGCGTTCGACAGCGCCGCGCGCGGGCGGGTCTTTCACAATCTGCGCGCGCTGACGCCGTTGCCATAAGGATATGTCATGACCTTGCTGTCCCGCCGCGCGACTCTCGCCGGCCTGCTCGCCACCGCCGCTACGCGGGCGCATGCCGCCGACCGTCCGGCCAGGCTGGTCATCGGCCTGCTGCCGACTGAGTCCGCCCCCACGGTGATCCGCCTGAACGAGCCTTTGCGCGCCTATCTGGAGCAGCGGCTTGGCCGGCCGGTTGACCTCGTCGTCGGCGCCGACTACGCCGCCACCAGCGAGGCGCTGCGCTTCGGCCGCCTCGACATCGCCTATCTTGGGCCCGTCACCTACATCCTGCAGAGCCGGCGGGCGAAGTTGCAGCCATTCGCGCGGCCGTCGCACCCCGGCGTCGGCCCGGTCTTCCACGCGGCGGTGATCGTGCCGCAAGCCAGCCCGGCGAAAACGCTCGCCGATCTGCGCGGCAAGGAAATCGCGTTCGGCGATCCCGCCTCCACCTCCGGCACCTGGGTGCCGCGCTATCAGCTGCTGGCGGCCGGGCTGGTGGCCAAACGCGACTACACGCCGCGGGTGCTCGGCGCCCATGATGCGGTGGCGCTGGCCGTCGCCAACGGTAAGGCCGATGCCGGCGGCCTGTCGCTGCCGATCTATCAGCGGCTGCTGCGGGAAGACCGGATCGCCCCCGGAACCACCCGCCTGCTGGCGGAATCGCCTTCCATTCCCGAATATATGTGGACCTTCCGCGAGGGGCTGGACCCGGCGCTGCGCGAGGACATCCGCAAGGCGTTCCTCGAGGTCACCGACCCCGCGGCGCTGAAGGTGTTCAACGCCGAGGCCTTCGTCCCCGCCGTGGACGCCGATGTCGATCCCGTGCGCGGCTGGATCGAGGCAATCCGCAAGGAAAGCCCCGACGCCGTTCCGGCGCCGTGAGTCTGAGCGCCCAACAGGAAGTTCCGACCGACGCCATGGCGGCCGTCCTCGCGGACGGCCGCCGCCGGGCGGCGCGGGCCTATGCCGGCGGGGTCGCCGCCGTGCTGGTCATCGTGGCCGCCTTCGCCTATGCGGATGCGTTCAATTTGCCGCGCTACCGCGACGCGCTGCCAACCGTTCTTGTCCTGCTCGGCGATTCCCTGCCGCCGGATTTCAGCCGCTGGCAAAGCTGGGGCCGGCCGCTGGCCGAGACGCTGGCGATGAGCATCTGCGGCACCGTGCTGGCCGCCGCCGCCGCCGCCCCGCTCGGTGCGCTGGCTGCCGGCGGCACCGGGGTCCCGTTGGTCGCACCGGCCGCGCGGCTGCTGCTGAACACGTTGCGCTCCATCCCGGATCTGGTCTGGGGCATTCTGTTCGTCGCCGCGGTCGGCTTCGGGCCGTTGCCCGGTCTGCTCGCGCTGGCCTGCCATTCCACCGGTATGCTCGGAAAATTCTATGCCGAGATCATCGAACATGTCGATCCCGCGCCGGGCGAGGCGCTGCGCAGCCACGGCCTCTCCCGTCTTGCCGTGCTGCGCTTCAGCGTGCTGCCGCAGATCCTGCCGCGCCTGGTGGATGTCACGTTGTACCGCTGGGAACATAATCTCCGCGCCGCCACCGTGCTCGGGGTGATCGGCGCCGGCGGGATCGGGCTGGAACTGGTCACCGCCTTCCACCTGTTCGCCTATCGGGAGGCGATGGCGCTGATCCTTGTTCTGCTCGGCCTGGTCACCGTCATCAACGGGCTGGGCGGCTGGCTGCGCGGACGCTTCCTGGAGCGAGGCTGACGGTCCGCGCCCGCCATTCTACTCCCGCCGGAACAGCTTGTAGTTCAGCTTGTATCGGTCCATCCGCAGGCCCAGCATGCGCCTTGTCAGGCCCAGCTCCTCGGCGGCCTTGGTCATGTTGCCCTTGTGGGTCTTCAGCGCCTCGACGATCATCTCGTATTCCACCGCCTGAAGTTTCGCGTCCAGCCCGCAGCCGAACGCGGTGCCGGTTTCCTCGGAGGTTTGCAGCGACGGCGGCAGATCATAGCCGTGGATGACGCCATCGGCGGACAGGATCATGGCGCGCTCGATCACGTTCTCCAGCTCGCGGACGTTGCCGGGCCAGTGATAGCTCATCAGCATGTTCAGCGCCGGCGTGGAGATTCGCTTCACCTCCTTGCCGGTCTCGCGGGCGAAGCGGGCAAGGAAGTGGTCGGCCAGGGTGATCACATCGCTGCCGCGGTCGCGCAGCGGCGGAATGGTGATGGGGAAAACATGCAGCCGGTAGTAAAGGTCCTCGCGGAACTGGCCCTTCTCCACCAGGTCGGGCAGGTTGCGGTTGGTGGCGGCGATGATCCGCAGATCGACCTTCACCGGCACGTTGCCGCCCACCCGCTCGAAGGTCTTTTCCTGCAGCACGCGCAGCAGCTTCGCCTGCATGCCCAGGCTGAGTTCGCCGACCTCATCGAGAAAGATCGAGCCGCCGTCGGCCAGCTCGAAGCGGCCCTTGCGGAACCCGGCGGCGCCGGTGAATGATCCCTTCTCGTGGCCGAACAGCTCGCTTTCCACGATGCTTTCCGGCAGCGCCGCGCAGCTGAACTTGACGAACGGCCCATCGGCGAAGGCGCTGTTGTAGTGGATGGCGTTGGCCACCAGCTCCTTGCCCACGCCGCTCTCGCCCAGCACCAGCACCGTCGCCTTGGTGTTCGCCACCTTCTCGACAAGCCCGTATATTTCCAGCATCGGCTTGGAATTGCCGATGATGTTGGATGGATGGAAGCGCTCCTTCAGGGCACTGCGCAGGCGGCGGTTTTCGTTCTCCAGCCGGACCTTCTCGACATTCTCCAGCAGATAAAGCTCGACCGCGGGCGCCACCATCGAGGCAATGGTGGCCAGCAGTTCGACATCCTGGCGCAGCAGCCGGCGGCTGGCATAGACCCGCTCGGCGCTGATCGTGCCGAGCACCTTCCGGCCATGCACGATCGGCACGCAGAAGAAGGTGCAGTTCTTTGCCGCGGTCTCCTCGCGCGACTGCGTGCGGTCGAGAAAGCCCGGGTCGCTGCCGATATGCGGCACAATGACCGCCTTGCCCGATTCGACCACCTTGCCGGTGATGCCTTCGCCGAGCGAATAGATGCCGCGCTGCTTCTGCTCCTCGGTCAGCCCGAAGCTGGCATGCACGAAAATCGTCTCCGACTGCCGGTCATACAGGCTGACCATGCCCCGGGCGATCTTCATGCGTTCTTCCATGACGCCCAGAATAAGCGTCAGCGCGCTGGTGAGGTTCTCGCTTTCGTTGATGATCTGGCTGATCTGGAACAGGATCGGCAGCACGCTGACGCGGCATTCGCCGGTCGCACAGCCGGTGAACTCGTCCTTGAAGTCGTCGATCTCGATGGCGACGCTGTCCTCGGCCGACATGTTTCTTTCTTTCGCGGTGATGAAGCGCGTCATGCGGATTGTGGTCCCCCGGATGGCCGGCATGGCCATCGAATGGCTTTGTCAAAGTATGGCTTTGCGAATGCGGCAAGATGCACGCCGCGTGCCAGCGGCTCTGGCGTGGTTCGGCCGCCGTCGGCCGTGACAAAGGGCCGACAACCGCACGGCAACGTACGAAATGGCGGGGGCCGTACCGTGAGGTACGAAAGGCGCGACCACCCACGCCCGCTTTTCCGTGGCAATCGCCCGCCCGGTGAAAGTCGGCGCCGTGGCACGAGGTTTGCGAAGCCACGCCCGTAGCCCAGGAGAGTGGCATGCGACCAGACGAAGCCTCCGCCCTGCGAGACGAACCCAATTGTTCGCACAACGCCGGCCTCAAAAGCGGCTGCGCCAGGCCGCAGCCGGGCGCGACCCAGGGTGGTTGCGCCTTCGACGGCGCGCGCAACGCCCTGCTGCCGATCGCCGACGTCGCCCATCTGGTGCACGGGCCGATCGGCTGCGCCGGCAGCTCCTGGGACGGCCGCGGCTCGCGCTCCAGCGGCGCCACCCTCTACCGGGTCGGCATGACCACCGACCTGTCGGAGATGGATGTGATCATGGGGCGCGGCGAGAAGCGCCTGTTCCACGCCATCCGCCAGGCGATCGAAACCTACCGGCCCGCCGCCGTGTTCGTCTATGCCACCTGCGTGCCCGCCCTGCACGGCGACGATTACGTGGCGGTGGCCAAAGCCGCGCAGGCGCGCTGGGGCGTTCCGGTGGTGCCGGTGGATTGCGCCGGCTTCTATGGCAACAAGAATTTCGGCAACCGCATCGCCGGCGATGTCATGCTGCGCCATGTCATCGGCACAAGCGAGCCCGATCCGCCGCCGCCGGCGGCGATCCGCCCGGGCATCACCACCCATGATGTCAATCTGATCGGCGAATGGAACATCGGCGGCGAGTTCTGGAGCGTCGCCCCGCTGTTCGACGAACTCGGCCTGCGCATTCTGTGCACCTTCACCGGCGACGCCCGGTTCCGCGAGGTGCAGACCATGCACCGCGCCGAGGCCAACATGGTGGTCTGCTCCAAGGCGATGATCCGGGTGGCGCAGGCACTGCGCGAACGTTTCGCCACGCCGTTCTTTGAAGGCGGGTTCTACGGCGTTGCCCCAACATCGGCGGCCCTGCGCGGCTTCGCGTCCGTGCTGGGCGATCCGGCGCTGGCCGGGCGCACCGAAGCGGTGATCGCCCGCGAGGAGGCCGCCGTCGAAACCGCGATCGCGCCGTTGCGGCCGAAGCTGGAAGGCAGGCGGGTGCTGATTTTCGCCGGCGGCCACAAATCCTGGTCGCTGGTCGCCGCCATGCAGAATCTCGGCATGAACGTGGTGGCCACCGGCACCGAGAAATCCACCGAGGAAGACAAGGACCGCATCCGCGAACTGATGGGGCCGCAAGCCCACATGATCGCCGACAACGACCAGACCTCGCTGCTGCGCAGCTTCGACGAACACCGGGCGGACATCCTGATCGCCGGCGATCGTTACATCTACCCGGCGCTGAAGGCGCGGGTGCCGTTCCTCGACGTCGATCATGTGCGCAGCATCGGCTACGCCGGTTATGCCGGCGCCATCGAACTGGCGCGGAACCTCGCGGTGACCTTGCACAGCCCGGTCTGGCAGCACGCCCGCACCGCCCCGCGCTGGGCGCGGCACGCGGCCTGAGCGGCCAGCCATGGCCGAGATCGTTCCGTCCGAGAAGCCGCTCGCGGTCAACCCGCTCAAGGTCAGCCAGCCGGTGGGGGCGTCGCTGGCCTTCCTCGGGCTGGCCCAGGCAATGCCGCTGGAGCACGGCGCCCGCGGCTGCACCTCCTTCAACAAACTATTCTTCATGCGCCACTTCCAGGAGCCGATCGCCCTGCAAACCACGGCGATGGACCAGATCGCCGCGGTCATCGGCGCCGACGGCAACGTGGTGGAGGCGCTGCGCACCATCGCCGATACAAACGCGCCCGAGGTGATCGGCCTGATCACCACCGCGCTGTCGGAGACGCAGGGGGCGGACATTCCGCGCACCGTGCGCGCCTTCCGCGAGCGCCATCCCGAGCATGACCACATCAGCATCGTCGCGGTCAGCGCCAGCGACACGCTGGGCTGCCTGGAAACCGGCTTCGCCGCTTCGGTCGAGGCGATCATCGCCGCCCTGGTTCCCGCCTCGCTGTCCACCATCCGCCGGCCGCGCCAGGTGAATGTGCTGGCCGCCTCCATGCTCAGCCCCGGCGATATCGAAACCATCCGCGAATGGATCGAAACCTTCGGCCTGCAACCGGTGGTGCTGCCCGACCTCGGCGATTCGCTCGATGGCCACATGATCGAATCCGGCTTCTCGACGCTGACCTATGGCGGCACGCGGCGGGCGGCGATCACCGCCATGGGCGAATCGATCGCCACGCTGGTGATCGGCCCGTCGCTGGCCCGCGCCGCCGACCTGTTGCATGAGCGCACCGGCGTGCCGGACCACCGTTTCGCCAGCCTCACCGGGGTGGAAGCCTGCGACGCCTTCACCCAGACGCTCAGCGACATTGCCCGCCGCCCGGTGCCGGCCCGCCTGGAGCGGCACCGCGCCCAGCTGATCGACGCCATGGTGGACTGCCATTTCCAGATCGGCGGGGCGCGCATCGCCATCGCCGCCGACGCCGACCTGCTGGAGGCGGCCATCCGCTTCCTGCCGGGGGCGGGGGCGGAGGTGGTGGCCGCGGTCGCCTCGGCGCGCACCCGCTTGCTTGCCGAACTGCCGGTCGATCGCGTGGTCGTCGGCGACCTCGAGGACCTGGAAAACCTGGCGCGCGATGCCGGCGCGGATCTGCTGATCGCCAATTCGCACGCCACCGATCTGGCCGCCCGGCTCGGCATTCCGCTGCTGCGCGCGGGGTTTCCGCTGAGCGACATGTATGGCGGCCATGCCCGCTGCCAGGTCGGCTATCGCGGCAGCCGGCAGATGCTGTTCGACATCGCCAACCTGCTGGCCGCCCGCCAGCGCGCCGTGCCGCCCTACCGCTCGCTGTACTGGCAAGGCACCCCGCGCGAGCGGGAAGCCACCGCGACGGCACCGGCCGGCGTGGCGCAATGAACTGAAAGGACGCACATGCTCCGGGTTGCCTTCGCCTCGACCGACCGTATCCATGTGGACCTGCATTTCGGCTCGGCCGAGCGGTTCATCGTCTACGACATTTCCCCCGGCCGCGCCGACCTCGTCGGCATCGGCGAGTTCGTCAAGGCCGAACAGATCGGAACCGAAGGGCGCGGAGGCATCGTCGGCACCGTCGAGGACAAGGTCGCGGTGAAGCTGGAATTTCTCCAGGGCTGTTCGGCGGTCTATGCCGCCTCCATCGGCACCTCGTCGATCCGCCGCCTGATGGGCGCGCAAATCCAGCCGGTGATCGTCGATAACGGCCACGACATCGAAGACCTGCTGAACGAGGTGAGCCTCGCCCTGGTGCATGGCGGGCTGGCCTGGGTGGACCGCGCCCGCGCCCGCGCCCGCCCGGCCAACCGCTTCGATGCAATGCCCGAGGAAGCCTGGCGCCCGCCACCGGCCGTGCCGGCGCGCGAAACCCGCACCCTCATCACCTCCATCGACGAACTGGACTGAACCCATGGACACCCAGCCCCCAGCCACGCCACCCTCCAACAAAGCCAGGCACGCCATCATCACCCAGGTCATCGCCGCCGCCCGCGCTACACGCGGCTGACCGGGCGCTTACGGTACAAGCCAAGGCTGCGCGACTGCTAAAGCTTAGCCTGCGCCAAATCGGCTGCGCGCTGCGTAAGCATGGAATTCCAATCAGGAGATTGTGAGGCGTCACGCTGGGGCGGGCGCCACTGACGTGGCCGGCGCTACCCTTTTGATGTGGCCACGTCACGGCACTGAGCACCGTGACCACGTCCCAGTCACAATGCACCCATCTTCCGACGCAATTTACACTGGGCTTTTGCCCGCGCCAGTGGATCCCGGTAGGTGGCTGGAGTCCAACGACGGTACACTGACGGTTGTCCTCCGCTCGTCGGTTAGGCGATTCTCACATCTCAAAATACCACAATCAATTAATGAGTTGTCGCCCGCGGTCCGGCGCGGCGCGGCCAGTCGCCTGCTGTCGGTTGGGCCGCAAAGATGCCGTGCCGCACTCGTATCTTTGCGATGTCAGGCAATCGACATTCCGTGCTCGACATTACAGATGTGCATGCCCTTGCGCTCGTTGGGTCGGTACCCCACCGTCTCACGAGGCTTTTTCGTTCTGCGGATATGAGCCAACGCGCATCTGGTTCGCACTTTTTCGTGCGGATGTGGGTTCATCGTACGAGATCGTAGGAAGCGCGCCGCGCTTTTGTTCTGGAGACGCAGCCGGATTGTTGAAATTGCGCCGGAATACCGTTCGTCCCGGGAGCACCCGCCGTTGGCATCAAGCTTGCGTATGCCCCGTTCAACCTGCCGGAGAAACAGACCGTGGCCGAGTTCACCACCCTGGAAAGCCTGCTGGCGCCGGCCGCACCCGCGTCCGCTTGTGCCACCTCGGGTTGCGGTACGTCGCAAGCCCCATCTGGCATGGACCCGGCGGTATGGGAACGTGTGAAGGATCACCCCTGCTACGCCGAGGAGGCGCACCACTATTTCGCCCGCATGCACGTTGCGGTGGCGCCCGCCTGCAACATCCAGTGCAATTACTGCAATCGTAAATACGACTGCGCCAACGAAAGCCGTCCAGGCGTCGTTTCCGAGAAACTCACCCCCGAGCAGGCGGCGCGCAAGGTGATCGCCGTCGCCAACGCCGTGCCCCAGTTGTCCGTCCTCGGCGTTGCCGGCCCGGGTGACGCGGTCTACGACTGGCAGCACACAAGCGAGACGTTCAAGCGGGTGCAATCCGCCATTCCCGACCTGCGGCTGTGCCTGTCCACCAACGGGTTGGCCCTGCCCGACCATGTCGAGGCCATTGCCGCCATGGGCGTGGACCACGTCACCGTCACCATCAACTTCACCGATCCGGAAATTGGCGCGCGCATCCATCCGTGGATCTTCTTCGCCCATCAGCGCCACACCGGCTTGGAGGCCGCCCGCATCCTGCACGAGCGGCAGATGCTTGGGCTGGAGATGCTGGTCGCCCGCGGCATTCTGGCCAAAGTGAACTCGGTGATGATCCCTGGCGTCAACGACGAACATCTGGTGGAGGTGAACCGGGTGGTTACGGGAAAGGGCGCATTCCTGCACAACATTATGCCACTGATCTCGGACCCGGCGCATGGCACCGCCTTCGGCCTCTCCGGTCAGCGTGGGCCGACGCCGGCCGAGCTGAGGGCGTTACAGGACCGCCTGGAAGGCGGCGCCAGGCTGATGCGCCATTGCCGCCAGTGCCGCGCCGATGCAGTCGGCTTGATTGGTGAGGATCGCGGCCAGGAGTTCAATCTTGATCAACTGGTGGCCGAGGCCGCCTACGATCCCGCCAAACGCGCCGCCTATCGTGATCTGGTGGTCGAGACGCGCGGCGAGCACGCGGCGCACCGGGAGGCCGCCCGTGGCGACGTGGCCCCTCTCGATGCACCGGCGGTGCTGGTTGCGGTCGCCACTCGTGGCGGCGGGCGGATCAACGAACATTTCGGGCACGCACGCGAATTCCAGGTCTACGAGGTCTCCTCCGCCGGCATCCGCTTTGTCGATCATCGTCGGGTGGAGCAGTACTGCCAGGGCGGCTGGGGCGAGGACGCGACACTCGACGGCGTGCTTGACATGCTGGCCGGGATTGCCTGCGTGCTGGTGGCAAAGATCGGCGATTGCCCGCGCCAGAGCCTGAGCAATGCCGGCATCGAGGCAAGCCAGGACCACGCCTATGAGTGGATCGAGTCTGGCATTGCTGCTTGGTACGCTGCGCGGCATCGCCTGCCCGCGCAACTGACGGCCTGACGCGGCCAAACGAGGACGGGAAAATTGATGTGAAAGAATCTCGAATCCAGGTGGTCGGCGTGCGCTGCCGCCAGGCGTGATCGGCACGCTCACGCACGCCGAGCCGCTGGCTCCGCCCGAACGCAGAGGGCGCTTTGTCACCATGCCGCGGATCTCCCGCTCGGGCCTGGTCAGGCGCAGGTCCGCTGGTCGGAGACCGATTGAGGGCTGTTGCGTTACAGGGCCAGGAGCGATCACGGTCCAAGTGATCGAGGCCGGGAGAGATGCAACCGGTCAGTCACGGTCGCCGGGAGCAAACTTGGCCGTCTCACCGGAGGATCATGGTTTCTCGGCTCTGTCGGCGGACAGGCCGGCGGTATTGCCGGGGGGCGTACCAACACGTGCGGCGCAAAATACGTCTGTTACCGCTGCCGATCTGCCTCGGCTGAACCCCGGTTTCCCGTCGTCGGTCCTGAACTCAGCAATGAGCGGCTCGGAGACGCGCCATGGCGCGGGCAGGATAGCAGGGTTCCCGGACGAACCCGGAACAGCTATGTGTGATGTGACCGTCCGCCCGGCAGGCACGGGCAGGATGTTGACGCACGCAGATGTTGACAACGGCTGGCTGGGCGATGGTGGCATGAGCAAGGAAAGACGTTGGCTGGTGGTGGCCCATGACGGCCATCACTCAACAATCGGCATACGCACAGATCCGTCGCCGGAGGAAATCCTGTCGGTTGGAGAGTCGTTGGATTCCGCAGGTATGGCTGCGTGGCTGGTGGTTTCGGAGGGCAACTATGACGAAGGGGGCGTCGTAACGCTGCTCATGGTGCGCCCTATCACGAACCGGAAGGGCGACTGGAGAGATGCTGAGCGGCGATGGCACGAACTCAGAGCCAGGAAGTTGAATAAATTCGGCTGACCGCGATGGCACGCTTGTCTTTGCCGCTTCCACTTTGGCGGATCTGGCTTGCGGTTCACGCTTCCACGGATGCACCCGTTCGGGGTTTCTGCCGCGGCAGCTCGAGATGATGGTCCAGGCGCTCGGCCTGGTCTGGCAAGCCCGCCGCTACTGCTGCGCGACGGCGCAGCCATGGTCCTGAAGACTTTCGCCGTGGCCGCCGTCATCACGCAGGGGGTCGCTTCGGCCGTCCGGGAGGATGCAGCCGGGCGCGCCGTTGGCGAAGGTCATCCCTCCTCCCGAGGGTCGTCCACCCCCGCAAAGCACGACACAAAGTTCTCCATGGGCCGCTCCTGCGCTCAATCCCATGGTTCGAATCCACCCGCACCCCCGCCGCAAGCCCTCCGCTGTCAACAAATTTCCAAATGCGATTCCCCTGGCCCGGACCTCCTCCTCGCTTGGCTGGTCCGGAGCGCGCCGATAGTATTTGGCCAGCCGCAGACCGCGCGGAGGTAGGCATCCTGCGTCCCCGCGCTCAGCCCGGCCAGGATCGTGGCCTCGATCATCTGTTGACGATGTGGCGACATGACTGCTCTCCCGCGGTTGGATGTCCCGGCGAGCGCCCTCCGCCCGCCAAGCCGAGGGATTTCCCCAACCGGGTTAGCGTCGACTTGACCCGCCCGGCCTCGGCGAAGCCGTTCCGATCAACGACGATTTCGCGACAGGTACTTTATTGTCCCTTAATAAACAAAGGTTACGTCTCTCATGTCTCTCTATCCATGGGGTATCGGTATGCGTGTCATCACGAAATCAATGGGAATCAAGGCGAAGATTGTCGCCGGATTCGCCGTGGTGCTTGTGATACTGATCGCCGTCGCGGGTATTTCCGCCTGGAACTTCTCCGCCATCCGCGCGCAGGTCGAGAACTACAGCCAGCGCGTCGAAGTGGTCGGCATCGCGCGCCAGCTCGACCGGGATGCCATCGACCTGCGCCGCAATGCCCGGGAATTCGCCCTGACCGGGCATGTGGACGATGCCCGGACAACCCGGGAGATCGCCGACTCGATCCGCAAGCAAATCCGCCGCGCCCACGACGTGATGCGGAATCCCGAACGTCTCCGGCGCCTGCAGGACCTTGCCGAGCGCTTCGAAACCTACATGAAGAACTTCGAAACGGTCTACCGCAACGGCGAGGAACACGATCGCCTGCTCGGGCAGGTGATGGACCCGTCCGGGGCGCAGCTCTACGCGCAGGCGGTCGCCCTGCGGGACGCGACCGCACAGGCCGGCAACCCCAAGGCCGCGGCTGCGGCCGCCGGCATTCTCGAGCATGGCCTGCTCGCCCGCCTCTATGCGAACCAAATGATCGGCCGCCGCGATTCACACTTTGCGGCCAGTGCCAAGCTTGAGTTCGATGCTTTGAGCGCCGCGGTCAGTGGGCTGGAGTCGGACTCGGCCGACAGCCCTTGGGCGGTGCGACTGAAGGCGATCAAGGCCCTGATGCCGCGGTATCGGCTGGCCTTTGACCGTGTGACCGAACTCGTTGCGTCAACCGCCGCGATTGTCGACAAGGAAAATGCCGGACTTGCCGCTCAGTTTGCCGACGATGCCGCCTTCATTCGCGACAGTGGGATCGCCGCCGAGGAGACGATCAAGGGCGAAACCTTCAGGCTTGTCGACTGGTCGAACTTGACGAGCACCGTTCTCGCCCTGGTCGGTATTGCCCTTGGTGGCGGCATGGCATGGCTGATCGGCACCGCCATTTCACGCCCCGTGGTGGCCATGACCGAAGCGATGGGGCACCTGGCGGACGGCGATACCTCAGTGAACATCCCGGCCAGCGGCAATCGCGACGAGGTCGGCCGGATGGCGAAGGCGCTGGAAGTGTTCAGGGAGAAGATCATCGCCAATGACCATCTGAGGAGTGAGCAGGAGGAGCAGAAGCGGCGTTCCGCCGACGAACGGAAGGCGGCGCTTCGGAAGCTGGCGGATGGCTTCGAGGCCCAGGTGGGGACGATCGTGGATGGCGTGACCGCGGCGGCGACGGAGCTGGAGGCGGCATCAAAGCAGATGGGGACGACGGCCGACGCAACCAGCGCGCAGGCGACGACGGTGGCGAGCACCGCCGAGGAAACCTCTGTCAATGTTAGTATGGTTGCCTCGGCAACGGAAGAACTGGCATCGTCGGTCAAGGAGATCGCCGGTCAGGTCGAACGCTCGCAGGGGGTGGCGAGCCGCGCCGACAATGAGGCAAAGCACACGACGGAGCTAATCCAGAAGCTGTCTGGCAACGTTACCGGCATCGGCGAAATCGTTGCTCTGATCGGGAACATTGCCGCGCAGACCAATCTGCTGGCGCTGAACGCCACCATTGAGGCGGCCCGCGCCGGCGACGCCGGAAGGGGATTCGCGGTCGTGGCAAGCGAGGTCAAGGCGCTCGCCAACCAGACCGCCAAGGCAACGGAGGAAATCACTGCCAAGATCGCGGCGGTGCAGAATGGCACGGCGACTGCGGTGACCGCCATCAGTTCCATCACCCAGGTGATCGGGGCAATGAGCGAGATCAGCGCGTCGGTGGCATCGGCCGTGCAGCAGCAGACCGCCGCCACCAGCGAGATCGCGCGCAACATCGAACAGGCGGCGGCCGGCACCCAGGATGTTTCCCGCAGTGTAACAACCGTCCAGGTCGCGGCCCATGAGACCGGGCAGACGGCAGGGCAGATTCACGACTCTGCGTCCGAACTGGCCCAGCAGGCGGCCCGGCTGAAAGCCGAGGTCACCCGGTTCCTCGACCAGGTGCGCTCGGACAAGGACAAGCTGCGACTCGCGGAGTGGGATGATTCGCTCCTGACCGGGATGCCGGAGGTCGACCGGCACCACCGCGCGATGATTGAAGCGATCAATGGGTATTTCACGAAGATGATGGACGGCGACGGCGGGGCAGGATCGATGGAGATGATCAAGACGTTGAGCGCCACCATGCAAAACCACTTCGCCGAAGAGGAGGCGCTCATGACGCGGAACGCCTATCCGGACCTGCCGAAGCACCGCGCCACCCATCAATCGTTCCTTCGCGAATTCGACCAGCGCAGGCGCAATGTCGAGTCACAACATCCGGGAGCCATCAGCGAGTTCTTCGAATTTACCTCACAGTGGCTGGTGGAGCACATCAAAAAGGGAGATATGCCGGTCGCTGATTTCATTCGCCGGCGTGGCCGCGGCGGAATTACGCCGATCGCGGCGTAAGCGCTGGGGGCTGGGATCTGGGTCTGGTAACCGGGGCAAAACTCCGGGCGTCGTCGCATTTCGGGCTTGTCCCGACGCGGCCGAGTATGATTCGCTCAGGCCATGTCACCTGCTGCCGACCTGTCTGAGCTACCCCGCGGCGAACTGGAAGCC
>Ga0302157_10002721_pt1 | contig 20342 bp, 18 predicted proteins | sample I_Bog_N3_3_FD_193502 | JGI IMG/M metagenome (GOLD analysis project Ga0302157, IMG submission 193502) | Peat permafrost microbial communities from Stordalen Mire near Abisko, Sweden - I_Bog_N3_3 | ecosystem: Environmental > Terrestrial > Soil > Wetlands > Peat | place: Sweden: Abisko, Stordalen... | reverse complement strand
TCAGGGCCTTGTCGCCCATCACTGCCACGGTGATTTCGCGGCCAGGGATGAAGACTTCGGCCAGCACCCATTCGCCATAGGGCCAGTCGGCATCGCTGGCGGGGCGCGGGGCGTCGCCCTGAATGATATGGACGCCGACGCTGGAGCCCTCGTTCAAGGGCTTCAGCACATAGGGGCGGGGCAGGACGTCGCCTTCGAAGACTTCCGACTTATGGACCACGCGGCCATCGGCCACCGGAATGCCGGCGGCGGCGAAGATCTTCTTGGCGGTGGGCTTGTCCATGGCGATGGAGGAGGCCAGCAGGCCCGAATGGGTATAGGGGATCTTCATGATGTCCAGAATGCCCTGGATCGATCCATCCTCGCCGAAGCGGCCATGCAGGGCGTTGAACACCACCCAGGGCTGGGCGGCGATCAGGCCACCCACCAGGGTGCGCAGATCGCGGCGGACATCCATGGTGGCGACGGCATAACCGGCCTTTTCCAGGGCTCCGGCGACGGCGGCGCCGCTGCGCAGCGAGACGTCACGCTCGGTCGAGAACCCACCCATCAGAACGACGACACGCTTGCTCATGGCTTAATTCCTGCTTTGACGCCTATATGGCGAATTTCCCAATGAAGCTCGATGCCCGAGGTAGCCAGCACGCGGCGGCGGACCTCTTCGCCCAAGTCCTCGATGTCGGCGGCACTGGCCTTGCCGGTATTGATAAGGAAGTTGCAGTGCTTTTCAGACACCTGGGCCCCGCCGATGGTCAGGCCACGGCAGCCGGCTTTGTCGATCAGCTCCCAGGCCTTGTGGCCGGGGGGATTGGCGAAGGTGGAGCCGCCGGTGCGGGTGCGCAGGGGCTGGCTTTCTTCGCGCTTGGCTCTGATTTCGCCCATGCGCTCGGCGACGATCTGCGGGCTTTCGGATTTGCCCTGCAGCAGGGCGTCGAGGAAAATCCAGCCGTCGGGCAGAGAACAATGGCGATAGGAAAAGCCGAAGTCCTCGGCCTTCAAGATATGGACCTTGCCGTCGGGCGAGAGGGCGCGGCCTTCGATGACCACATCCTTCATCTCGCCGCCGTAAGCTCCGGCATTCATGCGCAAGGCGCCGCCGATGGTGCCGGGAACGCCGGAGAGGAACTCTAGCCCGCCGATGCCCAACTCGCAGGCGGTGGTGGCCACGGTCAGATCCAGAGCGCCGCCGCCGACGCGGAGTTGAGTATTGTCCAAAGGCTCGATGGCAGCGAAGTCGCCGCCCAGCTTGATCACCACGCCGGGGACGCCGCCGTCGCGGACCAGAAGGTTCGAGCCGACGCCGACGATGGTGACCGGCACATCTTCGGGCTTGGCGGCCAGGAAGGCGGCCAGATCGTCAGAATCGGCGGGCTTGAACAGCACCTCCGCCGGGCCGCCGACGCGGAACCAGGTGATGGAAGCCAAAGACGCATCCGCCAGCAGCCGTCCGCGCACGGCGGGCAGCCGGTCGATCAGATGGGGGCGCAGGGCGGGATGACGGCTCATTCGGCAGCGCCTCCCAGCTGGGTCGGAAGGGCATGGGCCCAGGCGGTGATATTGCCGGCGCCCAGGCAGACCACCAGATCGCCCGACTTGGCGACCTCTTTGATCAGGCCGGGCAGAGCTTCGGGCGAGGCCAGAGCCAGCACCTTGCGATGGCCGCGCTCTTGCAGGCCGGTGACCAGGGCGTCGCGGTTGATCCCTTCGATGGGCTGCTCGCCGGCGGCATAGACATCGGCGACGATCACCGTGTCTGCATCGTTGAAGCAGCTACAGAAGTCCTCGAACAGGCTTTGCAGGCGCGAATAACGGTGGGGCTGGACCACGGCGATGACATTGCCGTGGGTGGCCGAGCGGGCGGCGCGCAACACGGCGGCGATTTCCACCGGATGATGGCCGTAATCATCGATGAAAGTGACGCCGTTCGCCTCGCCGGTCTTGGTGAAGCGGCGCTTGACGCCCGAGAAGGTGCCCAGAGCGGTGCGGATCACCTCGTCCGAGAAGCCCAGCTGGGTCGCGACCACCACGGCGGCCAGAGAGTTTTGCACATTGTGCTGGCCATACATCGGCAGCTTGACGCCGTCGATGGTGCGGCTGTCGCCAGAGGCGCGGTCGGTGATGACGATGTCGAAGACGGCGCCGCCGGGGGCGATGCTGATGTTGATGGCGCGCACATCGGCCTGGGGATTCATGCCGTAGGTGACGATCTTGCGGTCCGGCACCCGGGGGATCAGGGCTTGGACTTCCGGGTGATCCAGGCAAAGGGCGGCGAAGCCGTAGAAGGGGATGTTCTCGACAAAGATGCGGAAGGCGTCGCGGACCTTGTCGAAGGTGCCGTAAAAATCCAGATGCTCGGGGTCGATGTTGGTGACCACGGCGATGGTCGAGGGCAGCTTCATGAAGGTGCCGTCGGACTCGTCGGCCTCGACCACCGCCCATTCGCCGGTGCCTAGACGGGCGTTGGTGCCGTAAGCGTTGATGATGCCGCCGTTGATCACCGTCGGGTCATAGCCGGCGGCGTCGAGCATGGCGGCGATCATCGAGGTGGTGGTGGTCTTGCCGTGGGTGCCGCCGATGGAGATGGCGTATTTCAGGCGCATCAGCTCGGCCAGCATTTCGGCGCGGCGCACCACCGGGATCAGGCGGGCGCGGGCGGCCACCACTTCCGGATTGTCCGACTTGACCGCCGAGCTGATGACCACGGCGCGGGACTCGCCCAGGTTCTCGGCGGCATGGCCGATATGGATTTCCAGACCAAGTCCGCGCAGGCGCTTGACGTTGGCGTTTTCGGCGATGTCCGAGCCCTGGACCTTGTAGCCAAGGTTGTGCATGACCTCGGCGATGCCGCTCATGCCGATGCCGCCGATGCCGACGAAGTGGATGGTGCCGATGGACAGCGGCAGGGATCTCATGGCGTAACCTCGCTAACGGGGGACAGTGACGTGACCAGATCGGCCAGGCGCTTGGCGGCATCGGGGACCCCGGTGGCGTAGGCGCAGGCGGCGGCCCTGGTCAGGCTGCCGGGAAGGGAGAACAGGGAGTCGAGACGGGCGGCCAGACTGTCGGCGGTAAAAGCCGGCTGAGGGATCAGCCAACCGCCGCCGGCTTCGTCCACCGCATGGGCGTTGGCGGTCTGGTGGTCGTCGATGGCATGGGGATAGGGCACCAGGATCGAGGGCCGACCCAGCACGGTCAGCTCGCCGACGGTGGAGGCGCCGGAACGGGCGATCACCAGATGGGCGGCGGCCATGCGCTCGGGCACGTCATGGAAGAAGCTTTGCAGGTCGATCCTGATGCCGGTGCCGTCATAGGCGGCGCGGACCTCGTCCAGATCCTCGGGGCGGCACTGCTGGCTGATCTCGATGCGGTGGCGCAAAGCCTCCGGCAGGCGGGCCAGGGCGGCGGGGACGATCTCGGACAGGATGCGAGCCCCTTGCGAGCCGCCCAGCACCAGCAGACGCAAGGGGCTGCCGTCGTTCAGTTCAGGATAAGCGCTCTCTCGCATGGCGACCATCTGCGGGCGCACCGGCATGCCGGTCTGGACCACCTTCTTTTGCCAGGCCGGGGACAGATGACTGACCTCGGCATAGCAGGTGGCGATGCGGCTGGTGCGCGGAGCCAGCAGGCGGTTGGCGCGGCCCAGGACGGCGTTCTGCTCATGCAGGGCGTTGGGAATGTTCAAGGTCGAAGCCGCCAGCATGGCCGGAACCGAGGCATAGCCGCCGAAGCCGATCACGGCGGCAGGACGCAGGCGGGCCAGCAGCGAGCGGGCCTGGATGAAGCCGGCGCCAAGTTCCACCAACGAGCGCACCCGAGCCCCGACGCCGCGTCCGGCGATGCCGCCGGCGCTGATGCGGTGGGTGGTGATCTGGCCCAAGGTGCCGCCATAGGCCGAGCCGCGCCTGTCGGTGATCAGAGCAAGCTCGTAGCCGCGCGACAGCAGCTCGGCAGCCAGGGCTTCCGCCGGGAAGACATGTCCACCAGTGCCACCGGCGGTCAGGGCGATCAGTTCGTGGCTCATTGCCAACCCTCCGCGCCATAGCGTTTGCGGGTCAGAGCCAGCACCATGCCCATGCCCAGCGCCAGGGCCAGCATGGAGGAGCCGCCGTAAGAGATGAACGGCAGGGTCATGCCTTTGGTGGGCATCAGATGCAGGGTCGAGGCCATATTGATGATGGCCTGCAGGCCGAACTGCACCAAAAGGCCCGAGGTGGCCAGCAGAACGAAGAGGTTCTCCTCGGTCATCATGCGGGCGAAGCCGCGTAGGACCACAAAGGCGAACAGTCCCACCACCAACAGGCACAGGATCAGGCCGAACTCTTCACCGGCCACGGCCATGATGAAGTCGGTATGGGCGTCGGGCAGCACTTCCTTGACGCGGCCTTCGCCGGGACCACGGCCGAACAGACCGCCGTAATGGAAAGCCTGCAAGGCGGTGGTGACCTGATAGCCGTCGCCGCCCGAAGGATCGAGGAAGCGGTCAACGCGGGCCTGGACGTGGGCGAAGGTGAAGTAGGCTCCGACCAGACCGCCAAGGCCAGCCATGGCGAAGGCCAGAACCCACATGATGGGCAGACCGGCCAGGAAGAATTCGACGAACCAGACCGACGAGACGACGATGGTCATGCCGACGTCGGGCTGAAGCAGCAGCAGGATGGCGGTCAGAAGATAGACGCCCAGCGAGATCATATTGCCGGGGAAGTTATCTTGCACCCGTTGTTCCGAGAACATCCAGGCGGCGACCACGGCGAAGGTGGGCTTGGCGAATTCCGACGGCTGAATGGTGATGCCGGCAATATTGACCCAACGGGTGGCGCCCTTGATCTCTTGCCCACTCAGCAGCACCACGACCATCAGGACGATGGCGCAAAGAAAGCCTAAGCAGGCGAGGCGACGGACCCACAGGGGCGGCATCAGCGAAACGGCGAACATCACCAGCACGGCGGGCGGCAGGAAGATGAACTGGCGGCGCACGAAGTGGAAATGATCGGCGCCGATGCGCTCGGCCACTGCCGGGCTGGCGGCCATGATCAAAAGGATGCCGACGGCGATGATCAGACCGATGGCGGCCATGGTCCAGCGGTCCACGGTCCACCACCAGCGGCCAATCACAGAGGTGTCGGTGCGACCCAGCGAGATCATGACGAAGCCCCTCTTTTGCCCGGAAGCGCCTTGACCAGGTCGCGGAAGACCTCGCCGCGATGTTCGAAGCTTTTGAACTGATCCCACGAGGCGCAGGCTGGGGACAGCAGCACCACGGCGTCGTTGTGGCCGTTGGCCAGAGCAGCCTCGCGGGCCTTGGCGACGGCAACGTCCAGGGTGCCGCATTGCTCGAAGGCAACCTTGGTCTTCAAGGTGGCGGCGAAAGCCTCGGCGGCCTCGCCGATCAGAAAGGCTTTGACCACCCGGCCGAACAGGGGCTCAAGGCTGTCGATGCCGCCTTCCTTGGCCTGTCCGCCGATGATCCAATAGATATGCTGATAGCAAAGCATGGCCTTTTCGGCGGCGTCGGCGTTGGTGGCCTTGCTGTCGTTGACATAGCGCACATCGTCGATGATCTCGACCAGTTCCTGGCGATGGGCCAGACCGGGATAGCTCTCGATGCCGCTGGTGATGGCTTCGGTGGAAAGACCCAGGGCGCGGCAGACCGCGTAGGCGGTGCAGGCGTTCTGCCAGTTATGGCGGCCCGGCAGGATGGACAGACTGGACAGATCCAGAATGGCCTTGCCGTTATAGGTCAGAATGCCGCTTTCGGCATGGACGCCGGGGCCGCTTTTGCGCACCGAGACGGGGACCACCTGGCCCAAGCTTCTGGCCAGACGCTGGCCGTAGGTGTCGTCCACTCCGACCACGGCGGTGCCGTTGTTTCTCAGGCGCTCGAACAGGCTGGCCTTGGCCTCGTAATAGCCCTCCATGCCGCCATGGCGCGACAGATGGTCGGGGGTCAGGTTCAGCATCACGGCGATGTCAAAGGAAGCCTTGTCCAGCAGCTCCAGCTGATAGGACGACAGCTCCAGCACATAGATGCCCTTGTCGCTCAGGGCCGGAAGGTCGAGGGCCGGAACGCCCAGATTGCCGCCGACGGCGATCTCGCAGCCGGCGTTCTTCAGGATATGGGCGATCAGGGTGGTGGTGGTGGATTTGCCGTTGGTGCCGGTGATGCCGACGAAGCGGGCCTTGGGGCAGGCAATCGCCAGCAACTCGACGTCGCAGACCACCGGAACCTTGGCGGCGCGGGCGCGGGTGGCCACCGGATGGGGCTGCGGGTGGGTGTGGGGAATGCCGGGGCTCCACAGCAGCAGATCGATGGCGGCGAAGTCTTCGGCCATCAAATCGCGGATCGCCACGCCTTCGGCGGCGGCGCTTTGGCGGGCGGCTTCGTTATCGTCCCAGGCGATGACCGAGGCTCCGCTGGCGGCAATGGCGCGTGCGGCCGAGGTCCCGGACTTGCCGAGACCCATCACCGCCACTGTCTTACCGTTCAGCTGAGGAACCGCAGGCATCGCTTTACATCCTCCCTTAACGCAGCTTCAAGGTGGACAGCCCGGCCAAGGCCAGGATGCCGGCGATGATCCAGAAGCGGATCACCACGGTGGGTTCGGCCCAGCCCTTCTTTTCGAAGTGATGGTGCAATGGGGCCATGCGGAAGACCCGTTTGCCGGTCAGCTTGAAGCTGGCCACCTGGACGATCACCGAAACGGTTTCCAGCACGAACAGACCGCCGACGATAGCCAGGACGATCTCGTGCTTGGTGACCACGCTCATGGCGCCCAAAGCGCCGCCCAGAGCCAAGGACCCGGTGTCGCCCATGAAAACCATGGCCGGTGGGGCGTTGAACCACAGGAAGCCGAGGCCGGCGCCGACCAGAGCGCCGCAGAACACCGCCAGCTCGCCCGAGCCGGGCACATGGTGGATTTGCAGGTAGTTGGCGAAGACCGCATGGCCGACCAGATAGGAGATCAGGGCGAAGACGCCGGCGGCGATCATCACCGGCACAGTGGCCAGACCATCCAGGCCGTCGGTCAGATTGACTGCGTTGGAAGCGCCGACCATGACGAAGACGGCCATGGCGATATAGCCCCAGCCCAGCTGAAGCAGCATGGTTTTGAAGAAAGGAACGGCCAGGGCCTGGGACAGCTCAATGGGCTCCAGGCTCATGATGCAGACGGCGGCGATGGTGGCGACCACCACCTGGGCCAGCAGCTTCAGCTTGCCCGGCAGGCCTTTGGTGTTGCGCTTGCTGACTTTCAGATAGTCGTCGGCGAAACCGATCAGGCCATAGCTCAAGGTGACCAGCAGCACGATCCAGACATAGGCGTCGGATAGATCGGCCCACAGCAAGGTTGACAGGCTTAAAGCCAGCAGGATCAGGAAGCCGCCCATGGTCGGCGTGCCCTTCTTGGTCAGCAGATGGCTTTCCGGCCCATCGGTGCGGATCGGCTGGCCGTGGCCCTGACGCTTGCGCAACCAGCGGATCACCGCAGGCCCCGCCAGGAACGAGATCAGCAGCGCCGTCAGCACCGCTCCGCCCGTGCGGAAGGTCAGATATTTGAACAGGTTGAACAGGCCAACCTGATCAGCGAGGGGGAAGAGCAGATTATAGAGCATGGGACTCCTGGGCCTCCTTCAACTCTGGACCGGTTGACCAAGCAACGCCGAAGCGTCGCTCAATGCCTGGACCACCCGGCCCATGCGGCTGCCCGCAGAGCCCTTGACCATAATAACGTCGCCGCCTTTGATGGCGTCCTTCAGCAGCGGCGCCAGTTCGTCGGCGCTGGCGGCGTGAGCGCCGCGCAAGGCCTGAGGCAAAGCGTCGTGCAGGGACCGCATCAGCGGGCCGGCAGTAAAGACGAAGTCGATTCGCCGCTCCACCACTGCTTCGGCAAGGCCGGCATGCATCTCTGCCGAGGCTTGGCCCAGCTCCAGCATGTCGCCCAGAACGGCGATGCGCCGAGCCCCCTTGGCGGGAACAGCGGCGGCAAGAGTGGCGATGGCCGCCCGCATGGAGACGGGGCTGGCGTTGTAGCTTTCGTCGATCAGTTCGATGGCGGCGCCGGTCCAGGCCAGTTTGCGGCGCTGGCCGCGGCCCTTGGGGGCCTGCATGCCAGAAAGAGCCTTGGCGGCAGTGGCCAGGGGCACGCCGCAGGCGACGGCGGCCTCCAGCACGGCCAGACTGTTCATCGCCCACTGACGGCCCGGAACGCCGACCCGGTAGGACAGGGACTGGTCGCCGATCAGGGCGAAGACCACGGTCTCGGCGGGATCGACGGCGCAATCCAGCAGGCGGGCGGTGGCATCGATATGGCTGCCGAAGCTGGCGAAGCGGGCAATGCCCTTGGTCTCGGCGGCGCGGCGTAAGTATGCGTAATGGCGGTTGTCGCGGGGCAGGACGGCGATGCCGCCGGGCTCGACTCCCTCGAAGATCTCGGCCTTGGCCTCGGCGATCTGGGCGGTGGAGGTGAAAAACTCCATATGCACCGCTTCCACCGTGGTGACGATGGCCACATGGGGGCGCACCAGGGTGGTCAGCGGAATGATCTCGCCGGGATGGTTCATACCCAGCTCGAAGACGGCGAACTGGGCGTCGCGGGGCAGGCGGGCCAGGGACAGGGGCACGCCCCAATGATTGTTGAAGCTGCCGACCGAGGCATGGGTGGTGCCAGCGGCCTCAAGGGCCAGCTTCAGCATCTCCTTGCTGCTGGTCTTGCCCACGCTTCCGGTGACGCCGACAATCTTGGCCGAGGAACGGGCGCGGGCGGCGGCGGCCAGGGCGCGCAAGCCGTCCAAGGTGTCATCCACCAGCAGCAGAGGGGCGTTCTCGGGCAGACCCTCGGGAATCTTGTGGACCAGGGCGGCGGCGGCTCCAGCCTCCAGGGCCTTGGCGACATAGTCATGGCCGTCGTGGCTGGGACCGGCCAGGGCGACGAACAGGTCTCCCTTCTCAACGCTGCGGCTGTCGATGGAGACGCCGTAAGCTTCCCAGGCCGGGCCAAAGGCCTTGCCGTTGGTGGCCGCCTGGGCCTCGGGTTGAGTCCAAAGCGCGGTCATAGGGTTTGCTCCACGGCCATGCGGGCCTCGACGGCATCGTCGAAGGGCAGGACTTGATCCTTGATGATCTGGCCGCTTTCGTGCCCCTTGCCGGCCAACACCAGAACGTCTCCGGCTTCCAGGTTCAGTACGGCGGTCAGGATGGCCTGACGGCGGTCGCCGATCTCGATGGCGCCGGGGCAGGCGGGCATGATCTCGGCGCGGATGGCGGCGGGGTCTTCCGAGCGGGGATTATCGTCGGTGACGATGACCTTGTCGGCCAGCCGGGCGGCGATGGCCCCCATCTGCGGGCGCTTGCCGGGGTCGCGGTCGCCGCCGCAGCCGAACAGGGCCACCAGCTTGCCGTCGGTATGGGGGCGCAGGGCCTTCAGGGCGGTTTCCAGGGCGTCGGGGGTGTGGGCATAGTCCACATAGATGGCCGCGCCATTGGCCTTGATCGCCACTTTCTGCAGACGACCCGGCACACCTTCAAGATGGGCCAGAGCGGCTACGGCGGCAGAGGGCTCGGCTCCGCAGGCCAGGATCAGCCCTAAGGCGCAAGCGGCGTTGGAGGCCTGGAAACTGCCGGCCAGGGGCAGATGCAGCTTATAGAAACGGCCCAGCACCATCAGCTCAAGGTCTTGGCCCTGGGCCGAGGGAGTGGCCGAGACGATCAGGATGTCATCGCCGTTGAAGCCGAAGCGGATCACCTTTTGTCCGCGCATACGGCACAGGCTGGTCAGCTCATCGGCCACCGGCGAATCCCCGTTGATCACGGCGGCGCGGCAAGGCGGCATGACCTCGGAGAACAGGCGCTTCTTGGCGGCCCAATAGGCCTCCATGCTGCCGTGGGTGTCCAGATGGTCGCGGGTCAGGTTGGTGAAGGCGGCGGCAGTGATGGCGACACCATCCAGGCGGAACTGGGACAGCCCGTCGCTGGAAGCCTCCATGGCCAGATGGCTGACGCCGTCATGGGCTAATTCGGCCAGATCGCGGTGCAGGCTGATGGAATCGGGCGTGGTTAGCGAGCCCTTCACCACACGGTGCGGTGCATGCAGCCCCAGGGTGCCCAGGCTGGCGGCGGACAGGCCGAGCTGGCCCCAGATCTGGCGGGTGAAACTCACCACCGAGGTTTTGCCGTTGGTGCCGGTGACGGCGACGGCGACATCCGGTTGGGCGCCATAGAAGCGCGAGGCGATATGAGCCAGACGGCGGCGGGGCTCGTCGTCGGTGATCAGGGCGATATCCGGGCGATCGATCTGAGTGCCGGTGGGGGCCAGAACGGCCACGGCGCCCCTGTCGATGGCGGCATTGATGAAGGCTCGGCCATCCGCCTTGGCTCCCGGCAGGGCGGCGAAGAGATCGCCCGGCTTGACGGCGCGGCTGTCCAGCGCCAGGCCGGTGACATCCGGGTCGCGGGTCAGGATCGGGGCCAGGAGATCACTCAACTTCGTCAAGATTGTCCTCCTGCTTGCCGTTGGCGATGGCCTCGGCCTTGGCGCGGGCTTTCAGAACCTTCAGGCTTTCCAGGGACCCTTGGGGCTGCAGGCCCAGCATCGGGGCGATCTGGCTGATCACCCGGCCGACGCAAGGGGCGGCGGTCCAGCCGCCGGTGGCGAAGCCATAGCTTTCCTTGGTGCCCTGGGGCTCGTCGACCATCACCAGGATGGTGTATTTCGGGTCGTTGGCCGGGAAGGTGGCGACGAAAGAAGACAGCAGCGACTTATGGTGATAGCCGCCGACGCCGTTCTTTTCGGCGGTGCCGGTCTTGCCGCCGACATAATAGCCGGGCACATCGGCCATGCCGCCGGTGCCGTCGGTGACCACCATGCGCATCAAGGCCCGCATGTCGTTGGAGGTCGAGGGCTTGATCACCTGCTGACTGGGGACCGGCTGCTCGGGGTCGCGCTTGAGCAAGGTGGCGGGATGATATTCGCCGCCGTTGACCAGGGCCGAAACGCCGGTCACCACATGCAGCGGCGTTACCGCCATGCCGTGGCCATAGGCGATGGTCATGGTGTTGATTTCGCGCCATTCCTTGGGGTAGAGCGGCGAGCCCATTTCCGGCAGTTCGATACTGGCCGGGCGCATCATGCCCATGCGGGCCAGGAAGGCCTTTTGATTGTCGGTGCCAAGGTCAAGGGCCATGCGGGCCGAGCCGATGTTCGACGACACCTTAAGGATTTCCGCCACCGAGATGGGATGGCTTTCCGGGTGGTAATCGGTGATCTCGAAGCGGGCGACCTTGATGGGATGGGTGACGTCATAGATGGTATTGACGGTGGCGGTGCCGTAATCCAGCGCCGCCGCCGTGTTGAACAGCTTGAAGGTCGAGCCCATCTCGTAGACGCCCAGAGTGGCCCGGTTGAACATGGCCTCGGGCGTGGCCGAGGCCATATTATTGGGGTTGAAGTCGGGGAGCGAGACCATGGCCAGCAACTCGCCGGTCTTGACGTCCATGATCATGCCCATGCCGCCGATGGCGTGGAAGTCCGAGACGGTCTTGGCCAGCTCGTTGCGCAAGATGGTCTGGACGCGGATGTCCAGGGACAGCTGCAAGGGCTCGCGCCGACCCTTCATTTCCTTCTCGAAGGTCTTTTCCATGCCCGACACGCCCTTGTTGTCCAGATCGGTCAGGCCGACGGCATGGGCGGCGACATCGCCTTGGGGATAGATGCGCTTCTCGCCCTTTTCGAAATAGAGACCGGGGATGCCCAGGGCGTTGATCTCATATTCCTGGCGGGGTGTGAGATTGCGGCGCAGATAGATGAAGCCGCGCTCGGTTTGCAGCTTGGTCTGAATTTCGGTGGCATTGGCGTCGGGCAGCACCGAGACGATGCGCCGGGCGACGTCGCCAGGGTTCTGGATTTCCTTGGGGTGGGCATAGAGCGAGGTGGTGGGCAGGCTGGTGGCCAGCAGCACGCCGTTGCGGTCCACCAGATCGGCGCGCTCGACGGTCATTTCCACCTGCTTCGGGGCACGAAGGCGCGGAGCCACATGCTTGAACAGCGAGACATCCACCATGCGCCCGGCGATGACGCAGAAGGCCAGGGTGAACATGGCGGTGGTGACGATCAGGCGGGCGCGGCCGACTTCCAGGGCGCGGTCCTGGGTTCCTTCAAGATGCACAAATCCCGGCTCCTGGGCGTTTTCACCCGGATAGATAATGGGCTTGTTCTTGGCCCGAGATCCCAGAAGCCGTTGGATCATCGTCCCCCCAACGCCGGTGAGGTGATGACCATGATGTTCCCCGGCACATTCCCGGGCGCACTGGCCTGAGTGACCACAGGCGCCGAGGTCGTCGGATAAGAGGCATAAGTCGGATAGATCGAGGGATAGCTCGACTTCACCGCCGGCTTAGGCGCGGGCGCGATATTGGCGGCAACCGTGACCGGCTTGGCTGCCGGCTTGATGGCGGCGGTCTTCAGTTCGGCCTTAAGGGCAGGTTTGACCGGAGTCTTTGCAGCGGCGGGAATCGCCTTGACGGCGGGAGCGGACTTGGCCGGAACCACCGCCTTGACGTCGAAGCTGCGGACCGGAGCCTGTTCCATCGTCGCCGGCATGGGGGCCTGCTGCAGCGGGCGGGCCATCTGCGGGGCTTGGGGCAGGGACTGGTCGGGTTCGGGCTCAGGCGCGGTCGAGACGGGAGCGGTGGAAACAGGGGCCGCTTGGGGTTGCTGCTGGTCTTCGGCAAGCTGGTTGCCCGGCTGTTGGCTCTGGTCGTCGGGGCGCGGCGGGGCCATGCCGAAGCTCTCGATGGAGGAAATCTGGGTAGCCTTCATGGGATGCATGGCCAGATTGCGCTCGGCCAACTCGCGCAGGCGGGTCGGTTCGTTGAGATAGCTCCATTCCGCCTTGAGGACGTGGATTTCCTCTTCGGTCTGGACGATCTGCTTCTGAATATGGTGCAGCCGCTGTTCCTCGCCCTGCACCTGATATTTAAGCATGAACAGGCCGGTGCCGGCGACGGTCGCCAGAACGGCCCACAGAATGGTTGCGCCGTGCCTCATGCCCGGCCTCCTTCGTTATGCCACGCCGGAGCGGAGGTCCGCTCGGCGATGCGCAGACGGGCGGATCGGGCCCGGGGATTGGTGCGGCATTCCTCGTCAGAGGGCTGCACGGCCTTGCGGCTGATCAGACGGAAGCTCGGCTCGCGGGGGGCAGCCACCATCGGCTGGTGCCGGCTGGGTTGGGATGCTCCGCCGCTGCGGATCTTCAGAAATTCCTTTACGGCGCGGTCTTCCAGGGAATGGAACGAGACCACGGCCAAACGGCCACCGGGGGCCAGCAATTGTTCGGCGGCGGCAAGGCCGCGTTCGACTTCGCCCAACTCGTCGTTGACGGCGATGCGCAGGCCCTGGAAGGCGCGGGTGGCCGGATGGATGCCGTCCTTGGAACGGGGCACCACGCGGCCGATCATATCGGCCAGCTGCAGGGTGGTGGTAAAGGGGGTGGTCTTGCGGTCGGCGACGATGGCGCGGGCCAGACGGCGGGAATGACGTTCTTCGCCATAGCGCCACAGAATATCGGCCAGCTCGGCTTCGGGCAGGCTGTTGACCAGATCGGCGGCACTGGGGCCCCCCATCTCCATGCGCATGTCCAAGGGGCCTGCCTTTTGGAAGGAGAAGCCGCGCTCGGCCTGATCCAGCTGCATGGAGGAGACGCCAAGGTCCAGGGCCACGCCGTTGACGGCGGGAATGCCTTCGGCGGCCAGCAGCTCTGCCATATCGCCGAAGCGGCCTTCCAGAACCTTCAGCCGACCATCGTAGTTTGACGCGATTTCCGCGCCGCGGGCGATGGCGGTGGGATCGCGGTCAATGCCATAGACGCGGCAGGCGGCGGCATCCAGGAAGCCCTTGCTATAGCCGCCGGCGCCGAAGGTTCCATCCACCAGGATAGCGCCATCGGCAATGGCCAGGGCCTCGATGACTTCCTTCAGCAGGACCGAGATATGCGGCTGAGTGGGAGAGCTCATGCGGCACCTCCCGGCGGTTTGCGCAGGTTCAGCTGCGGGCGGTTGGCCATGGCGCGGGCGCGGGCTTCGGCCTGATGGGACTTCAGGGCTTCGGGCTCCCAGATCTGGAACTTGCGGCCCATGCCGACAAAGGCGGCCTGCTCGGTGATGTTGGCGTGGGCGAGGATTTCCTCGGGCAGCACGACGCGGCCCTCCGGATCCCAGCCCAACTGGTGGGAGGCCGAGAAGATCAAGGTGTTGAGGTCATCCTGCTCAGGGGAAAAAAGGTCGAAGCTTTCCGAGGTGGCGGCGGCCAGTTCCTCAAGGAAATCCATACCGCACCCCTCCACCGCGGCGGTGGTGAAGGAGGGATAGACGACGATGCCCTGATGGGTTTGCGCAGACAAGGCGGCACGGAACGTCGCCGGGACGGAGACCCGTCCCTTGCGATCCACTTTATTGATGAAGGTGGAAACGAACAGCGCCATTGGCTTGCCCGTCCTTTTCTTCCCCAGTTGCGCCGCCCCGACCCATCCCTTCATACCTTCGTGCTGGGGGCACTATCGATGGAGGGTGGTGGGTCATCATGGGATAACATGGGTTTTTATGGGCGTCAATGGAATCTCATAGTAAAACAATGGGCTGTAGCCGAGTTTTTCAATCTCGGATGACCTGTGGATAAGATTGGGAAGCAGAAGAAAAATCGAGGAATCGTCGCGGGTTAATGGACAAGGCGGAAATTTAGGGTTGGGATCGTTCGTTATTTGTTCCTAACTGCGCCGGAAAATACCGGTCAGCAGGAACAGAGGCCGCATGGGGTGGCATGGGTCGTCTTAGGAGGAGTGGCGTCCAGCGAGCATTGAGCGAGCGGCCAAGGCGCGGATGCGCCGCCCGGCGAGGGACATACGGCGAGCCTTCGGCTCGTCGGTATAAATCTGCGCCAGATGGCCTGTAAGCCGGGTTCTGTCCACCGCCCGAGGGCAGCTGGATGACCATTCATCTGGGACGCCGGTTACCCGACGCCTCACGCGACCGACCCGGACAACAGCGCGGAAATGCGCCTGGCTTACGCCTGCTGTCCCTACTTGGTCTTGCTCCCGGTGGGGTTTACCGTGCCGCTCCTGTTGCCAGTCGCGCGGTGCGCTCTTACCGCACCCTTTCACCCTTACCTGCTGGCCAATTGCTTGGCGAACCGGCGGTTTGCTTTCTGTGGCACTTTCCCTAGGGTCGCCCCCGCCGGACGTTATCCGGCACCGTATTTCCGTGGAGCCCGGACTTTCCTCTCCCCGGTTTCCCGAGAAGCGGCCATCCGGCCATCTGGCGCGGGCCGGACACTAGGGCTTCGTCGGCAAAAGCGCAAGCCCGCCGATTCGTTAAGATAAGCCTGAAGACGGTTCAGGCGTTTTACTTAATGTGAAAGCCTGTGACGACCGTCACATCTTTTCGCTGCCAATTGTTTATTGCGCCATGCGCAGAAGCGAGAGCAGCAAACGACGGCATTCCGTGTCGAACTCTCCGCTAAGATTTGTCGGGCGGAAGTGCCGCTGGAAGGCGACGATGGCCGCAGACATATCGGACGTATCATAGCCATAGTCGGCCAATCCGATGGCGGGAGCTTCCTCTTCGGCGGGGTCGGGCCATAGGCCGACGCCTTCGGCGGCGAATTCCTTCCAGTCGAACAGCTCGCCGGGATCATCTTTGCGGGTGGGGGCGATGTCGGAATGGGCCACCACATTGCGGGGCGGGATGGGGTGCGCCGACAGAATGCTGCGGGCCAGGGGGATCAGGGCGTCCATCTGGGCCTGGGGGAAGGGGCGATAGCCGAACTCATGGCCGGGATTGACCAGCTCGATGCCGATGGAACGGGAATTGACATCGGTCTTGCCGCGCCAGAAGGACAGCCCGGCATGCCAGGCCCGCATTTCCTCGGACACCAGGGAATAGATGGTGCCGTCCTCGTCGATCATATAATGGGCCGAGACCTTGGCCGCCGGATCGATCAGCCGCTCCAGCGCCGCCGCCCCCGAGGTCATGCCGGTATAATGCATCACCAGCATGTCGATGACGGCGCCCTCGGGTCGGGGCTCGAAGTTGGGCGAGGGGCGAAGGATCATGATGCGGACGTTCCCTTGGTCGAGGCGCGAAATTGTATCACGGCTCCGCCCACCAGTTGCGGCGTCATGTTATTTGCCGCCGCCAAGTTCTTCGCGCTTCATCTCCAGCTCGATCCAGCGTTCCTCGGCTCCGGCCAGGGCCAGTCGGGCAGTTTCAAGCTCTTCGGTGACCTTGGCGAATTTGGCCGGGTTCTTGGCGTAAAGCTCGGGGTTGGCCAATTGGGCCTCCAGCTTTTCCACATTGCCCTGAAGCTGCGCCATGGTCTTGGGCAGTTCTTCCAACTCCCGCTGATCCTTGAAGGACATGCGGGCGGTGGATTTGGCCTGGGCGGTGGCAGCGGCCTTCGAGCCGCCGGACTTGCCCGAGCTGGTCTGCTCCACTTCCGGCGGGCGCTGGCGGATGTAGTCGGAATAGCCGCCGACATATTCCTCCAGCTTGCCATTGCCTTCGACGGCGATGACGCTGGTGACCAGGCGGTCCAGGAAGTCGCGGTCATGGCTGACCACCAGAAGCGTACCCTCGTAGTCCGCCAGCATTTCCTCCAGCAGGTCCAGGGTATCCATGTCGAGATCGTTGGTGGGCTCGTCAAGGATCAAAAGGTTGGACGGCTTGGCCAGCAGCTTGGCCAGCAGCAGGCGGTTGCGCTCGCCGCCCGACAGGGATTTGACCGGCGAATGGGCCTGACGGTCCTCGAACAGGAAGTCGCGGATATAGCCCATGACATGGCGGGGCGTGCCGCGTACATCCACCGTATCGCCCGAGCCTTCGGTCAGGGTCTTCCAGATGGTGGAATTAGGGTCCAGCTGAGTGCGGCGTTGGTCGAAATAGGCCGGGCTGAGATTGGTGCCCAGGCGGATGGTGCCCGAGTCCGGCTCGATCTCGCCGGTCAGCATCTTCAGCAGCGTGGTTTTGCCGGCGCCATTGGGGCCCAGCAGGCCGATGCGGTCGCCGCGCATGATGCGGCAGGAGAAATCCTTGGCGATGGTCTTCTCGCCGAAGGTCTTGCAGATCTCCTTGGCCTCGATCACCAGCTTGCCCGAGGTCTCGCCGACCTCCGAGCCCAGCTTGACCGAGCCCTGGATCTTGATCTGCTCCGAGCGGGTTTTGCGCAGGTCCATCAGGGCATGCAGGCGGCCCATATTGCGCTTGCGTCGGGCGGTGACGCCGCGATGCAGCCAATGGGTCTCGGCCTCCAGGCGCTTGTCCATGCGTGACTGCTCGGCTTCCTCGGCGGCGATGACTTCTTCCTGCCAGCGTTCGAAATCGGAAAAGCCCTTTTCCGAACGGCGCACAAGGCCGCGGTCCAGCCACAGGGTCTGGCGCGAGACGCCGGTCAGGAAGGCGCGATCGTGGCTGATGATCACCAAGGCCCCCTTATAAGAGGCCAGCTCCCGCTCCAGCCACAGGATCGAGGGCAGGTCGAGATGGTTGGTCGGCTCGTCCAGCAGCAGGGCGTCGGGTTCGCCGATCAGGGCGCGGGCCAGGGCGGCGCGGCGGCCTTCGCCGCCCGACAGATTGTCGGGGGTGCGGCTGCCGTCCACCTTCAGGGCTTCCAGGATGGTGTCGATGCGGTAGAACTGATCGCGCTCGTCTTCGGGCAGGCCGGTGGCCACCCATTCGGCGATGGTCGGGGCGTCGATCACCGGGTCCTGATGCAGATAGGCCAGACGGGTGCCGGGCTGGATGAAGCGTTCGCCGGAATCCAGCTGCAGTTGTCCGGCGATGACCTTCAGCAGGGTCGATTTGCCCGAGCCGTTGCGGCCGACCAGACAGCATTTCTCTCCGCGTCCGACCTGTAAGGTGACGCCGGTGAACAGAGGCCGTCCGCCGAAGGTGACAAAGCCCTCGCGAAGGGCCAGAAGGGGCGGCGGTGCCATCAATGTTCTCCCTTTTGGGCGCAGATGCGGTCATAAGCCGCGTTGATTTCAGCCATTTTCTTGGTGGCGATGTCGATATATTCCTGAGGCAAGCCTTTGGCCATCAGGGTGTCGGGATGGTTCTCGCGCGACAGCTTGCGCCATGCGGCCTTGATTTCGGACATAGGCGCTGTGGGCGAAACCCCCAGCAGGCTGTAGTCGTCGGGCTTGGCCTCTTCGGCGCTGTGGCGGAAGCTTTGGCCCGCCAGTCCGAAAATCTCGGCGACCTTGCGCAAAAAGGCTTCTTCCGCCGGATGCAGCTTGCCGTCGGCTAAAGCGATGCGGTTCAGCGCCACCAGCACTTCCATCAGCAGGAAGGGCGAATCGGCAAAGGCTCCGGCCAGGCGGCGGGCATAGGGCTCGTAACCGGCGGGGTCGGCCTTGGCTTCGTCCCACAGATCGGCGATGGCCGACATCTGCGCGGGCGGAATGGTGAAGATAGCCTTGAAGGCCTCGACCTCTTCGCGGCTGACCGCGCCGTCCGATTTGGCCAGCTTGGCAGCCAAGGCGACGATAGAGGAGGAGAAAATTTGTTGGCGCTCGGCGGCTCTGCGTAAGGCCTCGGCGCTGGCGACGCCGGACCGGCCCGACAGCTTCAGGTCCACCCAATGGCCAATGATCAGCCCCACCAGGGCGCCCATATAGCCGTGCCCCAGCGCAAAGCCGGCCATGACGCCGATAAGCTTGCCCCAAATCTTCATGAGCCGATGGCTACACCGTCCGGCTGGCATAAGCAAGGGTGGTGGAATAGGGGTGGCGTTCCTAAATCTGAATGGGGGATTTTCCCTCGGAAAGGGATCGTCATGTCATTGCGCCTTGTCACCATCGTCGGCAGCCTGCGCCAAGGCTCCTATAACCGCATGATCGCCAACAGCCTGCAGGATCTGGCCCCGGCGGGGGTGAGCATCACCTTAGCACCCTCCATTGCCGGAATTCCGCTTTATGATTCCGATCTTCAGGCCAAGGGCTTTCCGGAAACGGTGACGGCTTTAGCCCATGCCATTGAGGGGGCCGACGGGGTGATTGTTGTGACCCCGGAATATAATTATTCCGTTCCCGGAGTGTTGAAGAACGCCATCGACTGGCTGTCGCGTCTGTCGCCTCAGCCCCTGGCTGGAAAGCCTCTGGTCATTCAGTCGGCTTCTATGGGCGTGATGGGCGGCGTGCGCGCACAGTATCATTTGCGCCAGATTCTGGTCTTCCTCGACGCTCTGGTGCTCAATAAGCCCGAGGTCATGGTGGGCGCGGCTCAGACCAAGGTGGATGCCGACAAGGGCATTCTGACCGACGAGCCGACCCGTCAGTTCATCGCTGGGCAGTTGGAGGCCTTTGCCGCTTTTGTGCGAAAGGCGGAGTGATTCTGCAAATGCAGTTGCGGCGGGGCTTCGGCTCCGCCAAACTTGTTGTCAATGTGAAACGTCTAAAGGCCGGGGGGGCTCCATGATCGCGCACTTTCAATTGATGGCCCGCTATAATCGCTGGGCAAATCAAAGGCTTTTGGCCGCCGCCGGCACTTTGCATGAAGAAGCTTTGTGGGCGGATCGGGGGCTGTTCTTTCATTCCTTCCTGGGCACCATGAACCACCTTCTGGTGGGTGACACCATGTGGCTGGCCCGTTTCCAGGAGGAGCCACCGCCGGTGGGGCTGGCGCTGGATAGCGTGCTGCATCGGGAACTGCCGGATTTCATCGCTGCCCGTGAGGCGCTGGATGAGCGGATTCTTGCCTTCACCAAAGGGTTGAGGGACGCCCAACTGGGCACCATCCTCGACTATCGCACCAGCAATGGGGATCGGGTTTCCTCTCCCTTTGCCGGCACGCTGTCTCATCTGTTCAATCACCAAACCCACCACCGCGGTCAGGCTCATGGAGCCCTGACCGGGTTGGGGGCTCAGGTGCCGGGTCTGGACTTGATCTATTTCATTCGCCAGGGCGGCGGAATTACTTCAAAACCGCTTGGATCTGGGGGATGACGGCGGGGGAATAGAAGTTGCAGACGCCGCGCTTGGCCGCCGGTTCGATGGCCAGTTCCTTGATGGCCTTCTTCACCTTGGCGTCGGAAACCCCCAACTGCTGGGCGATCTTGGTGGCGGTCAAATTGTCTTCGGACATGGTGTGAAATCCTCTGTTTCAAAGATTTAAGGGACGGCTGCCGGGGCAGCTTGCTATGGTTTGCCATGAGCCGCAAGACGCCTTCCGCACCTTTTCCGCTCCTCGCCGCCGCCCGTCAAGCCCATCAGGCCGGACGGCTGGGCGAGGCCATTGCCCTTTATCAGCGGGCTTTGGCCTCACAGCCGGGCCAGCCTGAGATTTTGCATCTGCTTGGCGTTGC
>Ga0302157_10002720_pt1 | contig 20344 bp, 13 predicted proteins | sample I_Bog_N3_3_FD_193502 | JGI IMG/M metagenome (GOLD analysis project Ga0302157, IMG submission 193502) | Peat permafrost microbial communities from Stordalen Mire near Abisko, Sweden - I_Bog_N3_3 | ecosystem: Environmental > Terrestrial > Soil > Wetlands > Peat | place: Sweden: Abisko, Stordalen... | reverse complement strand
GCAGGCCCGCGGTTTTTAGCACGGAGGAAGAATGAGAGCACTGAGCGCCACGGAGGGGCCCTCGACGTCAGGCGGCCGGCGAGACCGTCTTGCAACTCGTTGAAAAATACATGACACCCGTCCGAACCGGCGGTCGCACAGGTTCGGCAGAACGTAGGCGAAGGCCAGCAATTATCGCTTCATTTGTGCCGCAAACCATGACGTTTCAATTATCGCAACGTGGTGTGGCGAACCAGCAAGCCATCCAATGGACACGCAGCTCACACGAAGTTGCACGGAGTGATATTTTTTTGCGCTGCGAATTCCGGGGATGTCGTGCGTCCCGAAGCATGCCCGTATCGTGCGCCGGTCTTGGCAAACTCCGTGAAACTTCGTGTCCGTTTGCATGTTTTGCCGCAATCTGCACCGGGCGGCCAGAGGGGCGGAATTCGCAGCGCAGGCCGGCGCGATCAATTTGGGGCGTTGCCTTAATCGATCACATGGTTCAAGCTTGGCAGGCATCAAAGCGGTACATGATGCTGCCGGGGGTCCGTTAAGCCCGCTGCCCCCGGGTTCGGCTACAGCCCCATGAGCTTGACCTCCGTGGCCCTCAGTGGCCCTCAATTCTTCCTCCGTGTTAAAAGCAGCGGACTTGTGGGCGTCACCGGTGCCGCCAGACCTGTTCCTCTGACCAAGCCAACAACAAACGCCATACCAGCCAAAATTTTCGACTTCCAGAGCCAGCCGCGCCGGCCCCCATCGCAGCCCGAAACCTCTCACGGAATCGTGGTCGCAGGCGCTGAACCCCGTACCGGGAACGACCCAGAGTCCCTAGGTATATTCCGCCCCTGCCGCCGCCACAGCGCTGTCCGCTAGGGTCCAATCAGAACCCTGTAGCCTGGAGTCTTGACCCGATGGCGGAGAACCTGCGGCATATCCCCCAACAACCGGCCCCCTGGGACGAAGAACCGCCCGACGCCATGGACGCGTTTCCCGTCCTGCGCCGTGTCCTGTGGTACGTCGTGCCCGCCGCCTTCCTGCTGTTCATCCTGCTCGGCGTGGTCACCGGCTATCTGGTGAAATGGCTGTGGATGCGGGAGTTGAACTATTCCGGCATTTTCTGGACCCTGCTGTCGGTCAAATGGACGATGGCCGTGGCGGCCTTCGTGGTCGCCTTTTTCTATATCTGGCTCAACGCGCGCCAGGCCGCATTCAAAAGCGCCAAGCCCGGACAGGCTCTGATCATTTCCGAGCTGGCGGCGCTGGTGAGCGGCGCCGTTGCGGTGACGGTGGCTTTTGTCTTCGCGACGCAATGGGACACCTGGTTGCGGTTCCGCTACGGCGGCACATTCGGCACCGCCGATCCGCTGTACGGAATCGATATCGGATTCTACGTCTTCCATCTTCCCTTCTACGAACTTCTGCAAGTCACCGTCATGCTGCTCACCGCGGTGGCACTCGGCTGCACGGTGCTGATCTACGGCCTGTTCGGTGCGTTTCGGATCAACGCAAGCGGCCAGACCGATGCGACCGGCGCGGCCACATCGCATATCTCGGTGCTGCTGCTGATCCTTGTCGCCAACTGGGGTTTCGGGCTGTATCTTGACCATTACGATCTGGTATATTCCACCCTCGGCGTCGTTTATGGCGCGGGATTTACCGCCGATCACGTCACCCGGCTGGCCTTGTGGTTCATGGTGGGTGTCTCCATCCTTGGGGTCGTTGCCCTGGCGGTGAATATCGCCCGGCCACGCATGCGCTGGCTGTTCGCCGGCATCGGCACCTATGTCACCCTGTACATCGTCGGGGTGCTGGCACTTCCGGCGCTGTTCCAGCGGTTCATCGTGCAGCCCAGCGAACTCGGGCTGGAGACGCCATACCTGAAGCATTACATCAGCGCAACACGAACCGCCTATGGATTGGACGCGATCCAGGAGACAGCGTATCCGGCTCTGACCGATCTGACGCCGGCGGTGGTCGCGCGCAACCAGGACACGGTGGAAAATATCCGGCTGTGGGACGCGCGCCCCTTGCTGCAAACCTACCAGCAGACCCAGGCCATCCGGCTTTACTACGACTTCTACAATGTCGGCGTGGACCGCTACCATCTGGCGGACGGCTATCACCAGGTGATGCTGGCGACACGCGAATTATCCCCCGAGCTGCCGGTCAAGGCGCAGACCTGGGTGAACCAGTACCTGGAGTTCACGCACGGCTACGGCATGGTGATGAATTACGTGTCGAAGACCGTGGGCGGCGGCTTCCCGCAATATGTGCTGGAGAACGTTCCCACCGAATCCGCCGACGGCCTGAGCATTGCCCAACCTGCGATCTATTACGGCGAATCGATGCCGGGCTACCGGATCGTCGCGACCGGCACGAAGGAGTTCGACTATCCCAAGGGCAACGACAACGTTTACACCAGCTATGCCGGGACTGGCGGCATTCCGGTCGACAGCCTGTGGCGGCGGCTGCTGTTCGCCTGGAACCAGGGCGATATCAACATCCTGCTGACCACCTACCTGAAGCCGGAAAGCCGCATCCAGATCTGGCGGACGGCGCAGGAACGCGTGGCACAGGTCGCACCGTTCCTGCGGCTCGACCAGGACCCCTACCCGGTGCTGAGCGAGGGCAAGATGTACTGGATCCAGGACGCCTATACGATGTCGGACCAATACCCCTATGCCAATCCGCACGCGGCCGGCTTCGCCACCAACCTGAACTACGTGCGCAATTCGGTGAAGGTGGTGGTGGACATGTATAGCGGTTCCGTCCAGCTCTACACGATGGATCCCAAGGATCCCGTGCTGGCGGCCTATCGCGCGGCGTTCCCCGGCGTGTTCAAGCCGCTCGATCAGATGACGGCCGACCTGAAGGCGCATCTGCGCTACCCCGAGGACATTTTCGCCATCCAGGCCGACGAATATAAAACGTTTCACATGACCGATCCTCAGGTCTTCTACAACCGGGAAGACCTGTGGGTCGCGCCGAAGGAAACCTATGGCGGCACGACACAGGAAATGGACCCTTACTATATCCTGATGAAGCTGCCCGGCAGCGACACCTTGGAATACATGCTGATGACACCCTTCACGCCGCAGAATCGCGACAACATGATCTCGTGGCTGGCGGCGCGCAGCGACTTCCCGGCCTACGGCCAGTCCATCTTCTACCAACTGCCGAAGGAAAAGCTGGTTTACGGGCCGAACCAGATCGAGGCGATGATCGACCAGAACACCAACATCTCCCAGCAGCTCACGTTGTGGGACCAGAAAGGGTCGCACGTCATCCGTGGCAAGCTGATCGTGACGCCGATCGAGAACGCCTTCCTGTATATCGTGCCGGTCTATCTGCAAGCGGCGGGCACGAACTTCCCGCAGTTGAAGCGCGTCATCGCGGTGACCGGCGACAAGGTGGTGATGGCCCCGACCCTGGATGAGGCGGTGGCTGATCTGTTCGGTCAGCAGAAGCCGATGGCCGTGTTCAACCAGGCGCTGCACTGACCCGCAGCGCCCTGGCAGCAGGTGACGGGCCGCTCCCCACTATGCCATCCTGCGTCCGCGAGGGATGGAGGATGGCATGAACCCGATACCCGCCGGCTGGCCCGCCGGCCGGCCGCTGGCGGTTTCGGTCGCGGTGATGCTCGAAGGTTGGGCGGCGCCGGATGCGCCGGGGGTCGGCCCAATGGGCAATGTGTTACGGCCGGGGGTGGTGGACCTGCAAGCCCGCTCCTGGGCCGACTATGGCGCCAAGGTCGGCGCCTGGCGGTTGCTGGACCTGCTGGACCGTGAGGGCGTGCGGGCGGTGTTCTACACCTCCGGCGTCGTGGCGGAGCAGTTCCCCGATCTCCCGGCGGCGATCGCGGCGCGCGGGCACACGGTCGCGGCGCATGGCTGGAGCCAGGGCACCCTGCCGCCCTATCTGACCCCAGAGAATGAGGCCGCCGACATCGCGCGCTGCGTGGACGTGCTGACCCGGACCGCGGGCCGGCACCCGGCGGGATGGCTCAGTCCGCGCTGCACACCCTCGGCAGTGACCTCGAAGCTGCTCGCGCACGCGGGATTCCGCTGGCACGCGGACATGTTCGACAGCGACCTGCCCTATCTGATCGAGACCGGCGCCGGGCGCTTGCTGGGCATGCCCTTCACCATGGAGGTGAACGACATGCCGTTGTATGTCCGCTACGGCAATGAACCAGCCGCCTTCACCCGGACCCTGAATGAGATCGTCGCCGGCTGGCCGCGTCTCGGCAATCCCTTCGGCTGCCTGGACATCACCGTGCATGCCCATGTGTTCGGCCGGCCCTACGGCGCGATCGCGCTGCTGGATGCGCTGGCGCTGGTGCGGCGCAGTGACGCGTGCTGGCTGACCGATCATGCGGGCCTGGCCGCGCTGTACGGCTGAGCGAACGACGAAGCGGCCCCCTTTGTGTCCGGGAACCGCTCGTGGCCGGTTCGGCTCAGCTCCCATAGCCGCGCTGTGCGGCCACCACGCAGGCACCCATCGCGTTGGTGGCTCTGCTGGACCCGGTCAGGCTCACCGCCCAGTGCACGCTGCCGAAATCGGCGACCAGGTTGTTGCCCTCCATGAAGTCCGCCAGGAAGTCGCGGCTCAGATTGACGACGACCAGGGTCTCGGGATCGACGATCGAGGCGGATCCGCCATAGCTTTCGCCGTCCACGTTCAGAACGACGGGCAGGTCGCCTTTGGCGCGCATCGTCCAGGACGGGTTGTGCGCCACCATGTGCACCTGGTTGCCGATGACCATCAGCCGCAGCTCGCCGCCATTGTTCATGCTGGTGCGGACGCCGCAAATCGCGCTGCCGTCGTCGTCGGTATCGGTCACCACGCTCCAGTAGCCGTACTGGTCGATGGTTTCGGTGGCATCGACCGGCGCGAGTGTGGCGATTTCCACGCAGCCGATGGTCACGGCTGCCGCCATGACACGTCCGAACCAGGTAAACTTGCTCATTGTCTTCGTCCCCAAAGGCTGATTGTTGGCAGGCTTGGATCAGGGGGTCAGGGTGTACTGCGTGATCGCGCAGACATCGACATTATGCCGGATCACACTCGTTCCGTCCCGGAAATTGGTCTTGAAATCGAAGTGGCAATAGCCGCTGCCGTCGTCGAGGTTCACCCGGATTTGGTAGCCCGGCGGCAGCACACGGTTGCCGAGGATGTCTTCCTCCCAGGTCTCGGCGCCGACGTTGGAGGCATAGAACCCGGTGATCGTTTCGCTGGACCGGTTCACCACCTCGACGTGGCGGTCGTAGGCCATCGCCGGGACGCTGGCGGCAACGCCGCAGAAAGCAACACCAGCAACGAGCATCGTCTTGAAACCGTTGAACATGTCAGTCTCCCGCTGTTTTGCATCTCGCCGGGGGCCGGTGAACCCGTTTCGCCGGTGCCCGCAGGCAAATGGATATTCCCGGCCGATCCGTTTTGAAATAGGAAAGGTCCTCGGGCAAATATCGCGGATCGAGGCGCCGGGGATTAGCCGGATCGGGGTGGGGTCCTTTCGACAATGATGCGCGGCATGATTGTCGACGATTGTCAGGGTTCCGGCGACGAGTTTCCTGGTTTGTTCCTGTCGGTCCGGTGTTGCCCCGGCCCATGCTTTTTTCAGGCCAATACCGGGGATGAAGGCTGATAAAGCGGAAAGCGCAAGGCTGTGTCAGGCATTTTGCATTCATCCCGGGACCTTGCGGCTCGCTGATTGCGGACCGCGTCCAGGGCTTGCAAACCGCTCGACACCCGGCGAACCGGACCGCCGCTCAGCGCGAAGCGCTCTGCCGCCTTGGCATCAGCGGCACCACACGCCCGTGCTGCGTCGTCTCGGCCGCCGGCGGTGCCGCCGCGTCAGCCTCCTCCCGGCAGGCCAGCACGTAAGAGCCGACCCGCACCAGGTCGCCGCTTTTCAGCACGGTCGGGGCGTCGATCTTGCGGTCGTTCACGAAGGTCCCGTTGGTCGAATGCAGGTCGGTCAGCACCAGATCGGCGCCATCCTCGGTCACCCGGCAGTGCATCCTTGAAATATCGCCACTGTTCAGCACGATCTCGCTCGGCGCCATCCGTCCGATCGTCAGCGGCGGATGCAGCGCCACGCGGTGGATGTCGCCGGCGGGGCCGGCAATCTCCAGGAAGCGCCGTTCCGCCGCACCAGCGCCGCCGATTCGGCTGCGATGGATCGTGACCGTGCTGTCTGCCGCGGAGTCGGCCGCCGCCGGCGGGCGCGCCGCGGTGGCCAGCCCCCAACCGCCGCCTGGCGCCAGCAGCGCCGCCGCCATCCGTTCGGCGGTCCGCCCCAGCGCCTGATGCAGCGGCGGCATCGCCTCGTTCGATACGCTGACATGCAGCGCCTTGCCCTTCATCCGTTGCAGCAGGCCGATCTCCAGCAAATACGCGATATGATCGCGGGTGGTCTGCAAGGTCTGGCCGGTCAGTTGCAGAATCTGCGCCGCCAGCCGATCGGCCAGAATGCCGCTGCGCACCGTACCGGTCTCGTCGGCCAGGTAATGGCATTGCATCGCCCGGTGCAGCAGGTTCCAATGCGAGGAAGAAATCAAATGCCGTTTCGCATCCAGTCGCCGTTGCGGCGACAGCCGCCGCAGTTCGAACACCTGATCGAGCGCCGATCCCGCCTCCTGCGCATAGATCTCCAGCGGCTGCAGCAGCAGCGCACGATGCTGTGGCGAAAGGACCGCGGGCGGCGGCGCCGGCACCGCCCAACCCAGCGCCGCCGCGGTGTCCGACAGTTTCGGCGCAAAGGCCCGCAGATGGGCATCGAACTGGACCAGCAGCCGGTCGGTCGGCGTCAGCACCGTGCGCGCATGGATGGGCGGACCGGGATCGAGTTCGCAGAGCCCCATCTGGCTGATCGTCAGCAGCCGTTCCTTCACCGTCGCGTCGTCCAGCAGGAATATCTGCTTGACCAGGCCGTACAGCTCGCCCACCGACGAACCGCTTCGGCCCTTCAGGCAAAGGTGGTTGACCGTGTGCCACTCCGCCCGGCGCGACAGCATGGGAAAGTAAGAATACCAGACATCCTGGTAGGCGAGGACGAGCTGGACTATCTCATACTCGGGGCGCATCGGTCACTCCGGCCGCCGCGTGCGGGACAGGCCGGATCCGTCCCGAACCGGGCCACACCATGCTGCCCGGCGGATCAAGCTCCGTTGCCAGAGTTTCGGCATCCAGCCGACCCATCGATCGCTCATGTGCCTCCCCCAGCGTGCTGGGCTGATCCGCCTCCTGCCTGATACAATGGACGTCATCACGGCTATGCGCAACAATTTCGTTGCCCGGGCGAGGCCGCGCCGAGCCGGACGGACGGTGCGCGGACGCGGGCCTGCGCGGCACGAAAGAGTTGCAGGGATGGACCTTAGCAGCACGGCGTTCACAGACTTGCAGGGCCTCCGGGCCGGGATCGCACCGTGGCGGAATTTGCATATCTGACATGCGGTTTTCGCAGTTCCATGCGAGAGGCCGCATCGACCGGCGCCGTACGGTCCGGAAAAGATTGGAGTCAATCGATTACCTTTAACGTTTTCTTCACCAAAGCCCGCTACCTCCCCTGATTCGGCAAGCCCGGCGCATCGGCGATACCCGCCGGGGTGGCAATCGAGCGAGCGAACTGCATGGGAGACCGCGATGGCTGATGTCGCCGCAGACGGTTCCGGTGATGGCCTGTCGGCCTGTGTGCGGACGGCCACCGCGCCCTTGCATGCGCGGATCGAAGCCCTGGCCGGGCTGCCTGATGCCGTCCGGGACCGGCAGGATTACCGCAGGCTGCTGGAATGCCTCTTCGGACTTTACGAGCCGCTGGAGCGATCGTTTCAACGGTTCGGGGATTGGGAGGGTCTCGGCCTGGACCTTTCGGAGCGTAACCATGCCTGCCGGCTGTCGCGCGACCTGGCGGCATTGGGAACCGACGTGCCCGGGCTTCCGCGCGCGGGTCCTGGCCGGTTGCCGGATCTGCCGGCATTTCCGCATGCACTCGGTGCGTTTTACGTGCTGGAGGGTTCGACCCTCGGGGGCCGGATCATCCTGCGCGCGCTGGATTCGCGGCTGGGACCGCAGATCGCGGGCGCCACCCGCTTCCTGGCCGGTCATGGCGGCGCGACCGGGCCGATGTGGATCGCCTTCCGCACCGCGCTGGACGGGTTCGGCCGCGTCCGGCCGGATGCCTGCGACGCCGTGCTGAGTGGCGCCGAACGGACCTATGGCGCGATCCTGAGCTGGTTCGCCCAGGATCGCGCAGCCGGAGCCGTGCAGTCATGAATGTCCTGGAAGCGCCGCACACGGAAACCTTGCCGGAGCTGGATCTGAGCATCTGCGCCGAGGAGCAAATCCACATCCCGGGGGCAATCCAACCGCACGGCGCCTTGCTCGCCGCTCGGCCGGGCGACCTGCTGGTGACGCATGCCAGCGCGAACCTCGGTGCCATCCTGGGCATTCCGGCGGAGGCCGCGCTGGGCCAGAAGCTGCCGGACTTGCTGGGTGAGGCCGCCTGCGATTCGCTGCAGCGCGGCGCCTGTCTGGTCGGCGGCAGATCGGGTCATGTGGATTGCGAGGCGACCATCCGCGGCGGGGGGTTCCACCTGCGTGTCCATCTGGCTGGCCGGCTGCTCTGCGTGGACATCGAACCAAGGCGGGCGGTCCAGCGGGACATGCCGGTCGTGACGGTGCAGCCGGTGCTGGAATCCTTCGACGCGGCAACGACCCGGCGCGACCTGTGCGAACTGGCGGTGCAGGGGCTCAAGACGCTGACCGGCTACGACCGGGTGATGGCCTACCGCCTGAACGAGGGCGGCGACGGCGAGGTCATCGCCGAGGCCTGCAACCCTGATCTGGAGCCATACCGTGGCCTGCGATACCCCGCGTCCGACATCCCGCCCCAGGCGCGGCGCCAGGCCCTGTTGCAACGGGTCTGCGTCATCGCCGACGCGCGCTACCGCCCGGTGCCGATGCTGGTGCATCCCACCCTGCACGACGGCACCCCGCTGGACATGACGTACTGCGCGTTCCGCAGCGTCTCACCCTATCATCTGGAGTACCTGGGCAACATGAAGGTGGCCGCGAGCCTGACGATCGGGCTGGCGGTGGACCACGAACTCTGGGGCATGCTGGTCTGCCATCACGGCACGCCGATGATCGCGGACACCGGGATGCGCGCGGCCGCCGGCATGATCGGGCAGGTCATGTCGCTCCTGCTCACCAGCCTGGGCCATACCGAGGCCTATGCCCAACAGCTTGCCCGAGCGGACACCTTGCGGTCGCTGTTCGACCGGCTGTCCGCCCCGGTGCCGCTGCCGGACGCGATCGCCGCGGCCGAGACGGACCTGCTGAAACTGGTGAACGCGACGGGTGCGGTGATCCGGTTTTCCGGTGCCTTCCTCACGGTTGGACAGACCCCGCCGGCGGCCGCCGCACAGGCCGCGCTGTCGGTCCTGCATCGGGCGGCCGACGGGAAGGCGCTGGCGGTGTCGGACCTCGGGTTGCGCCATCCCGAACTGTCCGCCTGCATCCGCGATGGCAGCGGCGCGCTGTTGCAGCCACTGTCGAGCAAGTCCGACGACGCGATCCTGTGGTTCCGGCCGGAATTGTCGCGCGGCGTGGTCTGGGGCGGCAATCCCGACAAACGGGCCGCGATGGACCCGGTGACGCACCGTATCTCCCCGCGCAAGTCCTTCGCCGCCTGGAAGGAGATCGTGCACGGGCGTTCCGAACCCTGGCAGGAGGCGGATCTGACGCTCGCGCAGGAGTTTCGGAATGCGATCAAGGCGGAGGTGGTGCAGCGGACGCGGGCGGAGCTCGCGCATCTGCGCAACTTCGACGACCTGACGGGCCTGCCGAACCGCCGGCTGTTCCAGGACCGGCTGGAGCAGGCGCTGGCCATGGCCCAGCGCGAGGGCGGCCGCATTGCGGTCTTCTACCTGGACCTCGATCATTTCAAGCAAATCAACGACCTGCTGGGACACCCGGCCGGCGATACGGTGTTGCGGACGGTGGCGGAGCGGTTTCGCCGCTGCACGCGTGCCAGCGATACGCTCGCGCGCCTGGGGGGCGACGAATTCGCCGTCATCCAGCCGATTTTGCGCCGGGTGGAAGATGCCGACATTCTGGGGCAACGCCTGATCGCGGCGATCAGGCCGCCGCTCGACCTGGGCGGGCAGTTCCACCATGTCGGCCTGAGCATCGGCGTCGCGCTGTCGGTCCCCGGCGCGCCGAACCAGCCTGACGTGTTGATGAAGCAGGCCGACATGGCGCTGTACCGCGCGAAGGGGGAGGGGCGCGGCCAGGTCCGCTTCTTCACCCCGGACATGGATGCCCAGTTGCAGGAGCGCCGGTCGATGGAATCCGATCTGCGCACGGCGCTGGCGGAGAACCGGCTGTTCCTGCACTACCAGCCGCAGGTGGACCTGCTCACCGAACGGATCCTCGGGGCGGAGGCGCTGCTGCGCTGGGACCGTCCCGGCCATGGTTCGGTGCCGCCCGACCGGTTCATTCCGCTGGCCGAGGACACCGGCCTGATCATACCCATCGGCACCTGGGTGTTGCGCGAGGCCTGCCGGCGCGCGGTGACCTGGGCGGAATCGGCCACCATCGCCGTCAATGTTTCACCGAAACAGTTGCGCCAGGCGGATTTCTGCGCGACCGTTTCCGCCGTCATCAAGGAAACCGGGATCGCGCCGTCGCGGCTGGAGCTGGAGATCACGGAAGGCGTGCTGATGCAGGGCACCGAACAGAATGTCACGATCTTGCAGCGATTGAGCGAGATCGGGGTCAGTCTGGCGATGGACGATTTCGGGACCGGCTATTCCAGCCTGGGTTACCTGCGGAAATTCCGCTTCGACCGGATCAAGATCGACCGCAGTTTCGTGACCCGGCTGGGCGAGGATCCGCATGCCGAGGCGATCGTGAGTGCGGTGGTGGGCATGACCGAAGCGCTGGGTGCGCGCTCGATTGCCGAGGGCGTGGAGACGCCGACACAGGCCGAGGTGTTGCGCACCCTGGGTTGCCTGGAGGCTCAGGGATATCTGTATGGACGGCCGGTGCCGGGCGAGGTATTCGATTTGCTGGTGCAACCGGTTGCCGCCGCCGGGCCCGCGCCGCGGGTGCTTCCCGATCCGGCTGCGCCATGTCCCGCCGAGCCCGCGCTTCGCCAGACCTGACGCGAGGGGCATCAGGATTGGAGCACAAAGGTGCCGTTTATCGTCATGGCCGGCCCATCGGGTCATGCCCGTGGGCAAGCCTGTGCAGGCCAGGACGGGCGGGCAGGCCATGACGGGCGGGGGTCAACTTTGCGCCACGTGGCCCGCTGATCCTGATGCCTATGAGGTACGGACGGCTTGCCATGCATGACCGCCGGTGCCGATACCACGCGCCTTTTCCTTGCGCCAGAAACGATGCGGCACCTACCATGCGGCCGCGTTCGACTGCGCACGCCGGCCCCGGCACCACCGCCAGGGTCGCTACCGCGCGCAGACCGCAGGTTCGGGCATGGGCATTCCGCCACGCGACACAGGATCGGGTTTGGCCGACACGACCGGGGTCCGGCGCCGGCTCGCCGCGATCCTGGCCGCCGACATCAAGGGCTACAGCACCCTGATGGACGGCAACGAGGAAGACACCCATCGCCGCGTCGGCGCGGCGATGGACCGGCTGGTGCGGGCGATCGAAACCGCCGGCGGCGCCATCTTCTCCTTCGCCGGCGACGGCCTGATGGCCGGGTTCCCCAGCGCGGTGGACGCTTTGAAATGTGCCCTGCGAGTCCAGGCCGAGACCGCGGACCGCGCCGAACGCCTGCCGCCGCACCAGCGCATCCAGTATCGCATGGGCATCAACGCGGGCGAGGTGCTGTCGCAGGCCGGCCATACCGGCGGCACCGCCGTCAATATCGCCGCTCGGCTGGAACAGATCGCCGATCCCGGCAGCATCTTCCTGTCGGAGGCGGTGTACGACCAGGTCAACCACGCGGTCCCCGCCCGCTACGACCGGGTCGGCCAGCCCAACCTGAAGAACCTGCGCGAGCCGGTCGTGGTGTTCGCGGTCTCCGCCGATTCCTGCCTGGCCTGGGCGGGGCAGCCGGTGGCGCGGGATCGCGCCGCGCCGGCACGCCTGGTGGATCCACGCGCGTCGCTGGCGGTGCTGCCGGTCCGGGTGCCGGCGGCCGATGCCGAAACCGAGTCCCTCGCCGAGGGCATTGCCGATGACATCGTCCGCCTGCTGGGCGGCAGCCGCGATCTGATCGCGGTCGTGCGCACCGCAACCGCGCAGGCGCCGCGCGCCCCGGCCGACCTGAAGCGGATCCGCCACGCGCTTGACGTGCGCTATGTCCTGCATGGCACCCTGCGCCGGTCGCCGGATCAGATCCGGCTGTCGATGGAACTGACCGAGGCGGATCAGGGCCGGGTGATCTGGTCGGAACGGATCGATGGCCCGCTGTCGGAGCCGTCAGACGCGCAGGACCGCCTCGCGCTGCGGACCGCGGCCGCCGTGGTTCCCGCGGTGCTGCGGCGGGAACTGGCCCGCATCGCGCAGCAGCCGCCGGACAGGACCAGCGCCTATGACCTCACCTTGCAGGCGGCCGAACTGACCGCCGAACTGCGGCGCGAAACGTTTCACCAGGCGCCGGCCTTGCTGCGCCAGGCGCTCACCCGCGACGCGGCCTGGCGCCCGGCGCATACCCACGCGGCCTGGTGGCACGCGACCTGTCTCGAGCAGGGCTGGTCGGCGGCGCCGCAGGCCGATACCGCCGCGGCGCTCCATCATGTCCAGGCCGCGCTGGCACTGGATCGCGACGATCCGCACGCTTTGGCCGTCGCCGGCCATCTCCAGGGGTGGTTCCTGCGCGACCCGCGCAAGGCGACTGGCTTGCTGGAGCGCGCCCTCGCCGCGGGGCCGGCCTGTGCCTGGAGCTGGAGTCTCGCCAGCCTCGCCAGCGCCTGTGCCGGCGACGGCGACACCGCCTTTGCGCGCGCCGCCGAGGCGGTGCGGCTGGCGCCGCTTGGACCGGACGCGGGCTGGCACGAATATGTCGTGTCCGTCGCCTGCCATGTCCAGCACCGGTACGAGGACGCCGTCCATTGGGGCATCAGGGCGGCGGACCGTGACCCGAACCTGGCGGCCAATCTGCGTTGCCTGACCGCCAGCCTGGCGGCGATCGGCCACTGGCAGGAGGCTCGTCGGTATGCCGGCCAGGTGCTGGCGGTCGATCCGGCGTTTCGGGTCGGTGCCTTTCGCGCGCGCGCGCCTCTGGCCGCCGGCCGAGCGGACCGCTTCGCCGAGCATTTGTGCGAGGCGGGATTGCCGGCGTGACCCGGTTGGACCCGCCCGGGTCAGCGGTCAGCTGTCGGCGTTGTCATCCCCGTACTCGAATGAGTCCGCCGTGGGGTCCGGCTTGGGGCGCGGCGCCATGCTGCGAAGCCCGTACGCCTCGGTCGGCTGGCTCTGGCGCATCCGTGTGGCCGGGTCTGGCGCTGATGTCCGGGTTTTCGCCGGCGCGGGCTTGGGTTTGGTCTGGCCGGCAGGGCCTTTCTGCTGGATTCGGACCGAGATCCGCACGGGATCGCTGATTTCGCCGCGCTTCGTGGCGCCGTCGGAGGCGCCATCGGGCACGAGGACGGCGGGGACTTTGAAGTGACCGAACTTTTGCTGCGGGATGGCGTCGGGGTCGCTCATGCTGTGCCCTACCGGTGATTGCCGGCGGGTTCTTAGGCCAGCGACATCGCACGAAGCAAGAAAAACTAACATTCAGGCGAAGGACGGACGCGCGCCGCCGGCGGTTGGCAGGCGCGTGCCTACCCGTCCCACACGTTGCCGGGCATCGGCAGGTTGGCGAAATCGGCCTCCACCAGGGGCCGGTCCGGCGCGATTCCGGCCATTCCCAGCAGCATCATCCACTGGCGCACATGCTGGCCGGAGTGCCAGGTCGTCCGCTCCAGATACTCGTGCAAGGTTTGCGGGCCGTAATAGGTTTGCACCACGTCCCGCCCGGACTTGTCCGCCTTTGCTGCCCACCAGGCCAACAGGCGCTGGCGTACGTCCTCGCCATAGTGGGCGATCGCCGCCGAACTCTGCATCGCGTCGGGCGGCGGTGCGGTCAGCGCTTCATAGTGCAAGGTGTCGCCGGCGATGACTTCCAGGAACACCTCGGGGATGCGGAACAGATGGTGCCCCAGCACGCGGTAGGTGCGCGGACGGTTCGGCACCTCGACCGTCAGCCGGTCGTCCGGCATTTGCGGCACGAAGCGCACCGCCGCCGCCAGGAACCTGTCGAGCCGCGCGATCAACTGGTCCGGCGTCAGCACCGGCCCGGTCTTTTCGTCCAGGCCGAGGAACTTGACCACGTGCCCGATGTTCTGCGCGAACACGTAGTCGTCGCCGCGCGACAGCACCGGCACCGACCGAGCGCCGAGACGGCGCAGTTCCGCCAGCCCGTCGGGGTCTTCCAGCACATTGATGGAGTCGAATACGACCGCACGGGCCGTGAGAAACTCTTTGAGTTTCAGGCAACTGGTTCAGCCAGGCTGCCAGAAGGCCTTCAGCGGAATGGTCGGGTCCATGATCGGTCCAGGGCTCGGTTTCCACCAGCACTAGACCGCCACCGGCGAGCCGTCAACCGCGACATCCAGCCAGCCACGCGCATCATACCGCGCGCTGTCGCCCGCCCGCAGCAGGACCGTGGTGGTGTCGGATTCCACGATGGCCGGCCCCGCCACGATCTGGTCCGCCGCCAACGCCGTGAAATCATAAACCGGCACCGTCCGCCAGCCGCCCGCGAAGATCCGCCGCCGGCCTTTCGGCGCGGCCGGCGCCGCGGCGCCGCCCGCCGAGACCCCCGGTGTCGCCGGCAACCGCCCCACCACCGACAGGCGCGCATTGACCAGCACCACGTCCTGGTCGCGCAGCGCGTAGGTGTAGAGCGTCTCGTGTGCCTGGTGGAACGCCGCCTCGATTGCCGCGGCCAAATCGGGCGCGTCCCAGTCGAGACCGTCCAGCGGCACGGCGATCTCGAACACCTGCTCGCCGTAGCGCATGTCGGCCCCTCGGTGGATCGCGATCGCGCCGTCGAACCAGGACAGCCGGGCTCGGCCCTCCTGCTCCATCGCGGTGAAGGCGGCTTTCAAAGCGGGGACGTCGATCCCGGCGCCCTGGCCCAGGCTGCGGGTCAGCTCCACCCGCAGGTCGGTGTTCAGCATGCCCCAGGCCGACAGCACCGAGGCCGCGACCGGCACCACCACCCTGATGATGCCGAGTTCGGCCGCCACCGCCGTCACATGCAGCCCCGCCGCGCCGCCAAAGGCGAGCAGCGCAAAGCCGCGCGGATCGACGCCGCGCCGCACCGTCGCGACCCGGACGCCGTCGGCCATCCGGGAATTCACCAGCCGGTGGATGCCGCCAGCCGCCGCCACCGTCTCGATCCCGAGTTGTGCGGCCAGACGAGCGACGGCCGCTTCCGCGGCGCCGGCATCGAGCGAGCGCCGTCCGCCCAGGAAATTCGCCGGATCGAGATAGCCCAGCACCAGGTTCGCATCGGTGACCGTCGGCGCCAGGCCGCCCTGGCCGTAACACGCGGGACCCGGATCGGCGCCGGCGCTCTCCGGCCCGACCGCCAGCAGCCCGGCTTTGTCCAGCTTGCCGATCGACCCGCCGCCGGCGCCCAGGGTGACGATGTCCAGGCTGGGCAACGCAATACGCGCATTGGCGACGGTCTTGCCGTCCGAGAGGGCCGGCTGGCCGTCGCGCACCAGCGCGATATCGGTGGAGGTGCCGCCCATGTCGAAGGCGATCAGGTCGCGCGCCACCCCCGCCCGAACCAGCGCCACCGCGGCGGCGACACCCCCCGCGGGACCCGACAGCGCGGTGCCCGCGGCCAGCCGCACCGCCTCCGGCACCGAGGCGACACCACCATGCGACAGAATGACGAGCAGTTCGCCACCATAGCCGGAATCGGCCAGGCGGGCGGACAGCCGGCGCAGGTAGGTTTCGATCACCGGCCCGACCGCGGCATTGGCGACGGTGGTGGAAAACCGCTCGAACTCCTTGATCTGTGGCAGCACGTCCGAGGAGGTGGTGACATAGGCCTGCTGCAAGCGCGCCCGCACCGCGGCGGCGGCGGCCTGCTCGTGGGCCGGGTTGCGCCAGGCGTGCAGGAAACAGATCGCCACCGCCTGCACGTCCGCCGCGGCCAATTGTGCCACCGCCCGGTCCAGCGACGCGGGGTCCAGCGCTGTTTCGACGCTGCCATCCGCGCGCATCCGCTCGCGCACCGGCAGGCGCAAAGCACGCGGCACCAGCGGCGCCGGCGGGGTCATGCGCAGGTTGTAGCGGTCCGGCTTCAGCCCCTCGCGCATTTCGATCACGTCGCGGTGGCCCTCGGTGGTCAGCAGGCCGACGCGCGCGGCCTTGCCCTCCAGCAGCGCATTGGTGGCCGCGGTGGTGCCGTGCACGATGCGCGCGGTTGCCCCAAGGAGGGTGGGCAGGGTGATGCCCAGGCGTTCGGCGGCCAGGCGGAGCCCGTCCAGCACCCCGTCCGACTGGTCGCGCGGGGAGGTGGCGGCCTTGGCGATCAGGGTGGCCCCGCCGGCGGCGGAGACCACGATATCGGTGAAGGTCCCGCCCACATCGATGCCGATCGTATAAGATGGGGCTGGCGGCATGATGGACGTGCTCCCGGCGAGGTGCGGCGATGCTAGCGGGGCGGCAACCTGGCGGAAAGGTCTTGCGCGGGCGGCCGTCGCGGGCTATATGCACGGTAAGATTGTGGATATCGCCAAGGAGACCGCCGATGCCCGATTTCCCCGCCACGCCAGACTTTCCCGATCTTCCTGGCTTTGCCGAAGCGCCGGCGGCGTGGATCGGCCCGGTGCGGCAGGGCCTGCCGGTGGAAGCGGTGGACGATGTGCTGGCCAGCGGCCGGCTGACCGCGGCGGAGCTCGACCGTCTCGCCCTACCCCGCAAAACCCTGGCCCACCGCCGTCTGCTCGGGCGGCTGACGGCGGAACAATCCGACCGGCTGGCGCGCATTCTGCGGCTGATCGAGGAAGCCGAAACCACCTTCGGCGATGCCCGCAAGGCCCACACCTGGTTGCGCCGTCCCTCGGCTTTGCTGGACAACGAAACCCCGCTCGACCGGCTGGATACCGATATGGGCGCGCGCCAGGTCGAAGCGCTGCTGGGCCGGATCGCGTTCGGGATCGCCGCTTGATCCAGGCCTGGCGGCTCTGCCGCCGGCTCTACGCCGACCTGACCGGGGAGGGGGCGCGCCGCTTCGGCGGACGCTGGAACCGGCGCGGCCGCCCGGTGGTCTATTGCGCGGAGCATCCGGCGCTGGCCGCACTGGAGGTGCGGGTGCATCTGGACCTGCCCCTGGAGCTGGTGCCGAACGACTACGTGCTGGTCTGCGTCACGTTGCCGGACCGCTCTGCCGCGACGGTTGACAGCTTGCCCGATGACCCGGCCGTGTCCGGCGATCTGTGGCTGACCGGGGCGGCAACGGCGGTGCTGCGCGTGCCGTCTGTGCTGGTGCCACATGCGTGGAACCTGCTGCTCAATCCCGCCCACCCCGTGGCCAATGAGGCGGCTATCGCGTCGGTGGAGCCGTTCCGCTTCGACCCGCGGCTGTGGCAACCGCCGTTGTGAAACGGTCCGGCGGTCGGTGTCATCGAAACGTCACCGCGGCGTCACGCGCTGACGGTCGCGGCAAGGGCCACGACCTCCGGTTGTTCGCCGGACAGCGACTCGATCAGGGCGGGAACCTCATGCGCCGGCACTGGCCTGCTGATCAGATAGCCCTGGATCTCGGTGCAGCCAGCGGCGGCCAGGAAGGCAAACTGATCCTCGGTTTCGACGCCTTCCGCGGTCACGCTCATGCGCAGGCTGGCGGCGAGACCGATAATGGCCCGCACGATGGCGCCGCTTTCGTCCTGCGCGTTCAGTCCGCTCACGAAGCACCGGTCGATCTTTATCGTATCGAATGAAAAGCCGCGCAGATAGGACAGCGACGAGTATCCCGACCCGAAATCGTCCAGCGCGATGCGCGCGCCCAGCCTGTGCAGGTCTTGCAGCATCGCCAGCGCGCCCTGGTCGTTAGCAAGAGGCACTGATTCGGTGATCTCCAGTTCCAGCCGATCCGGTGCGAGGCCCGACGTCTGCATCGCATTCCCGACCGTCGTGACCAGCGTGTTGCCACGAAACTGCCGGGTCGAAAGATTGACGCCAATCCGCAGATGGTCGGGCCAGCTCATCGCCTCCAGGCAGGCCTGCAGCAGGATCCAGGCACCGATGTCGGAGATCAGCCCGATCTCCTCGGCGATGGAGATGAACTCGCCGGGCAACAGCAGTCCACGTTTCGGGTGGCGCCAGCGCAACAGGGCCTCGAACCCGGTCACCCTGCGCGTGCGGGCGCTGACGATCGGTTGGTAGTGCAATTCGAACTGTCCGGCCGCCAAAGCGCGCCGCAGATCCACTTCCAAGGCGCGGCGGGTCGTGGCCACGGCGTCCATCGACCGCTCGAAGAACCGCCAGGTGCCGCGGCCTTCCTGCTTGGAGCGATACAGTGCCAGGTCGGCGTTTTTCATCAATTGCACCGGGTGCGCGCTGTCGCCCGGCGCCATCGCGATGCCGATGCTGGTGCCGACGCTGACCTCGTGGCCATCCAGGTAATAGGGTTCGCTGATCGACTGGACGATGCGGCGGGCGACCACGGTGGTTTCGGCCACCTCGGTCACCCCAAGCTGGAGGATCGCGAATTCGTCGCCGCCCAGACGCGCCACCGTATCGCTTTCACGCACCACATCGCGCAGCCGTCCGGCCACCGCGCGCAACAGGCTGTCGCCGACCGGATGGCCGAGGGTATCGTTCACCGCCTTGAAGCGGTCGAGGTCGAGACACAGAACCGCGAACCCCTTGCCGCGTTCGGCCAGCGCCAGCGCCTGTTCAAGCCGGTCCTGAAACAGGGACCGGTTGGCCAGACCGGTCAGCACATCATGGCGGGCGAGAAACGCGATCTTGGCATCGGCTTCGCAGCGCGCGGTGATATCCTCGTAGGTGACGACCCAACCGCGGCCGGGCAGGGGCTGGCGATGCGAGGAGATCGTCCGGCCGTCCATCAATTTTGTGATGGCATCATGCGCATCGCCTGCGCGGTAATGCGCCTCGACCGAGGCCAGGTATTCTTCCACCGGTTTGTCGATGAAGGTGCCTGCCGCGATCCGGCGCCGGCAGAGTTCCTCCAGCGACATGCCTGGCTGAATTTCGCCAGGCGGCAGCTTGTAAATTTCACAATAGCGGGGGTTGAAGACGACGACCCGGTTTTCGCGGTCGAACAGGCAGACGCCCTGAACCAGGTTGGCCAGGGTGACGTTCAATTGCTCATGGGCCACGTCCAGTTCGGCGTTTTTTGACGCCAGCGTCTGCTCCGACCGCTCAAGGCGGCGATACTGGGTGGCGAACAGCTTGATCAGCACCAGCGCGCAGATGGCGGCGGCGATGCTGCCCAGGACAACCATGATTCGTTGCTGCCGCCAGTCCGATAAGGCGTCGGCTTCGGTGACTTCGGTCTGGACGACGAACGGCAGGTTGCGCAGGCTTTGCACCGCCGCAATGATCGGGGTCTGGTCGAAATACGCCGACGCGTCAAAGGTGCCGCCACCGCGCACCACCACGCCGTACCAGGGCGAGGCATCCGGGATCTTCCGGCCGATCTCGGTGTCGCGCTGCGGATAACGGACCAGCACGACGCCATCGCGCCGCAGGACGTAAACAGAGCGTCGGGCCGGCATCGCGAGGTGATAGAATTCCTGGAGATCGGTCAGGGAAATCTCCGCCGCGACAAGGCCGGCGAAGCTGCCATGCGCGTCGTTGATGCGACGAGCCATCACCGACGTCCACCGGCCGCTCGTTGGATCCTTGACGGGCTCGCCGACGAAGGCCAAGGGATCATCTGCGGCTTTGAAGTGGACGAAGACATCGGTGCCGGCGATGTCACTGGCCACGGCCGGGAATCCGCGGGAGCCGGCCGCGGTCACGCCGTCGGCGTCGACAATCAGGAGAGCATTGATCCCGGACAGCCGTTTGCGCTGGTCCATGAGGCTGTCGAAGGTTGCTTTCAGCCGCATGGCGGCGGCGATTCTGACTGGCGTTGCGTCCGGGGACGCGGTCAGGCCGGCCCCGATCTCCTTCAACGCCTGATCGACCGAACCCAGGGCCCGAGCCGTCTGCTGGGACATGCCGTTGCCGAGATTGACCGTCGCGATCCGGAAGGCGGCGATCGAGGCCAGGCGCTGCATCTGAATGATCAGGCCGGTCGCCCCGATGATGGCCAGGATGACCACCGCACCCACCATGGCGAGGCGATTTT
>Ga0302157_10002714_pt1 | contig 20361 bp, 18 predicted proteins | sample I_Bog_N3_3_FD_193502 | JGI IMG/M metagenome (GOLD analysis project Ga0302157, IMG submission 193502) | Peat permafrost microbial communities from Stordalen Mire near Abisko, Sweden - I_Bog_N3_3 | ecosystem: Environmental > Terrestrial > Soil > Wetlands > Peat | place: Sweden: Abisko, Stordalen... | reverse complement strand
GCAATACGGGGTGGACGGGCTGCGCGTGGACGCCGTGGCCTCCATGCTCTACCGGGACTATTCGCGCAAAGCCGGCGAATGGGTGCCGAATCAATATGGCGGGCGTGAGAATCTCGAATCCATCAGCTTCCTGCAGGAGCTTTCCCGCACGATCAACGCGCGCTGCCCGGGTGCGCTGCTCATCGCGGAGGAATCCACTGCCTGGCCGGGTGTGACCCGCAGCGCGGATGAAGGCGGTCTTGGCTTCACCCATAAATGGAATATGGGGTGGATGCATGACACGCTGCACTATATCCAGGAAAACCCGGTCAACCGCCGCTACCATCATGATTTGATGACCTTCGGCCTCGTCTACGCGTTTTCCGAACGTTTCGTGCTGCCGATCTCGCATGACGAAGTCGTGCACGGCAAATATTCGCTCCTGGGCCGCATGCCCGGCGATGAATGGCAGAGCTTCGCCAATCTGCGCGCCTATCTCAGCTTCATGTGGACGCAGCCCGGTAAAAAACTGCTCTTCATGGGCTGCGAGTTCGGCCAGCCCAAGGAATGGAACCATGATTCCGAACTTTCTTGGGATTTGCTGCAATATGAGACTCATCGCGGCGTCCAGGGCCTCGTGCGGACGCTCAACCAGCTGCTGAAATCCGAACCCGCACTCTACGAGCGCGATTTCGAACCTGAAGGGTTTTCCTGGGTGATCGGGGATGACCGGGAGCAGAGCATTCTCGCCTGGCTCCGCCACGGCGCGCCGGGCACGCCCAGCCTGCTCGTCATCTGCAATTTTACCCCCGTGCCGCGTTACAATTACCGCGTCGGCATCCCCGGCGGCGCGTGGCAGGAAATCTTCAATTCCGATGCCGCGGGTTTCGGCGGGTCGCATATCGGCAATGCCGGTGTTTTCCAATCCAATCCCGAGCCGGCCCACGGCCATCCCGGCTCCATCAGCCTCACCCTACCGCCGCTCGCCACCATCATCCTGCGCCAGGAATGAGCGCGCCCCCGCGAGACCTTCATCGGGCTATGTGGCCGAGCGCGGAGCCGTGCCGTTAGTGCAGCCCGCCCCGCAAAAACTCCTCTCAGGCCGGCCTTACCCGATGGGCGCCCATTGGGACGGGCTGGGGATCAACTTCGCCGTATTTTCTGCCCATGCGGAGCGTATCGAGCTATGTATTTTCGATTCAGCCGGCCGCCGGGAAGTGGCCCGGCTGGACCTGCCCGACTGCACGGATGAAATTTTTCACGGCTATCTGCCGCAAGGCAAACCCGGGCTCATTTATGGCTATCGTGCGCACGGGCCTTATCAGCCGGAGGGCGGCCACCGCTTCAACCCCAACAAGTTGCTGCTCGACCCCTACGCCAAAAAGCTCCACGGTGCGCTGCAATGGTCGGACGCGCTATTCGGCTACCGGGTCGGGGCTCAGCGCGGCGACCTCTCCTTCGACCGCCGCGATTCCGCCACCGCCATGCCCAAGGCGGTCGTTATCGACGGCACGTTCTTCTGGGGCAATGATTCGCCGCCGCAGAATGACTGGGGCGAGACGATCATCTACGAAGCCCATGTCCGTGGCCTCACCATTCAGCATCCGCAAATTGCCTTGCATGAGCGCGGCAGTTTCTCGGCGCTGGGCGATCCCTGGATCATCGAGCACCTGCACAATCTCGGCGTCACCGCCATCGAGTTGCTGCCCGTCCAGGCGTTTCTGCAAGACCGTTTTCTCACCAGCCGGAACCTGCGCAATTACTGGGGGTATTCCACCCTCTCCTTTTTCGCGCCCGAGCCCGCCTATCTCGCCGCCTCGGAAGGCTCGCTGCATGAAATCCGCCAGACCGTGCGCCGCCTGCACGAAGCCGGCATCGAAATCATCCTCGATGTGGTCTACAACCATACTTGCGAGGGCAATGAGATGGGCCCCACGCTCTCCTGGCGCGGCTTCGACAATCTTTCCTATTACCAGCCCATCCAGGGCCAGCCGCGCTATCTCGTGAACGATAGCGGCTGCGGCAACACCATCAACATCAACCATCCGCGCGTGCTGCAAATGGTGCTGGATTCGCTCCGCCACTGGGCGCAAACCTATCATGTCGACGGTTTCCGCTTCGACCTCGGCACGGTGCTGGGGCGCGAGGCGCATGGCTTCGATTCCTGCGCCGGATTTTTCGACGCAATCCGGCAAGACCCGGTTCTTAACCGGCTTAAACTCATCTCCGAACCCTGGGATCTCGGCCCCGGCGGCTACCAGCTTGGCCAACACCCGCCCGGCTTCTCGGAATGGAACGACCGCTTCCGCGACGCCACCCGCCGCTTCTGGCGCGGCGATCTCGGCCAGCGGCCCGAAATCGCCGCGCGCCTCATGGGCTCGGCCGATATTTTCGAGAAGTTCCGCCGCAAAACCTGGGCCAGCATCAACTTCATCAGCGCGCATGACGGTTTTACGCTGGAAGATCTCGTCTCCTATAACGAACGCCATAACGAGGCGAATGGCGAAGCCAATCACGACGGCGCGCACGACAATCTCTCCAGCAATCATGGCGTGGAAGGCCCAACAGAAGATCCCGCTATCCTCGCGTTGCGCGCCGCCAAAAAGCGCGCGCTGCTCGCGACACTTTTCATCTCGCACGGCACCCCCATGCTGCTCGCGGGTGATGAATTCGGGCGCAGCCAGGGCGGCAACAACAACGCCTATTGCCAGGATAATCCGATCTCCTGGGTGGACTGGTCAGCGCTCTTCGCCCCCGGCCCCAACGCGCAAAAATCGCTGATGAATTTCACCCGCAAGCTGATTGCCGTGCGGGCCGCCCATCCCAGCCTGCGATCGGAAAAATTCCTGCACAGCACGGTGGAAATTCTTCCCGGGCTGAACGACGTCGCCTGGTTCGATGAAACCGGAACGCCGCTTGATTCCGCCGCCTGGGCGGATGGCGTCGCCCAGCGCCTCGTTCTACGCCGCGCCGTATTGAACGGGGCGAGCATCGACATCACCTTGAGCCTGTTGAACGCTTCCGAACAGCAAGTGGACTTCACGCCGCCCAATCCTGAACTACCGTGGGAGATCATCTTGGACAGCGCAAACCCCATCAGCCCGCCCGGCACCCCGGCGATCGACAAGGTCTATGTCGCGTCCCATTCCATCGTCCTCCTCGCCGCCACGGTGCCAAGCCCGTGACGCAGGCACGCGCGCCGTCCCCAACCCATGGCCCGCGCATCGTGGCCGAGGGCGAGGTGGAATTCTCGCTCTGGGCGCCTGATGCGCAGAGCGTCGCGCTCGCATTCGAGAACGGGCCGGAGATCCAAATGCGGAAAGGCGCAGGGGGCATGTTCTCGCTACGCGCCAAGGCCGCGCCGGGCGATGCCTATCGCTTCCTTATCAATGGCGAAACCAAAGTCCCAGACCCCGCCGCGCACGCTCAGGCGGCGGATGTGCATGGCCCCAGCCTTGTCATCGACCACGCATTCGCCTGGAAAAACCCGAGCTGGACCGGACGGCCATGGCATGAGAGCGTCATCTATGAGCTGCATCCCGGCGCGCTTGGCGGTTTCTCGGGCATTGCCGCGGAACTGCCACGACTGAAATCGCTGGGCTTTACCGCCATCGAACTCATGCCGATCGCGGATTTCCCCGGCGCGCATAATTGGGGCTATGACGGCGTGCTGCCCTTCGCGCCGGATGCGCGATACGGCACGCCGCACGACCTCAAAACCCTGATCGACACTGCGCACGGCCTTGGCCTGCAAATCTTCCTCGATGTCGTCTATAATCATTTCGGCCCGGACGGAAATTACCTCAACGCCTATGCGAAATCCTTCTTCCGCGAGGATCAGCACACGCCCTGGGGCAACGCCATCGACTTCCGCAAACGCGAAGTGCGGGATTTCTTCATCGGCAATGCGCTGTTCTGGCTGAACACCTACCGCTTCGACGGGCTGCGCTTCGATGCCGTCCACGCCATCGACGATCATGATTTCCTGCTGGAAATGGCGGCGGCGATCCGTGCGGAAACGCCGGGGCGGCATATCCATCTGATCCTGGAAAACGAACATAACGACGCCACCTTGCTCAACAACGCCGCGGAGACGCAGAAATACGACGCGCAATGGGCCGATGACTGGCACCATTGCGCCCATGTCCTCCTCACCCGCGAATCCGAAGGCTATTACGAGGATTTTCAAAACCCCGCCGAGCAGCTCGCGCGCTGCCTTGCGGAAGGTTTCGCCTATCAGGGCGATCCATCACCGCATCACGGCAACCATCCGCGCGGCACCGACAGCAAAGACCATCCCGCCACCGCCTTCATCATCTGCCTGCAAAATCACGACCAGATCGGCAATCGCGCCATGGGCGAGCGCCTGCGCAGTCTCGCCCATCCGGATGCCCTGCGCGCCGCCATCGCCTTGCTCCTGTTCACCCCGCAAATCCCGATGATGTTCATGGGCGAGGAGTTCGGGGAGACCCGCCCGTTCCTCTATTTCACCGATCATCACGACGAACTTGGAAAGCTCGTCACGCAAGGCCGAAGGAAGGAATTCGCCCATTTCGCGGCCTTCACCCACCCCGAAACGCGCGAGAAAATCCCCGACCCGAACGCCCGCGCGACATTCGAGGCAAGCCGCCCGCAGGTCACCCAAAACGCCTGGAGCGAGCTGGTGAAAACCTGTCTCGCGCTGCGCCACAAACACATCACCCCGCGCATGCCGAACGCCGCCACGCTCGGCGCTTCGGCACTCTCCGCCCATGCCGTCCGCGCCGCCTGGCGCATGGGGGATGGCGCCATCCTCACCTTGGCGACAAATTTCGATTCCAACCCGGCGCCTTGCGAGAAGGTGGACGGCAATCTGCTCTACGGCCCGGCCTTGCAATCCGGCATGCTCGCCCCCCTCACCACCTGTTTTTGGCTGAAACCATGACCCAGCTTCACAACCTCGCCCGCGATGCCGGCATCGAAATCGAATGGCGCGACGTCAACGGCGCGGACCATACCGTGCCGGATGACACGCTGCGCGCTATTCTCGCCGCCATCGGCTTTCCCGCTGCCACGGAGCGGCAGATTGCCGAGAGCATCCACACGCTGCGGGAGGAAACGCGCCAGCATTCGCTGCCGCTCATCACCACCACAGTGAATATCCGCATCACCCTCTCTGGCTCGCCCGGCCCCTACCGCCTCACGCTGGAAAACGGCGATGTCATTGACGGGCTTGCCCAGGCCGAGGCCGGCGGCATCACGCTCGCCGCGATTTCCGAGCCCGGCTATCACCGGCTTGAAATCGGCGATTTCACAACCACCATCGCCGTCGCCCCGCATAGCGCGCATACGCTGGCGCAAGTCGCACAGGGCGAAAAACTTTGGGGTCTCACCGTCCAGCTCTATGCGCTGCGCCGCAAACATGATGGCGGCATCGGGGACTTCGCAGCGCTCGAAGACTTCTCCCGCCGCGCCGCGGAATCGGGCGCATCGGCCATCGCCATCAGCCCGGTCCATGCGCTGTTCTCGGCGGATGTGAACCGCTACGGCCCCTACGCCCCCTCCAACCGCGCGGCGCTCAACGTGCTACATATCCCCCACGACCTTCCGGATGCGCCGGACGGCCAGTTCGTGGATTGGCCCGAAGCCGCCGCCGCCAAGCTCGCCGCGTTGCGCGAGGCCTTCAATCACCATCATCACGAGCGGGAATTCGACGCATTCCGCGCCAGTTCGGAAATCGGCATTCAGCGCCACGCGATTTTCGAAGCCCTGGCTTCCACCCTCACCCAGAATAACCCGGCAGCACAGGACTGGCGGCATTGGCCCGAGGCCTATCGCCACCCGTCCAACCCCGCCGTTGCCCGCTTCCTGGACGACAACCCGCACGAGGTCGCCTTCCATGCCTGGCTGCAATTCCGGGCCGAGCAGGGCCTCGCCCGGGCCCATGCCGCCGCCCGCGCCGCCGGTGCGCGCATCGGCCTCATCGCGGACCTCGCCGTCGGTACGGACCATGCGGGCAGTGCAAGTTGGAGCCGCCCGGAGGAAGTGCTGAAAGGCCTGGAAATCGGCGCCCCGCCCGACCTCATCAACCGGGAAGGCCAGAGCTGGGGCATCACCGCCTTCTCACCGCGCGGGCTGCGCAATTCCGGCTTCTCCGCCTTCATCGAAATGCTCCGCCACGCGCTCCGCCACGCCGGCGGCGTGCGTATCGACCATGTCATGGGCCTGGCGCGGCTCTGGGTCATCCCCGCAGGCTACCCCTCCGCCGCGGGCGCCTATCTCGCCATGCCGCTGGACGATCTGATGCGGCTGGTGCGCCTTGAATCCCATCGCCATCAAGCCGTGATTCTCGGGGAGGATCTCGGCACGCTCCCGCATGGCTTCGGCGCGAAGCTCGACTCTTCGGGCATCGCCGGGCTGCGGGTCATGTGGTTCGAGCGCAACGGCCCGCAATTCAACGCGCCCGCGCACTGGACCCAGACGGCGGTGGCGATGACGACGACGCATGACCTGCCGACCGTCGCCGGATGGTGGCAGGGCAATGATATTTCCGTCCGGACGGAACTCAACATGGGCGGCGACACGCCCGAAGATCGCGAGGCCGACCGCGCCGCGCTCTGGTCCGCCTTCCAGGCCTCGGGTGCGACAACCGCGCCGCAACCGCAACCTGCCGACGGTGAAGCTGCCGCCAGCGCGGCTGCCGCCCATCTCGGCCGGGCCGCCTGCACCCTGGCATTGCTGCCGGTGGAAGACGCGCTTGCCTTGCCGGACCAGCCGAACCTGCCCGGCACCACCACGGAACACCCCAACTGGCGCCGCCGCCTGCCCGGCGATGCCGAAGCGCTCTTCAGCCGCGAAGATTTCCGCGCCCGCCTCGCCGCTCTCGCCCAAGCCCGCCGCGAATGCCGCTAACCACCTCCCCACGCCCGGCGGCCACGACCCATCCCCGCGCCACCGCCCGCCTGCAATTCCACGCCGGCTTCACCATGGACGATGCGCTGCCCATCATCCCCTATCTCGCGGCGTTGGGCATTTCCCATCTCTACGCGTCACCCCTGCTCAAAGCCCGCCCCGGCTCCACCCATTGCTACGACATCGTGGACCATCACGAGATCAACCCGGAACTCGGCGGGCTGCCCGCTTTGCGCCGCCTCACCGCCGCGCTGCGCGCGAAAAACATGGGGCTGATCCTCGACATTGTGCCCAACCATATGGGCGTGGGCGGCGCTGACAACGCCTGGTGGCTGGATGTTCTCGAATGGGGCCATGCCAGCCGCTACGCCGAATATTTCGATATCGATTGGACCCCACCCGATTCCTCTCTCCACCACAAGCTGCTCGCGCCCTTCCTCGGCGCCGCCTATGGGGAGGCGCTGAACAACCACGAACTCCAACTTAAATTCTCAAACAGCTCAGGCGGGCTCTACATCGAATACCACGAGCATCACTTCCCCATCTCCGCCCGCTCGACCGCGCTTGTCCTGCATAGCGAACCGGATTTCAACGATATCAGCCACGCCTTCGCCAGCGCCGCGAAGACGCCCTCGCGCATCGCCGCCCATCACGCCGCGCAAACCGCCAAGGATATGCTGCAACATTTCGTTCGCACGTCAAACGGCGCGGCAGCGCTCGCCCGCGCGCTGGAGCGGTTTAATTCCCAAACCCCGGATGGCATGCGCCGCCTGCACGAGCTGTTGCAACGCCAGCATTACCGCCTCGCCTGGTGGCGGGCCGCCGCCGATGAAATCAACTGGCGGCGCTTCTTCGACATCAACACGCTGGCCGGCATCCGCGTCGAACTCCCGCGCGTGTTCGACGCCACGCATGAATTCATCCTGCAGCTCTACGCCGAGGGCCTGATCGACGGCGTGCGGATCGACCATATCGACGGGCTTTCCGACCCGCGCGGCTATTCCCGCAAACTCCGCCGCGCCATGGCCGCCGCGGGAGAGAAACGCCCCGCCGGCGCGCCGCCCGGCCCACCCTATATCCTCATCGAAAAAATCCTCAACGGCCGCGAACGCCTGGAGCCGGACTGGCTCACCAACGGCACGACCGGCTATGATTTCATGGATCAGGTCAGTGCCGTTCTGCACGACCCTGCGGGCGAAGCCCCGCTCACCTGGCTCTGGACCAGCCTGACGGGGCGCCCCGGCGAATTCGAATCCGAAGAGGAAGCCGCCCGCCGCCAGATCCTCAGCGACAATCTCGCCAGCGAGCTGGGCGCCACGGCCGCCGCCCTGCACCGTATCGCGCGCCGGGATCTCATGACGCGGGACCACACCCTCACCGCCATCCGCCGCGCGCTCATCGAAATCCTCGTCCATTTCCCGGTCTATCGCATTTATGCCGGGCAGGCCGGCGCATCGGAGACGGATACGCAGGTCATGGCCCGCGCCCTCTCCGGCGCACGCAAAGCCTTCCGCGCGGCCGACGCGCCATTGCTGGAGGTGCTGCACCGCTGGCTCGCGGCAGAAGCCCCGCGCATGCTTCCGCCCGGCCCGCGCCGCGCCGCGCGCCTGCGCGCCATGGTCCGCTTCCAGCAGCTCTCCGCCCCCGTCGCCGCGAAATCGGTGGAGGATACCGCCTTCTACCGCTATGGCCGCTTGCTCTCGCGCAACGAGGTCGGCTCCAATCCCGGCCAGTTCGCCCTCACCCCCGCCGGCTTCCACGCCGCCTGCCAGAATCGCCGCGCCCAGCACCCCGCCGCGCTGCTCGCCACCGCCACGCATGACCACAAGCGCGGGGAGGACACGCGCGCCCGCCTCGCCGTGCTCTCAGAAATCCCCGCCGAATGGGAAACCGCGATTACGCGCTGGACGCGGCTGAACGCCATCATCCGCCCGGATTCCGGGCCGGACATGGCCGATGAGCTGATGCTCTACCAGATGCTCGTCGCCGCCTGGCCCATCGGCCTCATTGCGGATGACCGCCCCGGCCTCGCCGCTTTTGAGGACCGCGCCGCCGCCTGGTGGCAGAAATCCATGCGCGAAGCCAAACGCCTCACCGAATGGGCCGCCCCCAACGAGGCCTATGAATCCGCCGCACGCCAGTTCCTGTCCGGCACGCTCGACCCAACCCGCCCCGTCCTGCCGGACATCATCGCCTTCGCCGCCCGCCTGGACGCGCCGGGCGCGATCAACGGGCTCGCCCAAACCTTGCTGCGCCTCACCACGCCCGGCGTGCCCGATCTCTATCAGGGGTCCGAATTCTGGGACCAGAGCTTCGTGGACCCCGATAACCGCCGCCCTGTGGATTTCGCCGCCCGCGCCGCCGCCCTCATCGCCGCCCGTCCGCCCGCGGAACTGCTGGCCGAATGGCAAACCGGCGCGATCAAGCAATCCATCATCGCCCGCACCCTCGCCTTGCGCGCCAGCCATCCCAATCTCTTCGCGCAGGGCGACTATGCCAAATTGGAAGCCCAGGGCCCCGCGCAGCACAATGTCCTCGCCTTCACCCGGCAGTATAAAAATCAAAAAATCACCGTCGCCGTCACGCGGCTTGCCGCGAATCTTGTCACGAACATGCCGCTTGTGCCGCCCCAGGGCTGGCATGATACGCTGCTCCCATTACAAGCCGGGCGCTGGACGGATGTCCTGAACGGCGGCACATGCTCCGCTGATGCTATCCCGATTGGAACGCTCTTTGCCCAACTCCCTGTCGCCCTGCTGATCTCATCATGACTTTGCCCAGCCTCACCCCGGACCACGCGCTTTTTCTCGATATCGACGGAACCCTCATCGACCTCGCCGCCACGCCGGATGCGGTCATCGTCCCCCCCGGCCTGCCCGATACGCTGCGCGACATCCAGCACCGCCTGGGCGGCGCGCTTGCCATCCTCTCGGGCCGCAAGCTCACGGATATCGACCATCTGCTCCGCCCCGGCCTGCCCTGCGCCGCCGAGCACGGCATGCTGCTGCGGATACCGGACGGCACGATCACCAGCACGGTCCAGCGCCCGGCCGCTTATGAGCACTGGCTGAAAATCTTCAACCGCTACGCCGAGGCCATTCCCGGCATCCTCGTCGAGGAAAAACAGTTCAGCCTCGTCCTGCATTACCGCCGAGCGCCCGAGCACGAGGCTGAACTCCAACAGCTCGTCACCCGCCTCATTGCGGAATCCGATGACGCCGTGCTGCTGCCCGCGCATTGCGCCTTCGAGCTGAAGCCCAATGCCGGCAACAAGGCGGACGCGCTGGCCAGCTTCATGCAAGCCGCGCCTTTCGCCGGCCGTATCCCGATCTTCATCGGCGACGACGTGACCGACGAACCCGCCATCGCCAAAGCCATCGCGCTCGGCGGCGTCGGCCTGCATGTCGCGCGCGATTTCGGCGGCAAAACCGAAGCCGTCCGCGCCTGGCTCACCGCCTGACCCCGGAGCCGGCCCGCCAGCCCAAAAACCCGTCATGGCGAGCGCCAGCGAAGCAATCCATCTTCCGCGCCGCAACGCCCACAGTCCCCCACAGGCAAAAACCGTGCGCTTTTTGCCACATGCCGGCTAAATCATCCGCAAGCCCTGCATAACCGCTATGGGAATCCTAAAAGCTTTGATACGCACGTCACATCAGATTCAAGGCATAAAGCTGATCTGTCTGGGAGACTAAGTTTTTGCTTCGCCTTTGGTTGTCCGCCGCCTGGCTTATCGGCAGCGTCGTCCTTGCGAACGCTGCCGATACAACCGTGCCCGGCCTGAACAACACACCCTCCGGCCCCACGGGCCGCTGGTACAGCCAAGACCATTCCATCGTCGTGCAAATCGCACCCTGCGGCAGCCAGCCCAGCGCACAACTCTGCGGCCAGATCGTCGGTATCAACCTCGCCCATCCCAACGACCCCATGCCCAATAACTGGCAAGGCCAGCCGCAATGCGGCATGACCATCATCCAGACCACGGAATCCGCCGATACGTCCTCCGGCACCCCGCATTGGCACGGCACCGTCGTCGACCCCCGCAACGGCAATATCTACAACGCCACCATCGCGCTGGACCCTAACCGCCACCTGCTCCTGCACGGCTATCTCGGCCTCCCCATCTTCGGCCTCACCCAGACCTGGGACCCCTATTCCGGTAGAACCCTCGCCAACTGCAAGCTCGCCGCCGCGACCGTCAGCGGGGCTGGGTAAAAGCAAGTAAGGCCAGGGGGCAGCGACCCCTGGCCTTACTTGCTTTTACCCCGTCTCCGCCGACGCTGTCGCGCCGAGTGTGGCGGCGAGGCTGGCCATGGCGGTGCGGAACGGGCCTCGCAGCGAGACGGCCTGGGTTCCGAGTTCGGTGGTTTTGGGGACGATGCGCGGCAGGTCGGGGATGACGGCGTCGAAGGGTACGCCCATGGTTTGTTCCATATAATGCTGGCTGAGCCCGCCCGGCGTGCCGGCTCGGTTGAGCACGAGCATAGGGCGCGGGGCCAACGCAGTGCCGCCGGCGAGCGTCAGCAGTTTTTCGTGGTTGCGGAGGGCGATCACGCTCGGGTCCATCACGACGACGCGCTGCTGGGTGAGGCGAAGCATTTCCCGGGCGAGCGGACCGAGCCGTGAACCGGTATCCGCGATCACAAAATTGTAGCGCGCCTGCAGGACTTTCAGCAGCAGCTCGGCGCTGCCGTGTTTGAGGTCGATTTCCTTCTCCAGCGCTTCGTGGCTGGCGAGCACATGCAGCCGCTCCCCGGCGGGCTGGGTTGAGCGTTCGATCAGCAGCTGGTCCACGCGCTCGGGCGTTTCCAGCACCGTGGTGAGGCCGCGAGTCACCCCGACATTCAGGTTCAGCGCCACGGTTCCGCTATTCAGCTCGGTATCCAGCAGCACCGTATGGCGGTGCAGCTGCATGCCGATGAACCAGCCGAGATTGGTGGCAATGGTGGTCGCCCCCACCCCGCCGCGCAGCCCGGTGATGGCAAGGCTGCGCCCGTGCCGGGGCGCGGGCAGGCTTTCCTGGTGCAGATCGTTGATCATGGACAGAAAATTCTGCGTCACCGCCGTGCTGGTCAGCGGCTTGGGCAGATACTCCTTCACCCCCATGCCCTTGGTGATCGTACGGTAGAAATTCACGTTTTGAATTTCGCCGATTGCCAGCACCGTCGTTCCCGCCTCCACCACATCGGCCAGCGCGACCATTGCGTTGATCGGCTGGTCCTCGCCCGAGAGGTCCACGAGGATGATCTCCGGCGTCGGCATCCCGGCCAGGATCGAGAGCGCGGCGCGGAAATCCGCGATGTGCACTTGGTTATGGTCCGGCAGGCAGGGCGCCAGCGCCGATTGCAGCACGGTCGCGCTCTCCTCGTCGCAGGCAAAGCCAAGAAATTTCTCCCGCTTGCGCGCAGGACGCGGAATTTCCGGCCCGGCGATCCCGGTTTTGGCCATCGCCGCGCCCAGCGGTCCTGCTTCTTCCCCTGCGGCGCGCGTCGTGAGCGTGATGACATCGGGCATGGCGGAAATCCTCCAAAAACCGGCTGCAATGAAAGCCGGTGTCAAACCGGCATCCGGCTTTTCGCGGGACACGCCATTTTCATCCCGCCCAGGTTTCCGCCCCGTTAACACCCGAAACCGCGCCATAAACTTTTCCGCCATCTGCCCGGCTCTTGCGCGCCTTTCCGAGGCGCACCGCTTGCCCTATCAGCCGTCTCTCATTCTGGATTGGATTTTTCATGGCGCGCCAAAAGCACGGCCGTAAGCTCGACGGCTGGCTGATTCTCGACAAACCCCAAGGCATCACCAGCACCCAGGCGGTGAACAAGGTGAAGCGCGCGCTGGATGCGCAAAAGGCCGGGCATGGCGGCACGCTGGACCCGCTGGCCACCGGCATTCTGCCCATCGCGCTCGGCAACGCCACCAAAACCGTGCCTTACGTAATGGACGGCACGAAGCTTTACCATTTCACCATCCGCTTCGGCGAAGCCCGCGACACGGACGATGCCGAGGGCGCCGTTACCGCAACCTCCGATGCCCGCCCGACTGATGCGCAGATCCAGGCGGCGCTGCCCGCCTTTCGCGGGTCCATCATGCAAATCCCCCCCGCTTTCTCGGCCATTAAGGTCGATGGCGAGCGCGCTTACGACCTCGCCCGCGCGGGTGCGCCGCCCGAACTGCCGCCCCGCCCGGCGCAGGTGGACCGTTTCGAGCTGATCGGCCGCCCGGATGCGGACACCGCCGAGTTCGAGGTGGAATCCGGCAAGGGCGTCTATATGCGCTCTTTGGCGCGCGACCTCGCCCGCGCCTGCGGCACTGTCGGCCATATCGCCGTCCTGCGCCGCCTGCGGGTCGGCCCGTTCAATGAAACCATGACGGTTTCTATGGACACCATCCTCAATCCGGCGCATACGCCCTCCGCACTTGCCGAGCTTATTCGGCCGCTCGAGACCGCGCTGGACGACATCCCGGCACTGGCCCTGACGGCTGCAGAAGCCCACGCCCTCTCAAACGGTCAGGCGATCAGCCTGGTTGATCTGATGGGGCGGATTCCAGATGCCGCCAACCCTGATGAAGGTCTGGTGCGCGTGCTGGCGGCGGGGCGCGTTCTGGCCCTGGCCCGACTCTCGGAAGGGTGGCTGAAGCCGGAGCGTTTGTTGCAACATTTTTCGTGAAGGATATCACGATGTCGATTACTGCCGAGCGTCGCACGACGCTGATCTCTGAATACGCCACCGCCGCCAACGATACCGGCAGCCCCGAAGTGCAGATCGCCCTGCTTTCCGAGCGCATCTCCAACCTGACCGAGCACTTGAAGACCCATGCGAAGGATTTCCATTCGCGCCGTGGTCTGCTGATGCTGGTCGGCCAGCGCCGCTCGCTGCTCGACTACCTGAAGCGCAAGGATGCCAAGCGCTACCAGGATCTGATCGGCCGCCTGAACCTGCGCCGCTAACCGCGCTGCTCCCGATACAAAAACGCCGCCAGGGCAACCCGGCGGCGTTTTTTATGGCGCTATCCCGCGACCCTTTACATCCCCCTAATGCGTCACCGCCCCCGCCACGGCGCCCACGCCGGCGCCGATGGCCGTGCCGAGCAGCACCGGCCCGCCGACAATCGCGGTAATCACCGCCCCGCCCGCCGCGCCAATCGCGCCGCCGGAGAGCGTGCGTTGTTGCTGGCGCGTCATATCCTCGCAGCCCGAGAGCATCACCGCACAAAGCAGCAGCACGCCAATTCTGGAACCCATCGTCATCACTTCAACTTTCAAAAATGTCTCAAACCCGTTCCGTGCCATCCCGAAAAGGCAGGAATAAGGCGCGGCTTTTGGAACAACGAGCTATTTTTTCACCTCGAACTTGAACGGGCTCGCACTCGTGCTCAACGGGTCCACGCTCAGCCGGTGCGCGATCGGCGGAAAGGCGCGGGAGCGGCAGTCCTGCCGGTCGCATAGCCGGCAGGAAAGCCCGATCCCCACCGCCGCCGTCGCCAGATCCAGCCCATCGCCATACACCACGTCGCCGGCATGGGAGATGTCGCAGCCCATCGCCACCACCCGCACCGGCGGCGGCTCGCCCCAGCGCGGCGCGCGCCCGACCAGCGCGCGGGCAAAGGTCAGAAACGTCTCTTTCTCCGAGAGCTGCGCCACCTGCACCCGAATGCTCCCCGGCGTCGCAAAGGCCGAATGGACGATCCAGCGCGGGCAGGTCCCGCCGAAGCGCATGAAGGGAAACCCCGCCGCCGAAAAACGCTTGCTCACATTCCCCGCCGGGTCCACGCGCAGAAAGAAAAACGGCACTCCGCGCGCCCCGTTGCGCTGCAGCGTGCTCAGCCGCTGGCAAGTCTGCTCGTAGGAAACCCCGAATTTCGCGGCGATCGCATCCACATCGTACCGGTTCGCCTGCGCTGCCGCCAGAAACACCTCATAGGGCATCAGAATCCCGCCCGCGACGTAGTTCAGCAGGCCGATCCGCAACAACTCTGCCGCATCGCGCGAGGATGGCGCCGCCGCTTTCACGATCGGCTCGATCACCTCCCGCGCCTCCAGCAAAGCGAGCTGAAACGCCATCTGGAAGCCCCGGCTCTCGCGCGGCAAATCCTCCGAGAGGGTGAGCACCCGGGCCTTCGCGTCATAGACCCTTAGCGAGCCGGGCAGTTTCTGCACCTTCACCACCAGCCCGTGCGCCTGGCGCAGCCGCTCGGCCAGCGCGTGGTTCGTTCCCTGGATCTCCGCATTCAACCCGGCGCTGACAGCTTCCGCCGCTGCCTCCAGCGCCGGAAAATGGTTTTCATGGTCGTGGAAGAAATCCCGCACCTCTTCATTCGGGAGCATGATTTTGCGGCCCGATGGCAGGGTGATCCCATCCGCATCCTCCCGTGCCCCCGCCCAGGCGCGGTGCAGCGCCAATATCGCCCGCGCCGCGCCCGGTGTTGCCGCCACGGATTGGATTTCGCTCTCCGGCACCGGCTCGGCCCCCAGATGCGGGTCCGCGAAGACTTCGCGCAGCGAGACTTCCAACTCGCGCTCCTGCGCGCCGGAGAGAGCGGCAAGATCGACATGCAGAATATCAGTGAGCTTGAACAGCAGCGAGGCTGTTACGTTGCGCTGGTCATGCTCCACGAGATTCAGATAGCTGGTGGAAATCCCCAGCCTCTGGGCAAAGCCCTGCTGCGTGAAACCCTGCTCCATGCGCAGGCGGCGGATCGTTTTACCTATCGGGGTTTTTGACATGTTTTACAAATGGCAAATTTTTACAGTAAAGTTAAGCACTGATTTCGTTTTTAACGCTGATTTTAGCCCTATACGCCCCTTCGAAATGTAAATAATTAACATACCTATGATCTGCGTGGTCGCCGAACCCCGACGCTCCCCGCAAGGACCCGAATTTCAGCGTTAAGGAATCTTTCAAATGCGCGACCAACCGAATTTTGCTCCCGACGGCTACACCACCCGCCAGCCGCGTGAGGACAACCAATCCACCCAGCACCAGCTGGCCCGCGCCGCGGAAACGCAGGCCCGCCAGCATTATATCAAAGTCTGGCACGAGGACGACCAGCATGATGAAGGCTTGGTGCATAACCATGGCTGGGCAAAGTCCTCCGAACACTAATTCGGGAACTTATTCCGTACGCTAACCCTGCAGCGGTGCATCCACCCGCAAGGCAGAGATCAAAAACAAAAAGCGCAAAGCGCCAACTGATCAGGAAACGTCCAAGATCCCCCCAGGCGGCAACGCCTGGGGTTTTTATTTGTCCTCGCGCCGCCCACAGCATCAGCCCGCGGCCCCAGAAACCGCTATTCCTCCCCGGGCATTTCATGCGAACCTGCGCCCATGTCAGCCCGGCCCTTCACGCTCACCGCTGATCTCCTGCTCCGCGCCTACCGGCTCGGCCTTTTCCCCATGGCGGAATCCCGCGCCAGCCGGGCGCTGCACTGGCTGGACCCGGAAGCCCGCGGCGTTTTGCCGCTCGATAAGTTCCACCTGCCCCGCAGCCTGATGAAAACGCTGCGTGCCGGGCGCTTCCGCGTCTCCTCGGATGAGGATTTCCCCGCCACCATCCGCGCCTGCGCGGCCGCCCGCACCAACCGGCCGGAAACCTGGATCAACCAGGAAATCGAGCGCCTGTTCATCGAACTCCACCAGCTCGGCTTCGCGCACAGCATCGAAACCTGGGATGGTCCCCGCCTCGTCGGCGGCCTCTACGGCGCCTCACTTGGCGGCGCGTTCTTCGGTGAGAGCATGTTCTCCACCGCCACGGATGCCTCGAAAATTGCCCTTGTCCATCTCGTCGCCCGGCTGCGGCTCAGCGGCTTCACCCTCCTGGACACGCAATTCATTACCCCTCACCTCGCCCGTTTCGGCACGGTGGAAATCTCCCGCGCGCAATACCACCTGATGCTGGCCGATGCCGTGGATATTCCCGCGCGCTTCCAAACCAGCCCTGATCCTGCCGTATTGTTGGCGGAGATAGAGGCGATTCGGAGCGCCCACACATGAAATCCCTGCCCCTTACCCTTGCCTTCTCCCTGGCTTCTACGCTGGCCGCCATCCTGGCACCAACTGCCGCGCTGGCCGCCCCGGTGTTTTTGCCGACGCGCGATGTCGCCATCACCTATACCCTCGCCACGCCTGGCCGGGCGGATGCGAATTACCAGCTTTATTACGACGCTGCGGGCGAGCTTGCCCGGGTCGAAAGCCCGCAAGGCTTCGTCGTGCTCGCCAACCTTCCCGCCGGACATGCGCAGGTTGTGCTCCCCGCGCTCCACGCCATCGTCGAAGCGCCGGACTTCTCCTCCCTCACGGGCATGATCTACAATGCCGATGGCGCGCAGTTCACCCCGCTCGGCCACGGCAATTATGCCGGCATGGATTGCGAGAAATACCTCGTTCTGAACGCCCAGGGCTCGGGCACCGCCTGCATCACGCCGGATGGCGTGGTGCTGCATTTCGCGGGCAAGGATTCCCAGGGCAGCGCAGAACTCACCGCCGATGCTGTCACGTTCGGCCCTCAGCCCGCATCGGAATTCGCCGCCCCGGACGGTTTCTCAGCCATCACCCTGCCGCCCGGCGCGCTGGCGGCTCTGCTGCAACAGAATTAAACCGAAATCGCCAACCCCATCGTCAACGCATCCCCGCCATCCGGGTAATAGCCGCGCCGGCGCCCCATGCTCACAAAGCCGAACGCGGCATACAGCCCCAGCGCCGCCGCATTCCCCTCCGCCACTTCCAGAAATATCCGCACCACGCCGCGCGCCCGCGCATATTCCAGCGCGCCCTGCAACAGCGCGCGCCCGATCCCTTGGCGGCGCGCCACCGCGCCCAGCGTAATAACCTCCGCCTCATCGGCGACCACCCGCAGCAGCAAAAACCCACCTCGCGCATCCACGAATGCCGCCATTCCGGTCTGCGCCAACAAGGCCGCAAAATCCGCTTCGCTCCAAGGATCATCGGGGAATGCCGCAAGATGCATCTCCGCCAGCGCCGCCGCATAGGCCGGCCCGGCCAGCACCATACTCATCTCCCAGCGCTCATTGCGGCGGCGGCCGCAGCCCGGCGGCGGGCAATTTGGCTTCCGGCGGATCGACATAAAGCGGTTGCGCCGGATGCGGGGCCAACCCCGCCGCCTGCCTGGCAAGTGCTGCCAGCGCCACCCAATGCGGCTCCAGCCGCCTCGCATTGGTCAGCAGCACATCCCCGCCGGCAGCGGCCAGGATCGACGCCATCTCATTCGCTGCATCCCCGGCCACGGCCACTGGCCCGCGCACCCGCGGTAAATCCGCATCGGCGAAGGCTTCCGCCTGCCCGTCCCGCATTAAAAACACCCGGTTTTTCCGCGCGCGGATCGCCACCCAAAGCGGCCGGTGCAGCTGCGGAAACCCGGCGGCGAACGCCTCATCCACCCGCACGCCCAGCAACGGAACGCCAGAAGCCGCCGCATAGCCCTGCGCCAGCGCAATCGCCGTTCGCAGCCCGGTAAAACTCCCCGGCCCGATGCTGACCGCCACGGCCGATATCGCCCGCCCCGCCACCGCCTGCTGCAACAGCAGCGGCAGGGTCTCGATCAACCCCGGCCGCCCTGGCGCAAACAGCTTCACCGGCACCGACAAGTCATCCTCCAGCAGCGCGATCCCGGCCCGCGCCCCGGCGGCGTCGATCGCCAGCATGCTCACGCGAACAGCGTCGCCTCTTCAAATGTCAGCTTCGGCAGCCGCGCCGGAATCTCCGCCCCATCTTTCGGATAGCCGAGATTGATGAGAAAATTCGACTTCCACCCGCTCGATGAAAAAAACGCCCGGTCCAGCTTCACCTTATCGAAACCGGACATCGGCCCGCAGGCCAGGCCCAGCGCCCGCGCCGCCACGATGAAATACGCGCCCTGCAGCGTGGCGTTGCGCGTCGCGGTCTCCTCCGCCAGATCGGGATTGCCCGAAAACCAGCCCTTCGCATCCGCCGCCGGAAATAATTGCGGCAGTTTTTGAAAGAAAAACGGGTCCTGCGCCACGATCACGGTCAGCGGTGCGGCCATCGTCTTTTCGATATTCCCGGCACTCAGCGCCGGGCGCAGCTTCTCTTTGCCCTCCGGCGTCCGCACGAACACGAACCGCGCGGGCGAGCAATTGGCGGAGGTCGGCCCCAGCTTCACCAACTCGTACAGCGCCTGGAGCGTCTCATCGGCCACTGGCTTGTCGGCAAAATCCCAAACCGTATGCGCGTTGCGGAAAACCGTATCGAGTGCGGCGTCGTCCAAGGCCATGGTCAAACTTCCCCCCGTTTCAGGCGGCTTGTGTAACCGAGACGACCTCCGGGATATAGTGCTTCAACATATTCTCGATGCCGTGCTTCAGCGTCGCGGTGGAGGAAGGGCAGCCCGCGCACGAGCCCTGCATTTTCAAACTCACCACCCCGTCGCGGAAGCCGCGGAAAATAATATCCCCGCCATCTCCGGCCACGGCCGGGCGAATCCGCTCATCCAGCAACTCTTTGATCTGCGCCACGATTTCAGCATCCGCGGGGTCGCTATCCTCGGACTCAAGTGCGGCATGTTCGCTCACAATCGGCTGGCCGCTCATGAGGAACTCCATCAACAGGCCCAGCACCTGCGGCTTGAGCGCCTGCCATTCCGCATCCTCGCTTTTCGTCACGGTCACGAAATCGCCGCCCAGAAACACCCGCGCCACCCCCGGCAGCCCGAACAGCGCATCGGCCAGCGGCGAGAGCAGTGCCGCATCCGCATCCGCAAAATCGGCGGTCTTGTCCCCCAGGATCTCCCGCCCGGGCAGGAATTTCAGCGTGGCGGGGTTTGGCGTGCCTTCGGTCTCGATGAACATGGTCTGCGCTCCAATCAATGCGGACCGCTGCGGTCCTGTTGCATGGTAGATCGTATGTTTTCCATGGAATGGCAAGGGGTGGCACCGTCCCACCCCGGCCCTCAGCCCGGAAACCCCGGCCGCGAACCTACCCTGCGGACACCCGCACCAGCTGCTTCCCGAAATTCCGCCCCTGCAGCATCCCCATGAACGCCTCCGGCGCGGCATCGATCCCCTCCGCGATATCCTCGCGATATTTCACCTGCCCAGCCTTCAGCCAGCCGCTCATCTCGCCCAGAAAATCCATATACTGCGCCGCGAAATCGCTCACGATGAAGCCCTGCACCCGGAGCCGCTGCACCAGAATGCTCCGCATCGTCAGCGGCTGGCGCGCCGAGGCGCCGTTATATTGCGAGATCAGCCCGCAGACCGGCACACGCGCGAAATCGTTCAGCAGCGGCGCCACCGCCTCCAGCACGGCGCCCCCGACATTCTCGAAATACACGTCGATCCCCTTCGGGCACGCCGCCTTCAGCTGCTCGGCGAAATCCGGCGCGCGGTGGTCTATCGCCACGTCGAATTTCAAATCATTCACCAGATACGCGCATTTCGCCGCGCCGCCCGCAATGCCCACGGCCCGCGCGCCGCGCAGTTTCGCAATCTGCCCCACGGCGGAGCCGACCGGCCCGGCG
>Ga0302157_10002712_pt1 | contig 20382 bp, 16 predicted proteins | sample I_Bog_N3_3_FD_193502 | JGI IMG/M metagenome (GOLD analysis project Ga0302157, IMG submission 193502) | Peat permafrost microbial communities from Stordalen Mire near Abisko, Sweden - I_Bog_N3_3 | ecosystem: Environmental > Terrestrial > Soil > Wetlands > Peat | place: Sweden: Abisko, Stordalen... | reverse complement strand
AACTGCTCTTGGGTGGGCGAGTAGACCTCATTCAGTACCCCCACCTGGTCGGGAGTCAACGCCCACTTGCCGTCGTAGCCGAGGACCCGGGTCCGCTGGGAGAACTCGCGCAGGGAGTCGAGCTCCCGGATCTTCAGGAACGGCCCGTCGATGACCTGCAGGCCGTTGGCCCGTCCGGCCATCAGGATCTTCGAGAACACGTAGTTGAAGTGGTCCCCGGGGTACTCGGGGATGGCCACGCCACCGGTGAGCACCGGCATCTCCATCGAGGCGGCGAAGTCGGCGGGACCGAAGATGATGGTCTCCAGTCGAGGTGAGGCGGCGCAGATCTCCTCCACGTTGATAAGGCCCCGAGTGGTCTCGATCTGGGCTTCGATCCCGATGTGACCGACCGGCAGCCCATGCTTCTTCTCCACCTGGGTGAGCAGCAGATCGAGAGCGACCACTTCGGCGGCCGACTGGACCTTCGGAAGCATCACCTCGTCCAGGCGCTCCCCGGCGTTGCCCACCACTTCGATGACGTCGCCATAGGTCCACTCGGTGTCCCAGGCGTTGATCCGCACGCAGAGCACCCGGTCGTCCCAGGGGAGGTTCTTGATGGCGTCGGCCACCTTGGCCCGGGCATTCTCCTTCTCGAGGGGGGCCACCGAGTCCTCCAGGTCGAGGAAGCTCATGTCGGCCGGCACGGTGGGCGCCTTCGAGAGGAACTTCTCGTTCGACCCGGGCGACGACATACAGGAGCGACGGGGCAGGTTGCGGGAGCGTTCGGACATACCCGAATCGTACGGCCACCACCGGGTTCAGCAAAACCGAATCATGGCCCCAACGACCGAGTCCCCCGGGCGACGGCTCAGGCGGCGGTCAGCGGTGCCGGGTCGGCCGACAGATCGGCCGGCGTCAGCTGTTCCGACAGCAGCCGATCGAACCGGGCCGGGTCGCCACCCACGAAGGACCGGCACAGTGGCAGCCCTTCCACGTAACAGGTCAGGTAGGCCCGCCAGGTGGGATGGGTGAGGAACTCCACCGCCTTGGCGGCCCGGTCCCGCGAGAGCAGGCCCCACCGGGCCACTTCGTCGACCACCGTCTCCGGATCGGCGCCGTCCTCATGGAGGCGGAAGGCGGCGTTCTGTCGGACAGCCCCCAGCGCCTCCCCGGCCTCCGACACCGCTGCCACCACCTCGGCGTCGTACCGGATGCCGACCGGTGCCAGCAGCTCGGCGACCACCGCCTCCGGTCGCCGGCCCACCACCACCTCGAGGCCCAGATCGGCCAGTCCCTCGGCCAGCAGGCACTGCGGGGTGCCGACCAGAAAGATCGACTCCTCGTACCATCGTCGGCGGCGGACCAGGCCCACCTCCTTACGGGTGTGCTCGGTGTGGTGTCCCGGATACGCCTCGTGCGCCACCAGGTGAGCCAAGCTGGTCGACAGCACCGGCAGATCGGTGTTGATCGCCACTCGGCTCTTCAGGTTGCCCAGGTAGTAGTTGAACCCTGACCACGGTTGGCCAGTCACCAGTTCGAACTCGACGTCCTCCCCGTCCGGGAGACCGAAGAGGGTGCGGGTCCGGTCCTGCAAGTGGTCGGCCAATGCATCGATGGCGCGCCCCAATCGATCGACCGGGACAGCGTGGGACTCCCGCCAGGCCACCAGGCGCTCGGCCAGGGGGCTGGTACCGGGCAGTACCTCATCGAGCCGGCGGTGGGCCGCCGCAAAGACGCTGTCGTCGACCCGGGTCGGTCGCACGCCGTAGCAGGCCTCCACTTCGTCGGCGTAGGTGACCTCAGCGCCACTGAGCTTGCGAGCCGTCGTCCAGAGGCCGAGTACCTGCGCACGGAGCCAACGCCGTCGGGCCGGTGCCAACTCCCCCTCCGGTATGCCCTCGATGGCCGTTCCGGCGTCGAGGTCACCGACGATGCCTCGGGCTTCGGCCATCAGGCGATCGGGTGGCCACACCGGCTCAGCGTCGATTTCGGCGGCGAAGGCGGGAGGCCCGTAGTAGGCGTCGACCAGTCCGTCGATGTGCCGTCCCAAGCGAAGTCCGAGCCGCAGGTACCGGTCAACCACGCCGGCGTCACCGGGCGCAACCATCGGTCGTCAGCCCAGCCGGCTGCGCAGGAACGCCACGGTGCGTTCCCACAGGAGGTCTGCCGAAGGAGGATGGTAGGCCTCCGGTCGGTCCTCGTTGAAGAAGGCGTGGCCGGCCCCGGGGTACGAGTGGACTTCGACCTCGCGCCCCAGCGCCGTGAGTTGGCCTTCGAGCGCTCGTGCCGCCTCGGGAGTGAAGTAGTCGTCCTCCTCGGCAACGTGGATCTGGACGGCGGCGGTCAGTTGGCCATAGTCGGGCTGGGCGTCGGGCCATGGGATCAGCCCGTAGGCCGGTACCACCGCGGCCACCGCGTCGGGGCGTTGGGTCCCCAATACCAGGGCCAGCCCGCCACCCATACAGAACCCGACGGCACCGATGTGCGGTCGGCCGGTCCGGCGCACCAGTTCATCGACCGCCCCACTCAACTCCTTGGCCGACTGCCCCATCTCCAAGGCCATCATCTCCTTGCCGGCCTCGTCGGGCTCGGTCAGGGGAACAGTGGTCCCGTGGTAGAGGTCGGGGGCCAGGGCAGTGAAGCCGGCTTCGGCGAACCGATCACAGGTTCGGGTGATCTGATCAACCAGTCCCCACCATTCTTGTAGGACGATCACACCGGGCCCGGACGAAGCGCCTCTTGGAGGCTCGGCCAGGTAGCCGCTGCCGTTGGTGCCGTTGACCGGATACTCGATGATCTCACCCATGGGCTGACCATAATCGCCCGTTGAAGGCCAGCGCCGGGCCTAGTCATTTTGCCGGCCAACGGCGCACAATCGACCACTGATTGTGTGAAGGTCCGGTAACGATCAAATGTATTATCCCTGGTCAGAGACGTAATGGACCGGGGGGTGCTTGTGATTGCTGCCACAATCGACTAGAACTGATGGGAATATGACTCACGCCGAGCAGTACTCGACGTCCGAGCCAGGCGTATCCCGAGGGATCCGCGCGAGGTCCGCCAGGCGGGCCGGTGCGGTCCTCGCGCTGGCAGCAGCCACCGTCCTCGCTTCTCTGGTGGTGGCACCTGTCCACCCCTCGTCGGCGGACCAACTTTCCAGCGCCCGGGCCCAGGCTTCGGCATTGGCGTCGAAGCTCGACGCCGAAGAGGCGCAGATCCAGACACTCACCGGCCAGTACGACCAGGCCAACTACCAGCTGTCTCAGGTGGATGCCTCCATCGCGGCGGGCAAGGCCCAACTGGCGAAGGACCAGGCGGTGGTATCGAAGGATGAGGCGCAGCTCCGCACCCAGGCCATCAGTGACTACATCAGCGACGGTACGTCCACCCAACTGACCCAGCTGTTCTCGGGTGACAACAACAACGTCAACATCCGCAACGAGTACTCGACGATCTCCTCCGGCAATGTCACCAACACGGTGGACAATCTCCACACCGCCCAGTCACATCTTCAGGTGCAGCAGAACCAGCTGCAGCAGCAGCAGGCCGAGGCTTCGGCGACTGCCAACGCGTTGGCATCGTCCAAGAACGAGGCCACCCAGCTGGCCGGCACCCTCCAGTCGCAGAAGAGCAGTGCCGACGCTCAGGTGCAGAACATCATCAACCAGCAGGCGGCTGCCGCCGCCGCCGCCGCCAAAGCGGCCGCCGAGGCCAAGATTGCCGCCGCCCAGGCGGCTGCCCAAGCCGCCGCCGCCGCCAGTGCGGCAGCCGGCAGCGGTGGCAAGAGCGGTGGGTCGAGTTCGGGTGGCGGGGCCTCGACGGTCGCCGCCGGCCCCCTCCCGCCCCTACCGCCGGGTGCCCAAGGCGCGGTAGAAGCCGCTCAGCACGAACTCGGCGTCCCCTACGTCTGGGGCGGGGACACTCCGGCCGGCTTCGACTGCTCGGGGCTGGTGCAGTGGGCCTACGCCCAGGTGGGAATCAGCCTGCCCCACTACTCGGGCGCCCAGTACGACGACACCACCCAGATTCCGTTGGCCGACATTGAGCCCGGCGACCTGCTCTTCTACGGCCCGGGCGGGAGCGATCACGTGGCCATGTACATCGGTGGCGGCGAGATGGTCGAGGCGCCATACACCGGTGCCGACGTGCATGACACCCCGATCCGCACCGGCGACGGGTTCGCCGGCGTCGGTCGGGTCAACTGAGCCTCCGGAACCACTGAGCAACCGGGCATCGCTGCCCGGTTGCTCGGGAGCCCATCTCCACCCGTGCCACCCGGCACCTCCCGGCCGGGCCCCTGAGGCATACTGGCGGGGCACCGGACTTCACCTCCATCGGCAGCCCGCTGCCGTCCCAGGTGACCTGGTCACCCCACCGCCATGAGACCGATCCCCGTCGCCTTCCACATCTGGTTCCTCGAGATCCACACCTACGGCATCGGCCTGGCCCTCACCTTCTGGTTCGGTCTCCGATACACCGAACGCCGAATCCGCAATGCCGGCTACCCCTGGCAGTGGGTCACCGGCATGTTCCTGTGGGTCATCGTGGCCGCCCTGGTCGGTGCTCGGACGCTCCACGTCCTTTCCGACTTCAGCTTCTACTGGCACAACCCGGGCCAGATCCCGGCCATCTGGCAGGGCGGACTCTCCTCCTTCGGCGGCATCCTGTTCGCGGTGCCGGTGGGCATCATCAGCGCCCGACGGCGATGCCCGGAGCTGCCATCCCTGCGATTCGGTGACCTGATGGCACCGGTACTGATGGCCTGCTGGGCGATCGGCCGGCTACTCGGCCCCCAACTGATGGTGGCGGGTGGCGGTCATCCCACCCATCAGTGGTTCGGGATGTACTACGCCGGACAGCAGGGCAGGCGCCTGCCGGTTCCCATCTTCCAATCATTGGAAGACGCCACCATCTTTCTGATTCTGATTCTGGTGGAACGGTGGCTCCGCAACGTGGCGCCGGTGCCGTTCGCTCCCGAGGAAGGCCGGCCGGTGAAACCGAGCCTGTTGCCCCCGGCCGGCATCGTCCTCGGTGTGGGCATGGTGCTGTGGGGCATCGAGCGCTTCCTCGATGAGCACCTGTGGCTGGGTGAGGACGGTCGAGTCGGATCGGACCTGACCCAGTTGGCTGGGGTGCTCTTGGCAGTGGCTGGCATCTCCCTCCTGGTGACCCGGCTCCGTCCGTTGCGGGAGTGGCGGGCCGGTAGCGGTGTCGCCCAGGGTGAGGACGACGACCTCGGTGCCGACGAACTGGAGCATGAAACGACCGAGCGCACCGAAGACGAAGTGCAGGCCGTCGAGGGTGAGGAGACCCAGGCCCCGGATGAGACCGAGGCCACCGATCCGGTCGGCACCGAGAGCCCGGCCTAGGCCGGCTTCCCGATGAGACTGCCGCCAACAAGATCCATGTTCGCATCGAGCACCAACGGGGTGGACGACCAGGCGAGCGGACCGTGGCTCGGCGGCCTCGAGTCCGATCTCCGTGACCGGAAAGGTAGTGATGGCCAGAAGGGGTAGCGTTCCCTCGCTCGATCGCACGCTGAAGTCCCTGATCGAGAAGGCCGGCGCACCCCACATGCCGAGCCGGTTCAGGAAGAACATCGCTCTGGTCATGCATCGAGACGAAGAGCCGAAGGCCATCTGCCTGGTCGACATGATTTGGATCGGTGAGGACCGGCTCCACGGTCGAGACCATCCGTGGTTTCTGGTCACCGACCGCCAACTCATCCTCATTCAGGTGTCGTTCGCCAATGGACTCCGTGACATGTTCCGCACCAACAGTCGGTGCTTCTGCCTCGATCTCGAGCAGATCACCAGCGTTTCCGAGCTGCAGCATCGGGACTTCATGGTGCACCTCGACGACGGGAGGGTCGTCCGGATCCATGGCCGGATCTGGCCGGATGCCAAGTATGCGGTGGTGTCTCGCGAGGCCCTGGTGGCGGCGGTCCAAGCCGCCCGCCGGTAGCCGGCGCCCGGGTTTGGCGATCACCCGCACCGGAGTTCGGAGCGGCTGGACCTGACCCGGGTGGATCCAGAGAGTACAAAGGGTGCGTGTCATATCTATTGGCGGTGACCGCCGCCTTCGTCAACGCCCTGACTTCGGTACTGCAACGCATGGGTGTGGAGTCAGCTCCAACCTCGACGACACTCCGGCTGAGTCTGATCAGCTACGCCATCCGCCGGGGGATCTGGCTGATCGGATTCGCGCTGATGTTGGTGGAGTTCGCCTTACAGGCCACCGCCCTCCGCTTCGGCGAGCTCAGCGTGGTGCAGCCGATTCTCACCACCGAGCTGCTCTTTTTGATGTTGATCCTCGGGATCTACTTCCGTTACCACCTTGGGCTGCACGAGTGGCTGGGTGCTGCCACCATCGTGGTGGGGCTCGGGGCCTTCTTTCTGGCCGCCGATCCCCGCGGGGGTGGCCGGGTGCCGTCCAACCACGAGTGGGTGGTGGCCTCGGTGGTGCTGATCGCGGCCATCGCCGCCACCATCCTGGCCGCGCTCCGGGGCCCTCGGTGGTGGCGGGCCGCAGCCTTCGGAGCCGCCACCGCCGTCACCGCCGCCTACAACGCCGCCCTTACCAAGTCGGTCACCATCTACATCACCGAGGGATGGGGGCACGTCCTGACCCACGCCCAGCCCTACCTGCTGGCCATCACCGGCATCGGAACCGTCTTCCTGATTCAGAACGCCCTCCATGCCGGACCGATCACCGCTTCCCGCACGACAACGGTCACGCTCAACCCACTGATCAGCATCGTGTTGGGTCTGACCTTGTTCGGCGACATCCTCCGCGGCGGCACCTTCTGGGTGGTGATCGAGTGCGTGGCCTTGGCCGTGCTGGTGGCCGGCGTGGTGATTCTGGCCACCTCGCCGTTGGTGGCGGGGGCTGGGGCACCCGACGAACTCCTCGGTGGGGCCCGTCAACGAAACACCGGTGCTGGCGGATCTGAGCCACCCATTGCCGCCGCAGCTACTGCATCGCCCCAGGCGGTCGAGCCCCCGGCCTGAGGACCTAGGCCACCGAGGCCGGTGTGCCGGCCACCAGAACCTGGTGCAAGACCGGCTGCTCTACCGAGGTGTAGGCACGCACTACCGGCGGTGCCGGGTCCGGCTCGGCGGCCGACAGTCCGGACGCCATGTCGGACCGGTTGCGGACGATCGTGCCAGTCGAATGGACCGGATCGGATGCGGCCACATCGCCCACCGGCCAAAGGGTCAACGTCGCCCGGTTCAACAGGTCGGTGATCCCCAGGGCCTCGTCACCAAGCTCGTTCCGCATGGCCTGCAACAGGTCGGCCGTGACGGCAGCATCCCCGAGAGCGCTGTGGTGATCGTCCCACGACAGGCCGAAGCGATCACAGCAGTCCGAGAGCGACGCCCTGCCATAGAGGCCCAGGAGGTCGCGGGCCACCACCAGGGTGTCGAGCATCACCACCGAGTCCGGCACCAGCGAGTCGCCTCCGCACCGTTGGCACTCTGCCCGAAGAAAACCCAGATCGAACCGGTCCACGTTGTGGCCGACCACCACCCGACCCGACAGGAGGGAGGCCAGGTGGGGATGAATGCTCTCGAACGTGGGGGCACCATTGACCATCTCGGAGGTGATCCCATGGACGTGGGTGGGACCGGGGTGGCGGTCAGGGTCGAGCAGCGTACAGAACGACTCACTGACCGTGCCGTCCGGCTCCACCACCACCACGGCGATCTCCACGATTCGCTCCGTCGACGAGGAGAACCCGGTGGTCTCCACGTCGACGACGGCGAACCCGGGGCTCACCACGATCCTCGCTCCACGCCGCCCACCGTAGATGGTGGATGTCACGGAGCCGCGCACACCAGCCGATCGCCCGTTCGACCGCATCTCGTCCGGGTCAGGCGTCGGCCCCCACCAGCTCCTTGAGCTCCTCCGACACCTGGTCGTCGTGCTCCTGCTCATCGCGCTTGGCCCTCGACGGGCTCCACCGTCCCTTGGTCAGCCAGATGGTCGGAATGAACAGCACCATGCCGCCGATGCAGACCCAGAACCAGTCCTGCCACTGCTTGGGTGACTTGGCGACGGCCTTCTGCAGGTCGGTCAACTGCGACTGGTGGGCCTGCAGATAGGTGAGCTCCGGCTTGTAGGGCAGGACCAAGGTGGTGAGCTCTGGCTTGTAGAGCGACAGCTGGGTGAGGGTCTTGGGTCCCAAGATAACCAGCGCCTTGGCGATGTTGGCGGCCGATTCGTTCACTGACAGCGCGGCCACGATGGCGGCGTTCTTCGGTTCGTTGAGGGTGGCCAGCAAGGCAGCGTGTTCTTGGGCGAAGGCCACCGACTTCGGGTGCTGTACCAGAAACGCCTGGGCGGTGGTGGTGGTGCCGGGGATGGTGGCGGTGGCCAACGGCTGGTAGTCGACGGCCGGATTGACGCTGTTGATGACGATGGGGAGGAAGATGAACGAGATCCCCACCGTCAGGCGGAGTAGCCATCCCCACAGGGCCAGGCCGGTCCCCACCAGGGCCGGGTTCTTCGCCTCCACCGTCTCGGTGTAGGCCGCCATCCAGGGGGCGTAGGTGATCGAAAGAAACATGGCCAGGAAGACCTCGGTAACGGCCAACGTGTAGTACCCGGTGTGGATGTGGCCGGCCAAGCTCAGGAAGTAGAGCAGCATGGCGATGGCACCGACGGCTCCCACCAGCATGAACGGCTTGCGCACCCGCAGCTTGTCGGAGAAGACGCCGAACACGATCAGGGCGACGGCATCGGCCCCCCAGAACCAGACGTTGAGGCCGTTGGCCTGGGTGACCGAGAACTGTGAGCCGTCGGGGTTCTGGAAGGTGGTCGAGTAGAAGATGGTGAAGAACCCGGCGGCGGCGTAGTAGATCAACAGAAACAGGGCGATCCCCAGCGCCGAGCCGATCAGGTCCCACTTGAAGATCTGCCTCCAGGGGCGATGTGTGGCCGCCACCACGTCCTCGGCCGACACCCCCCGGGAGCGCGCCTCGACCAGCAGCCGGTCCTGACTGTTGACCATCAGCTGATCCCGAAGACGCGACGACAGGTCTTTCATCAGCAGCAGGCACACCACGAACACCACCAGGGCGCTAGCCCCGGAAATCCGGAACTGGCTTTGCCAGTCGTGGAGGTGGTCGAGGGTGTGGGTGGCGACGATGCTGGTGATGAGGCTGCCGGCAACCGGTCCGATGGTCCAGAACCCCATGGCCGACGCCCGGCCCAACTGGGGGCTGAAGTCACGGACCAGCGCCGGCGTGGCCACCAGGATGGCCCCTTCCACCAGCCCCAATACGCAGATGGAGGCGGCGAAGGAGAACTCCGAGTGGGCGTTGGGAACCCAGAAGAACACAATGAGTCCCACCAGCAACAGGCCGTAGATCACCACGTTGGAACGGCCGAGCTTGTCGGTCTTGGAGGCCGGGAGGGAGGCGAAGGCGCCGATCAGGTTGGAGATGATGACGATGCCTACGTAGTAGGCGAACGACATGTGGAAGTACTGCAGGATGTTCGGCGTCACGCCGGTCTGCGTGTAGTACGTGTAGTAGAGGATGACGGTGGCCAGCACGGCCAGGGCCAGATAGCCCGAGCGCTTACCGGTGGACGGATACTCGTCAACCTCGTGCACGAAGAGGAACCGGTAGAGCCCACCGTGGCCGCTCTCCCCGGCGACAGGGGTCGCCGAGCCATCGGGCGTTGGTGCAGTCGTCACATCACCTGTGGTCATAGGTGCTCCCCCCGGGGCCGATGATGGCCAAAGACGACCATCACCATCGAAGGTAGCAAACCCGACCAGCTGACCGAGCGACCCGTCGAATTCAACTGGCGCAGGAACAGCCGGTCAGTCGAGCACGGCAGCGGCGATCAGCTCCTCCAGATAGCGCGAGTCCCACCAGGAGATCTGGAGCTGCTTGGCCCTCCGGAAGAAGAGCTGGATATCGAACTCGAGGGTGAAACCCATGCCACCGAAGATCTGCTGGGCGGTGGCGGTGGTGTCCCGGAAGGTGCGGCAGGCGTAGAGCTTGGCCATGGGAGCCAGACGGGCCAGATCCCGGTTGGTCGAAGCCGCCCAGGCCGCCTCGTGCACCAGGACTTCGGCACCATCGATGGCAGTGGCGGCATCGGCCATGTAGTGGGCCAGGGCCTGAAATGCCCCCAGCGGCTTGTCGAACTGATGACGGTCCTTGGCGTACTGGACGGTGATGTCGAGGGCGTACTGGGCACCGCCCACCGCCTGAGCTCCCAGCAGCACGATGCCCTGGTGCATGACCTGATCCCACGTCGTCCATCCCGAGCCGGCCGCGCCGATCCGATCGGCGGCGGTCACCCGGACCTGGTCGAATTCAACCCGGTACTGCGAGTCGGATCCGATGGTCATCTGCTGGGTGAGGGTGATGCCGGCCGACTCCGGATCGACCAGAAAGAGGTCGACGTCCTCGGCTCCGTCACCGGTACGAACCAGCACCACCAGGCGGGTGGCGGCTTTGGCGAAGGCGACGTGGCGCTTGGTGCCGGTGATGGTGAACCCGTCGCCGTCGGCCACCGCTCTGACCTGAATTCCTTTGGGACCGAATCCATTCTCCGGCTCCAGCCACGCCGGGGTGAGGATCGCCTCGCCCGAGACGATCTTCGGCAGCCACTCGCCCTGTTGTTCGGCACTGCCCGAGCGGGCCAGGGCGCCACCGGACAGCACCGAACTCACGAAGTGTGGGGAGGGGGCCAGCGAGCGGCCGAACTCTTCGTAGAGCACCACGCCCTCGACGGCCGTCATGCCCGAGCCGCCATGCTCCTCCGGAAGCAGCAGACCGATCAGGTCGAGGTGTCCGAGTTGCTTCCAGAAATCGATGGAGTACCCGATGGGATCGTCCTGCAACTCCCGCACCACGCTGAACGGGCTGGCGGTGGCGCAGAGGCCTCGCACCGTCTCACGGAGCATCTCCTGCTCGTCGCTGAAATTGAGATCCAACATGGTCAGTGCTCCTCCAGTGGTGCGGACAAAACGGCGGTCAAGATAGTCGGCGTCGGGTGGGCGGATCGGTCGGCGGTTACGGGCGCCACTGGTCCCCCTTGCGATCCCAGGGGTTGTCGTCAGAGGTGGTCGGCAGCGCCACCCTGGCCTTGCAGGTGGTCTTGGGGTCACCGTCCACCGACACCGAGATGTCGATGGCCACCCAGCCGCAACCGGTCTCATCGATGCCGGTTTCGGTCACCGTCCCGTCGAACACCATGGTGTCCCCAGGGAAGATGGAGCCGAGCATGCGAAAGGTCATCCGCTGCAGCCGGCCGTGGGGTCCGGTCCAGTCGGTGACGAACCGTTCGAACCAGGCGGCCTGGTTGGGGGTGTTGAGGAAGATGTCCCGGGTGCCATTGCGGTGGATGGCGAAGTCCTTGTCGTGGTGCATGGGACGCCAATCGCGGGCGGCCAGGGCCCCCAGCACCACCGTGGTGGCGGTGACCGGATAGGCCAACTGCGGCAGGGTGTCGCCCACCGAAACGTCGCCTTGCAGCAAGGTGGGCAAGGTGGTGGCGGTCACTTGGACACCTCGGTGGTGCCGTCAGCCGCCCGAACGTAACCGAAGCCGGTGTAGCTCTCCACCGCCACTCGCTCGCCATTCTGATTCTGATACTCGACGTCGATCACCCAGAAGCGGCCGGTACCCAACTTGGTGGTCTTTTCGGCGCTCACCGATCGGAGGATCTGGCTGGTCCGGAGTCGGTCACCGGGCCGCACCGGCTCGTAGAACACGATGGTGTTGTCGCTCATCACCGCTTCCGGGAGACCGAGGCCCTCCTTGAGGTCGAAGTGGACCTGGAGCGGAAGCGCGGATCCCGTCCGGTCGGGCGCCCAGTGGTGCGGTCGGAACCACACCGACACCATGGTGGGAGGGGCGATGGGACCGCCGGTCAGCTCCTCGGCCAGCTCCTCGTCCCAGAACAGCGGGTTCCCGTTCTCCACCGACGAGCACGTCGTCCAGATATAGCCCCGCTCCACCGGAAACTCGCCCACCTCGGCGTACTGCTCCACCCCGGTGAGACCCTCGATGTCCGCTTCCCTGATGGCGCTCACGCCACCACCCCCTTGGCTCGTAGTTCGGCAATTCGTTCGGGCGCCAGTCCGGCGGCGCCCAACAGCGCATCGGTGTCCGATTCGGCCGGGTCCCGTACCTGCACCGGACCGGAAACCGGTGTCATTCCCGCCATGAGGTGGCCGACCTGCCGGAAGTGGGTTCCGTCGGGGCCCACCGCCTCGACGAACGCCCCTCGGGCGGCGAACTGCTCATCATCGACCAGCTCGGGCACCGTCAGCACCGGGGTGGTGCAGGTGTCGGCCCCCGCCAGCACCGCCACCCACTCATCACGGGAACGGGTGGCGAAGGCGGCCGCAAAGTCGTTCCGGATCTTCCCCTGGACGTCGTCGTCCCGTTGGTGATCGATCCACTGCTCGCATCCCAAGAGCCGGCAGAGGTTGGCGTAGAACTTGGGTTCGATGGCTCCGACCGCCAGCCAGCCGCCGTCGGCGGCCCGGTAGCTGTCGTAGCAGGCGTAGCGTCCGCTGATGATGTCGTGGCCCGGCCCTACGTCGGCCCCGGTGGCCAGGTGCTCGTCGACGGCCAATGACGTCAGCCACAGCACGCCGTCGGCGATGGACACGTCGAGGTGGATGCCGACCCCCGACGCCTGCCGGCCGATGAGGGCGGCCATCACCGCCATGGCGGCCTGCAGACCGCCTCCGGCGGCGTCGGCGATGGTGGCGCCGGCCACCGGGGGTCCGTCGTCGCCGGCCGGCTCCGAGTTGGCCAGGTAGCCGCCGACCGCCAGGTAGTTGATGTCGTGGCCGGCCCACTGGGACCGGGGTCCCGACTGACCGAAGCCCGTAGTGGAACAGAGGATGATGCCCGGATTGACCTCCGCCAACGCCTGGTACCCGAGTCCCAACCGGTCGATGACCCCAGGGCGGAAGCTCTCCACCACCACGTCAGCCGTAGCGACCAGGGTGAGGAAGAGGTCGCGACCGTCCGGATCCTTCAGGTCGATGGCCGTCCGCTGCCACCCTCGGGAGCCGCTGTAGGCAAAGAATGGCGGACGGATCGGGTCGACGCCCTTGCCGGGCACCGTCCCCACCTTCACCACGGTGGCGCCGTAGTCGGCCAGCAGACGGGTGCAGCGGGCGGCCGGGCCGACGCTGGCCAGGTCGAGCACCACCACCCCGGCCAACAAGCCGGGTGCCCCCGGGTTGCCGGGCGGAGTGGACGGTTCGGTCACGGTCGGCGTCGTTCAGAAGTTCTTCGGGAGGCCGAGCTTGCGCCGGGCGATGATGTTCTTCTGGATCTCCGACGCCCCGCCACCGATGGTGTCGATGACCGTGTAACGGTAAGTCGACTCCGATCGGCCCTTCATGGGGGCGTCCTCGGTGTGGACCCGGAGCTGTCCGCCCGGACCGGCCAGGTCCATGGAGGCATCGGCCAGTCGCCGCGAGTACTCGGTGGTGAACAGCTTGTACTCGGAGGCCTCGTTGGTGGGAGGGGACCCGCCCTCGCCCGCCTTGAAGACAAACTTCAGGCCCAGCACCCGGGCCACTTCGGCCTCGGTGTGCAGCTCGGCGATCCGGGCCCGGACCAACGGGTCGTCCTTCAGCGGCTCGCCGTCCCGGGTGGCACCGGCCACGTACTCGGTGAGCAGATCGAGCCGCTGGCGGGTGGGCGAGTAGGTGAACAGGGTGAACCGTTCGAGGTCGAGGGCCTCGGAGATGTACTGGAACCCCTTGTTCAGCTCCCCCACCACGTAGGCGTCGGGCACGAACACGTCATCGAGGTAGACCTCGTTGGTCCGCTCGTCACCCATGGTCCAGATGGCCTTGACGGTGATGCCGGGGTGGTCCATCGGTACCAGAAACAAGGTGATCCCGTAGTGCTTTGGGGCATCGGGGTCGGTTCGGGCCCCGACCCAGTACCAGTCGGCGAAGTGGGCGGACGTCGTCCAGGTCTTCTGGCCGTTCAGCCGCCATCCGTCACCGTCCCGGGTGGCTTTCAGCTGCATGGAGGCGGCGTCGGAGCCGGCATTGGGCTCGGAGTAGCCCACGGCGAACTCCACCTCGTTGCGGAGAATCTTCGGGAGGAATTCGGCCTTCATCTCTTCGCTGCCGTGGCTGATGATCGTCTTGCCGATGATGCCCACGCCCTTGCCGATCTGCGGACCCCCGCGGGCGGCCAGTGCCTCGTTCAGCAGGTACTCGTAGGTCCCGTCACCCTCGGAGCCGCCGACTTCCTTGGGCCACGTGATGCCCAGCCAACCCTGCTCCCCGAGCTTGGCCATGAACTTGCGACGGAGCGGGGTGTCCACGATCTGCGCCATGTTCTCTCGAGTGACGTCGAAGATCTCCGGGTCGTCGTTGGCATCGAGGAACGCCTCGACCTCCGCGACGAACTCCTGCTGCTCGGGGGTGAACTCGAAGTCCATAGGTCCTCCATCATCGGGACACCGACGTGTCGCAGTGGTTTCCTGACTGACCGTCAGATACTGTGGCCATCATAGGATGGAGGCTGGAACGGGGCCAACACCCGGTCTCGAACCAGCGTCCCGGCAGCGCCGCGGGGCACTCCCCGATCGAAGCCCCACCAGACAGTTCGACCGCCCTCACCAGGGCTTACGAGACGAAGAGGTTGCCAGACCGATGAGAGGAATGTGCCGATGAGAGGCATCGTCAGCTCCGCCGGGTATGTGCCGTACCGGCGCCTGCCCCGTGCCGCCATCAGCCCGGTCTTCGGATCTGGAGGGGGAAAAGGGACCCGGGCGGTCGCCTCCCACGACGAGGACACCACCACCATGGGGGTGGAAGCCGCCCGTCTGGCCCTCCGGTCGGCACCAGGGGCGGCGCCGGGTGCCATCTGGTTCGCCACCGCCACCCCCGCCTACCTGGACAAGACCAATGCCGCCGCCATCCACGCCGCCCTTCGGCAGCCGGCCGAGGCGGCGGCGTTCGACTTCGGAGGCGCCATCCGTTCGGGTGCCGGCGCCCTACTGGGCACCCTGAGCGCACCGGGGTCCGGCACCACCTTGGTGGTGGTGGCCGACCAACGGGACGGACTCCCCACCTCGACCGACGAGTCGGCCGGGGGCGATGCCGCCGCCGCCCTCCTGATCGGGGACGACAGCCCCGGCACCCCGGTGATCGCCGAGTACCTGGGTGGTGCCTCGGTCACCGACGAGTTCCTGGACCGCTGGCGGAGCCCCGGCGACCGCCGATCCAAGACCTGGGAGGAGCGGTTCGGAGAGACTCGGTACGTCCCATTGGGTGAGCAGGCCTGGGGGGCCGCCCTCAAATCCGTGGGTCTGACCGCCGATGCCATCGACCGGGTAGCCATCACCGGCATGCACGGTCGGGCGGTCAAGGCCCTGGGTCGGAAGCTCGGGGTGGCCGACGGCGCCCTGGTCGACGACCTGACCTCCACCGTTGGCCAGGCCGGCTCCGCCCACGTCGGGCTGATGTTGGCATCGCTGATAGAGCAGTCGGCACCCGGCCAACTGCTGGCCGTGGTGTCCCTGGCCGATGGTGCCGACGTGCTGGTATTCCGCACCACCGACGCCCGGGGTGGGTGGTCGGCGACGGAGACGGTGGCCGACCAGATTGCCGCCGGCGCCGAACTCCCCTACGGCAAGTTCCTGTCGTGGCGGGGCATGGTCACCGTTGAACCACCCCGACGACCGGAGCCACAGCGGGTGTCCTCCTCGGCTGCCTGGCGAAACGAGGAGTGGAAGTTCGGCTTCGTCGGTTCGCAGGATCGGTCCTCGGGGGCGGTGCACCTGCCGCCGTCCCGGATCTCCATGCAAGGCGGGGCGGTCGATGACATGGAACCGATCGGCCGGGCCGACGCCATCGGCACCATTGCCACCTACACCATCGACCGGTTGGCATACTCCCCCAGCCCTCCCATCGTCTTCGCCATTCTCGACTTCGACGGCGGCGGACGGTTCCCGGTGGAGCTCACCGACGTCGACCCCGATGCCGTGGATATCGGTGATCGGGTCACCATGACGTTCCGGAGGCTCTTCACCGCCGATGGCATTCACGACTACTTCTGGAAGGCTCGACCGGTCCGCCACGGAACCAACTGACACCTACCGGGCTGCAGGGCAACCGGCCGGCGGGCATCGGGCAGCCAACCACCAACTACCAATCAGGAACGTCGAAGGAGACGAGCGATGGGATCGCACGGAATCAAGGATCGGGTAGCGATTGTCGGCATGGGATGCACCCGGTTCGCCGAGCATTGGGACAAGAGCCTCGACGATCTGATCGTGGATGCGGCCGAGGACACCTACGCGGCGGCCGGGGTGACCAAAGACGACGTCGATGCCTTCTGGTTGGGGACCGCCCAGTCGGGCATGAGCGGGATCACGCTGGCCAAACCGCTGCAGATCGAAGGCAAGCCGGTGACCCGGGTGGAGAACTACTGCACCTCCGGCTCGGAAGCCTTGCGGGCGGCGGCCTACGCGGTGGCCTCCGGCGCCTATGACGTGGCGATGGCCGTGGGTGCCGAGAAGGTGAAGGACTCCGGATATCAGGGACTCAACGCCTTCCCCATCCCCAACGACGGGACCAGCCGCACCCTCACTGCCGCGGCCATGTTCTCGATGGTTGCACCGGCCTATGGCAAGAAGTACGGCGTGGGTGACGATGAGCTCACTGAGGTCCTGGCCCGTATCTCTTGGAAGAACCATCAGAACGGTGCCCTGAATCCGCGCGCCCAGTTCCGCAAGGCCGTCTCCGTCGAGACCATCTGCGCCTCGCCGCGGGTAGCCGGTCGCCTCGGGGTCTTCGACTGTGCCGGGGTGGCCGACGGGGCGGCCGCGGCCATTGTGGTGCGGGCGGAGGATGCCTATCGCTACACCGACACGCCGATCTTCATCAAGGCCTTGTCCTTCGCCGCCGGAAGTGGATCGGGGCTCATCGATCCCGAGTACGACTACACCTGGTTTCCGGAGTGTGCGGAGGCGGCCGCCGATGCCTACCGGCAGGCCGGCATCACCGATCCCCGGGCCGAACTGGCCATGGCGGAGGTGCACGACTGCTTCACGCCCACCGAGCTGGTGTTGATGGAGGATCTCGGCTTCGCCGAGCGGGGCACCGCTTGGAAGGAGGTGCTGGCCGGCACCTACGACCGCACCGGCGAACTGCCGGTGAATCCCGACGGTGGGTTGAAGAGCTTCGGCCATCCGGTGGGCGCTTCGGGGCTCCGGATGCACTTCGAGGCGTGGCTGCAGCTCAGGGGCGAGGCCACCCCGGAGCGACAGATTCACACTGACCGGAAGCTGGCCCTGGTCCACAACCTGGGGGGCTTCCCGGGGGAGATGGTGTCCTTCGTCTCAGTCTTGGGTACCGAGCCGGGCTGAACCGACCGGTCCCGCCTGGGACCGAAGGTGGGGGTAGCCGGCCGCCGGGCTACTGGGCCAGGCCGGAAGCGAGCGCCGACTCACCGGTGGAGTGGAAGATGCCGGCCGGCAACGACGCCAGCGGAAGTACCACGGTGGCGAACGCGAATCGGGAGTACTCCCGGAAGTTCCCCACCGCCTCCTCGAAGGCGTCCTGAATCGGATAGTCGCGCAGCATGGCATCACAGTGGGAGCAGCCGTTCGAGAGCGCGGCGATGTCGCCGGACCACCGGTACTCCTCGGTCATTTCGCGGATGGCCAGTGGACCGACCTCGTGCCTGTCGTACCAGTCGGCGTCCAGCACCTCGACCAGGATCTCTGCCACCACCTGGAACGGGACGTACCGGAACTTGGGGGTCTGGTCGATGTTCACCTTCCGGCGTTTCCTGACCACATTCGGATTTCCGTCGTCGGCACCGGGCTGCGGGGCGTTGATCAACACGCCGGAGATCACTCTGGTGGGTTCGCCGCAGCTGTAACACAGCTTGACCATCCCAACCACGTAGACAGTGATCCGATCCCCCTCCGGCTCCGGAAGTGCCTCGAGCGGCGTCGGATCCGACACCGCCGGCTGAGCGTCGGCGAACCCGTCAGCATGTCCGTCGAGCGCCACCTGCTCGGCCGTGGTCACCGGATCCGCCGGCACGGCCAATGGGGTCGTCGATGCCTCGGGAGGATCCACTGCAATTATCTCAGCGAGGTCAGCCGGCGGTTCGGTGCTGTCTGCTTCAGTGGCGACCGGCGCGAGCTCGGTCGAGACCGCATCCGGAACCTCGGCGAGTGGCGTTTCCTCGACTGGATTGCCATTGAGATCCTCATCCGACAATTCATCGACAACCGGGCTTGCTGCACCGTCCCTGGTCGGCGACACCGATGCGCTCATGTTGGCCACCGGGGCAGCGAACGGAGAGGCGTCGGGAACCGAAGGTTCCGGTTCGGACGTCGGATTGGATTCGACTGTATGGGTGTGGGACCCATGCACCGTCACTGTTTCGACCGTTGGGTTCCCGTCGGTGGGGGTTGGATCGGCGAACTCCTCAGTCGCCGCCACGCCCGGCGCTGATGCCTCGGGCGACAGTTGGGCGGGAACGTCCTCCGGAGGGAAGATCGGTGCATCGGCCGACTCAACGATGGAGTCAGCCGGCTCAGCGTCCGGAGTGTGGGTGGGCCAAGCGATGGGTTCCTGCACGGCAACCGATGGTGGACTCGGCAACAAGGGATCGGGAGCTACCGAAGGAGCGGTACTCCCCATCGGTTCATTGCTCAACGACTCGGTGATGACCGGCACCTGGGCAGCCGGCGACGGTTGGATCGGCGGAGGAGTGAACGCAGCTGGTTCGCTCAGTTCGGCGATGACTGGTTCGAGGGACGCCGGTGCCGGGACGGCCGAAGCTGGTGCCGGTGGTGCCGGAGGTGGAGGTGGAGGAGCGAACGCGGCTGGTGCGACCGGTTCGGCGATCACCGGTTCAGTGGTCACCGAAGCCGGTACGTCCGGCACGGTCGCCTGGGGTGGAGGCGGGTACGCCTCGGCGGCAAAGGGCGCAACGACCACCGGTTCGGCGACCACCGGTTCGGCGACCACCGGATCGGCGACCACCGGATCGGCGACCACCGGATCGGGAGCCAGTGCGACCTCGGGCGGTTCGGGCGCCGGCGACACCTCGACGGCGGTGGCGCCCGGAGGGAGGAGATCATCACCTTGGACGGCCATCGCAGATCCCGAGAGCTCGGCCAACGACGTCGGACCTTCGGGCAGGAGGTCATCGGGCATCGGGGGTGCCGGCGGCGGCGGCTCCCAGTTGGGCTCCAACGGCGCGGGAAGTCGGGGAGTCGGGCTGTCGGTCCACGGGAGTTGTGCGGGAATCGGCGGGGGCGGCGTGGGGGTGGCGACCGTGCCGGTGGCTCCGTCACCGAACGCCGGCAACCCTGCCGGCATCGCAAGGACGCCCAGTCCGGCGTCCGGGAGGGTCGGCAGCTGCATCGTCACCGACGGGTTGGCTGCAACATCCTGCGGGGCCGGGGCGGCCGGCGGCACAAATGTGGCAATCGGGGCCGCCGTCGGGGTAGGAGGTTCAACCGCGAGGGCAGGCGGGGTCGCCCACGATGCGGCAGGCGGTACGGCCGGAGGCAGGGTGACGTCGACAGGGTGGGCGGTTGGTGCCGTAAAGGGTGGCGGTGCCTGCGCCTCAACCGGCGCTGTCAAGGCCTCGGAGGGTGGGGTCACCGGCAAGGGAGCCGATAGCTCCGACAGACCCCCCAGCGATGAGGCACCCGGTGAAAAGGTGGGGATCGCCGCAAACGGCAGATCGGCGGAGTCAGATTCCGGCGCCGTCGGAGTGGGCGCCGGGTGCAGACGAGCCGCTGGGCTCTCGACCCGGTGGAAGACCTCCTCGGCCACCGCCGGATCGATTTCGGGCGGATGTCCGGCCACGAAGGTCGGAAGCGATTCGAACGCCTGTTGGGGAAATGGGGCGCGGACATGGTCGACGGCTGGTTCTTCCGGTGGCGTTGATCCGTTGGATGCACCCGGGACCGGTGGGGTTCCGAGCCAGCGGGCGAATGGTTCGACAGCCGCTCCCGACGGGACGAACCACGAACTTCTGGTGGCGTCCCACTGCGCCCCAAGGCCGCGAACGAGCATCTCGTCCGATTGGGGCACGTCGATGTAGGTGGGTTCAGAGGCCAAAGCGCACCATCATTTCGGTACTCATAACTGCAAGGTATGGAACAGCGAACTACAGGAAAACTCGTATGACGACATTTGACCACATCCGTGGTCGGATTACACGTGAGTGGTGGTCTGGTCACCCAGAGTGCAGATCGTGGGACCTCATGTCGTTGTTGCAGACGACCGTATTAGTGGAAAATCGACCTGAGCACCATCGAGATCACATGGGATATCGGTGAGGAGACCCGGATCCGTCGAGTTCTCTCAGATGAGATTCCAGGCGTGACGACAGCAATCCTGGGCCACGCCAC
>Ga0302157_10002709_pt1 | contig 20406 bp, 17 predicted proteins | sample I_Bog_N3_3_FD_193502 | JGI IMG/M metagenome (GOLD analysis project Ga0302157, IMG submission 193502) | Peat permafrost microbial communities from Stordalen Mire near Abisko, Sweden - I_Bog_N3_3 | ecosystem: Environmental > Terrestrial > Soil > Wetlands > Peat | place: Sweden: Abisko, Stordalen... | reverse complement strand
GCTGGCCGATGCGTGGCAGGGCGGCGTCGTCTGGCCGCTCGTCGTCCCGTATATGGTCGCGCAGGTCGCGGGTGCGCTGGCGGGGACGGGGCTCGCAGACGCAATGTTCGGCCTGCCCGCGTTCTTCGCATCGCACCACGAGCGTAGCGGCGCGCCGTTGCTGGTCAGCGAATTCGTCGCGACCTTCGGATTGCTGGCGGTGATTTGGGGTTGCGTGCGTTCGCGCCCCGGCGCGACGCCGTTTGCCGTCGGCGCCTACATTCTCGGCGCGTATTGGTTCACGCCCTCGACGTCGTTCGCCAACCCCGCCGTCACCATCGCGCGGGCGTTCACCGATACGTTCGCCGGCATCCGTCCCGCCGACGCACCGCCGTTCATCGTCGTGCAGTTCCTCGGTGCGCTCGCCGCGACCGCGCTGTTCGCTTATCTCGCGCCGATCTCGCGGGCTACCGCCGAGGCCGTCGTCGTCGCCCATCCGGAGCCGTTGCATGCCTAACGTCAAACCGTCGGTGCTGTTCGTGTGCCGTCACAACACCGGACGCTCGCAGATGGCCGAAGCCTACCTGCGGCATTTTCTCGGCGACCGCGTCGACGTGGCGTCGGCCGGCACGATCGCAGCCGACGTTCCCGATCCGGGCGTCGTCGCGGTGATGGCCGAAGACGGGATCGACATCAGCGCCGCGCGACCGAAGCTGCTCGACGCCGAGCGCGCTGCCGGCGCCGATCGCATCATCACGATGGGCTGCGACGTCGAGGGTGTGCCGCGCATCGACGACGACTGGGGCCTGCCGGATCCGAAGGGTCAACCGCCCGAACGCGTGCGCGAGATCCGCGACATCGTCAAGGCCAAAGCGCAAGAGCTCGCGCGGAGCTTTCGCTAGCGGCCGGCGGCGACGTCGGCGAGGGCTTGCGGGAAGCGGGTGAGGGCGGAGTAGCGGTGGATCTCGAGCAGATTGCGTGAGTCGCCGGCGTTGCCCCAGTCCTCCGTGAACGCGAGTTCGTAGCCGTTCGCGGAAGCGATGCGCTCGAGGCGATCGTCGTAGTTGTCCTCGGGGTAGACCAGCGCGTAGATCGTGCGTCCGAGGTGGTAGCGCAACGACGTTCGCGAGAGCGTGAGTTCGTGCACGACGTCCGCGTCGTCGAGCTTGCGCAGATCGGGCGGATGGTTGGCGGTCTGGCTCTGGATCGTCATCGTGCCGCTGCGCGACATCTCCAGCAGTTGCGCCCAGGTCGTGTGCCGCTTGCCGTGCGTCGTCGTGCCGACGAAGTTCGTGTGCACGAACATCGTCGCGGGGAAGCCGTACTGCCGCAACCGCGGGAAGGCGTTCTCGTAGATCCCGTGGCCGTTGTCGTCGAAGGTCAAAACGAGCGGCTTTGCGGGCAGCGGCGTGCCCCGTTCGAGATGCGCCCTTAATGTTTCCAAGGTCACGACGTGATAGCCGCCGCGCGCGATCGCACGCAGCTGGGCCCGGAAGGTATCGAGCGTCGTGTCGAACCAAAGTTCCTTCGCCGGAACCACGTCGTGCCACACGATGACCGCGACGTAGGGCAACCGGCCCGCCGGGACGGCCTGCGGTACGCCGGCGCTCCGAGCGGGTGCTGCGGCGGCCATGAAGCACACGAAGGCGATCCAGACGAGGAATCGGTTGACCATCAAGCGCGGTGTTGCTTCAAAACGGCGTTCAGTCCCCCGGCCCGCGATCGCACGCCCTGCGCTCGTTGCGGCCGGCCTTGCGGTCGTGCTGCTCGCAATCGTCTTGCTCACCCGCAGCGCGATCGAAACCTGGGTCCTCCAACGCTCGCTCGGTGACGCATTCGACGGTGACGCGACGATCGCGTTCGTGCGCCACGACGGCGACCGCACGACCCTCGACGGGGTGAAGATCACCGCGGACGGCGGCGCGGTCACGTTGGCGGCCGACAGCATCGCATGCGTGTTGCGCGGCGACGTCTGGGACGTGCAGCCGAGCGGCTTGCGCGCGAGCGTCGCGCTCGACACCCTGCCCGGCGGCGCCGGCGCCCTCGTGCGCACGCTCGCGCACGCGTTCGCGGCGGGCCGCTTGCGCGTGCGCATCGACGATGCGAGCGTCACGTTCACACGCGCCGGCTACGCCGGACCGCCGGTCGCGATCCGCGCGATCCAAGGGGCGTTCGCGACCGGCGAGACCCCGTCGTTCGACCTGAGCGCGAACCTCGGCGCCGGCAGCGCGAGCTACCCGTTCGCCCTCAAGGGACAACGCCTGACCGCAGCCGTGGTGCCGCTCGCGCCGCTTGCCGCGCTATGGGCGAATCCGGCGTTCGCCGTCGCGTCGGGCGAGGCGCGCGATGTGGACGTTACGGCCGAGGACGGTCCGCGCGGCACGCTCAGTCTCGCGCACGTCGATGCGACGATCGCCGGCCACGACGTCACGGCGCTGGCGGGCAACCTCACACTCGTGCCCGACGGCATCGGCACCACCGGCCTCGATGGGTATCTCAACGGGATCACGCCGCTCGCGGCGACGGGCGAAGTGCACGACGGCGGCGATTGGTACCGCATCGCCGCCGGCGGTTCGCGCGATTTGCGTTCGCTGGCCTGGATGTTCGCATCGATCGCGGAGCAGCCGCGCCTGCGCTGGATGAACGTCGAAACGACCGCACCCGGGATGACCTTCGGCCAGTACGCGATGACGACGGGCTGGGAGCCGCACATCATTCAATTCGTGACGATCGATCCCCACGAGCCGACGGTGCACGTCGGCACCGCGCTCGCGGACGACCACATCATCTCGCGCGGCGCCCGCACGTCCGATCTCGCGCTGCGAACCGGCGCGGTCGCCGGCCTCAACGGCGACTACTTCGATATCGGCCGCACCTACGAACCGCAGGGCCTGTTGATCCGCGACGGCGTGCTGCTGCACGGGCCGACCGATCATGAAGCGGTCGTGTTCGACAAGAACAACGTGCCGACGTTCGGACGCTTTCGCTTTACCGGAACCGTGACCGACGGCGCGCGCACGTATCCCGTGACGCTCTACAATTCGTGGCCGACGCGCGCGGTCGCGATCATCACCCCCGACTACGGCAAACTCTTGCCGGCGGCTCCGGGCGTCACGTTCGTCGCGCTCGATCCGATCGGCGGCACGCGCTACCGTGTGCGCTCGCTGCACGCGATGACCGCGCCGCTGCCGGTGACGTTCGGCATCGGGATCAGCGACGCGTTGCGCGAGCCGCTGCCGCAGCCGGGCGACGAAGTCGACGTCAGCTATGCGATCGATCCGCCGGTGAGCGCCGCCGTGGCCGGCATCGGCTCGGGTCCGTTGCTGTTGCAGGACGGCAAGTGGTATGAGGACATGCACGCACCCGCACCCGACGAACGCAACGTCCAATGGCCGGTCGACGCGGTCGGCACGCTGTTCGACGGCCGGCTGGTGCTGGCGTCGGTCGACGGGCGGCATCCCGAACGTTCGCTCGGCATGACGCGGCCGGAATTCGGCGAGCTGCTGCGCCGCTTTCAGGTGCGCGACGCGATGGCGCTCGATTCGGGCGGGTCGGTCACGCTCGTCTCGCGCGCCCCCGGCAACCGCGCGACGACGGTGCGCAACACCGTCTCGGATTTCAGCAACGAGCGTTACGTCTCGGACGCGCTGTTCGTCTACAGTTCCGCGCCGCTGGGCACGATCGTCACCGCGCCGCGTCCGCACGTCGAACCGACGCCGCCCGCCGTGCCCGTGCCGTGATCGCGCTGCCCGCGAGCGTCGCGCCGCCGGCACCGTTTCCGGCGATCGTCGCGCAATCGTCGGTCGCGGAAGACGTCGCGCCCGGCATCCGCCGCGCGGACTATCGCTTCGCGACATCCGCCGGGCCGCTCGTCGTGCACGTGGTGGCGATCGACACGCACGATCCGAGCGTGCGGCTCGATGCGGTCATCGCGCACGACCGGCTGATCTCGCCGGGCGAAACCGTGTCGTCGATGGCGAAGCGCACCGGCGCCGTCGCCGGGATCAACGCCGATTATTTCGATATCGGCAACACCAACCAGCCGCTCAACCTCGTCGTGCGCGGCGGCGCGCTGCTGCGTACGCCCTCGCAGCGCGCGGCGCTCGACGTGCTCGCCGACGGCACGGTCGGCATGGGGTATTCCACCTTCACCGGGAGCGTCGCATACGACGGTTTGCTGATCCCGCTGACCGGCGTGAACGAATGGCCGCCGCAAGGCGGCGCGACCGTGCTGACCGCGGCCTACGGTGCGACCCCCGCTTCGCCCGACGTCGTCACGGCGACGCTCGCGCCGATCAATGCGGGCGCGGGACCCGCCGGCGCGTATCGCGTTACCGCGGTCGGCCCGGCCGTCGCGGTCCCGGCCGGCGGGATGCTGCTCGGATTCGGACCGGCGGCGCTTGCGCTGGGGCCGCCGCCGAGCGTCGGCGACGAGGTCGACCTGACGTACAATCTCACGCCCGACGATCCGAACGTGCGCGCGGCCGTCGGCGGCGGCCCGCTGCTGGTGGCGGGCGGAGTGCCGTTCGACGATCCGATGAGCCCCGCACCCGAGGAGCGCAACGTGCGCTTTCCGGTGGCGGGCGCGGCGCTCGAACCCGACGGCACGCTGTTGCTCATCACCGTCGACGGCCGCAAGCCCGCGACGTCGATCGGCTTGACGCGGCCGGAGTTCGGTGCGCTGATGCTCGGCTTCGGCGCCGTCGGCGGGCTCGCGTTCGATTCGGGCGGCTCCGCGACGCTGGTCGCGCGCGAACCCGGCGACGTCGACGCGAGCGTGCTGAACGATCCCAGCGACGGCCGCGAACGCCCGGTCGCCGACGGAATCTTCGCGTACAGCAGCGCCCCGGCGGGCGCGCATCCGCATCTCGTCGTGAGGCCGGCGGCGTTCGCCGCCTATCGCGGCGCGACGATCGCATTCCGCGCGGCCGAAGTCGACGATGCCGGGCGCCGCGTTCGCCCGGCGGAGGTCGATCCGCTGACGGTCGATCCGGCACCGGGTCCGCACGTCGCGACCCTGCGCGAGCGCGGCGGGACGTTGACCGCCACCGTCGCCTACCGCACGGTCGACCGCATCGCGGCGTTGGCGATCGTGCCCGACCGGCCCAATCCCGAGCCGGGCGCGCGCGTGCCGCTCGCGCTCGCGGCGAGCGACGATAGCGGCGCGCCGGTCGCGCTCGACGGCGTGCCCGTGCGCTGGACGTTCGGCGCGCGCACGATCGTCGCACCGGCCGCCGTCTACGATGCGAGCGGCGGCGACGTGACCGTCACCGCGACGCTCGGCGCGCTGACGGCCTCCACGCCGATCCGCGTCGGCAACCACCGCGTCGACCTGCCGGCGTTCGCGGAGACGGCGCTGAGCTACGATTTCACCGGCAACGCGCGCGCGGCGTACGCTGCGGCCGCGTTGGTGCTGCCGGGCGAACCGGTCGCGCTCGGCCTCGACGTGTTCGGCGACGGCAGTGGCGTGCCGTTGCGCGCGGCGTTCGTGAATCGCTTCGGCGAGAAGAGCGCGCTTACGCTCGCGCGTCGCGTCGACTGGACCGGCTGGCGGCGCGTGCGCGTCGCGCTGCCGCCCGAACTCAATCCGCCGGTGCAACTGACGTCGGTCTACGTGGTGCGTTCGCTCGGCGGGCCGCCCGTGCGCGCCGCCGGCACGCTGCGCTTGCGCGCCCTCGCCGTCGTATTGCCGGGGAGCCCGTGAAGCGCGCCGCGGCCATGGCGCTGCTTGTGCTCGCATTCGCAACGGCGGGCGCGCGTCCGGCCGGCGCGGCTGCCGCACCCGCGACGGGGATCCCGGTGCTGATGTACCACAAGGTCGATCGCCACGTTCCGGCCGATGCGACGGGGCGTTCGTTGACGCTCGATCCGGCGGAGTTTGCCGCCCAACTGGCCTGGCTGCGCGCGCACCATATTCGCACGCTGACGATGAACGAGGCGGCGGACGAACTCGCGCGCGGCCGGGTGCCGCGCGACGCCGTCGTGTTGACCTTCGACGACGGCTACCGCGATGCGGCCGAGGTCGTGCTTCCGCTGCTGCGCGCGTACGGTGCGCGCGCGAGCTTTTACGTGAGTGCCGGCTTCGTCGGCGACCCGCGCCATGCGACGTGGGCGCAGTTGCGTACGATGCGGGCCGCGGGCATGGAGGTCGGCTGCCACGGCACGCGCCACCTCGATCTCTCGAAGCTCAGCCCGGCGGCGGCGCGGCGCGAGATCGGGACCTGCGTTGCGATGCTCGGCCGTTATCTCGCCCGCCCCACGACCTACGCCTACGCCGCCGGGCGTTGGAACGCGGCCACGCCGGCCATCGTGCGCGCGGCCGGGTTGCGCCTCGCGCTGACGGAGCGACCGGGGGTCGTGCGGTCGCTGGCGTCGCCGTATACGCTGCCGCGCCGCCGGATCGCGCGCGGCGTGGGCCTCGCTGGGTTCGCCGCGCTCGCAACGCCATGACCGCGGCGAGATGATTCTTGGCCCGATGGGCCAACGAACCACCACATGATCGCACTCGTGCTCGCAAGCATCCTCGGGACGGCCGCGCCGGCCCCGACGTGCGCCGGCGGCGACATTTCGGTGACGGCGCTGCGCATCAAATTGATTAAAGGTTCCGCTGCGGCGGCGACGGCCGACCGGCTCTTGATCACCGGCGATTTCACCAACGTCGGTTCGGCCGCGCAAGACGACGGTCTGCGCCAGCATGCGGAGCTGTTGCGCAACGGCACGGTCGTCGCGCGCCAGAAGCTGCCGGCGCTTGCTGCGGGCGTCACGTATCCGCTGCAATTCCGCATCTTCCGCCAGACCTCGCAGCGTACCGATCCGGTTCAAGTCCTCGTGCGCTACGTGTTGGACGAGCGCCGGCGCAGCGAGCGCAACAACTGCTTGGCCACGAACGATAGCCTGACGAAAGTGTTTTGATTCCCGGCCTGCAGCTCGTCTCGGGCGAGTCGATCCTGCGCCGGGTCGCGCGCGGCGAGCTCGATGAGGCGGCCGCGTTGGCGGCGTGCGCGGGCGCGCCGGAGGCGAACGCGCAGACAGGCACCTACACGACGCAGCGCGACGTCAAGGTACGCAACGCCGCGCTCGAGCGCGGGCTCGGTGAGGCCGAAGAGCTCGCGGCGTGGTGCGTTGCCGTGCGCGCGCCGAAGAGCGCGATCGCGCCCCTGCTCGACGATCTGCGGACCGCGTGGACGAACGTGCTGCGCGCCCAAGACGGCGGAGCGGAGGCGGAGCGCGAGCGCGAGCGGGCCGAACGGATCGTCGAGCGCGTCACCGCGAGCGCGCGCTCGATCTTGCCGCGTGCCGATCTGGTCCACGCGCCGCCGGCGCCGCTCGCGCCGATGGAAGACGGCGGCGACTTCGTGTTCGCCAACGACTACCTGAGCGCGCGCGCGCGGCCCGACGGAACGATCGTGGAATTGTGCGGCGTCGATGGGCGCAATCTGGCGGCGATCGCGAACGGCCTCGCTCTCTACGCCGATCGCGGCGCTGCGGCGGCAATCGATCCCGCCTACGAACGCCACGCGCGGCGACTGCGCGCGGGGACGGCGCGCGTCGAGGACGGTGCGCTGTTGGTGGAACTGCGCGGCGACGGCACGGCGATCGTGATGCGCGTCGCGCTCGCGGCCGGCGAACCGTTTTTGCGCGTCGAGCTCAGCGTCAATTGGCAGGCGAAGCAGCGCATTCTGCGGGCCGAGCACCGCTTCGCCGTGCGCGCGACGGAGGCGCGCTTCGGCACGCCGCACGGCTCGCTCGTGCGTCCGTCGGTTTTCGAAGTGCCGGCGCAGCGTTGGGTGCACGTGACCGACGGCGACGCCGGGGTCGCGATTCTCGCTGCCGATTTGTATGGCTGGAACGCGTTCGCGCTGCGCCACGGCGGCATCCGCATCGGTACCTCGCTGCTGCGCTCGCCGGTCAAGCCCGATCCGAGTGTCGACCGCGGCGAGCAGTTCCTCGCGTACGCGTTCGCGCCGACCGCCGGTGCCGGTCCCGGCGCGCTCGAAGCGGCCTGGCGCGACTATGCCGAACCGCCGCGCGTGCGGCTCTTCACCTGCGACGATCCGGCCGTGCTGGTCGTCGCGACGAAGCCGGCCGACGACGGCAACGGCGTGATCGTGCGCGTGCGCGAATGCGACGGCGAGGCGCGCCGGGTCGAGTTGCGCTGCGGCGGGCGCATGCGCGAAGCGAGTGCCGTCGATGTGAGCGAGCAGGCCGTCACGGACGACGCGCGCGTGGACGGCGAACTGCTCGGCTTCGTGTTGCCCGCATCCGCGATCCGTTCGTTCCGCGTGCTGCCGTGAGCGGCGCCGCTCGCACCGTCGATACGGTGCTGTTCGATTTGGACGATACGTTGCACGACGATTCGACCGCGTACAAGCGCGCGGCGCGCCGGGTGGCCGAAGATGTCGCGCGTGAGCGCGGCGTGGATGCGGAGCTCTTGCTCGCGTCCTATATCGCGCAGGCGGGCGGCTTCTGGAAGAAGTTGTCGGTCGAGCATCTCGCGCTGCCGATCCACGATGCGCGCACGCAGCTTTGGAGCGACGCGCTCGTCGCGAGCGGCGTGCCGTTCGACGTCGCGCTCGCGTCGGCGTGCGCCGAGCGCTATACCAGCTATCGCGCGGACGTGCTCGAGCTCATGCCGGGCGCGCTCGAACTCGTCGCCGCGCTGCGCGCGCGCGGCTGCAAGCTCGGCATCGTCTCCAACGGCTTCGCGGCGACGCACCACGAGAAGGTCGACCGGTTGGGTTTGCGCCCATACATCGACGCGCTCTTCCTGGCCGACGAAATGGGGATGGTGAAGCCGGACCCCGAGATCTTCCGTCATGCCTGCCGCACCCTCGGCAGCACCCCGGAGCGGACGGCGATGGTCGGCGACCGCTACGACCGCGACGTCACGGGCGCCGCCGAAGCCGGCCTCTTCACCGTCCTAATCGACATCCACGCCATCCCGATCCCCGAAGGCGCCACCCCACCCGACGCCGTGGTCAACACGCTGGACGAAGTCCTCGAGGCGCTACCGCTCGCAGCGCTTTAGGGCGTCATCCCAAACGAATCGCGCCGCCCATCCGGGCGCGCGTGCCCCCTGTCATCCCGAGCGTAGCGCCGCAGCGCGCAGTCGAGGGACAGCCAGCAAGCTCGCAGATTGCCGCGTCCCCCAAGGTTGGCGATCGAGGCGGTCCCTCGACTCCGCGCTGCGGCGCTACGCTCGGGATGACAGCGTGGGGCGCGTGCGCTGCTACGACCGCGAGGGGCGCGTGCGCTGCTACGACCGCGAGGGGCGCGTGCGCTCGGGATGACCGCGGGGGGCGCGTGCGCTGCTACGACGACGGGGGGCGCTCCGCTCGCTGCGGGGGCGGGCGCAACGAGTCTGGTTCTCGGTGGGTTTGAGCGAGGTATGGCGCCGGCACCCTCGCATGCCCTTGATGCGATCGTCATCAAGGGTGCGCGCGAACATAATCTTAAGAACATCGATCTTACCCTGCCGCGCAACCGGCTGATCGTGATTACCGGGCTCTCGGGCTCGGGAAAGTCCTCGCTTGCGTTCGACACCATCTATGCCGAGGGGCAGCGCCGCTACGTCGAGTCGCTCTCTTCGTACGCCCGGCAGTTCTTGGGGCAGATGGAAAAGCCCGACGTCGATTACATCGAGGGGCTTTCGCCGGCGATCTCGATCGACCAGAAGTCGACCTCGCGCAACCCGCGCTCGACGGTCGGCACGGTCACCGAGATCTACGACTATCTGCGCTTGCTTTTCGCGCGCATCGGCACGCCGCATTGCTACCAGTGCGGGCGCGAAGTCAACGCGCAGTCGAGCCAGCAGATCGTCGAGCAGATCATGGCGCTGCCCGAGGGCACGCGCATTCAGCTGCTGGCGCCGGTCATTCGCGGCCGCAAGGGCGAGTACGCCAAGCTGTTCGAGGAAGTCGGCAAAGAGGGCTTCGCACGCGTGCGGGTCGACGGCGCGATTCACGAGTTGCGTCCTTCGTCAGGCTCAGGACAGGCTCAGATCGACCTCGACAAGAAAAAGAAGCACACGATCGAGGTCGTGGTCGACCGGCTCGTGATGAAGCCCGACATTCGCAAGCGCCTGACCGACTCGGTCGAGACGACCTTGCGACTCTCGAGCGGCATCGCGGCGGTGCTCTACGAACCCGCCGGCACGAAGACGCCGGAAGAGCTGGTGTTCAGCGAGGCGTTCGCGTGCGCGACGTGCGGGCTCTCGTTCCAGGAGCTCGAGCCGCGGCTGTTCTCGTTCAACTCGCCGTTCGGCGCGTGTTCGGCCTGCAGCGGGTTGGGCGTGAAGATCGAGATCGACCCCTGGAAGGTGATCCCCGACCGCACCAAGTCGATCGCCGACGGCGCGATCGTGCCGTGGTCGAAGTCGATCGGCGGCGGCCGCTTTCCGTCGATGAACCCGTACTACTTGCAACAGGTCGAACGGGTGCTGCGTTCGCGGCGCGTCAAGACGACGACGCCGCTCGAGAACATGCCGCCCGATCTCGTCGAGACGATCCTCTACGGCAGCGACAAGAAGCAGAAGTTCCAGTACGAATCGCGCGCCGGCCACACCTGGGATTACGAAGCCTCGTTCGAAGGCGTGATCAACAACCTGCAGCGCCGCTTCAACGAGACGACCAGCGACTACGTGAAGGAAGACATCGAAAAATACATGTCGTCCTCGACGTGTAAGGTCTGCAGCGGCGCGCGGCTCAAGCCCGAAGCGCTGGCGGTAACGATCGCGGATAAGAACATCAACGACGTCACCACGATGTCGGTCGAAGATGCCGAGACGTACTTCCGCGGGCTGACGACGACCGAGCGTGAGTTGCAGATCGCGCACCAGATCCTCAAGGAGATTCGCGCGCGGCTGGGCTTCCTCACGAACGTGGGGCTAGGCTACCTCAATCTTTCGCGCTCGGCGACGACGCTCTCGGGCGGCGAGTCGCAGCGCATTCGCCTCGCGACGCAGATCGGCTCGTCGCTGGTCGGCGTGCTCTATATCCTCGACGAACCGTCGATCGGGCTACACCAGCGCGACAACGACCGGCTGCTCGCGACCTTGCAGACGTTGCGCGATATCGGCAACACCTTGATCGTGATCGAGCACGACGAGGACACGATGCGGGCCGCCGACGTGATCGTCGATATCGGTCCGGGCGCGGGCGCGGAGGGCGGCCACATTCTCTCGGTCGGTCCGATCGAGGACATCCTCGCCAACCCGATCTCCCTGACCGGCGCCTATCTTTCCGGCCGGCAATTCATCGCGATTCCCAAGCGCCGTCGCACCGGGCGATCGACGCTCGCGGTGCACAACGCCAAGGCCAACAACCTCAAGAACATCAACGTCGACATTCCGCTGGGCACGTTCACCTGCGTCACGGGCGTTAGCGGCAGCGGCAAATCGTCGCTGGTCAACGAGGTCGTGGTCAAGGCGCTCAACCAGCATCTGCACCACCAGCCCGCCGGCGGCACCTACGGCAGCGTGAAGGGCGCGGGCGAACTCGACAAGATGGTCGTGATCGACCAGTCGCCGATCGGCCGCACGCCGCGCTCGAACCCCGCGACCTACACCGGTGCCTTCGATCTGATCCGCGAGCTGTTCTCGCTGACGCCCGAAGCCAAGCTGCGCGGCTACACGCCCGGGCGGTTTTCGTTCAACGTCAAAGGCGGGCGCTGCGAGGCCTGTCAGGGCGACGGCATCATCAAGATCGAGATGCACTTCCTGCCCGATGTCTACGTGCCGTGCGAGGTCTGCAAGGGCAAGCGCTACAACGCGCAGACGCTCGAGGTGAAGTACAAGAACAAGTCGATCTCCGACATCCTCGAGATGCGCGTCGACGAGGCCTCGGAGCTGTTCTCCGCGATTCCGCGGATTGCGAACAAGCTCAAGACGATCGCCGAAGTGGGCCTCGGCTACATCAAGATGGGGCAACCCGCGACGCAGCTCTCGGGCGGTGAGGCGCAGCGCATCAAGCTCGCGACCGAACTCTCCAAGCGCGCGACCGGCCGGACGTTCTACGTGCTCGACGAGCCGACGACCGGATTGCACTTCGCCGACATCCACAAGTTGCTCGACGTGCTGCAGCGGCTGGTCAACGTCGGCAACACGGTGCTCGTGATCGAGCACAACCTCGACGTCATCAAGACCGCCGACCACCTCATCGACCTCGGCCCTGAGGGCGGCGACCGCGGCGGGACGATCGTCGGGACCGGGACGCCGGAGGAACTCGCCGCCAACCCGGCCTCCTATACGGGCGCGTACCTCAAGGCCGTACTGGCCGACGAGCGCGCGCACGGCATCCACGTCGACGCCGCCGCGATCGCCGCGCGCGAGCAAGCCAACCTGCAAACGCTCGATGACCTGATCGCCGGCGGCCGCCAGCCGGTGGAAGCTTAAAGCCGCCGCCGCGTCGAAGGCTTTGCCGTAATGACCGGGTTTGCGATGGCGATGCTCGTGTGCTCGAATCTGGCGCGTTCACGCGCCTTTTACCGTGACGTGCTGGCGCTGCACATCGTCACCGACGCCTACCCCGAGTGGGTGGATTTCGAGCTCGGCGACGGCAAGCGGCTGGGCCTGCATCCGGATAGCGAGACCTTGGTCGTGCGGCCGGGGTCGCTGCAGCTGGGCTTTCACGTCGAGAACGTCGACGCGTTCATCGCCGACGCACGCACGGCCGGCGTACGCGTGCTCCAGGATCCCTACGATCAGGGCGTCGGGCGCGTGGCGGTGATCGCCGATCCCGACGGCTACGTGATTCAAGTCTTCTCGCCCAAACATGCCGGTGCCGCGCGCCGCTGAGCGCGCGGCCGCTCTGCGGGCACAGCTCGACGACGCGAACTACCGCTACCACGTTCTCGACGATCCGCAGATCTCCGATGCCGAGTACGACGCGCTGCTGCGCGAGCTGATCGATCTCGAGACCGCCGATCCCGCGCTGCGGACCCCCGATTCACCGACGATGCGGGTCGGGGCCGCCCCGACCGGCGCCTTCGCGCCGTATCCGCACGTCAAGCCGATGCTCTCGCTCGGCAACGCCTTCGACGGCGACGAATTACGCGCGTTCGACGAGCGCGTGCGCAAGCTGAGCGGCCGCACGGACGTCGCCTACACGTGCGAACTGAAGATCGACGGCCTCGCGATCTCGCTGCGCTATGACGGCGCTGCCTTCACCGGCGGCGGGACGCGTGGCGACGGCAGCGCCGGCGAGGACGTCACCGAGAACCTGCGCACGATCCGCTCGATCCCACTGCGCTTGCGGGGTGCGGGCGTGCGACACATCGACGTGCGCGGCGAGGTCTACTTCCGGCGCAGCGACTTCGACGCGCTCAACGCGCGCCGCGAAGCGGCCGGCCTGCCGCTCTTCGCCAACCCGCGCAACACGGCGGCCGGCGCGCTGCGCCAGCTTGACGCCCGGATGACGGCGGAACGGCGGCTGTCGTTCTTTGCCTACGCCGTCGGCGAGGTCGATGCCGATGCCTTTCCCACGACGCAGTTCGAGTTGCTGGCGTTCTTGCGCGAGCAGGGTTTCGTGACGAATCCGCACGTCGCGCGCGCGGCGACGATCGACGACGTGATCGCGTACGTCGAACGCTGGTCGGTCGAACGCGACACGCTGGATTACGAGATCGACGGCGTCGTGGTGAAAGTCGACGAGCTCGCGCTGCAAGAACAGCTCGGCAGTGCGGGCAAAGATCCGCGCTGGGCGATCGCGTACAAGTTCCGCGCGCGCGAGGCGACGACGCGCCTGCTGCAGATCGGCATCAACGTCGGGCGCACGGGCACGCTCAACCCATTCGCGGTGCTGGAACCGGTGCAAATCGGCGGCGTGACCGTGAAGCTGGCGAGCCTCCACAACGAAGACGACATCCGGCGCAAGGACATTCGCGAAGGCGACGTCGTGCTGGTGCGGCGGGCGGGCGACGTGATTCCCGAGGTCGTCGGCCCGGTGCTCTCCGAGCGCCGCGGCGACTTGCCGGTGTTCGCGTTGCCCACACACTGCCCGGTCTGCGGCTCGGACGTCGACCATCCCGAAGGCGAAGCGATGGCGCGCTGCACGAACGCGACCTGCCCGGCGCAGCGGCGCGAGCGCGTGCGCCACTTCTGCTCGCGCGGGGCGATGGATATCGAGGGCGTCGGCGACGTGCTCGCGTTCGCGCTGGTCGATCACGGCCTCGTCGACGACGTCAGCGATCTGTATCATCTCGATGCGGCGAAGCTGCTGACGCTGCCGCGGATGGGCGAGAAGACGGTCGCTAGCGTGCTCGCGAATATCGAGACGTCGAAGACGCGCGGGCTCGCGCGGCTGCTGTTCGGTCTCGGTATCCGGATGGTCGGGTCGCAGAACGCCGCGATTCTGGCCGGGGATTACGGGTCGATCGACGCGCTGGCGGCGGCGACGGTCGAGGATCTGATTCGCAGCGACGGCATCGGCGAGCAGATCGCCGCGAGCGTGGCGCTGTTCTTCCAGCAGCCGCCGAACCGCGCGGTGGTCGAACGGCTGCGCGCTGCGGGCGTCGATCTGACCGCACCCAAGCGCGAACGGGCTCCCGTCGGGCCGCTGGCGGGCAAGTCGCTGGTGCTCACCGGCACCTTGCCCTCGCTCACGCGCGAGGAGGCGACGGCGCTGATCGTGGAGGCGGGCGGCAAAGTCACGTCGGCCGTCAGCAAAAAGACCAGCTACGTCGTGGCCGGTGATGAGGCCGGGACGAAGCTCACGAAGGCCCAGGAACTCGGTGTGGCGATACTCGACGAGGGGGGGCTTCGCAGCCTGCTGGCGGCCGGCGCCGCCGAATCGAGTGTCTAGCCATGAAAACCGAAGAGTTGCTGATCCGGCCCGGGCGCGTGGTCAAACTGGCCGATTTCGATTCGCGCTTCACCGGCAAATTTGAGAAGCGCTCCGACGCCGACGACAAGCTCAAGCGCGACATCGAACGCCTCGCGAAACTCCAGGACGTGTTCGCCGCGGTGCAGTCCCACGCGCTGCTGATCGTGATGCAGGGGATGGACTCCGCCGGCAAGGACGGCGCGATCAAGCACGTCATGTCGGGCGTCAACCCGCAGGGCGTCGACGTCCACGGCTTCAAGGCGCCGACGCCGGAAGAAGTGCGGCACGATTTTCTCTGGCGCTGCGAGCGCGAGTTGCCCGAGCGCGGCCGCATCGTGATCTTCAACCGCTCGTACTTTGAAGAAGTGCTCGTCGTCCGGGTGCATCGCGAGATGCTCGCGTTGGAGGCGGCGGCGAAGGACAAGACCGTCTGGGCGGACCGTTACGAGGACATCAACGCGTTCGAACGCCACCTCACGCGCAACGGCACGATCGTGCTGAAGTTCTTCTTTCATATCTCGAAGACCGAACAGCGCAAGCGATTGTTGGAGCGCCTCGACGATCCGGACAAGAACTGGAAGTTCTCGCCCAACGACATCAAGGAGCGCGCGTACTGGGACCACTACCAATCGGCGTACGAGAAGATGCTGACCGCGACGTCGACGCCGTGGGCGCCGTGGCATATCATCCCGGCCGATCACAAGTGGTTCGCGCGCGCCGCCGTCGCCGACGCGATCGTCACCAAGCTCGAAGAACTCGACCTGCACTACCCGCACCTCGACGCGAAAGCCACCGAGATGCTCGCGCAAATCCGCACGCAACTGGCGAGCGAGTAGCCACCGGTTAGCGTGGCCTGTCGAGCACCGCGAAGGCGTCGGTTAGGGCAAACGTCAGGCCGGGCAAGGCGGGGTGCGTGAAAACGTCGCCTTCGACGAAGCGCGCGCGCCCGTTGCGGTCGACGGCCTCGATCGTGCGGGCGAGCGGATCGACGAGGATGATGACGTCGGTACCGGCGGCGAGATAGACGCCGATCTTGTGGTCGATGTGCGCTTGCCGGTCGTCGGGCGAGCGCACTTCGACGGCGGCGTTGGGCGCGAGCAGCGGGGCTTCGAGTTCCGCATCGGTGCGCTCGCCCATGCGAGCATACGAGAGAAACGCGACATCGGGAACGAGCGGGCGGATATCTTCGCCGGGCGGTTCGAGCCGGAAGCGCCACTCGGTGCCGATTTCGCCGCGACCCTTTGCCCATAGGGTGAACGTGACCGCAAAGAACGTCTGCAGCAAGGCGTGCCGCCGCCGCGGGCTCACCTTCTGAACCGGGCGGCCCAGGATCCATTCGTAGGCCGGCTTTCCTTCCGGCACGACCATCTCGCGGGGCATGCGTTGCACCTCTTCCACACTCGACTCTATCACGCGTTGCGCGCGTGCGCCAAGGATCGCCAGTGGTGGCGGCCCCTCGACTGCGCGCTGCGGCGCTACGCTCGGGGTGACAGGCAGACCGGGTCGTCGTTGGGCGTGGCTTCTGCGGCGACGCCGAGCAGGGCGGCGACGTCGCTCGCGATGACGCCGACGGGGCGGAGTGCGGCGGCGGCGGCGGCGGCGCGGCCGTGCCAGTAGGCGCCGGCGCGGCCGGCGTCGACCGGGGTGAGGCCTTGCGCGAGGAGCGTTGCGATGATGCCGGTGAGGACGTCGCCGGTGCCGGCCGTTGCGAGCGCGGGCGTTCCGGTCGGATTGAAGTGCACGGCGTTGCGATCCGCAATCAGCGTGACCGGGCCTTTGAGCAACGTCGTGATGCCGTAAGCGGCGACGAAGTCGCGCAGACGGGCGAGGCGGTCCGCCGGTTCGACCGTGCCTTTGCCGGAGAGGCGCGCGAACTCACCGGCGTGCGGCGTGAGGATCAGCTGCGCGTCCCGGTACGCGGGCAAGTGCTTTGCGAGATGAAAGAGCGCGCTCGCGTCGGCGACGGCGGGCAACGCCGTGCCGGCGAGGACGCCGCGCACGATCTCGCCCATCGTGTCGCTCAGCGCGAGGCCGGGACCGATCGCGATCGCGCCGCAGTGATTGCTCAGTTCGAGGATCGTCGCGATCGCCGCGCGCGGATGTGCGTCGTCGTACGTGACGACGACCGGTTCGATCAGGTGCGCGCGTAGGGCCGCCGCGGCGGATGCCGGCGCCGCGAGCGTGACGTAGCCGGCGCCGCTCCGCGCCGCACCGAGCGCGCAGAGGATCGCCGCACCCGGGAACTGCTCGGAGCCCGCGATCACGAGCGGCGCGCCGGAAGCGCGCTTGTCGCTATCGCTCGCACGCCGCGGACGCAGCGCGTCGAACGAGCCGCCGGTGAGCACGTAGGCGTCGTCGCCGGGCGGCGCGTCGTCGTCGCGCATGCCGATCGGCGCGCACCACAGCTCGCCGGTCGCGCTGCGGCCCGGATCGAGGAACGAGCCGCGCTTGGGGCGGCCCAGCGCAACGGTCGCGGTCGCGCGCACGTGCGGATCGTTCAGCGCGCCCGTCGTCGGATCGCAGCCGGTCGCGATATCGAGCGCGAGGATCGGCACGCCCGAAGCGTTCATCGCCGCCACGCGGCCGGCCGTCGCCGCATCGAGCGGCAGGCGCGCGTTCACGCCGAGCAGGCCGTCGAGCAACAAGCCTGCGTCGGTGAGGTCTTCGGGCCGGACCGGGTAGGCCCGGAATTCCACGCCCGCCGCCCGCGCGCGTTTGCGCGCATCGGCACGCCCCGCGCTCTCGTGTACCGCCGGATCGTAATACGCGATCCGGCGGCCGTCGAGTTTGGCGAGCGCCGCGAACGCATCGCCGCCGTTGTTGCCCGGGCCGGTCAGCGCCACCAGCGGGCCGTCCTGACGGTATTGCGGGACGACCCGCGCGATCGCCGCGCCGGCGCTGCGCATCAAGGCGATCTCGCCGTCGCGCGCGACCGCGGCAGCGTCGATCGCGCGCATCTGCGCGGCGCTGACGGCGCGCATCAGGCCTCCAAGATCACGACGGCGGCGGCCGTCGTCGCGGTATGCGTGATCGTGAGGTGGATCGCGCGGACGCCGCGCTCGGCGATCAGCCCGGCAGCCGTGCCGCTGAGCACGATGGCGGGCTTACCCGAGCGTTCGTGCGTGACCCCGACGTCGCGCCACGGGATCGCGTGGCCGAAGGCCTTACGCGTCGCTTCTTTCGCGGCGAAGAAGCCGGCCAGCCGCTCGGGCCACGCGCGCTTGCGCATCGCGTAGCGCATCTCTTCCTCGGTGTACACGCGCTTCGCGAACCGGGCACGCGCGGCGTCGTCGAAGCGGTAGCGCTCGACCTCGGCCAGATCGATGCCGATCCCAAGAATCATACTCGCCCGTTCGGGCCGCAGGCGCGCTTTCCCACGAGCACGAAAATAGGGTTCGCGCATGAGCGAGATCAGCATCGTCCCGATCAACGCGATCGACCATCAACTGCTGACCCGTCTGGCCCTGTGCCTCGAGGAGCGCTTCCTCGCCACCTGTATCGTGCGGGCGTCGCTGCCGGTCCCCAAGACCGCGCTCAATAGCGTCCGCAAGCAGCTCTTTTTTGGGTCGCTCGCGACCAAACTCGCCGCCGCGCACGAGAGCCGCGAGGGCGCCGTCCTCGGCATCACCGAGTTCGACCTCTACAAGACCTCGCACCATTTCATCTTCGGCAGCTCGAGCGAGTCGCATCGCTGCGCGGTCGTGTCGCTGCATCGCCTGCGGCCCGAGTTCTACGGCGAAGAGCCCGACGAGAACCAGCTCTTCCAGCGCCTGCTCAAAGAATCGGTACACGAGATCGGCCACGCGACCGGGCTCAAGCACTGCTACAACGCGCGCTGCCCGATGTATTACTCGAACTCGGTGTTCGATACCGACAACAAGTTCTCGAACTTCTGCGACGCCTGCGAGAAGCGCAGTCGCGCGAACCGTTAGGGCAACGGGTAGAGCCGTAACGCCGTCGCGCCGAGGATCGCCGTGCGTTCGGCGGCGGGCAGAAAAGCGAGTTCGCGCAGGGCGAGCGCGACGAGTTCGGTGAGCGGGCCCGGTTGCGCGGGGTAATTCGAACCCCACGCGATGCGGTTGGCGCCGAAGCGGTCCACGCACGCGCGCACGAAGCTTTGGGTGGCCGGGCCGAGCTCGCGGAAGTTCGTTGTCGTCAGCTTCAGGTTGACCGTCGGGAACTGCGCGACCGCCCACAGCGGTTCGGCCGCGCCGGGCGGGGTCTGCGCGGCGTGGTCGAGGATGACCGGGACGGTGGAAAACCGTTCGAGTAGCGCCGGGAGACGCGGCAGCGCGTCGGCTTTGAGTTGGATCGCTACGGGGATCCCGAGTTCCGCCGCCGCTTCCCAGGCGCCGAACGTGCGTGGATCGTCGAGCCAATCGCGGCCCTCCGTCGCGCCGCCGCCGGGGTTGAACAACCGCAGCCCGCTCATGCCGCGCTCGCGCACCCAGTAGCGCAGCCGTTCCGCGGCGTCGGGCGCGCGCGCATCGATGCAGCCCACCGCGGCGAATTGCTCGGGGTCTGCGGCCGCGCTGTCGACGGCGTAGGCGTTGTCGTAGCCGTAGGCCGTTGAGGCCTGCACGAGGATGCCGCGCGCGACACCGGCCGCATCGAGTTCGGCGCGCATCGCCGCCGCGTCGAGAGCGCGCTCTTCCACGAATGCCGCCACGCGGCCGGTGGGCGGGTCGAACGGGTAGCGCGCGCGGTCGGGCGAGAGCACGTGCTGGTGCAGATCGACGATCGTCACCGCGGAAGCGCGGCCTCGCCGGTGAGCTCGCGCATTGCGGCCGTCGGCATCATCGCGTCGCGCAGGCCGGCGTACGTGCCCTTTGCCTTGTACTCGGCCATCGCGTCGTCCATCGCCTTCATCGCGATCCGGTGCGCTTGCCCGGCCATCACGAGCTTCACGCCGAGTTGCTCGAGCTCGGCCGTCGTGACGCCGTTCTGGTCGAGTAGGGTGTTGCTGAGCATTAGGCCGGCGGTGCAGCCGCGTACGAGCGTCGTGACTTCCTCGCGCGTGCGCGGCTGCTGCACGAAGACGAGGTCGGCGCCGGCGGCGGCGTAGGCGTTGGCGCGCACGATCGCGGCGTCGATGCCTTCGAGAGGCATCGCGTCGGTGCGCGCGACGATCACCGTCTCGGGATTGCGCCGCGCGGCGACGGCCGCGGCGACGTTGCGCACCATCTCGTCTTGCGCGAGGATCGGGCTTGCGGCGCTGCGTTCGGCGTAGCCGGCGGCTTGCGCGGCGTCGCCTTTCGCATCGATGTAGACGTGCACGGCTTTGAGCACGCCCGCGCGCTGATCTTCGAGATGCAAGCCGGCGATGCCGGCGTCTTCATATTCCTGGACGGTGCGACGCAGGTTGTCGAGATCGCCGAAGCCGCTCTCCGCGTCGGCGACGACCGGGATCGCGATGGACCGCGCGATGCTGCGGCCGACGGCGGCCTGTTCGGTGAGCGTCACGACGCCGTTATCGGGAAAACCCAGCGTGCCCGCCACGAGCGAACCGGACATGTACACCGCCTCGAAGCCGTTGCGCTCGGCGATGCGCGCGCTAAAGGCGTCGTAGACACCGGGCGCGCAGACGATCTTTCGGGGGCGTGCGAGC
>Ga0302157_10002701_pt1 | contig 20445 bp, 18 predicted proteins | sample I_Bog_N3_3_FD_193502 | JGI IMG/M metagenome (GOLD analysis project Ga0302157, IMG submission 193502) | Peat permafrost microbial communities from Stordalen Mire near Abisko, Sweden - I_Bog_N3_3 | ecosystem: Environmental > Terrestrial > Soil > Wetlands > Peat | place: Sweden: Abisko, Stordalen... | reverse complement strand
GAATACCGGCGCCGCCGGCGTTGAAGTGGCGCTGAAGCTGATGCGCGGCGGCGAGGCCTTCCATGCGCGCCTGCAGTCGGCCAATCGCGATGATTTCCTGAAAAAGCCATTGCGGCACTAACTTCGCGGTGGCGCTGACGGCGGTGGCGCTGACGGCGGTGACGCTGGCGACGCCGGCGCCGCCGCTGTCGACACTGCTGGCGGCGACTCCCGCGGCCGCAGCAGCTGGCGGTAGGTCTGCATGCGCGTCCGGTAGTGCGCCGCGCCCTGGGCGATCATGGCCAGGTCGGCCTCAGTCGCCTGGCGCACCAGCCGCGCCGGGGCGCCCATCACCACCGATCCATCCGGCACTTCGCGATCCGGCGGCACCAGGCTGCCTGCGGCAATGATGCAGTGCCGGCCGATGCGCGCGCGGTCGAGCACGATCGCGCCATTGCCGATCAGCGATTCGTCGCCGATCACGCAGCTGTGCAGCATCACCATGTGGCCGACGGTGGCGCCGCTGCCGACGATCGTCGGCCAGCCCGGATCCGCATGGATGACGCTGCCGTCCTGCACATTGCTGCCGCTGCCGATCTCGATGCGCTCATCGTCGGCGCGCAACACGCAGTTGAACCACAGGCTGGCGCCAGCGCCCAGCTGCACCGATCCGATCACCTGCGCGCCGGGGGCGATGTAGAAATCGTCGCCCGCGGTCACCAGGCAGCGCGCGCCCAGCGTGTAGATTCCGGCGCTCATCGAATCCGCCGTTGCCGGCCGGCGGCGCTCACCGGCTGCTCGGCGGCTTGCACCCGACGCACGCCGAGGACGCACCACAGCGCCTGCAGCACCACCACGCCGGCTAGCACGAACGGTGCACTGGGCCCGATATGCATGTAGGTCGGACCGGAAGCGAATGGCGCGATCACGCGCGCCAGCGAGGTGCCCGACTGGTATGTGCCCATGACTGCCCCGCGGTTGTGCTCCTGCGCTTCGCGCGAGGCCAGCGCCAGCGCGCTCGGATTGAACAGCCCGGTCCCGACCCCGCATGCCATCATGCCGATAATGACCAGCGGCAGCGCGGCGCCGAAGCCGACGCAGGCAAGGCCGCCCGCCAGGAACACGATGCCCGCCATCGCCAGCCGGGTCTCGCCATAGCGCGGCGCAAGACGACGCATCAATCCTCCCTGTATGCCCACCGCCACGATGGCCAGCGCGAATAGCGCCATGCCGACGGTGCGCGGTCCGACCTGGTAGCGGTCCATCGCCCAGATGGCGAAGATCGATTCCAGCGTCGATACCGCGAATGTCACCAGCAGCGCGGCCAGGGTCAGCCAGCGCAGCGCCGGCAGCTGCCGCAGCAGCTGCCAGGCGTGCACCCGCGGAGCGCTCGCCGCGTGCGCGCGCCGCGCCTGCGCCGGGTGGCTCTCCGGCAGCATCAGCAGCACCAGCAGCATCGCCAGCAGGCTCAGCGATGCCGACACCAGTGCCGGCCGCAGGAAACTCACCGCCTGCAGCTGCTCACCCGCCATCACGCCGCCGATCGCCGGCCCGAGCATGAAACCGATGCCGATCGCCGCACCCACCGCGCCCATGGTTCGGGTGCGATCCGCAGGCTGGCTGATATCCGAGGCATAGGCCATCGCCGCTGACAGGTTTCCGGCCATGAAACCCGCCAGCGCGCGCGCCAGGAACAGGGTCGCGATCGAGTGCGCGTATGCCAGCAGTATGTAGGAGGCACAGGCACCGAGCATGCTCGTCAGCAATATCGGGCGCCGGCCAAAGCGATCGCTCAGCCGTCCCCACATCGGCGTCGCCAGCAGCTGGAAGAACGAGTAGATGCCAAGGATCCAGGTGTTGATGGTCGGCGAGGCGCCCATCTGCGCCGCCATGTACGGGACCAGCGGAATCACGATGCCAAAGCCCAGCACGTCGATGACCACGACGGTGAACAGCGCCGGCAACGATTTCAGGCTCCTGACTGCTATGTGTGGGTCCGCCATGGCCTTGCCGCGCCTCTAGTGACCCGGTACCAGCTGCTGCAGCTGCGAGCCCGGGCTACGCTGCTGCACCTGCTCGGACACGGCGCGGATCACCAGGTTCGGCAGCCGCGTTTCGTCCCAGGCCGCGGCCGCCCCCGTTGCCTGCGCCCCCGATCCAGAGCCGAACAATACCCCCAGGTCGAGCGTCGGCATCAGCCACAGCCGCCAGCGTCCCGGTCCGCGCAGGAAGAACACATCGTCGGCCGCGAAGGCTTCCGCGCCATGCGCCGCGGGCGCCAGCTCGACCCCAAAGCCCTCGGTGCCGCTCGCCGACACTGGCCGGCGCATGCGCGCAACCCATCCCGGCGGCACCACTGCCTTGTCCTCGAAACGTCCGTCATCGAGCAGCACTGCGGCTACCCGGAGCCAGTCCAGCAGCCGCGCATGGAAGCAGCAGTCGACCGGCACGCCAGCGCCTGCGGCGGAACTGGCGGCGCTTGCGGTCGTGGGCATTGCGATCCACGCCGGCGCCGCGTTCACTCGTCGCCACAACCGCAGCGACAGGAAATCCGGATAGCTTTGACCGCTGCCGGTCTCGATGGCATCGCGCACGCGCGGCGGATCAAAGCCGATCAACGACTGCAGCGGCAGCCGGTCGTCATGGGCCGCGATCCCGGCGGCCAGCGCCAGCAGCACCTGCGCAAATGCGCCGGAGTCGATGATGCTGGCGCCGTCGAAGCCCTGCCCATAGCGCTCGTACACGATGTAGCCACGGCGCAGCACGATCAGCGCCTGCAGCCCTTGTGCGGCCACGTCGCGGCTGGCGTTGTCGAGTGCGGCGGCATCCAGGTGTTCCTCCAGTGGCCGCACTCGCGGCATGCCGCCGCCGTCGCCGCCATTGACCAGCAGGCGCGCAGCGGCGCCCTGCCGACCCGGGAAGCCCGGCCACAGCAGTGCCAGCAGCGCTAACAGGGCGACGCTCGCGGCGCCGATCAGCGCGGCCCGCGTTCGCATGCCGGTGAGCCTCATGCCGGCGAGAGCGCCCGGCCGGAGCGCGCCGGCCGCAACGGGCCGCAATACACGACCCGTGAGCGAGCCAGTTCCAGTTCGTGTGTGGCACCGCGCGGCCATTCGTCGCGATGATGCGTCGATATCACCACCGTGACCCCGGATTCGAGCACCCGCTGCACCAGCGAGCGCAGTCGGCTGCGTGTGCGTGCATCGACTCCGGCGTGGGGCTCATCGAGCAACAGCATAGCAGGCTCGCGCACCAGCGCACGCGCGAACAGCACGCGGCGCAGTTGCCCATAGGACAGCTCGCGAACGCTGCGCGACGCCAGCGCAACAGCGCCGACGCGCCGCAGTGCGCGGCTGGCGCGCTGCCGCTGCTCGCCAGTGGGCAACGCATCCAGCCCGATGCTGGCATACAGCCCGGAGACCACCACGTCCTCGACGCGCAGATATCGCGGCTGCAGCAGCTGCAACTCCGCCGTCACCAGTCCGACCCGGCGCTTGAACAGCGCCAGCGGCACGCCGCTGGCGATGCCGGCGCGTGCAATCGAACCGCCGCTGGCCGCGCTCAGATCGCCGTGCAGCAGCTGGATGAAGCTCGATTTGCCGCTGCCGTTGGGGCCATGTACCACCCAGCACTCGCCGCGGCGAATCTGCAGCGACAGCTTACGCAGCGCCGGCACCCCCTCCCGCCACACCGACACCCGGTGCAGTGCGATCAGCACCTCGGTGGCACCGCGTAAGTTCGTGGCAGCGCTTGTGTCGGTGGCACCGCGCACCGCGGTGGCACCGCGCGCCGCGTCAGTGCCGCGTGACGGCGGCGGCTCGCGGCGCACGCGCCCCATTGGCGCCTGAAGCCGGCGCCGGGCGCGCACTGTGAGAGCCGTCTGCAGCGTGATGCTGCCGCCTTCCAGCCGGCACAGATCGGTCGCTTCCTGCGGGATGTCCTCGATGCGGTGCGAGGTCAGCACCCATGGCAGCGACGAGCGGCTGAGGACACGCAGGCAGTGCTGTGCCCGCTCACGGTTGTCGTGATCGAGCCCATTGAAAAGCTCATCGAGCAGCAGCAGCTTCGGCTGCCAGGCCAGCGCCCGGGCCAGTAGCACCAGCCGGCGCTCGCCGTACGACAGTGTAAGGAAGCGGCGGCGCGCCAGCGCATCGATGCGCAGCCGACGCAGCAGACGCGCAATGCGCTCGCGCGCAGCTGGCGCCAGCGGCTGGAGCGCGATGTCGGTGCGATGCACTCCGGTGCCTACCACCGCCTCGACGCGATGATTCCATTGATAGTGCTCATAGCGATCCTGCCGCTCCGGCCCCAGGTAGGCGATCTCCTGTCGGATGCCGTACGGGTCGAGGAAGTTTTCGCCGCGGTAGCTGTAGCGTCGCAGCGGCGCGCCGGTGGGGCTGGGCCATACGTCGCCCGCGATTAGCTTCAGCAGTTGGGTCTTGCCGGCGCCGTTCGGTCCAATGAGCACCCAGCGCTCGCCGGGCCGGATGCGCCAATCGATGTCGCGCAGCACCTTGCGGCCACCCAGTGACAGGCTCACGTTCTCGAGATCGACGCGTATGTAGCGCGCGCTGGCGCGCGCGTCAGGCAAGCGCAACCGAGGCATCCCCGCGAGGTCCTTGGCTAAAGGGGCTGCACTCTAGTGCAGGCGGCCGTGGCGGCACAAAAAAAAACGCTGCCGACATTCGGCGCTCACCGCGGGGGGTGTGAGATGAGCGCTATTGCCGGCAGCGTTGCCGTTGGCCTGACAAGGCCGCACTTGCAGCAGACGAAATCGCCTGTTGCGATGATTAATGCAACCGATATGCCAGCCGTTCCGTGGCGCCTGTTGCGATCCGCGGCGCCGATGTCTGGCAGGATCTTTTATTTAACATTTTCATTTAGTTACGCAATGTCTCCGCTCCTCAAGCTGCACCCCGCCCGGCCGCTCGAGGAGCGCCGTAGGTTGAACCTCGGCGGCGCAAGGTGGCCGCTGCGTGCACCATTGCGGGGAAACTCTGCCGGGGAATTTTGCACTGCAGCGCAGTGGACTTGCGGGAGGTCGGCCGCCGCCGACAGCAGATAGCGATGCCCGAGGCGGTCAGTGGCGTCGGCGCACGCCCTATGCTCGCCATCGCACCACATGGCACAGCCGGAGGAAGCATGAGCGATTTCAACGACAAGCGATCGCACCAGGATCGCAAGCCCCGGGTCAATGATGAGATCCAGGCCGATGAGCCCCAGGCCGATGAGCCTCAGCCCGATCGGCTCCAGGCCGCCGATGTCCCGGGTGACGCGCTCCAGGGCGAGGGCGACTACCGGGCGTCAAGACGCTACCGCGAACAGGTTACCGAGTTTATTGCGACCGCAGATGTTGACGCTCTCGCGCGCAAGGCGGCGCCAGGCGATGCGCGGCAGGCGCGCGACCTCGCGCTGGCGGAGGCGAGTGGCCGCGACCGATCCAAGGGCGACGATGCTGCGGACCCGGGGCTGATGTATCCGGACCGCAAGCCACCCCGCGACCAGGGTGTTTAGCTCCCGCGGCAAGGGTCTTGCCGCGCGCAAGCCTGATGCAGCAATCGTGCGCAGCTGCCTGGGGTTCAGCGTGCTGGCGAGCAGCGCGGCGCGCGGCTCACGACAGCTCGCCCACCGCCGACGGGTCTTTCGTGCCGGCGGAGGCGCGACCCTGGCGTTGAATATTCTCGCGCAGACTGGCAAGGCCTGCCGCGTGCTTCTGCTCTACCGTCACGATGGACTCAAACAGCCGTCGGGTGGCGATGTCGCTGTCGCCCACATAGCGGATCATCTCGCGATAGGTGTCGATGGCGATGCGCTCGACAATCAAATCCTCCGCCAGCATATCGGCCAGGTTCTCTTCCTCGGCATCGTCCTCCGGATACTCGCCACCGCCGCCGCCACCGAATTCATCAACAGCGTGTGGCGGATCAGGATTGGGCTGGCCGCCGAGTTCCACAATGCGCGCTACGATCCTGTCGGCATGGCCCTGCTCTTCCAGCGCGCGGTTGCTGAACTGGTGCCGCAGCGTCTCGGCAAGCATCGGCAGGTCGGTGCCGGTGTAGCCGCGGTAACGCAGTACGCACAACATCTCGGTGGCCAGTGCGGTATTGAGCAATCGCACCACCGCGTCACGGTCCGCCGTGGCGGCCGCATCGCCGCCAGCACTGCCGCTGTTGTCACCGATATGACTGCGCGCCCGGCGCCGGATTTCGACGACGTTGCTCAGGAACGAATGCGGCGGTGGGCGTCGCGGGGTGCTGGTATAGGCAGACATGATTGCCCGTTGTGGTGGCAGGAATGGTTGCAGCGGGTGAGCGCGCTATGAAGCATGGCATTATGTATTGGGCTATATTGTCGGTAGCGCGCGCCAAGCGGTGTAGGAACCAGCTCACAACTTCGAAGTCATGATTATTTCTGGTCGTATGTCGCGAGCCGTCGTCCTCGCCGCAGCATTCCTGCTGCTGGGGACGCTGGTGGTGATAGCCGAGATCAACCAGCGCACACAGAACCAGATCGACGCCATCATCAGCGTGTCGCAGCAGCGGCAGCTACTGCTGGTGGAACTGCTGAGCGAGCTGTCGGACGCCGAGGCCGGGCAGCGCGGCTACCTGCTCACCGACGATGAAAAGTACCTGCAGTCCTACCAGTCGGCCCGCGACCTGGTGGAACCGACGCTCAGCCGGTTTACCGATCTGTTTAGCAATGACATCCGCAATAACGACCGCCTGCTGCCCAATGCCTTCGAGCAGCGCGATACGGTGCGGCATCTGCGCGTCCTGGTCGGCGCCAAGCTGGGCGAACTGGCAGCTTCGCTGGCACTGCACGGCGCGCAGGGTAGCGAGCAGGCGCTGGCGCTGATAAGGACCGATCTCGGCAGCCGCACCATGGGCGAGATCCGGGAGGAAGCCGGCAGACTGCGTGACATGGAGCGCGATTCCGTAGCTATAGCGCTGGCACGCTCCGGGCGGCTGCAGCTGGTGTCACGCGCGCTGATGGGCGGCGTTGCTGCGCTGAATTTCGTATTGCTGATCGTCGCGGCCGCGCGCGGCGAGCGCCAGGCGCGCCGCCGTGCCGCGCTGACGCAGCAGCTGGCCAGTGAAAACGAGGACCTGGAGCGACGGGTACGTCGACGCACGGCAGAGCTGTCAGCACTGTCGAGCCACCTGCAGCAGCTGTCGGAGAAGGAGAAAGCGGCGCTGGCGCGCGAGCTGCACGATGAACTCGGCGGGCTGCTGGTGGCGGCGAAGATGGACGTGTCATGGCTGCAGAAGCGCCTGCCAAGCAGCAATCCTGATATCCAGTCGCGCTGGGCGCGGGTCATGAAGGCGCTCGACGACGGCGTCGCGTTCAAGCGCCGTACCGTCGAGAACCTGCGCCCGACGCTGCTCGACAACATGGGTCTGGTGGCGGCGGTGCGCTGGGTTACGCAGGAGACCTGCACGCGCGCCGGACTGCACTACACCGAGATCTATCCAGAGCACGAGCCGCAGCTGATCGATGACGCGGCGATCATGGCGTTTCGGCTGGTGCAGGAGTCGCTGCTCAATGTCGTGCAGCACGCACATGCGACCCAGGTGCATGTCGAACTCGCGCTGCAGGGCGAGCAGCTGCTCATCATCGTGGAGGACAATGGTGGCGGCATCGGCGCGGATCGGCGCGACGCGGTCGGCTCGCACGGCCTGGCGACGATGCGCCACCGGGTGCGAAGTTATGGCGGCACGCTCGATATTGACGCGCTGCCGCAGGGCGGTACGCGGCTGCAGGCCCGTATTCCGCTGGCGGCGATTTTGCGGCAGCCGGCGCTGCAGAATCTCCCGGCCGCAGCTCAGTTCGGCTGAGGTTCCCCGCCTTCGAGATCCGCGCCGATCTGCAGCAACAGCGTTGGCAGGCGGTCAAAGTCACGCAGTTTGTCGAGGAAATGCCGCGCCCCAAGCGCTGCGGCAGCGCGTCGATACTCGGCCAGGTCGTAATTGGTGAGCACGATGACCACCACCTTGCCCGCTGCGCTGCCCGGAATGGCGCGTAGCACACCGAATCCTGTTCCCTGGCGCAGGTGCAGGTCCAGCAGCACGACGTCCACGGGGTGACGCTGCAGTGCGGCGACAGCGTCCGCCTCGCTGTCCACGGTCCCCGCAAGTTGTACCCCCGGCACGCTCAGCAGCGTCTCGCGCAATCGTTCGGCCAGCACCCGCGAATCTTCCACGAGCAGCACCGACAGGTTGCGGGAGCTCATTTCAACCGGATTGAGAAACACGACGTTCGCATCCATGACCCATGATCGTTGTTCAGTGCGCGTTTAATTAGAGACGCGTCACCACGCTGGCGCCATCGGAGATGGCCTACAGCAGCCCTCCTATTGGATGATCCTATTGGATAATTCCATTCCTGAGCGCGTAGGTCGTTATGTCGGCGTTGGTCGTCAGGCTCATCTTCTCGAGAATGCGCGTGCGATAGGTGCTGACCGTTTTCACCGACAGGCACAGTTCATCGGCAATCGATGAGACCGCCCGGCCGGTCGCGAGCTTGCAGAATATCTGGAACTCGCGCTCCGACAGCCGCCGATGCAGCGGTTGATCGCTGTCACCGTCCAGATCCGACAACAGCAGCTCCGCCAGGTTGGCGCTCACATACCGCCGTCCCTGCATCACGGTGCGCGTCGCCTTCAACAGCTCTTCCGGCGCGCACTCCTTGGGCAGATATCCGCCGGCGCCGGCCTTCAGTACATTGATCGCATACTGGCGCTCGGGAAACCCACTGAGCACCAGCACCTTGGTATCCGGATAGCTGGCGCGTATGTAGCGCAGGATATCGAGCCCGCTGCGATCCGGCATGTTGATGTCGAGGATCACCAGATCCCAGCTTCCGGCGCGCAGCTTATCGAGCGTCTCATTACCCGATGCTGCCTCACCGATCTCGGTGATGCTGCGGTCCTCGACCAGGAACTGTCGCAGGCCAGCGCGCACCATCGCATGGTCGTCTGCCAGCAAAACTTTTGACATTGCGTTAACCATCCCGATGGGACCTCACGCCAGTCAGGCGTGCGTTTCCAATCCCTGCTGTTGTTGTCCGTAGATTGCGAGCTTGTTATACAGCGTTTTCAGGCTGCATCCCAGTGTCTTGGCGGCGCGGTTCTTGTTGCCGGCCCAGTGCGCCAGCGTCGCCTCGATCAGCCATTGTTCCGCCTCCGCCAGCGACGATCCGATAGGCACGCTGATGCCGTCGAAATCGGCGAGCCGCCGCTGCACGCTGCCCGATGCAGCATGCAGATTCATCGGCTGCAGCTGCAGTTCCCGCTCGCTCAGGATATAGGCGCGCTCGACCGCGTTCTTGAGCTCGCGCACGTTGCCAGGCCAGCGGTACTCGCACAGGGTCTTCCTGGCGTCGCTGCTGAATACCTTGGCGCTGTCGTTGCGCGCATTGATCTCCCTGAGGAAATGCTCGGCCAGCAGCACCACGTCCTCGCCGCGCTCTCGCAGCGGCGCCAGCGTAATGGGGAACACCGCCAGGCGGTACAGCAAATCTTCGCGCAGGCTGCCGTCGCGCACTGCCTGAACCGGCGAGCGATTGGTTGCCGCGACCACTCGCACATCGGTCTTGATCTCCTGCGTGCCGCCGACGCGAAAGAAGCAGCGCGTCTCCAGGAATCGCAGCAGCCGCGTCTGCATGTCGGCGCTCATTTCGGTCACTTCATCCAGGAACAGCGTGCCGCCGGAGGCGCGCTCCACCATGCCGGCGTGGCTGCGCGCGGCGCCGGTGAAACTACCGCGCTCGAAGCCGAACAGTTCCGATTCGATGAGCGTCGGCGGCAGGGCGCCGCAGTTGATGCCCAGGAACGGTCCCGCGCCGCGCGTGCTGCGTGCATGGATCGCCTGCGCGACCAGTTCCTTGCCGCACCCGCTCTCGCCGGAGATCAGCACGGTGGCGTCGGTCGGCGCCACCTTGTCGACCAGATCGCGCACTGCCTGTATGGCGGACGAGCGGCCAACCATCCAATTTGTTGCGATATCGTTCATTGCAAGTGTCCTTCAGGTTGGTCGCGGCGCTGGTCGCGCGGGGAGTGTTTGTTTACCTGTCCAGCCACAAGTCTCTTGTAACGATTGGCGGCGCTTAACTGAATCCTGCCCCGGACTATCATGGCGTGGGACCATGAAAAATTTTCTGTCGGTGTATGTCCTACAGCGCACATAGGCGCGTCGCCAGCACGGCGGCGCACGCGCCGCGAAAGCACCAGGCAAGCGGCAGTTCTGGCACGCGCGCCGCCCAAAATCGCGCACAGACAATCCGGTTGCGCCCGGCTGCGGGCACCGCACCCGACTGGCAACGCGTTCATCCGGCGCCAGCCACAGGATGGCTAAGGGATAATATTTGCCCGCGGAATCAGTTGTTTATCCGCGAAAAGTGCAGGCTGTGCGAGCTTGCCGATCCTGCCGGGCCTGGCGGCGGGGCGCTGGTGCATGTCTTGCATAGGGTTAACAAAAAGCGGGATGCGATGGACGGCAGCTTAAGTTTCCACGGCGACCAGTCGGCAGGCGCTGCCCTTGACGCGCTGCTGCGCTCGGTGCTTGCCGGCAACGATCAGCCGCTGGCGCGCGCCACCACGCTGCCGCCCGAGGCCTACACTTCGGAGGGCTTCTTCCAGCTGGAAGTCGACCGCATCTTTCGCAGGCAATGGCTCGTTGTCGGCCATGTTTCGCAATGCAACACCGTAGGGGATTACTTCACTATCGATCTGCTCGGAGAGATGATCGTGGTGGTGCGCGCCGCCGACCGTATCCGGGCGCTGTCGCGTATCTGCCTGCACCGTTGGGCGCCTCTGGCCAGCGGCAGCGGCAATGCCAGGCGCTTCTCCTGCCCGTTTCACAAGTGGGCCTACGGGCTCGACGGTCGGCTGCTGGGCGCGCCATTGATGGACCAGGTTGAATTCGATGCGCAAGCCTGCCGGCTGCCCGAGTACCGGACCGAAATCGTCGACGGCTTCATCTACCTGAACCTTTCGGGCGATGCCGCGCCACTGGCGCCGCAACTGAGTGAGCTGACGGATGTGCTGTCGCGCTCAAGGCCGCAGGACTGGGTAATCGGCACCACGCTCGAATACGACTGCCCGATCAACTGGAAGATCGTGGTCGAGACCTTCATGGAGTGCTACCACCACATTGCCGCACATCCGGAAACCTTCGAGCGCGCCTACCCGGCACGGCAGACGTACGTTGAAGATGGCCGCGCCGCCTGGACCGTCGGCCACGCGCCAGCCCGAGCCGACTTGCCGGAAGCCCGGATCAGCGCCGGCTTTCCCGCGCTGGGTGAGCTGACGGCGCAGGAACGGCGCGAGTTTCGCCTGTATCTGGTCTATCCGTACCAGTTGTTCAACGTGCTGCCGGATCGCGTCTTCTGGTTCTGCCTGCAGCCGGAGGGGGCCGCGCGCACCAGGTTCCAGGCCCACATCCTGGTGCGGCGCGAGGCGCTGGAGCAGCCGGACTACCAGCAGAGGATGACGGCCGAGCGCGATTTCCTGGTGGTGGTAAATGACGAGGACATTGCCGTCAATGTCATGCAGCAGCGCGGCGCTGCCACGCGCGCAGCGGCGCCGGGCCGTTTCAGCCACCTGGAAAAGGCATGCTGGCAGCTGGCGGATTACGTGCGCGAGCGAATCGGCAACTGACCCGGCGGCCGCGCTTTTGACACAATGCGCGGATGAAAATCGGTTTCATCGGTCTGGGTAACGTCGGCGCGAAGCTCGCCGGCACGCTGCTGCGCAACGGCTATGCACTCACGGTGCGCGATCTGGATGAGCGGCCGGTGCAGCAGTTGCTGCAGCGCGGCGCCGTCAGCGCCGACTCGCCACGCGCCATGGCCGCGGCGGTCGATCTGATCATCACCTGCCTGCCGTCGCCGGCCGCATCCGCTCAGGTGGTCGAGGGGGCGGAGGGCTTCCTCAGCGTGCTGCGCCCCGGGCAGATCTGGCTGGAGATGAGCACCACCGATCATGCCGAGGTGCTGCGGCTGGGAGCGCTGGTCGAGGAACGTGGCGGCCTGGTCATGGACTGCCCGGTCTCCGGCGGCTGCCATCGCGCCGCCACCGGCAACATCGCGATCTTTGCCGGCGGCCGGCGCGCCACCTTCGAGCGCGTGCTGCCGGTACTCACCACCATGGGCCGGCGCATCCTGCACACCGGGGAGCTGGGCAGCGCGTCGCGGTTGAAGGTCGTCACCAATTACCTGTGCACCGTGCACCTGGCCGCCCTGGCGGAGGCGCTCACCGTGTGCAGCGTGGCGGGCCTGGACATGAATACCGCCTACGAGGCGATCCGCATCTCCTCGGGCAACTCGTTCGTGCACGAGACCGAGTCGCAGGTGATCCTCAATGGCAGCCGCGATATCAATTTCACCATGGACCTGGTAATCAAGGACGTCGGCCTGTTCGACCAGTTGGCGCGCGATCACCAGGTGCCGCTGGAATTGTCGCCGCTGGTGCTCGATATCTTCCGCGACGGGCAGCGCCGCTACGGCGCGCGCGAATTCTCGCCCAACATCATCCGGCGACTGGAGGACGCCTGCCAGGTGCGGGTTCTCGGACAGGGCTTTCCGGCACAGATCACCGATGATGAGCCCGAGGAGCGGGGCTATGAGGTGGTGGCGCGGCGCGCCGACTCGCCCGCCTGAAGTCGCCGCCGCCCCAACCCCCACCCGGCGTCACCGGACCGGCCAGGGGTCCATGTCCAGGTGCAGCTGGTTGCCCTGGTACGGGTGGCGCAGCGCAAATTCCTCGTTGAGTTCCACGCCCAGTCCCGCATCCGTGGGCGGAATCACGTAGCCGTCCTGCCACCGGATCGGCTTCCTGAGGATGTCGCTGTGAAAACCCTGCCAGCGCTCGATGCTCTCGAGGATCAGGAAATTCGGGCTGCAGGTGGCGAGCTGCACGTTGGCCGCTCCAACCACCGGACCGCAATACAGGTGGGGTGCGATCTGCACATGCTGGGTCTCGGCCATCCCTGCGATCTTCTTGGCTTCCAGCAGTCCCCCGACACGTCCCAGGTTCATCTGAAAAATCGCCGCGGAACCGGCGCGCAGCAGCCGTGCGAAATCGTACTTGGTCGTCAGCCGCTCGCCGGTGGCGATCGATATCGTGGTGGCACGCGCGACCCTGGCCATCTCCTCCGGGCTGTCCGGCGGCACCGGCTCCTCCAGCCACAGCGGATCGTAGGGCTCGAGCCGCCGTGCCAGTCGAATGGCGCCTGCCGCGGTCATCTGTCCATGAGTGCCGAACAGCAGATCGGCCCGCGAGCCGACCGCCTCGCGCAATACGCGCACGAACAGCTCGGAGCGATCCAGCGCCTCGAGCGACAGCTGCCGGCCATCGAAGGCGCTGTAAGGACCGACCGGATCGAACTTGAGCGCGGTGAATCCCTGCCGCAGGTACTCGTGGGCGCGCTCGGCCGACAGCGCCGCGTCATGATAGATCTCGCTGCCCTGGTCGGCGCGCGGATAGATATAGGTGTAGGAGCGCAGCCGCTCGTGCACCTGGCCACCAAGCAGCTTGTACACCGGCTGGCCCGCGGCCTTGCCGATGATGTCCCAGCAGGCCATCTCCAGTGCGCTGAAGACGCCCATGACAGCGAGGTCCGGATGCTGCGTGAAGCCGCCACCGTACACCCGGCGCGTCAGCAGCTCGATGTCGTGCGGATCCTGGTCCGCCAGGTAGCGACCAAACACATCCTCGAGCAGTCCGGCGACCAGGTCGGGATGAAACGGCACGCCATAGGACTCCCCGATCCCGGAGATGTTATCGTCGGTCGTCAGCTTGACGAACACGAACCAGCGGCCACCGAAATGCGGCGGCGGATTGCCGACCACGAAGGTCCTGATGTCTTTCAGCCGCATAGCTCGATGTTAGACGACAACCGGCGGCCGTAGCGGCAAAATGGCATGCAGAAAAGGGCCACGGCTCAGCACACAAAGGCATCGCCGACACGTCTCCGGCCTACAATCTGCCCAACATCTGCGAGTCCAGCCCAAAACAAGTACCATGCAGACGCGCTGATCCGATAGCCAGCAACAGGGGCGATAGCGATTTCCGTCTCCACCGCCATACCTCCAGTCGCCGTCGACGCCAACCAGGCATCGTTCGCGGTGCGCTGGTACGTACTGGCGATGATGGTGACGGTGTATACGCTGAGCATCGCGGACCGTTACGCAATCTCCACGGTCATGGAACCGATCCGGCTCGAGCTGCACCTGACGGATTCCGGCATTGCGTTCCTGACCGGTACGTCGCTGGCGCTGTTCTACGTGCTGTTCGGCTTTCCGCTGTCGTGGCTCACCGACCGCGTCAGCCGGCGCATGATCCTGACCTTTTCAGTGCTGGCATGGTCAGCGATGACCCTGTGCACCGGGCTGTCGCAAACCTACCGGCAGTTGCAGTTGTCGCGACTGGGCGTGGGTGTCGGCGAGGCCGGCGGTACGCCGGGTGCGAACTCGATCCTGTCGGATTACTTTCCGTGCACGCGCCGGCCGATGGCTCTGACGGTGTTCGCGCTCGGCGCCCCGATCGGCGCCTGGATCGCGGCGGATTTCACCGGCCGGGTGTCCGATCTGTATGGCTGGCGCACCGTGTTCCTGTGGCTCGGCGCCGCCGGCATGGTGTTTGGCGTATGGATGTATGCGACGGTGCGCGAACCGCGGCGCGGCTGCCTGGATCATCGCCTGCACGCCGATACCCCCTCGTTCCGGGTCACGATGCAGTACCTGTGGAGCCAGCGCTCGGCAGTGCACGTGGTCATGGCCACCTCGGTCACCGCGCTGTGGGGCTGGGGCCTGATGTGGTGGACCCCGGCCTACCTGATGCGCACCTACTCCCTGAGCGCCGGCCAGGCCGGCGCGATCACCGCCCCGATGCACCTGTACGGCGGCATCGCCGCCTCGCTGCTGACCGCCTGGCTGCTGGCACAGCCGTGGATGGCCAACCCGAAACGCATCGTCTGGCTGCTCGGCACCGTCATCGGGTTGTCGACCGTGGTGTCGATCGTGATCTACTGGACGCACTCGCTGAGCCTGGCCACCGCGCTGTTCTGGGTGTTCATCCCGTCGATCTACTTCTACATCGGCCCTGGCTTTGGGCTGCTGAACAACCTGGCTGAGCCGCGCATGCGCGCACTGTTCTGCGCCGCCGTGCTGTTCGTCGCCAATGTATTCAACCTGGTGGTCGCACCCCAGGCGGTCGGGTTCCTGAGCGACTGGTTCGCACCCGGCCATATTGCTAACGCGGCGTCGCTGCGGCTGGCGCTGCTGTGCCTGGCACCGACCGGCTTCTGGGCCACATTTCATTTCTTCTGGTCGGCCCGCCGCCTGGTGCAGGACCAGGAGCGCGCCACCGGCATCAAGGTCGCGACTGGCTGACGCTGGCGCGCGCGCGGCCGGCAGGTTTCAGCCAGCCTCCGCCGCCCTGGCAGCGCCACGTTCGGCGTTGCGCCGTCCGCCACGCATCAACGCCAACGCCAGCAGCGCGGAGGCCAGCATCAGCAGCAGGCTCACCGCATTCAGCACCGGGCTGGCGCCCTCGCGCATGCGCCCGTACATCAGCACCGTGAGCGGCGCGTCGGTCCCGACCAGCATCAGCGTGGTATTGAAATTCTCGAACGACATCAGGAACGAGATCGCCGCCGTGCCGATCAGCGCCGGGCGCAGGTAGGGAAACGTGATGGTGCGCAGCACCGCGGCGTGCGAGGCACCCAGGTCGAGCGCGGCCTCCTCCAATGTGCGGTCGAAGCGCTTCAGGCGCGCGCTCACCATCAGCGTGGCAATGGTGGCGAGGAATGAGAACTGGCCGAGCACCACCAGCGGCAGGCCAGGCCGCAGGAAATCCAGGTCCCATCCGAAGACGCTATCGGCCAGTTCCGCCAGCCGGCTGCAGAACGCCAGGATCGAGATGCCGAGAATCACACCCGGGATCACCAGCGGCACCAGCATCAGCACCGACAGCAGCTGCTTGCCGGGAAAGCGATAGCGCTCCATCAGGAACGCATTCGCCGTACCCACGATCACCGACAGGCCGGTCACCCAGCTTGCCACCACGACACTGGTCCAGATGCTGCCGAGCAGTTCCGCGTCGTGCAACAGCCCGGTGCGGCCGGCGGCCTCGTTGCCGAGGAACCAGTCGAGCGTGAAGCCGTGCCATGGGGGCGCCGGATAGGGCGCGTTGTTGAACGCGAACACCGCCACCACCAGCAGCGGCACGAACAGGAACACGAGGAACGCGCCGATGTAAAGCGCGGTGGCGACGCGCAGCCAGGACGGACGCGGCAGCGAGGCGATCATGCGCGGCGCATCACGTCGACGAAGCGCTGGCCGCTGAGGCGCAGCCCGAGCGCCACCATGGCAGTGGACAGCCCCAGCAGCAGAAATCCGAATGCCGCGCCCTGCTCCCAGTTGAAGCGCACGATGAATTGCGTATAGATCAGCTCGGTGAACCATTGCGAGTTCTTGCCGCCGAGCAGGTTGGGTGTCAGGTAATTGCCCAGCGTCAACATGAAGACGACAATGCAGCCTGAGGTGATGCCTGGGGCCGCGTGCGGGATGACGATCTGCCGCAGGATCGAGGCGCCGCTGGCGCCAAGGTTATACGCCGCTTCTATCAGCGAATTATCCAGGCTCTCGAGACTGCTCACCAGCGGCACCACCATGAACAGCAGCGACGTGTAGACCAGCCCGACCAGGATCGTCGCATTGTGGTACAGCAGCTCGACCGGTACCGCAGTGACTCCCAGGCGCACCAGCAGTGTCGGCAACACGCCGGATTCGCGCAGCAGGATCAGCCAGCCCAGCGCGCGCACCGTCTCGCTGACCCAGAACGGAATCAGGCACAGCATGAAAAGCATCGAGCTGGCGCGACCGCGCACGACCTTGGTGATGACCCAGGCCACCGGGAAGGCCACCAGCAACGTCAGGGCGGTAGCCAGCACCGACATGATCGCGGTGCGCACGAACACGCCCCAGTACAGCGGCTCGGCAAAGAACGTCCGGTACTGCGCCAGGCTCACCGCGTAGGTACGCGGGGCGATGCGCTCACGCAATGACAATAGTGCCAGCTCGACGTGCGGCAGGATGATCAGTGCCAACAGCCACAGCAGCGCCGGAGTCAGCAGCAGCGCCAGCATCATGCGGCGCTGCCAGATCGCAGGAGCGGGTGACTCAGGCATTGCCGCTCGCGGCACCAGCGGCGCTGGCCGGGCCGGCGGCGCTGGCCGGGCCGGCGGCGCTGGCCGGGCCGGCGGCGCCGTCAGCCGTGCTGAAGCAGATCGCGCGCTGCGGATCAAAGCCGAACAACACGCGTGCCCCCGGTGCCAGGTCCGCCAGGCGCCCGGTCTGCGGCAGCGCCACCCGGAACTCGAAGCGCGTCTGCTGCTCCACCACCAATACCGCGGAGTTGGCGCCATCGAACAGCAGGCTCTGTACCTCTCCGGCATGACGGCTCATCTGTGGCGGCAGTTGGCCCGCGTCGCGCTCGATGCTCGCGACTTCAGGCCGCACGAACGCCGCCACCGCATCACCGACGGCGATTGGGCCGCTGCGACGAGCCCGCACCGTCCAGCCCTGCGGCGTCACCAGCTCGACCATGTCCGCATCGACGTTCACTGCGCGCCCGGCGATGCGATTATTGGCGCCGACAAAGCCGGCGACGAACGGCGTCGCCGGCTGGTAGTACAGTTGCTGCGGCGTGCCGACCTGCTCGAAGCGTCCCTGGTTCATCACTGCGACGTGATCCGAGAGCACCAGCGCCTCGGACTGGTCATGCGTGATGTATACAAACGTCGTGCCGAACGCCGCCTGCAGCTGCTTGAGTTCGATCTTCATGTGCTCGCGCAATTTCAGGTCCAGCGCGCCCAGCGGCTCGTCCAGCAGCAGCAGCGTCGGCTCGAGCACCAGGCTGCGCGCGATCGCGACGCGCTGGCGCTGGCCGCCCGACAGCTCGTCGCAGCGCTTGTGGGCGGCGCCGGCGAGTCCCACGCGCTCGAGCATGGCCGCGGCGCGACGCGAGCGCTCGGCCTTACCCACTCCGCGCCGCGCCAGCCCGAAGCCAACGTTGTCGCCAACCGACATCATCGGAAACAGTGCCAGGTGCTGGAACACCATATTGACCGGCCGGCGATTGGGCGCCACCGCGTGCATGCTGCGATCGCCGATGCGGATGTCGCCGCTGTCCGGCACGGTGAAACCGGCGATCATGCGCAGCAGCGTGGTCTTGCCGCAGCCGGACGGTCCGAGAATGGAGAAGAAGCTGCCGCGCTCGACGGCGAACGACAGCTGGTCGACGGCGACGTGGTCGGCGAAGCGCTTGTCGAGCCGCTCGACGCTGAGGTCGGGTGTGGTCAATTGGCGGCCTTGATGCGATCGAGAATCCGGCCCTCCGTCTCCTCCAGGCCCGAGGGAATGGCCGGATACCAGTGAATGTCCTTGAATCCGCCCTGCGGGAAGCTGGCGTTGAACTGTGCGCGGAATTTTGGATTCACCAGGTTCTCGGTGCCGCGTGCCGCGGTCCAGTTGCCCACGGCGTTGGTGATCTTGGCCGCAATATCCGGCCGCATGGTGAAATTGATCCAGGCATAAGCAGCAGCGTCGTTGCGCCCACGCGCCGGCAGCGCGAAGGTGTCGAGCCAGCCCAGGGCGCCGGACTTGGGTACGATGAACTGGATATTCGGATCCTGTCGATTGAGCGTCCAGCCGCCGGTGTCCCACATCATCGCCGCGACAATCTCGCCCGCGCGCATGCCGTTGAGCAGCTGGTCCTTGTTGTCGTAGAAGAAGCGCACGTTCGACTTGCAGGCTGACAGCGTCGCCCCGACGCTCTCCATCAGGGCGGTGTACGCCTTCGGATCGCCATACAGCGCAAACGGATCCTTGCCGGCGGCGAACGCGAACGCCATCAGCACTGGCCGGCGCAGCCGCAGCGAGGTCTTGCCCTTCAAATCCGGCCGGCACAGGTCCGGGTAATCGCTGACCTTGGCGCGGCTGGTGTTAACCACCAGTCCGTCGGCGCCCCACAGGTACGGCAGACCATACAGTTTGCCGTCGAGCGTGGTGTTCTTGCGGGTAATCTCGAGGATCTCGGGGGAAAATTGCTCGAGCTTGACCTGGCTCAGGTCGATTGGCTTGTAGATGCCGAACTCGCTCTGCACGCCGGTGATGCGGTCCTGCGAGGGCTGGGCCAGATCGAAGCCGGCGCCGCCGGTGGCGCGCAGCTTGGAGATCATCTCCTCGTTGTTCGACAGCGTGACCTCCACCTGGATGCCAGTCTCCTGCCTGAACTGCGCCACCACCTCGGCTGGCGCATAGTCTGCCCAGGTGATCAGGCGCAGCTTCCTGGCATCATCCGCCCCGGCAGTTGCGTGGAACAGCAGCGCCAGCAGTAGCGCACAGCCGGGCAGGGCTTTCATGATTTCTCCCGAATGAAGCGGACGCATTCGCCAGCATGCGGCCGGCAGGTGACGTTTTGTCGCTCGCCAAGCTTCCCCGTTCGCCCGCGCGCCGTCAATTTGCCGCGGCAAGTATCAGCTGCGCAGCCGCAGCCCCTCCGGATCGTACATCGGCGCGCGACGCACGATCGCGCTGCGCATCTCGCCCAGGATGTCGATCTCGAAGCGCTCACCGTCCGCTGCCAGTGCACTGGGCACATAGCCGGCGGCGAGGCTCGCACCAACGCAATGCCCATAGGCGCCCGAGGTCACGTAGCCTACCGCCACGCCATCCTTGAGAATCGACTCGTAGCCGATCACGTCGGCATCCGCGGCCGCGACCTCCATGACCACGAAGCGGCGCGCCGGCCCGGCTGCGCGCTCGGCCAGCGCGGCATCGCGGCCGGCAAAATCGGCCTTGCCGAAGTCCACGAAGCGATCGAGTCCGGTCTCGGCGGCGGTGTAGTCAGGGCGAAAGTCCTTGTTGAACGAGCCGTAGGCCTTCTCCAGCCGCAGTGATGACAGCGCGCGGCCGCCGAAATGCGCAAGTCCCAATTCTCGCCCGGCGTCCCACAGTTCGTCGTAGAGCGTGGCGAAATAGTCGGGCGTGGTCCAGACCTCGTAGCCGAGCTCGCCGGTAAAGCCGGCGCGCGTCAGGATCGCGGGCGCGAGCCCGACGGCGGTCTGTCGCAGCTGGAACAGCCTGAACGCGCCCGGCGACAGGTCATCGCGCACCAGCCGCTGCAGCAGCTCGCGCGATCGCGGGCCGGCGATCGACACGCCGGTGAGCGTCGAGGACACCGCGCGCACGAACGCATCGGCCGGCGGCGCCGACGCACAGAACCAGCGCAGGTGAAATTCCTCGGCAAATCCGGAACCGACGATCATGAAGCGATCCTCGGCCAGGCAGGCGATCGACAGGTCGCCGATGATGCGGCCGGCGGGACTGAGCATCGGCGCCAGCGCCAGCCTTCCGGGGCGCGGCAGGCGGCAGGCGAATACCCGGTCGAGCCAGGCGCGCGCG
>Ga0302157_10002694_pt1 | contig 20473 bp, 16 predicted proteins | sample I_Bog_N3_3_FD_193502 | JGI IMG/M metagenome (GOLD analysis project Ga0302157, IMG submission 193502) | Peat permafrost microbial communities from Stordalen Mire near Abisko, Sweden - I_Bog_N3_3 | ecosystem: Environmental > Terrestrial > Soil > Wetlands > Peat | place: Sweden: Abisko, Stordalen... | reverse complement strand
GGGCAGGTTGGTGCGGGCGATCGGCTGCGACGCGACGGGCTCCGAGCCGAACGAGCCGAGGGTGCGAGTGACGGTTCCGTTGGAACTGATGAGCGCATTGGCTGCGCCAAGGCCAAGCGGGCGGAGGACACGCATGGCGTAGGAATGGCGGCGGCCGGTGGCGACGACAACCTCGATGCCGGCGGCTTCCGCGGCCATGATGGCGGCAAGATTGCGCGGGCTGACGTGGCCGTCGTCGCCGAGGAGTGTGCCGTCCATGTCGATAGCGATGAGGCGAATTGCGGTGGTGCGGCTTGCTTGCGGCAGACTACCCCCCCCTCCCCTACCCCTTGGCTAAAGTCTTCACGATACGTGGCTTAGCGGAGGGAAGTGACTAAGTCGACAACACCTTTCGGGCAAATCGTGAGCGATGCGATCCCAGCGAGCGTGCTCAGGCTCCCGCTCCTATCGTACGGGATGGCATATCAAGGTCGGCGAGAAGGGCAAAGCAAAGCCCCGGTAGGCCGGGGCTTCGCTTTGCCTTTCTGACTCTAGTTAAAGCATAGCATGTGGAGCATAACTCGTATGCGCCTATATTCTGTTTGGAATGAGGTAGATAGGTGATTTATGGGTTGACGTGGAGTTGGGGTGTGGGATTGTGCGGGCGTAAAAAATGCGGGGATTCTTCACTGCATTCAGAATGACAAGTTCAATCGAATGATGACTGCGAGGCGGATTTGTGGGGTCAGAGGTGGGGCGAACTACGGAGATTCTGGACTTCGTCCAGAATGACGCTTCGGTATGGGGTCGTCTGGAATGATGCTCAGGGGCGCTCGGCGGCGAGGTAGATGGCCACGCCGCTGAGAATGGCGATGGCTGCCGCGGCGGGGATGAGGAGCGCGAGGCTCCAGTTCTGGACGAGGTCTGTGAGCGAGGGAAGCGCGCCGGGATGGAAGAGTGCCGACTGCCCTACCTCCGTGAGCGAAGGAAGTGCGGCTGGATGGAAGAGCTCGGTGAGCCATGGCCTCCAGAGGTCCCTGTGGAGAGCCAGCTCCAGGGCCAATCCGAGGGCGGCGAGGATGTTGATGACCAGGGCGAAGCGGTGGGCTCCGGCGACGGGGCGGCTGAGGCGCTCCATGGCGGCGTTGCGGCGGCGCAGCTGGGCGCGCCACCAGAGCAGGTTGGGAGAGTCGAGCGGGGCGGCGCTGCGGGTGGCGGCGAGAGTGGACTGGAAGGCCGCCTTCAACATGACGGTGTCGCGGCAGAGGCTGCAGGAGTCGATGTGCGCGCGCAGGTCCGGGTCGCAGACCTGGGGCCACTGCCCGGTCCTGAGCGTGGTGAGCAGTTCTTTCTCGCGGCGGCAGGGACGGAGGGTCATTGGGCTCCTCCTGTCGCGGACGATTGTTCGCGCAGCAGGCGGGCGATCTTGCGGCGGGCGCGGAAGAGCATGACGCGGATGCTGGTGCGATGCAGGCCGGTGATCTCGGCGATCTCGATGTGGGTGTAGTCCTCTGCGTAGGCGAGCCAGAGGAGTTGGCGCTCGCGCGGGCGCATAAGGGCGAGTGCGGGGCCGAGGGTGAGGGAGGCGTCACTGGCGGCGGAGCGGTCGGGAGCGGTGAAGAGGGTCTCGGGCAGCTCGTCGATGGAGGAGGTGCCGGGCCGGCGCCAGTGGTCGCGCAGCAGGTTGGTGCCGATGCGAAAGAGATAGCGACGGCAGGCGACCTCTCCGTCGCCGATACCGGAGGCGCCGAGGAAGCGGAGGTAGGCCTCCTGCATGAGGTCGTCGGCCAGGGTTGGGTTGCCGGAGACGCGGGCCAGGTAGGCCCAGAGGGAGCGGGCCGAGCGCTGGTAGAAGGCGGCGAAGGCCTCGCTATCCATGGGCTGGCCGGCGGCCTGCGCGGCTGCGCCGGTCTGGATCCGCGGGATGGCGACTTCCCAGTTCAACGGTACACGCTCCGGTGGCGTACGGCGGGGCATTGGGGCTCACTGGCGCTGGCTGCCGTTGGGCTGCGATGCGTGTGGATGCTGCGGCATCATGCCCAGGCGTGCGGCCAGGGACCAGGTGATGGCTGCGGTGATGATAAACCCGAGGCCAGGCATAAGGAGAATCATGCCAAAGACCAGCAGCGGGATGGCGAGGTCGGGGACGCTGTGGCGCAGCCAGATCATTCCAGTGCCGAGCAGGGTGAGCACGATGCCAATCTGAAGCGACATGAGCACCTTGGAGACGGCATTGGGGAGCCGTTGCTGGCCGTTGCCGAAGTCGACCGGAATGGGGGCAGCTTCGAGGAACCGCTTGCCGGCCTCGGTGTCCATGTAGGTGAGCAGCTCCTGGTTGTTGCCGAAGCGCTCGATGAGCCGGGTGTGGACCTCAGTCTGCAACTTGAAGATGCGGTTCCAGCGGCGGTTTTCCAAAAGCATGCGGATGAGCCAGAGCAGGGTTCCCAGGATGCAGGCGAAGGCGATTGCGGCCGCGATGAAGCCAACCATTTCGGAGTAATCGGGTCGCCCGGATTGCTGTGGAGGTTGCCAGTTTTGCTGAGGGGTGGAGGCCAGATCGGGCCAGATCTTCTGTTCGAGCGCCTGTTCAGAGCGGCCCCGGCCGGCGTTGAGGTGGGAGAAGAGATAGAAGCTGGGATTGCGCGCGACCTCTGGGTGGGTTTTGAGAAACTGCGCGAGTTCGGGACTGTTGCGGTCCACGTAGGGCTGATCCGAGAGCAGCGATGGGTCGCGGACGACGACGGTGGTGAGGGTGGGGCTGAGACGCAGGAGCTTGAGGAGTTGCTGCTGGGTTGCGGAGTCGTCGTCGCCAGGGGATGGTGCGGGCGCGGCGCCTGCTTTGGCGCGGCTGGCGGGTTGCTGCGATTGCACGGCAGGGGTGGCCGCAAACGCGGCCAGCAACAGGGTGGCCGTCAGGACGAATCGGTGTGCGGCGCGCGTGGGAGTGAGCATGGAGGCCTTTCGTACAGGCAACAGGGGTGTCTGCCCATACAACGGATGGGGGCGGGTGTTGGTTAACAGGGATTCTGCGTAGTGACGGGTTCTTGGCGGCGCGGTGGGACGAGGCGTTGGGACTTTTGTGGAGGAGTGAATGCTACGGGGTGGCGTCCTTGAGTTGGAAGCCGGCGGGCGGCTGGAAGAGCGCAGGGTCGGCGGTGCGCTGGAAGTCGGTCGCCTCCGTGGTGGACTTGCCGGAGCGGGGATCGTCGGTGACGCTGCGGAGCATGAGGCCAAGTTCGGGCGAGTCCCAGTTTTCGGTGGTGGTGACGAGGTCGCGGTCGTTGCCCTCGTAGCTGGCAGGGACGGTGCGGGTGGAGCGACTGCCATTGGCATAGAGGCCGGCGATGGTCTGCGGGGGCAATGATTCGGTGCGGTAGGGGTAGTAGCGGCGAGCTGGCTGCGGCGGGGTGGGCTGCTGCATTGGCCGAGGGCGGTAGACGGTGACAACCTTGGGGTAGTTCGGACCGATGCTCCAGGTGTAGCGGGTTTGGGTGGGGTAGTCGTAGATGGAGAGTAAGTGGGTGACGTCGCCGTTGAAGGTGTGGGTGGTGTCGCGATAGGTGCGGCCGTCGGCGTCGCGGGCCGTGACGATTTCTTCTACCGTCGTGATGGTGGTGCCGCCGGCGAGGGTCTGGACGCGGGTGGTTTCCAGCTTGAGGGTGTAGGGCTGGGTGTGGAGTACGGGCGGTGGAGTACAGGGGGCGGGTACAGCGGCCGGGGCGGCGGCGGGCGCGGCGACGAGCCTGGATGAGGCCGCGGCGGTGCGAGCGCGGTGCTTTGTGGGCGGGGTCACGGTCTGGGTTGCGGTCTGGGCCGAGGCGATGGGAAGGGTGAGGGCGAGGACGAGGGAGAAGGTGCAGGGAGCGATGCGCAAGTGGGCCTCTCTTGGTGGAACGTGCCAGTTTACTCCCGCGTCTCGTTGGGGAAGAACAAAATCCTGAGGAAGGTCTGAATCAAGTCATCCAACATTCCCTCAGAGGCTAAAGCCCCTTGACTTTGTGCCGCTTGTGACGTGGCTAAAGCCACGTCCTTTCAAATCGGAGACCTGTTCAGAGCCTATCTACGGGGTGCGGTCGGGTAGCATCGGGAGATGGGCGTTTGCAGGGGCAAGGGGGTTGAGTCCGGGCTGGCGATGGTGCTGGTGCTGATGGCCGGAGCGACCAGGGCGCAGCAAGGTGCTCCGGACGCCGGGGCGGGGATGGATGCGCAGGCGCTGGTGCGGCGGGGGGTGGCGCACAGGCTGGAGGCGGAGAAGAGTCGTCGGCCGATGGAGTACCTGCTGCACCGGGTGGACGAGCGGCGGGATACTACGAAGGCGATCATTGAGACCAGGGATGGCGATGTGGCGCGGCTGGTGGCCGAGGGTGGGAAGCCGCTGAGCGCGGAGGCGGACCGGGCGGAGTTGGACCGGCTGGAGAACCTGGAGGCGCACCCGGAGCTGCAGGAGCATCGCAAGCGGGGCGAGCAGAAGGACGAAGAGCGCATTGAGCGACTGATGGCGATGCTGCCGGATGCGTTCGTGTTCCGGATGGAGGGGGTGGAGCCGTGTGCGGCGGGCAGGTGCTACCGGCTGAGCTTTGCGCCGAACGCGAAGTGGCAGCCGCCGGACATGGAGTCGAGGCTGTTTCGCGGGATGGCGGGCGAGGTGTGGATCAGCCAGGCGGCGGAGAGGCTGGTGCGGCTGGATGCGCGCTTTATCGCCGATGTGGACTTTGGGTTTGGCATTCTGGGCAAACTGAACCAAGGCGGCACGGTGAGCCTGGAGCAGACGGAGGTGGGCGGCGGCGACTGGGAGTTGACCGGGCTGACGCTGCATGTAACGGGGCGGGCGCTGGTGAAGTCGCTGAGCTTCCAGGTGCGGGAAGAGACAAGCCACTACGTGCCGGTGACGCCGGGCATGGGCTACGGCACGGCGATTGAGATGCTCAAGAAGTTCCGGATGGATGCAGGCGGGGAGCGATAGAGTGCCGATACGCCGGGAGATGGGGCCGATGGTGAAGCTGGCGCTGCCGCTGGTGCTGGCGGAGCTGGGCTGGATGACCATGGGCGTGGTGGACACGATCATGGTGGGCCACCTGCCGCGGCCGGCGGTGACGATCTCCGCGGTGGCGCTGGGGCAGGTGCTGTACAACACGCTGGCGTTTGGCATTGGCGGCGTGCTGCTGGGGCTGGACACGTACATCTCGCAGGCGCATGGCGCGGGTGATCTGGACGACGCGAACCAATGGCTGCTGAGTGGCGTGGTGCTGGCGGGGACGCTGAGCGCGCTGCTGATGGGGATGGTGTGGGTGGGGCCGTTGGCGATGATGCATATGCCAATCGACCATGAGGTGATGCGGCAGGCGGTGAGCTTTGTGGGCGCGCTGAACTGGGGCACGCTGCCGCTGTTTCTGTACATGACGTTCCGGCGGTACTTGCAGGCGTTCAACCATGTGCGGCCGATTGCGGCTGCGGTGATTACGGCCAACGCGGTGAATGCGGGGCTGGACTGGCTGCTGCTGTTCGGGCACAGGTGGATGGTGGCGGGACATTCTTTGGGAATTCCGGCGTATGGGGTGGCGGGGGCGGCGGTGTCGACTGCGCTGGCGCGGCTGTACCTGGCGGCGTTTGTGGGCACGGCGGTGTGGTGGCTGGATCGGAAGCATGGGTACGGGCTGCGGAGTGGACTGGCGGAGCGCGCAGGGTTGCTGGATGGCGAGCGGCTGCGGCGGCTGGTGAAGCTGGGCGGGCCTGTGGGCGGGCAGATCTTTGTGGAGATCTCGATCTTTGCGGCGGTGACGGCGCTGATTGGCGTGATGGGGCCGGTGCCGCTGGCGGGGCACGAGATTGCGCTGAACTGCGTGGCAACGACGTTTATGGTGCCGTTTGCGATTTCTGCCGCGGCGGGCGTGCGCGTGGGGCAGGCGGTGGGGCGAGGCAGCGCCGTGGAGGCCGCTGCCGCAGGGTGGACAGCGATTGCTCTGGGTGCGGGGTTCATGCTGGCGATGTCCGCGCTGCTGGTGAGTGTTCCGGGGTGGATTGCGGCGGGATTTACACGGGACCCGATGGTGATTGCGGCGGCGGTCCCGCTGCTGCTGGTGGGCGCCGCGTTCCAGTTCTTCGACGGCGTGCAGGTGACGGCGACGGGCGCGCTGCGCGGAGCGGGCAATACGCATGCGGGGCTGGTGGTGCAGGTGATTGGGTACTGGGTGATCGGGCTGCCGATTGGGTGGTGGCTGGGGTTCGAACGGAAGCTGGGCGCGGTGGGGCTGTGGGTAGGATTGTGCGCGGGGCTGATGTTTGCGGGGGTGGCGCTGATTACGGTGTGGGCGCGGACGGTGCGGCGGGGTGTGGGGAGGGTCTGAGGGTTAAGTTGAGGGGAGCTGCTCACGCACGCGGGTGCGGGAGCGGGTGGTGATGAGGATGGCGGCGGCGAGGATGAGCGCGCCGCCGGTGCGGGCGCTGGGCCCGAGGGTCTCGTGCAGGACGAAGACGCCGAGGATGGAGCCGATGAGGGGCTCCATGTTGAGCAGGACGCCGGCCTGCGAGGCGGGGACCTGGGTCATGCCCCAGTTCCACAGCAGGGTGGTGGAGGCGGTGCAGAGGACACCGCTGGCGGCGAGGGCGATCCACACGCGGAGCGAGACGTGCGCGATGGGCGGCAGGCCGTAGATGAGCGGGACACAGACGGCGAGCATCGCCGTTCCGCAGGCGACGCCGTAGGCAGTGACGACGATGGCGGAGTGGCGCTGCATCAGGTGCTTGTTGAGCAGCACCCAGCCGAGTGCGATAACCAGCGAGAGGACGACGAGGAGGTCTCCGGTGAGGGTGGGGCCTGGTTCGCCGAAGTGAGACGCCGCAGCGTGGCGGGCACCCAGGGCGATAAGCGTGGCGCCCAGGGTAGACATTGTGAGCGAGAACCAGCCGGTGGCATCCATGCGCTCGTGCGCGAAGAGTGTGGCGGCGACAGCGAGCAGCACGGGCATGGCGCCGACCATGAGCGAGGCGTGCGAGACGGTGGTGCGGTTGAGGCCGGAGAACTGGATGAGGAACTGGAGGGGGACTCCGAGGAAAGAGCAGAGGAGAAGTGTGCGCCACTCGCGGGGATTGAAGCTGGGGCGGTGGGTGAGGAGCAGGGGGATGAGGGCGAGCGTGGCGAAGAGGAAACGGTAGAGGACCATCGCGCCGACGCCCATCTCGACGAGGGCGATCTTGCCGAAGAAGAAGCCGCAACCCCAGAGGGAGGCGGCGAGGGCGCAGGCGGCGAAGCCCAGGGTGCGATTTGTTGCGTTGTGAACCATTCGGGGCGCGTTTGGCGGCTCAGAGTTTGCAGGGAGAACGCCGGAATCGGTATGAGCCCGCAGAGGGCCTCGGGATCCTTCGACTGCGGTGCTCACGGTAAGGCCCGTGAGCACCTTCGCTCAGGATGACGAGGTAGTGGCGAGGTACAAAAGTTACCAGACGCGGCAACTGTTGGCGGGGACCATGGGGGTGGGTTTCTTGCAGCCGAAGGCGGAGCCGAAGCCGGGCTGGTTCTGGATGACGCCGTCGACGCGGATCTGGTCGGGCGGATGGGGGTCGGTGAGCACCAGCGAACGGATGGACTCCGGGCGCGCGTTCTCGCAGAAGTTCTGCGCGAAGGCGACGTAGAAGCGCTGGGGGGCGGTGAAGCCGTCGATCTTGGCGTTGGTATCGACGTGCTCCTCCTTGGCGCGCTGCATGTAGGCCGTGAAGGCGAGGAAGAGGCCGCCGTTGTCTGCGGTGTTCTCGCCGAGGGTGAGCTTGCCGTCGACTTTGACGTCGTCGACCGCGGTGAAGCCGCCGTATTCTTTGACGAGGCAATCGGTGCGCGCCTCAAAGTTCTTCAGGTCTTCCGGGGTCCACCAGTTGTCGAGGTTGCCCTTGGCGTTGAACTTGCGGCCTTCGTCGTCGAAGCCGTGGGTGAGCTCATGCCCGATGAACGCTCCGATGTGGCCGTAGTTGACGGCGTCGTCCTGGGTGCGATCGTAGAAGGGCGGCTGCAGGATGCCGGCGGGGAAGTTGATGTTGTTCATGCTGTCGTCGTAGTAGGCGTTGACGGTGGGTGGCGTCATCTGCCACTCCAGGGGGTCGACGGGCTTGCCGATTTTGTTGAGTTGCCGATCGTTCTCGAAGGCGTCGGCGCGGAGCTCGTTGCCGACGGCATCGTCCGGCTTGATATTGAGGCTGGAGTAGTCGCGCCACTTGTCGGGATAGCCGATCTTGTTGGCCACGGCGGCTAGCTTCTCCCTGGCGCGGACCTTGGTGGCGGGCGACATCCAGTCGATCTGGTCGATGTCGCGGCCCATGGCGGCCTCGATGTCGTGGACCATGGTGAGCATCTTGGCCTTGCTGTCGCCGGCGAAGTACTGCTCGACGTAGGTCTTGCCGAGCGCCTCGCCGAGCGCACCGTTGACGGCGCTGGAGCAACGCTTCCAGCGGGCGCGCTGCTCGGGCTGGCCATTCAGAATGCGACCGTAGAAGTCGAAGTTCTCGTCGTCGAAGGCTTTGGGCAGGTTGCGGGCGACTCCGGTGAGCAGTTGATACCGCAGGTAGGCCTTGATGGTGGGGAGGTCGGTGCTGCGGATCTGCTTGATGAGCGCGGGCCAGAAGTCCGGCGTGGAGTTGTTGATCTCGGTGACGTGCGGGGAGTGGATGGCATCTTCAAACGCGCCGAAGTTGATGCCGGGCAGGCTTGCCTGGAAGGTGGCGATGGGCTGCAGGTGGTAGGTCTTCTCCGGCTCGCGCATGTCGTCCACGCCGAGCGAGGCTTTGGCCAGCGCGGTCTCCATGGTCATGATGTTCTGCGCGTCGATCTTGGCCTGCTCCGGCGTGCTGCCGGCCAGGGTGAGCATTTTGGCGACGTGGGCCACGTACTGGGCGCGGAGGGTGACGTCCTTGTCGCCGGTGCGCAGGTAGTAGTCCTTCTCCGGCATGCCGAGGCCGCCCTGCTGGATGGTGGCGATCTGCTTGGAGGCGTCCTTGAAGTCCTGCTGCTCGCCATAGCCGAAGAAGGCGTCCACGCCCTCGCGCTGGAGTTTGCCGATGAGTGCCGGAAGCTGGGTACGGCTGGCGAGGGTGTCGATCTCGTCGAGCAGGGGCTGTATGGGCTTCAAGCCATCGGCGTTGATGGCGTCGGTATCCATGCAGGCCTTGAAGTAGTCGCCGATCTTCTGCTCGTCGGGGGAGCGCTTGTCGCCGCCGGCTTGCGCCTTCTGCAGGATGGTGGTCAGCTCCTGCGTGTTGACGTTGTAGAGGACGTAGAAGGGATCGACGTCGGGCTGGTCTGCGGGGATGGGGTGATTGGTGCTGAACTTGCCGCAGGCGAACTTGTACATGTCGGTGCAGGGGTCGGCGGAGGAGTCGATGGAGGAGAGATCGATGCCGGGCAGCGGCTTTTCCGGCGCGGGCGTCTGCTGGGCGAGACCGGCGGCGGGCAGCAGCACAAGGCATGCGAGCAGCGACAGCGTACGGGTGCGCGTGCAGCGCGTGGGTGCGGCGATGGCAAGAGCATGGGTCATGCAGATCTCTCCGTGGGGAAGATTCGTTGCCGCAGAGCCGGAATGGAACGACGGACCGAGCGGGATGCGGCGCAGTCCCCATTATTACTCGCGAAAGGCCAGGAGCGGCGGGTTGGAGCGGTTGAGTGAGCGATTGGCGGGGTTTGTGCGTCTGTGAAAGAGTAGGGGTGAAGGCACGGATGCCCGGAAACACGACGCCCATGACGGCAGCGCCGATGACTGCAGAAGCAAGAACGCGAAGGCACGACGCGGGTCCCGCAGCGGGCCGCAGATGGGGTGTGGGCGCGGTGGTGCTGGCGGTGTGGATGGCGCTGCATGCCGGCGCGGCGCTGGCCGTGGGAGGGCACGATGCGGAGCCGCGAGTGCGCATTCCGCTGGAGCCGTTGGGATTTCAGCCTCTGGTCCAGCAGTTTCTGCTGGAGGGCAGCCCGATGCTGACGGTGGATTTTGTGGATGCACACCACCTGCTGATTACGTTTGGGGTGCGGCGGCTGATGGCGCGCGAGGCGGACCCTCCGCCGGACGACGATGACCGCATGATTGGCGCGTTTCTGGTGGAGCTGCCGTCGGGCAAGGTGCTGGCGCGGACGGAGTGGAGGCTGCACGACCGGCTGCAATACCTGTGGAACCTGGGCGGCGGCAGGTTTCTGCTGCGGGTGCGCGACCGCTTGACGCTGCTGGAGCCGATGCAGGCGGCGAACCTTGGCGATGCCTTTCGCGAGGTTTCCATGCTGCAGGCGCAGCGTCATATTGTGCGGGTGATGGTGTCCGCGTACGGCGATTTGCTGACGGTGGAGACAACCAACCGGCCGCCGCGACAGGGCGAGGCGGGCGATGGATTTGGCGGAGTGCTGGTGCCGGGCGACCACGATCCGATCCAGGTGAGCTTCTACCGGCTGCTGCATCCGGATGGCGGGGCAATCCGGCTGGATGCGGTGGCCGCAGGGACCATCCGCTCACGTACCCCGCTGGCCATGCCCATGACGGACGCCGGGTTCCTGGACGTGCGGGACGGCGGCAAGGGGAGCTGGTTGTTCGATTTCGACGAGTACGGCGGCTCCAAGCACGAGCTGCTGGAGCTGGACAGTGCTTGCACGCCAGCCTCGCTGTTTGCCAGCCACAGCGAGTTCCTGGTCTTTGGCTGTAGCGGCAGTCAGGACAAGCAGAACGCGGCGGCGTTCAACCTGAAAGGCGATCAACTGTGGGGGGTCAACTTCACGGATAGCTATGTGGCGCCGACGTTTGCGTTTGCACCGGCGGCGGGGCGGTTTGCGCTGGGGCGGACGCTGGTGAGCAGCGGCGCCGACTTGGACAACCTGGCGGCCGACTCTGTAGCGGGGCAGGAGGTGCGGGTGTTCCAAACCTATAACGGGCGGCAACTGTTCCACATGGAATGCTCGCCGGTGGAGCGGGCGGGGCAGAACTTTGCGCTGTCGGAGGATGGACTGCAACTGGCGGTGGTGCGCGAGAAGGTGACCGCGCACGCAGCGACCAAGGACTATGACGCCTACACCGAACACTCGACCTGGGTTGAGGTGTATGCACTGCCTGGGCTGACGGACAGAGATAAGGCGGCGGTGCAGTCGGCGCAGGCTCTGGCTCCGGCAGACACGGGCGCGCCGATTGACGCGGCGCTGGCACGTTTTTTGATTCCGGCGAAGAGTGCGGCGGCCGGGGCGAAAGCTGAGCCCCCGTCTCCGGTGCAGGCCGGTCCGGCGGCGGAGAGTCCAATGGCAGCGATGGAGAGTCCGGCTGCGGCGGAGGAAGATTCGAGTTCGGCGGTGGGCGATGTGGAGACGTCCGGTCCGCGGAAGCCGCCGACGCTGTATGCGCCGGGCGAGAAGCATGGGGACACACCGCCGGCGAAGTAGGTCCGCCGAAGACGCAGTCTGCAGACGCAACAAAGCCAGCCACGGCGCTGGAGGTGCTGGCCGGGACTGGCGATGGTCGATCGAGTGCGAGAGGCTGGCCTACGCCGCGGACTACACCATCGGACTACGCTGTGACGAGAGCCTTGACGCGGGCGTTCAGGCGGGACTTGTAGCGGCTGGCTGTGTTCTTGTGCAGAACACCCTTCTGCACGCTCTTGTCCAGGACGGAGACCGTCTCCGAGTAGGTGGCGGCGATGGTCTTTTTGTCGCCGGCGACGATGGCCTCGCGCAGGATGCGCAGGGTGCCGCGGAGCTTGCTCTTGTTGGAACGGTTGGCTGCGGTCTTGGTTTCGGTCTGACGTGCGCGCTTCAGCGAGGAGACATGATTTGCCATGGAATTCGGAACTCTTTTCTGGTGCCCGGCCGGTGCAGGCGCAGGCGGAATTGGGAGCAGGTGGACGTGGACACACCGCATCCCTGCAACTACTAAGTGTATGGCAGCCGGGCGGCGGGGTCAACCGGGGATTGTTGGGATTGTGCGGCTGCTGGCGTCAGTTGTCGGTGGGATGTTCTTCGACATGGTCGATGACGAGGACGGGTTGGGGGACGCTGTCCTTCTTGACGAGTTTGAGGCCGAGCTGTTTCTGCAGGGCGTCGAAGAGGGAGAGGGGAGGAAGGCCATTGCCGCCTGGATCGGGTGCTTCGGGAGCGCCGGGGGCGGAGGCAGCGCCGGAGGCCGACGGCGCACCGGTGGATGGAGCCGAGGCGGGCGCCTTGAGCTTGCCCGCCCGGCTGAAGCTGATGCTGAAGTCGTAGGCGCCGGTGAGGCCGGACTGGTCGACGACCGGGGCCGGCACGTAGCCGGAGGCGAGATTGTGAAGCTCGGTGGCGAACTGCTCCATGGTCATGTGCTGGCAGGAGATGAGCCGGTCGCGCATGGGATTTGTAAGACGCAGGTCTTTGCCGTCGGGGCCGGGGCCTTCGGCGCAACTGGCGTGTTCAGTGTCGGGAGAGAGCTTCATCTTGGGCGAGTCGGCCGTGAGGGCGAAGACGGTTGCCGACGCGGTGCCCATGTGGGTGGCAAGCTTGAAGCGGTCTGCGAGCAGGGAACGCACCATCTCCTTCACATCTTCGAAGTCGAGGTCGGCCTCGTGGCCGGGGATGGGCGCGGCATCGCCGGATGCGACGGTGCCCACGATGTCGTAGTGCACGTCGTCGAGCCACTTGGGCTTGTTCTGGATGCTGCCGGGAGGTGTGTCAAAGGACTTGTAGATGAGGGTCTGCAGGGTGGCGTACTGGACGGTGACGCGGTGTCCGCTGACATCGAGGTTGAAGTTATGCTCCATGGGGTTGGCCTCCCGGATGACGGCCACATCGAACTGCTTGGGCGGCGGAGGAGGCAGCAGGGTCGCGATGTCCGCCACGTTGGGCGAGGGCTTCTGGTTAATGCTCTGGACGACGAGGACGGGGGTGGGGATGGGCTTCGACTCGATTTTGAGGCCAAGTTGCTTCAGGAGCGCGTCGGGAAGCGAGGCGCCGTTGCCTCCGCTGGGCTTGTTGTAGCTCCACGCGAGATCGAAGTCCCAACTGCCCTTGAGGCCGGTCTGGTCGACCACGGGGCGGTTGAAGTAAGGGCCGCCGACATTATGCAGGAACTCGGCGAAGGTGGTCATGGTGGTGTTCTTGCACGTGAAGTGGATGAGCGGCGGGCCCGAATTAACGACCTGTTGCTGATACTGGCAGCCGTCGGCGGTGGTGTCGACGGCGGGCTTCATCAGGTTGGCTTTGCCGACGGAGAGGACGAAGGCAGGCAGCGGGCGGGTGTCGACGCGAGCAACGAGACCGAAGCGGTCGAGGAGCAGCGCGCGCAGCAGGGCTGCGGCGGCGGGGTCGTCGTCCTCGGGGGTGATCTTTACGCCGGCGGGCGGTTTGGCGTTGATGTCGAAGCGATCGAAGTCCAGCCACGCGGGGCCGCCGAGGATGTCGGCGGGCTGGACGTGGTAGGCGACGGCGATGAGGTCGGTGATGGTGGCGTCGCGCACCACGATGCGGTCGGCGGTGAAGTGGCCGTCGATGGAGGGGTGCAGCCGGCTGGGACTGGGGTGGACGTCGGCGACGGTGAAGGCAAGGCCGGCGGGCGCGGCGGACTGGGCCGCGGCGGAGAGAGTGAGAGCGGCGAGGCAGGCGGTGGTTGCCAGGTGCTGGAAGATCCGGGTCATGGAAGAGCTGCCTCCGGGATGTCGATCTGTACCAACGTTACTTCGTCGGGCCTCCAACGACCGAGTCTATAACCGGCGAAAAATCCCCACGTTGGATGAAACCAATGCGGGGATTCTTCGCTACGCTCAGAATGACAAGCCCTTTTGTTTGCTAACTCTATTCCATTTTGGCTCACAGCGGCGAATCAGCACATCCCTAGTTGTCGGTGGGCTTTTGCTCGATGTGGTCGATGACGAGCATGGGGATGGGGCGTTTCTGCTTCTCCATTTTGACGCCCATCTGTTTTTCCATGGCGTCGAAGAGGGAGATGCCGCCGGTGGGGTCCGCGGCCGCGGAGGCCGCATTGGGGTCGCTGTTGTTGGCCGCCGACGGGGGCGGCGGGGTGCGGAGTTGGCCCGCGGTGCTGAAGCTCAAGGTGAAGTCGTAGGCGTCGTTGAGCCCGGTGGCGTTGAGTACGGGCGTATGGACGTATCCGCTGGCCTGCATTTGCAACTGCTCGCCAAACTGGGTGAGGGTCATATTGCTACAGGTCAGCAGGCGGCCGAGGATGGGATTGGCGATGCGCGGGTCTTTGCCATCGGGGCCGGGGCCCTCCTTGCAGCCGGTGCGATTGTCGGGGTCGGCTTTCTTGAGTTTCGGGTTGGCGGCGAGCATGGTGTAGGCGTCGGCGGGACGGTCTTCCATGTGACTCTGCATCTTGAAGCGGTCAGCCAGGAGGTTCTTGACCATCTGCTGCAGATCGTCCATCTGAATTTGCGGGACGCCCTTGGGTCCGGCATTCGGATCGGGAGCGACTTTGGCGAGGATGTCCCACTTATCGTCGCCGAGCCACTTCGGCGCATCGGCGATCATGTCGTCGTTGAGGTCCCAGGCCCATGCGATGAGCCACTTGATTGTGGCGCCGGAGAGGTTGACCTGGCCACCGTTGATGCGGCCATTGATCCCCTTGGTGTCGGGCGGGCTGGGCTTGAGGATGGCAACGTCGAACTCCGCCGGCGGCAGCGGCGGCAGGGCCTGCTCCAGGCCGGGCGGGTTGGGGGTGGGCTTCTCTTCCACGCGGTCGACGACGACCACGGGGAGCGGGGCGGTTTTGGCGTCGAGCTTGAGGCCGAGCTGCTTGTCGACGGCGTCGAAGATGGAGATGCCGTCGGCGCCGGCCTTCTGCAGGTTGCCGCGCCCGGTCCATCGGATGTCGAAGTCCCAGGTGCCTTGAATTCCCGTCGAGTTGACGACAGGATTGGTGAGGTAGCCGCCGGCCATCTCGCGCAGGTTTTGCGCGATCTCATCCAGGGTCATGTTCTTGCAGGTGACATAGATGAGCGGCACTGCGCCGGGTGCGGTTTTGGGAGCATCCGGGGTGCCCTCGCAGGTGGACGAGCCGGAGCCGTCGGACTCCTTCAGCTTGGAGCCGCCTTTGCCGACGGTGAGCACAAATGCGGGCAGCGTCTTGGTGTCATTGTGGACCACGAGTTTGAAGCGGTCGGCGAGCAGGGCGCGCAGCATCAGCTTGACGTCGTCCGGCGACGTGGTGCGCGGGGCCTTGGCCGCGATGTCGAAGCGGTCGACATCCAGCCAGGCGGGACCACGCAGCACATTTGCGTTCTCCACGCCGTAGGCCTTTGCGATGAGGTCGACCATGCTGGCCTGACGCATGATGAAGCGGTCGCCGTTCAGGTCTCCGCCGCGCACGAACGGGGTGTTGCTGTGGGGACTGACGTGGACGTCGGCGATGTCGAAGGTGGGCGGCGCGGCAGGCGTCGCGCTAGCGGGTGCGGCGGCTGGTTGGGGCGCGGGGGCCTGGGCAAGCATGGGGATGGACAGGAGGGCAAGGCAGGCAACGCCCGCGAGGGTTCGGAGGATTCGGATCATCTTTACCGCCTTGGAGATGCAAAATGGAAGCGCAGATACGGGGCCCGGGCACAGCCCGATGCAGAGAACGATTTTCTCAACCGGTCAGGATGCATTCTTCTATCAACTGAGGGACAAAATCGCTGGCTTCCAAAAAGTGATGTTAGTTTAACCTTTCTTTGGACGCTGCGGTTCCCGGAAGATGCTTAATTTTCCGCGAGATATTTTTGTGGGAATGCGGTCCACATGGTCGATGGCGAGGGAGGCACGTTGCCAGTCAGACGGGCTACCGTGGCGTGCATCTTTCCGGGTGCGGGAGCGCTCCAAAAATTGGCTCCAAAAATTGGCTTGACTCTCGGCAGGCCACGGTCTACTCTGAGCCCAACTTCGGCAAATTATTGGCAACCCTCGCCAATCCGACCGCAGGCCCACAGACGATGCGTGGTGCTGCGCGGATTTCGTTACTCTGCCGGAGCCTCCCTCCAAGCAAATACAAGAGCAAGAGCAAGAGCAACGGCAAAGGCAACCGCAAAAGCGAAATGCGGGGATTCTTCGCTTCGCTCAGAATGACAAGCCAAAGCAGAATGGCGAACAGAAACTTCCTTCCATCCCTGGTGCAACATCCAACCCCTGCATATCCTGACGGAGGTCAGAAGACCACTTGATAAAAAAATCCCTGGAGATCACGCCTGGCATTGAGCCCCTGTACGGGACCCGCGACGAAAACCTTCGTTTACTGGAAGACGGCCTCCAGGTGCTGATCGATCTCCGGTCGGATGCGATCCATGTCACCGGAGCGGCGGAAGGCGTGGAGCGTGTGGAGCGCATCTTTGCCGACTACGAAAGTCTGCGCCGGTCGGGCGTGACGCTGCAGAACGGTGAGTTGAAGGGGATGCTGAAGCTGGTGATCGCGGATTCGGCGGTGACGCTGAAGTCGCTCGTGGATTCGGGACGGACGCGCTCGGCCGGGGTGAAGCGGATGGTGCAGCCGCGCTCGCCCAACCAGCGCAAGTATGTGGAGGCGATCGAACAGGGCGACATGACCTTTGGCATTGGCCCGGCGGGTACTGGCAAGACCTACCTGGCAGTGGCGATGGCCGTGTCGGCGCTGCTGGCAAAGAAGGTGAGCCGGATCATCCTGGTGCGACCCGCGGTGGAGGCCGGCGAGCGGCTGGGCTTCCTGCCGGGCAGCTTGCAGGAGAAAGTGGACCCGTACCTGCGGCCGCTGTACGACGCGCTCTACGACCTGCTGGACCAGGAGAAGGTGGACAAGCTGCTGGAGCGCAATGTGATTGAGGTGGCACCGCTGGCGTTTATGCGCGGGCGCACGCTGAACGAAGCCTTCATCATCATGGACGAAGCGCAGAACACCACCAACGAGCAGATGAAGATGTTTGTCACGCGCATGGGCAACGGGTCGAAGGCGGTGATTACCGGCGACCTGACACAGATCGATCTGCCCAATCCGAAGCGGTCCGGGCTGCTGGAGGCGTTGAGCGTGCTGGATGGGGTGGAAGGCATCAGCTTCTGCCACTTCGAGGATGTCGACGTGGTCCGCCACCACCTGGTGCAGCGGATTGTGCGGGCGTATGACAGCTATGGCCGCTCCCAGCAGCAGATGCCGCTGGAGTTAGGCGATTCAGGGATTCCGTCGGCGGGGCTGGGTGTTCCAGAGCCGCAGGCGAAACCTATCTTGAAGCCGCAATAGCGTCGAACGGATGCGATACCATCATCCACAGAGGGCCATCGTGCCCTCTGTTGACGTTTGGGACATGACCCAACTAGCCATGATTAACATTGAACCACCACAAACATTCGCCGATCTGGCCGGCTCCGGACTGTCGCGGGCGGCGCTTGGGCGCTATCTGGAACGGGCTCGCGCGGCGGTGGGACTGGACGGTGAGGTCCACGTGCTGCTGGCGGACGATGCCACGCTGAAGCGGCTGAACAAAGCCTTCCGCGGGAAGAACAAGGCGACGGACGTGCTGTCGTTTCCGGCAGCCGCGACCACTGTCTTCTTCGGCGATCCGGACGAGCCGGAGCTGGCGGGCGACCTGGCGATCTCGCTGGAGACGGCGGAGCGGCAGGCGAAGCGGTTTGGCCACTCGCTGCGCGACGAGGTGCGCGTTCTGCTGCTGCATGGTCTGCTGCACCTGGCCGGATTTGACCACGAGCGGGACTCGGGCGAGATGGCCGCGCTGGAACTGGAGCTGCGGCAGAAGCTGAAGCTGCCGACCAGCCTGATTGCGCGAGCGGGGAGCAAGCGTCCCGCACGGGTGCGCGGATGAACGAGGTTTACCACAACCTGGCCCTGGCGGTGCTGCTCACGATCCTGGCTATGGCGGCGTACGTGGACCGCGTGTACAGCGAGATGGGCAAGTTCCTGGCGCGCGAGTACCAGGACAACATCGATGCATGGACGCACACGGTGGAGCCGAAGCTGCACCTGGGGCGCGAGTCGATTGCGCTGTCCGCGTCTGTACTGCGGCAGTTGTCGCTGGCTACGATTGCGCTGATCGCAGGGCTGCGGCTGTACGTGGACGTGAAGTCGATGCCGCAGTTGGCGCACGCGCCCTCGGTGGAAGAGATCGCCGTAACCGGGTTCTTCCTGGTGCTGCTGATCCTGTTCTTCGACCGGCTGATTCCGCAACTGCTGTTTGCGCGGACCAAGGGACTGTGGATTGCCCACATCCGGCTGGCGCTGGAGGCGCTGTTCTACCTGATCCTGCCGGTAACGCTGACGCTGGGGTTGCTGCTGTCGATTGTGGCGCTGGCGGAGCCGGAGGACGCCGAAGAGCCGGAGCATCCGTCGGAGGCGATGGACGCGCTGCTGGAGGCGGGCGAGGAAGAGGGCATTCTGGAGGAGAGCGATCGCGAACTGGTGCGGTCTGCGGTGGAGTTTGGCGACAAGGTGGTGCGCGAGGTGATGACGCCGCGGCCGGAGATCTTCGCCGTGCCGGAGACGCTGCTGCTGAAGGATTTTCTGGAGATGCTGAAGGAGAGCTCTTTCTCCCGCGTGCCGGTATTTGCGGGCTCGCTGGACCAGGTGACGGGGATCGTGTTTGCCCGCGACCTGCTGCAGATTCGCGATGCAGATGCGGTGCAGCAGACGGTTGGACAGTTGCAGCGGCCCACTGCATTTGTGCCGGAGACCAAGAAGGTGGCGGAGCTGCTGCGCGAGATGCAGTACGAGAAGCAGCACATGCGCATGGTGATCGACGAGTACGGAGGAGTGGCCGGGCTGGTGACGATCGAGGACCTGCTGGAGGCGATCGTTGGTAGCATTGCGGACGAACACGACGAGCAGAACGCGGTCGACGAGCCGGTGCGCGAGGCGGATGGGCGGTTCGTGGTGCCGGGAAGCTTCGAAGTGTCACGGCTGCGCGAGCTGTTCGCCGACCAGTTGGAGACCGGGCCACGCGCGACGGAAGAGGCTGCGGCGGCGGACGAGCCGCTGCTGGAGATGGAAGCACCGCGGCTGGCGCTGCACCTGCCCCCAAACTACGAGGCGACAACCATCGGCGGGCTGGTGTCCGAGATTGCCGGGCACATACCGCTGCCCGGCGAAGTGATCGCCGAGGACGGGCTGCGGCTGGAGGTGCTGGCTTCCACTGACCGCAAGGTGGAGCGTGTGCGCGTGGGGCTGGTAGAGGTTGCGGCGGAATAGGTAATCAGGAGAGCTGCTCTAGCTGCACTTGCCGCGACACTTGATAGTGAATGGCTTCATGTCGATGGGCTGATTGAGGCGGATGTTGCTGTAGATTGCGGTGTCCGTGTCGCCGGAGGGGGCGAAGGACTCCAGCTTGAGCGAGACATCGCGAATGGGGTCGATCCAGATGGTGACGTGGCTGTAGTTGCTGCGCACACCGGGATCTTTGGAGACAAGGTCGAGCTTCTCGACCGAGACCGCTTTGCTGCCGTCGCTGATCTGCTCCGTGCCCTGGTCGGCGATCTCCCAGGCTTTGGCCAGGTCCGCGCCGGAGCCGCCGAAGCCGAGGGTGACGAAGGTGTCCGCCTTGGCCTGGTTGTTGCCGCCGGCGGAGGCACTGTCGATGTGGTTGGTGGCGGCGGTGTATAGGCGGATGGCGCCGTCCTTGTACTCCATGGTCTTGTCGTCGGGCTTGCCGGCCTGTAGGCGGAGGCCAACCTGGACGGAGCTGCCGGTGCGCAGGAAGTAGATGCTGCCGGACTCCGTGGTGGTGTCGTTGACGATCTTCTCCAGGTGCTCCTTGCGGACGTCGGCCTGGGCGGAATGGAAGGTCCGGCTGGCGGCGTCCATCTGGGCGAGCACGGTCTTCAGGCGGTCGGGCCTGGCCTGCGCGGCCTGTACGCGGACGAGCCTGCCGGCGGTGGCGGCGATGGCGAGTCCGGCGATGGCGAGCAGGGGAACGGTGCGGCGGGACTGGGGCATACAGGACAGCGGCATGGGCGACTTGCTCCGAAGGCTTGGACGCGCGGGCGGCGGAGAAAGCTGCACTAGCGGACGACCCAGGCGTTGTAGGCGACGATCTTGCCGTGCGAGTCCAGGACGGGCTCGACGTTCTGAATGGTCACGGCGCCGGAGATGGGCTCGACGACGCGGAGGATGGCCTCGCGGCGCTCCTGCTCGGACTGGCCGGCCTGCGGGCCGCCGGACATGTCTGCGCGGATCTGATACTTGAAGCGGGCATTGCCGTCGGACTGGCCGGCCTCTGCGACCAGAACCTCGCTGGACTGCAGCGCGACCGTCTCCACGGGACGGTCCTTGAAGTCGATGTAGTGCGGCGAGACGAACATAAAGATCAGGATGAGCGTGACCATTATGTCGAAGTGGATGCTGCCCCGTTCTTCGGTCCACCAGATGTAGCGGCTTATGATGTTCGGCAATGCGGTTTCCGTCCCTTTTCTACTGTACCCCAGCCGCCTGGGGAGGAGCTTGCGGGAGGTCGGGCGGATGCCAGAGACTATTGGATAGGGCATTTTGCGGCCATCAGCAGTCCGGAAGCGCGGCCTACAGAGCGGGCGCTTCTTTGTCGCGAACATGGCAGATTGTCGTCC
>Ga0302157_10002693_pt1 | contig 20483 bp, 18 predicted proteins | sample I_Bog_N3_3_FD_193502 | JGI IMG/M metagenome (GOLD analysis project Ga0302157, IMG submission 193502) | Peat permafrost microbial communities from Stordalen Mire near Abisko, Sweden - I_Bog_N3_3 | ecosystem: Environmental > Terrestrial > Soil > Wetlands > Peat | place: Sweden: Abisko, Stordalen... | reverse complement strand
CCTCAGGAACCTTAAGGGCCGGTCCGAAAAGCTGATAAGGTGCTGATGAGGTTGAATTTCCCCGATCACCCCGGTAATGCCTGACGGTGTTTCTGGGCCCACGAGACGTAAGGTGATGCATGATCCGCGGTTTTTTCCGACTTGTGGGGCTGTTGCTGCTGGCCGGCGGATTTGTCTTCATGGTCTATGACGGGGCCCGCTGGGTCGCCGATCAAACCCTGCGCTTCACCCGTTTTGGTCAATTCTGGAACGATGTTCACCAATCCAGCCAGCAGGCGTTCCGGGTCTGGGTCGAGGGTCATGCGCCCTGGCTCTGGAACAGTGTGGTCAGGGTCATCCTGGACCAGCCGGTTTTCGCCGTCATGGGAATCCTGGGTATCGTGCTGATGCTGGTGTTTCGGCCTCGCAAGCCCCTGATCGGTTATTCGCGGAACTGATTGGCAGGCGGCGTTGCCAGCCTTGTGTTGAGCCATCGGGCGCAGCGGGACTGCCCTGACCGGCGTGGAGACATATAATATATAAGGGTCCCGCTTTGAGTTCGAAGCCATCCCGCGGGGAGGTCGACCATGCTGTTCATGCGCAAAACCACCGCACTGCCGAGCGCCGCCGAGGCGCTGCCAGGCCGTTCCCAGCCGATCGCCACGGCCAGGAGCCATTTCGTCAACGGTCATCCGTTGCAGCCGCCCTATCCGCAGGGCCTGGAGCAGGCGGTGTTCGGGCTCGGCTGCTTCTGGGGAGCGGAGCGCAAATTCTGGGAGCTCGGCGATGGCGTCTTCACCACTGCGGTGGGCTACGCCGGCGGACACACCGCAAACCCCACTTACGAGGAGGTCTGCTCGGGGCGCACCGGCCATACCGAAGTGGTGCTGGTGGTGTTCGATCCGAACAAGATCTCCTACGATCAACTGCTCAAGACGTTCTGGGAAAGTCACAACCCGACCCAGGGCATGCGTCAGGGCAACGACGTCGGCACCCAGTATCGCTCCGCGGTCTATACCCTCAGCGACGCGCAGCGCAAAATCGCCGACGCCTCGAGGGCGGCCTACCAAAAGGCGCTGGCGGCCAAGGGACTGGGCGCCATCACCACGGAGATCGCGCCGGCGGGCGAATTCTATTTTGCCGAGGACTATCATCAGCAGTACCTGGCCAAGAATCCGGCCGGCTATTGCGGACTGGGCGGCACCGGGGTGTCGTGCCCGATCGGCGCCGGCGTCAGCGCCTGATCGCTGTTTCATCCCTCGCTGGCATGGAGCAGGGAGCTTCCTCTCGTTCCGGACGGCGTGCGCGAAAACGGTTTGTTAACCATAACGGGTGCAAAACTTGAGCTGTCTCGCCAAGAGGGATGGCCAAGGTGCGAGTTGCGCGCGCGTTTCGTTTGCCGATCACTGCCGCCATAGCCGCGCTCGCTCTGTCGGGCTGCATGCATGCGGCCGGCCCGGTCGCAGTGGCGCAGCCGCAGAGCGATCTCGATTCGCTGGCCTATGGTCCGGCTCCCGCGGGTTACGTCTCTCCGTCATCCGGTGCCGCCGATTCCGGTGGCGCCATCAGCGCGCTTCGCCATGCCTTTGCCGAGGCGCCGCGTCGGACTTATTACGCGCCGGCTCCCGCGGCTTATGCGGCCGCGCCAACGCCGGCGCCCTATGACGAGGCCTATCGGCTCGATGCCGGCGACAAGCTGCGGGTTGTGGTCTACGGCCAGGACGGTCTCACCAACACCTATGCGATCGACGCCGGCGGCTCCATCACCATGCCGCTGATCGGCGCGGTGCCGGCGCGCGGACGCACGCCGGCGAAGCTGGCGGCCGAGATTTCGGCCCGACTGCGTAACGGCTATATCCGCGATCCCTCGGTAGCAGTGGAAATCGAATCCTACCGGCCGTTCTTCATCCTGGGCGAAGTCGCGGCCCCCGGCCAATATCCCTACGTCCCCAATATGAGCGTGGAGAGCGCGGTGGCGATCGCCGGCGGCTTCTCGCCGCGGGCCCGGCGTGACAGCGTCACACTGACCCACACCGAGAATTCCGGGCCGATGCGCGTGGTGGTGCCGCTCGGCACCGCGCTCAGCCCCGGCGATACCGTGCTGGTCGGCGAGCGCTGGTTCTGACGAAGGACTATGTCATTCCGGGACACGCTTCTTAGCGTGAACCCGGAATCTCGAGATTCCCCGATTTGCAATTGCACATCTGAGGTTCGTGCTGACGCACGCCCCGGAATGACGGCAACAACTATCACTTCAGATGCTTGGCGAAAAATCCCATGCTGCGCGGCCAGGCGATGTCGGCGCTGGTCTTGTCGTAGCTGGCGCGTTCGTCGCAGTGGAAGCCGTGCTGGGCACCCGGATAGACGTGGACTTCGACGTCGGGCCGCTTGGCCTTGATGGTCTCGACATCGCTGAGCGGAATGCCGGCGTCCTTCTCGCCGAAATGAAGCTGGGTCGGCACCTCAGGCTTTTCGTCGGCGAAGCGCACGATGGCGCCGCCGTAATAGCCGATCGCCGCCTTGAGCCCCGACAGCCTGGTCGCCGCCGCATAGGCGATACTGCCGCCGAGGCAGAAGCCGATGATGCCGACCGGGCCGACATCCCTGACGGCGTCGATCGCCGCCTGGGTGTCGCGCAGCATCGCCGTCCAATCGGGGTTGGCGACGAACTTGCGGGCTACCGCGATCTCGTCCGGCGAATAGCCCGACGTGAAGCCGGGTTCGACGCGGTCGAAGATCGCCGGCGCGATCGCGACATAGCCCTCTCCCGCGAGCCGGTCGCAGACCGCGCGAATGTGGTGATTGACGCCGAATATTTCCTGGATCACCACCACCGCGCCCATGGGCGCACCGGCCGGGTCGGCGCGATAGCCGCCCAGTTGAAATTTGTCCGAAGCCGTCAGTTTGATGTCTTGTCCCACGGGTCATCCATTGGCTTGAGGGTTGAGGCGGAATGATGCGGGTGCGCTATTGCCACATCCAGTTGTGGCCCCAGTCGCCCTTCCAGCCGGCCAGCCGGCCGTCGCGGAATTGCAGATAGAGCCGGTCGTGGCGGTTGAACAGTCCGGCGCCGCCGACATTGCGGACCGCCAGATAGATTTCATCGCGGGGACCGCCGCTGACATGGCTGAGCGGCTCTCCCAGTGCGCGCGAGACCTCCGTCACGCCCATCCCGAAAACCAGCGGCGCGTCGTTCGACAAGGTCGAGGTGAAGGGCGCACGGGCTGCGGAACCGGGCGCCGGTTGCTGCGCCTGGGCGGCGGCGGGCTGCGTCGTGCAAGCCGCGATCAGCCACAACGCGGTGAACGCAACGCGCTTCATGTGCGGACCGGTCCTTCCTCCAATGCACCGCGAGGCAGTCCGGCGAGGAACGGCAACACCGCGTCGATGAACGCCTGCGGCTGGTCGATATTGACGGCGTGGCCGGCCGCCGGGATCACGACCTTCTTCGCTCCGGGAATCTTCGCCGCCATGTAGTCGGAGGCGGCGATAAAAGGCGCGTCGTCGGCGCCGACCACCACCAGCGACGGCACCTTGATGTCGGGCAGGGATTCGATCACGCGGGCATCGCGCTGGGCCAGCATGCCGCGCGCGGCCCGCGCCAGGCCCGAGGCGTCGCGATGGCTCACGCTGGAGCGCTCGCGGCTCAGCGATGTCAGCACCGCCAGACCCTCGCGCTCGAAGCGATCGCCGGTGTCGTGCGCGCGCCTGTTCCAGGTGTCGCGCGCGTCGTCCTTCTTGAAGCCCGGCCCGGTGTCGATGATCAGCAGCGCCCGCACCCGCTGCGGATGCGTGCGGTGGAAGGCAAGCGACATATAGCCCCCGAGCGAAAGGCCGCCGACGATGGCGCGGTCGGCGCCGACCTCGTCGAGCAGGGCGGCCATGTCCGCCACCGTCAGCGCTTCGCTATAGGCGGCGGGATCGGCGGGGTAGTCGGACTGGCCGTGGCCGCGCATATCCCACAACACCAATGTGTGATGTTCGGACAGCGCTTCGATCTGGCCCTGCCACATCGCCGATGTCGACGAGTAACCATGGGTCAAGAGCAGCGGCGGGCCGCTGCCGTACACCTCATAGTGGATCTTGACCCCCTCCCGATCGATCTCTGGCATTCCAACTTCCTGGCGGGTTCCCGATAAAGCTCCATCGTGGCTTTACTCTAGCGCGATCTGTCGCCCGGGGGGAACTGCCCAACGCCAAGGCGGCGGTCGGCGACGGACCCCGGGCATGGGCGCCAAAATCCATCGGCAACCCTGTCGCCCGCTCGTTGCCGCAGCGCACAATGCGGATTTCGAAATTTTTTTCTCCGTGCGCAATTCCAAATTGCGTTGCCACCGGATTGGAACACGATCATTCTTGCTGCCAAGGTCGGCATCGCCCGGTGGGTGCCGCACCATTCGATAAAGTGATCTGCCGCCGTAAGCGGCATCATCCACCGGCAGGGGAAGAGACCATGCCTAATCTCAACATCAATGGACGGAATATGTCCGTCGACGCGGCACCCGATACGCCGCTGCTGTGGGCCATTCGCGAGCAGCTGCAAATGACCGGCACGAAGTTCGGCTGCGGCGCCGGCCTGTGCGGCGCCTGCACGGTTCACGTCAACGGCGAAGCGGTGCGCTCCTGCCAGACGGCGCTGGGCGATGTCGCCGGCAAGAAGATCACCACCATCGAAGGCCTCAGCGCCAAGGGGGATCATCCCCTGCAGAAGGCGTGGATCGCCGAGCAGGTCCCGCAATGCGGATACTGCCAGTCCGGCCAGATCATGCAGGCGGCCTCATTGCTCGCCAAGAACGCCAACCCGACCAAGGAGGAAGTGGTGGCGCATATGGACGGCAATCTCTGCCGTTGCATGACCTATTCGCGGATTCAGAAGGCGATCCTGCGCGCGGCTTCCGAAATGCGCACCGCCTCCAACGCCGGCACCGAGCGGAGGGCAACATGAATACGCACGTGAAGATCACCAAGGATAATCCGGACCGCGAATCCGCGGATCTCAGCCGCCGCTCTTTCCTCGTCGGCACCGCCGCCGCAGGACTAGCGCTCGGCTATTCCGGCGTGCCCGGGATGCTGGGGGCCGACCAGGCGCTCGCCGCGCCTTCCAATTTCGATCCCAGCGTATGGTATTCGATCGCGCCGGACGGGATCGTCACGGTCACCTGCGGCAAGGCCGATATGGGCCAGCACATCGCTTCCACCATGGCGCAGATCATTGCCGAGGAACTCGGCGCCAGCTGGAAGGACATGCGGGTTCAGCTCGCCTCCAACGATCCGAAGTTCAACGATCCCGTGCTCGGTGCGCAGATCACCGGGGGCAGCTGGAGCACCATGATGAACTTCGACGCGATGAGCCGGGCGGGTGCCGCCGGGCGCATGGCATTGATCGACGCCGCGGCCTCCGCGATGGGCATGCCGCCCTTCTACAAGGGCGAACTGGTCGTCAGGGAGTCCACGATTTCAGATCCGAAGTCGAAGAAGTCGATGAGCTTCGCCGACATCGTCAAGAGCGGCAAGATCACCAAGACCTTCACACCCGAGGAACTCAAGGCGATCAAGCTGAAGACGCCCGACCAGTACACCATGATCGGGGTTTCGGTTCCGCAGCTCGATATCCCCTCGAAGACCAACGGCACCGCCAAATACGGCATCGACGTCATGCTGCCGGGCATGGTGTACGGCAAGATCGTCACGCCGCCGGTGCGTTATGGTGCGACCGTCAAGGCGGTCGACGACAGCGAGGCGAAGAAGGTGCCGGGCTTCATCCAGGCCGTCATCCTCGACGACAAGACCGCGACCACGACCGGCTGGGTGGTGGCGGTGGCCAACACCTACGCCAACGCCCGCAAGGCGGCGGACGCGCTGAAGATCAGCTATGACGGCGGCCCCAACGCCAAGCTGTCGAGCCAGTCGCTGCTCGACGAAGCCAAACGGCTGCAGGCGCTGGACGATTCCGGGCTGTTCTTCGTCAAGGACGGCGATACCGCGGCGGCGTTCGGCACCGCGGCCAAGGTGATGGAGGCGGAATACACCACCAGCATCAACATCCATGCGCCGATGGAACCGATGAACGCCACGGCGGAACTCAAGGGCGATATCTGGCACCTCTATTCCGGCAACCAGTTCGCGACGCGCTCCGGCGCGATCGCGGCGGGTGCGGCCGGGGTCGATCCCAAATTCGTCGTGATGCACCAGTCGTGGCTGGGCGGCGGCTTCGGCCGGCGTCTCGACGCCGACATGATGGTGCCGGCGGTGCAGGCGGCAAAAGCCGTCGGCAAGCCGGTCAAGGTCATCTACAGCCGCGAAAACGACATGACCATGGACTTCTCGCGTCCGCTGACGTTGCAGAAGATGAAGGCGGGCCTGGACGGTGACGGCAAGCTGATCGCGCTGAATCACGACGTGGTCAGCGCGTGGCCGACCAAGCGCTGGGGAATTCCCGATTTCCTCACGCCATCGGTCGACAAGAAGGGCGGTCTCGACGGCTTCACCGTGAACGGCGCGGACTTCTTCTACACCGTGCCCAATCACAACGTCCGCGCCATCCTCAACGAGATGGCGCATAGCGCCACCCCGTCGGGGCAGCTGCGTTCGGTGGCGCCCGGCTGGACCTTCTGGGCGGTCGAAAGCATGGTCGACGAACTCGCCCATGCCGTCGGCAAGGATCCCGCCCAGTACCGGATCGACATGCTCGACGGCAAGGGCGCCAATGCCGGTGGCGCGCAACGTCTGCGCAACACCCTGCTCGCTGCGATGGGCATGTCGGGCTACGGCACCAAGCAACTGCCCAAGGGCGAGGGCATGGGCGTGGCCTGCGTGTCGTCGCAGGAGCGGGCGAGCGCCAGCTGGACCGCCTGCGTGGCCCATGTCGCGGTCGCGCCGAACGGCGAGGTCAAGGTCAAGAAACTGACCGTGGCCACCGACGTCGGCACCCAGGTGCATCCCGACAACATCCGCGCCCAGGTCGAGGGCGCGGCGCTGTGGGGACTGTCGCTTGCGATGTACGAGAAGGCGACCTTGAAGGATGGCGGCATCGAGCAGACCAACTTCGACACCTACACGCCGCTGCGCATGAGCCAGGTGCCGGAAGTCGCCGTAAGCATCATCGCCAACGGCGAGAAGGCCACCGGCGTCGGCGAGCCGGCGGTGACGGTGATCGCGCCTGCGCTCGGCAACGCGATCTTCAATGCGGTCGGTGCCCGCGTCCGCTCGCTGCCGATCTCGGCAGAGGCGGTGAAGGGGGCGATGAACAAGGCGTAAGCCCGCCGCCGTTCCGACGATAGTCACGGTCCGCCGGGAGCATTGCTTCCGGCGGACTTTTTTGCGTCGTCGCGGTTCGAGCGCCGCGATCGGATCGCTAAAATTTTACAGGTCGAAAAGCCGAAGCATTCAGCATCCCCGTTAAGTTCGAGAGAATGCTTTGCCAGGTAGTGTCGGTCACTGGTTGCGACCCTGCGCTGACGAGGAACCATGACAGCTTCAGCCCACCTGACATCGCCCAGACGCCGGCTGCTGCTGGCGTCGGACCGCAGCGATCAAAGCAGCGAACTGGCCGGCATTCTGCGGCTGGTGGGCGAAGTCGATACCATCTCGACCGCGGAGATTCCCGAAATTCCCGCCGCCGATTGCTCGGGCATCGTGGTCGATATCAATCTGCGGTCGCCCGAAAACGTGCAGCGCGTCCGTAACCGGCTGCGCACCGACGCCTACCGCGCGGTGCCGCGGTTGTTCGTGCTGGCGGACGCCCTGCACCACGGCTCGATGCAGGCCTGGGCGCTCGGCGCCACCGACACGATCGCGCGGCCGTTCGACGAAGCGGACATCCTGCGGCGCATCCGCGCCGCGTTCCCGGACAGCGAACGGTTCGACGCCACCGATCGCGGCAAGGCCCTGAATAGGGGCGTCGAAGCCGCCCATGCGGTGATGGTCAAGATATTCAAGAAGCTTCCCGCCGGAGTTCCCCTCAAGTTCAGCGATATCGTGGAGGCCGAGGGCAAGATTCTCAAGGCCATCAAGCATTCGTCCCTGCGAGAATGGCTGACCACCGTCGGCTGTCACCACACCGACAGCTATCGCCATTGCCTGTTCGTCACCGGCTTCGCCGTCGCGTTCGCCCAGCACCTCGGCATGCGCGAGGACGACCAGCGACGCCTGGCGCGCGCCGCCCTGTTGCACGACGTCGGCAAGGCCTTCGTTCCGGTGGCGGTCCTCGACAAGCCGGATCCGCTCACCGAGGGCGAGATGATGGAAATGCGCCAGCATCCGCGCCGCGGCCACGACGCGCTCGCCGCGGAAGGCAGCTTCCCGCCGGAGATGCTGGACGTGGTCCTGCATCACCACGAACTGCTCGACGGCAGCGGGTATCCCGACCGCCTGCGCGGCAACGAGATCAGCGACATCGTGCGGCTGATCACGATCGTGGACATCTATTCGGCGCTGGTGGAGCAGCGGGCCTACCGTCTGCAGTATACCCACGCCAAGGCCTATTCGATCATGGAAGCCATGGGCGACAGGCTCGATCACCATTTACTGCAGGCGTTCCGCCCGGTGGCTTTCGGGCATTACTGACGGCGCGCCGCCCGTCATGCCGGATTGCCGGGCGGCGCTATTTCTCCTGCGGAGCCGCCATGTCGGCAAATGGCGCGTTCGCATAGACCACCTTGCCGCCGACCATGGTCAGCACCGAGCGGATCTTGCCGATCTCGCTCACCGGTACCGTCAGATAATCCGACGACAGCACCGCGAGGTCGGCGAGTTTGCCGGGCTCGAGCGTGCCGCGCGTGTCGTCATTGGCCTCGAACGCCGAATTGCGGGTGTACATCTCCAGCGCCTGACGCCGGCTCGGCGCTTCCGCGTCGCCGCGGGTCTTGACCCCGCCGATGGTGGTGCCGTCGAGATACCATTGCAGCGCCACGAACGGATTGTAGGAAGATACCCGGTGCGCGTCGGTGCCGCCGGCGACGGTGAGCCCGAGGCGCAGGGCGGTCGCGATCGGCGGCAACCCACGGGCTTTTTCGACGCCTTCCTCCTGCTGCAGCCGTTCGCCGCCGAAATAGGGGCCGTCCTGCACGCCCCAGATCAGCCCCAGCGTCTTCATTCGCTTCAGGTTGTCCTCGGTGGCGTTGTAGAGATGCAGCACGGTCCATCTGAGATCGCGCACCGGGTAGTCGCGTGCGATGTCCTCGACGATGTCGAGCAGCTCGTGCACGGTGCGGTCCGGATTCCAGTGCAGCTGGATGGTGTAGCCCTTCGAGGCGGCCCAGCGCAAAAGCTCCGCCAGCCTGGCCTTGCCGTCGGGCGTGATGTCGCCGTCGGTCCAGTCGGCCCAGATCAGGATTTCGCCGGGGCCGTTGAAGTGCAGCATGGAATCACCGAATCCCTGCGGCAACAGCTGCGTCAGGTTCTGCAGGTCGGCCAGTTCGCTGCCCGGCTTCGGCGCGCACAGGTGATAGGCAACCCGCAGCGTGAGCTGCTTGTCGTGCCACAGCTTGAACACCGCCTGGTAGTTGGCCGGATACATGCTGACCCCGCCGCCATCGACGATGCCGGTGACGCCAAGGCTGTTCATCTCGCGGAAGAATTTTTTCGAGCCCTCGACCTGCTGCTCGATGGTCGGCTTCGGCAGGTGGTCGAAAATCCTGCCGAGCGTATTGCCGTTGCCGATCACCACGCCGGTCGGGCGGTGGTCGGCGTCGCGTTCCAGCCTACCGCCGGGGGTCACATCGGAATCGTCGTGGATGTTCAGCGCCTCCATCGCCTTCGGCGTCAGCAGCAGCCAGTCGTAGAGATGCTGGATGTAGACCGGATTGTCGGGTGCTGCCTCGCTCACCTCGCGCGGGATCGGGCGGCGCTTCTCGGCGAATTGCTCCTCGGTCCAGCCGCCCGCCACCACGATCCATGATCCCGGCTTCTGGGCCTTGCCGGCCTGCCGGACTTTTTCCAGCGCTTCGCGCAGCGTCGGAACGCCGATCCAGTTGACCTCGGTGCCGAAGGTCAGCGCGGCGCGAATGCCGTGGATATGGCCGTCGGTCAATCCCGGGATGACGGTGCGGCCGCCGAGGTCGATCAGCCGGGCCTTGTCGCCCGCGAGCTTCCGCATCGCCGCATTGGTGCCGGTCGCCAGCACCTCGCCGTGGCCGATCGCGAGCGCCTCCCGCACCGAAAAATCGCCGTCGACAGTGACGATCCTGCCGTTGAACAGCACGCTATCGGCGCTTTGCGCGAAGGCGGGGTTTATCGTCAATGCGAGGGACAATGCCGCGAAAAGAGCAAGTCTGTTGCCGAGGCTCAGCATTCCGTCTCTCCGTTTTCAAGTCTCACGCCGTCATTGCGAGGAGCGTCAGCGACGAAGCAATCCATGCTTGCCTCGATGCTCCATGGATTGCTTCGCTGTCGCTCGCAATGACGGAGAAAACAGCGGGCTTGTCCTCTACCCCAGCATCTTGCGCAATTCCGCTTTCGCCACCTTCTCCAGCGTCGAGCGCGGCATCTCGTCGACGAAGTGGATTTCGCGGGGCACCTTGAAGTCCGCCAGCGCGTTGCGGCAGGCGGCCATGACGGTGTCGTGCAGGTCCTTCGGCGCGCGCGCGACGCCGGCGGCCGGAATGATGAACACCACCGGTACCTCATCCAGCATCGGATGTTTTTTCGCCACCACCGCGGCCTCGCGCACCCCGGGCACCACCGCGACCACCTGTTCGATCTCGGAGGCCGCGACGTTCTCGCCGCCGACCTTCAGCATGTCCTTGGCGCGATCGCCGAATTTTATGAATCCGTGGTCGAGCAGGGTGACGCGGTCGCCGGTGATGAAATAGCCGGGCTCATCAAAACTCTCCCGCGTGGCCTTCTCGTTGTGCAGGTACTCCTTGAACAGCGACAGGCCGGGAATGCCCTTGATCAGCAGATTGCCGGTGCCGCCGGGCCTGGTCGGCGCGCCGTCGTCGTCGGTGACCCGGATTGCATATTCCGTTGCCGCGCGCCCGATCGCCATCGGCGTATTGGGCTGGTCGACCTCGCCGACGATGCCGTGGGTGATGGTTTCGGTCATGCCCCACCAGCCGATGATCTTGATGCCGAAGGCGGCAAACGGCGGCGGCTCGCAGACCGCGGTGCCCCACAGCCGGAACGTATGTTGCTTCGGGATTTCGTGCTCCAGCAGCGCCTTCATGCAGAACGGGATGGTCGAGGTCCAGGTGCAGCGGTGCTCCGCGGCGACGTTCCAGAACCGGCTGGCGGAAAACCGCGGCTGGATCACGCAAGTCGATCCCACCCACAGGCTCGCCAGCATGGAGTAGGCCAGCGCGTTGGTGTGAAACAGCGGCAGATAGGTCTGGTGCACGTCGTGGGCATGCAGATCCTCGTGCGCGGCATTGACCTTGGCGCCCCACAGCGCATTGGCCTGGGTCCACAGTACCGCCTTCGGGCGCGACGTGGTGCCGGAAGTATATTGCACGCTGCAGGGCGCGGAAGGATCGGTGGCGCGGCGCGGCCGGTCGGCGCTGTCGGCGAACAGGGCCTCGAAACTGTCGCCGCGCTGCGGGGCGGTGCCCGGCGCGGGCGCAGTGCCGGCGTCGTGCGCGATCACCGCCATCCAGCGCAGGTTGCGGCCATGCGCCGAGAGCATTTCGGCATAGGCCGGCTGCGTGATCGCGGCCACCGCGCCGCAATGATTGGCGAAATATTCCATTTCGGCCGGCGCCGAGCGGGTATTGGTGGTCACCGCAATGGCGCCGAGTTCGACGCAGGCGAACCAGGCCAGCATGGCCTCGATGCAATTGTCCAGATGAATCAGCACGAATTCGCCGGGCTTGATGCCGCGCGCAACAAGGCCGGCGGCCAGCGCGCCGACCCGGTCGTGAAATTCGCCGTAACTCCAGCTCCGCGCCGGCGCATCGAACGGCGCCCAGATCAGGAACGGGTGGTCGCGGCGGCTCTGGCCGCGCATCCGCAGCAGCCACGGCACGTCCATCCCGGCAAACGGTCCGACGACGCCCGGCGCCTGTGATTCCAGCATCAAAATCCTCCCGCGCAGCCTTGTCGGCTGTTGCCATCGTTTTGTTGAGGGCAGTTCTGCCATTGGACGGCGCGCGGAGCAAATCGCAACGCGGCGTCACCCTCTGCCCGTCATTGCCAACGGGTCGCGCGAATGCGCGACCGATGTCAGGCTCCGCGAAACAACCAGAGAAGGCGAAGACTTGGTCGCCCGCAACGGTTGACAAGAAATCGACCCCTATATAGACTTTTCTACTATGGGGAAGGAACCTCGGCTTTCGACGCAAACCATCAAGGTGCTTGGCGCCTTGCTGACCGGCACCACCGATGAACTGTCGGGAGCAGAAATCTCAAGACGCACTAGCCTGGCCTCAGGAACCCTTTATCCAATTCTGGCGCGGCTTGAAGACGCGGGCTGGCTACAGAGCCGATGGGAGGCAGGACGCGCCACCGATCTAGGCCGGCCGCGCCGGCGTTATTATAGAGTCACCGCAGAAGGCTCGAAGAACGTACAGGCGTTGGTTCGTGATCTAACCCCTGCTGCGGGGAGGCTCGCATGGAGCTGATCGGGCTGGTTCTACTTGCCATCCTCGGGATACTCGCTGCGACGTTCTCGAAGCTGCTTTCGGACGAGTTCAAGGCTTGGGTTCCACGGCTCATTCAGTGGACTATCAAGGCCGCTGTTGCGCGGCTTCCGAGCGAAAAGCGCGAGCGGTTCGCGGAAGAGTGGCCGAGCCACGTGAACGAAATTCCGGGCGACATCAGCAAGCTGCTTGTCGCAGCGGGATTCCTGCTTGCTTCCTGGAGGATTTCGCGCCTTCCGTTCGAATTCGCGAAGCGAACGATTGACCTGGCCGTTTCGTTCCTCTTGATCGTCTTGCTCTCCCCGGTGCTGCTGCTGATAGCCGCAGTCATCGCCATCGATGCAGGTAGTCCGGTTATTTTCATTCAGATGCGCGCCGGCAAGGGCGGCAAGCCGTTTCGCGTCTTCAAATTTCGTACGCTCGGGATTGGCGAACCCGGCACCCCGAGAATTACGCGCGTTGGCCGGCTTGTGCGCAAGCTGAACCTCGATGAGTTGCCGCAATTGATAAATGTATTTCGCGGCGACATGTCGATCGTCGGGCCGCGATCCTGGCTCGCAGACCACGAAAGTGCAGCCCTGATGCTGCGCGGCGATATCAAGCCCGGACTTACCGGCTTGGCGGAGTTGAACGATGAAGGTGATCGGGCTGACCCGCTCGTCAAGAAGAGCCGGATCGAACGCGACCTGTTCTACATCGACAATCGCTCGATCCTGCTTGACCTGAAGATCCTCATCAAGACTATCGCGAAACTATTCAAATGATCGCCGGAAGCGGTTGCTTCCGGCTACGGCTGGATCTCGATATCTCACGTTTTGTCTCGAGCCGCCTCGTCCCGATACGATGAAATCTCGATCAGGCTGCCATCGGGGTCGCGGCAATAGACCGACCGCAGCACCCCGCGGGCGCCCTGTCTGTCCACCGGGCCTTCCTCGATCGCCACGCCATGCGCCTTCAGGTGCGCCACCACTTCGTCCGTCGTGCTCGAGGTGAGAAAGCAGAGATCGTCGCTGCCGGCGGTCTCGTGGTCCGCGGTGAACCACTCGACCTTGTCGGCGTCGCGCGGCCTCACGTTGATTTTCTGGTTGCCGAACACCAGCGAGGTCCGCGCCGTCTTGCCATGGCCGGGGTCGAACACCCGGACCTCCATGCCTAGGATCCTTTGGTACCATTGCGCGGTGCGCGCGACGTCGCTGACATTGATGACGAGATGATCGATCGCGCTGATCCTGACAGTCATGAACTCATCCTTTGGTCGCGTTCCGCCGCGCGCCGTAACTCTGGCCGCCTCGGGCTTTGTTTGTTACAACCCGCTGAATTCGTCAATTCAACAACAAAGAGCCGGACTTCGTGTCACGGCTCGCAGGGAGGAAGCCGCATGACGTCACGCCGCGCCGCGATGGGTGTTCTTGCAATCGGGCTGTCGGCGCTGGCCTGGCCGGCCGGCAGCGCCTCGGCCCTGGACTATCCGACGCGGCCGGTTCGCTTCGTGGTCGGCTACCCGCCGGGCGGAGCGACCGATATTCTGGCGCGGCTGATCGGCCAGCGACTGTCCGAGAAGCTCGGCCAGCAGTTCTTCATCGAGAACAAGCCCGGCGCCGGCAACAACATCGGCACCGAGGCGGTGGTGAACGCGGCGCCCGACGGCTACACCGTGCTACTGGTGAATCCGGCGAACTACATCAACGCCTCGCTCTACACCAACCTGAAATTCAATTTCGTCCGCGACATCGCGCCGGTGGCGGCGTTCAACCGCGTGCCGAACGTGATGACGGTCGCCCCGGACGTGCCGGCCAGGACGGTGGCCGAGTTCATCGCCTATGTGAATGCCAATCCGGGCCATGTGAACATGGCCTCGTCGGGCAACGGCACCTCGGTGCACCTGTCCGGCGAATTGTTCATGGCGATGTCGGGCGCGAAGATGGTGCACGTGCCGTATCGGGGCGCAGCACCCGCCATCACCGATATGCTCGGCAATCGCGTCCAGGTGATCTTCGACAACATGCCCTCGATCATCGGACATATCGCCCCCGGCGGCCTGCGCGCGCTCGCGGTGACGACCGCGACGCGGTCGCCGGAATTGCCTGACGTGCCGACGGTCGCCGAAACCGTTCCGGGCTACGAGGCGAGCGCGCTGTTCGGCATGGGCGCGCCGAGCAAGACTCCGCCGGAGATCATCGAGAAGTTGAACAAGGAGATCAACGCGGTGCTGGCCGAGCCGGAAACCAGGAAGCGCCTGATCGAACTCGGCGGCGAGCCGCTGATCGGCACGCCGGAGGCGTTCGGCGCGATGATTTCGGCGGAGACCGAGAAATGGGAGAAGGTGGTCAAGTTTTCCGGCGCCAAGGTGGAATAGCGCCGCGGGAGCCCGCGGCCGCGGGTGCCGGTTCGAACTTTCATTGCGATTGAGGCCGGCGAAGCGGCTTGACTGGCGTCCGCCTGCATCTATACTAAACCTTATGGTTGAGTATAACGATCAATCGCTGGACCGTACCTTCGCAGCGCTCGCGGACCCGACCCGGCGCGCGCTGCTGGCGCGGCTCGGCCAGCGCGACAGCCTCTCGGTGAGCGAGCTGGCGCAACCCTTTTCGATGTCGCTGCCGGCGATCATGAAGCATCTCGACGTGCTGTCGGATGCGGGATTGGTCGCGCGCGCCAAGACCGGCCGCATAGTGGCGTGCCGGCTGACTGCGGCGCCGATGGAGCAGGCGACGGAGTGGCTCAATCGCTACCAGCGCTTCTGGTCGGAAAACCTCGATCGCCTTGCTGCTTTTGTAGAGGAAGACTCATGGCCGCCAAACCAGCCGCTGCCGGCCTCGTCAGCAGACCAAGCCTCACCTTCAAGCGCCGCCTCAACGCGCCGCCGGAAAAAGTCTACGCGGCTTGGACGGATCCCGAAAAAATAGCGCGATGGTTCGCGCCGGCCTCGGCCAGCCCGGCCAGCGGGCGGGCCTCGATCGACGCGCGGGTCGGCGGCCGCTATTGCGTCGGCTTCACGCTGCAGGGCGGCGAGCCATTCGAGGTCAGCGGGGTCTATCGCGAGGTGGTGCCGAACCGGCGGCTGGTGTTCAGCTGGGCCTGGCATTCGACGCCGGAGCGCGAATCGCTGGTGACAGTGCAGCTCGAGCCCGACGGCGGCGGCACGCTGCTGACCCTGCATCATGAGCAATTGTTCGATCAGGCCGCCTGCGACAGCCATGAGCGCGGCTGGAACAACGCGCTCGACAAGCTCGAGCAAGAGGTCGCCTGAAACCTGTCAAAGAGGGAGCCGGCCATGCAACCGCACCAGATCGTCTCGCGTCAGGAATGGATCGCCGCGCGCAAAGCGCTCCTCGCCAAAGAGAAGGAATTCACGCGCGCGCGCGACCGGTTGAACGAGCAGCGGCGCGCGCTGCCTTGGGTCAAGGTCGACAAGGCTTACGCGTTCGACGGCCCCCGGGGCAAAGCGACGCTGCCCGACCTGTTCGCCGGCCGCAGCCAGCTCATCGTGCAGCATTTCATGTTCGCGTCCGACTGGAACGAGGGCTGCAAGAGCTGTTCGTTCTGGGCCGACGGCTTCGAGCGTATGATTCCGCATCTGGCCGCGCGCGACACCACGCTGGTGGCGGTTTCGCGCGGGGCGCTGCCCAAGCTCGAAGCCTTCAGAGTGCGGATGGGCTGGACGTTCGACTGGTTTTCCTCGGCGGCGAACGATTTCAATTTCGACCACGCTGTCTCATTCACGCCCGACGAGATCAAATCCGGCGCCAAGATCTATAATTTCGCCACATCCGGCTTCGGCGTCGAGGAGGCCCCCGGCATCAGCGTGTTCTATCGCGACGAGGCGGCAAACGTCTTCCACACCTATTCGTGTTTCGCCCGCGGCCTCGACATGATGAATGCCGCCTACCACTACCTCGATCTGACCCCGCTCGGCCGCCACGAGGAGGGCTTGCCCTACCCGATGGACTGGCTGCGGTTGCGCGACCGCTATCAGCCGGCGGCGGACGCGGCGGAATGCTGCCGGAGCTGATTTCGCCGAACGAGCCTGCGCCGCGGCCGGCCCGGCCTGCATTACTCCGCAGAACTACGCCCCCCGAATTAAGGGTCGCTTAGGGCTCTTTTGCAACGGTAAAGCGCCATTTCAGTTGGTGCCGATTCGCATGCGATCCCCGGCAAACCCGCGACCGATAGGGGACAGGGCGCCCCACCCTCCGCGCAAGCCCGACAGGGACCGGCGTATTCCATTGGAAGAAATCGAATGAAGAATCTGACGCTGAGCATCCGCGCCAAGATGATGGTCGCGGTCATGGTGCCGATCCTCGCCATGATCTGCTTTGCAATCTTCGATGTCCTGAGCCAGCGCGAAAGCCTTACCGAGGACCGCAAGGTCCATGTCCGTCAAATGGTCGAGACAGGGGTCTCGATCCTCGCGCATTACCATTCCCTGGCGGAAAAGGGCCAATTGACCGATGCCGAAGCGCGCGACCGCGCCAAGGACGTGATCCGCGACATCCGGTATGGCAAGGGCGACTTTCTCTTTGCCTATCGTTCGGACGGCATCACCGAAGTCGTCGGAACCGCGCCGCAGCTGGAAGGCAAGCAGCGCATGGACGTCACCGACAGCAACGGCGTTCCCTATGTCAAACTGCTGATCGGGCTGGCCAAGGCCGGCGGCGGCTTTGTCGCCTACAGCTTTCCCCGCAGTGCTAACGACCAGGGCGACCAGCGAAAAATCTCGACCGCGATGTATTATGCGCCCTGGGACATGGTGGTGGGCAGCGGCGTCTATATCGGCGACATCGATGAGGCGTTCCGGAGCCAGCTCACCCGTGTCGGCGTCATTCTCGCTTTGTCGATCGTCGCCATCGTCGCCTTCTCCATATTCCTGGTGGGGACCATCACCCGTCCGCTTTCGCGGGTCACCGGCCTGATCGAACGCCTGGCCCAGGGCGACCGCGAGATCTCGGTCCCCTATACGGAAAAGCAGGACGAGGTCGGCAAGCTGGCGCGGGCGCTCGACGTCTTCCGCCGCCAGGCGATCACGCTGGAACAGCAGACCGGGGAACAGCGACAGGCCGAGGTCCGCAATGCCGAGTCCATGGCCGCGGAGCGGCGCAGCATCGCCGGCGATTTCGAGGCGCGGGTGATGGATCTCATTACCGGCAGTTTCGCCTCCAGCAGTGACATGCACGGCACCGCCAAGAGCATGTCGGATGTGGCCAACCAGGCGCTATCGCAGGCCGGTTCGGCGGCCGCGGCTGCAGCTGCGGCCACCAGCAATGTCGAAAGCGTAGCTGCCGCATCGGAGGAGCTTTGCGCCTCGATCTCGGAAATCAGCCGGCAGGTTACGGAATCGGCCCGGATTTCCGCTGATGCCGCCAAGGAAACCCAATGCATCAACGCGATGATGGCCGACCTCGCCGCGGCCGCCGGACGGATCGGCGAAGTGGTCAAGCTGGTCAATGACATTGCCAGTCAGACCAACCTGCTCGCGCTGAACGCCACCATCGAGGCGGCGCGCGCCGGCGAGGCCGGCAGGGGATTTGCCGTGGTGGCGGGCGAAGTGAAGTCGCTGGCCACCCAGACGGCGGGGGCCACCGGCGAGATCACCACCCAGATCGGCGCGGTCCAGGCGGAAACCGAACGCGCCGTTCAGGCGATCCGCAACATCGGGGTCGTCATCGAACAGGTCAGCCAGATTTCATCGGGAATCGCCGCGGCGGTGGAGCAACAGGGCGCCGCCACCAAGGAAATCTCCCGCAGCGTCAGCCAGGCCGCGAGCGGCACCAACCAGGTGTCGACGAATGTCAGCGGCCTCACCCAGGCCGCCGCCGCGACCGAAACCGTCGCCAAGAAAGTGCTGACCGCGGCGGCCGATCAGGCCGACTATGCCGAAAGGTTGCGCTCGGAGATCAACGGCTTTCTGACCAAGATGCGGGCGTAGAAGCCGCTCGTATCCGGTCACGATTGCGGATTTGGCGCAGCTATCCCGCGGCCGGCCCGGCCTATTCGCCCGCGATGGCGCGGTCGATGGCGTCGATCAGGACCTGGGTCTCGATGAATTTCAGTCGCGCCCGCTCGGCCTTGTCGCGGTCGAACGGCGCGGCCAGCGTCTTGGCGAAGGCGTCGCGGTCGTCGGCCATGCGCTCCCGCGCCTTTTTCAGCGTCTCAAGTCGCTCGCTCATGTCGGTTCGCTTTCTGATCCAGGCGCGCCATGGACGCGACGGAGCGTCAGGCCGACCGCCATTTCCGGGCTTGGTGCACGGCGCCGGATCGCAGTCGTGGAGTCCATTGGCGCACCCGACACGATTCGAACGTGTGACCTTTGCCTTCGGAGGGCAACGCTCTATCCAGCTGAGCTACGGGTGCGTAGGGGGTCCATTTAGCCGATTGCCCGGGCCTCGGCAATGTCCTTTGGGAGGCTGAGGAGGGGGGTGGAGCAAGGCCCGAAAGGCGCAGGTCACACCTTCGAATCGTGTCGGGCGTGCCAGAAAAGCATGGGCCGAGGGTGCCGGGACCGTGGCGGGCGATTTCCTGGGGCGGAAGGGGGTGCCTTTGCGTTCGAGGATCGAGGAAGTCCGTCTTGCGGGCGAATTAGGAAAAGGTCAGGCTGCAGATAAACAAAGGCGCGAATTCGAGCGCAGGGCACGATCTTTCGTGGGGATGAAATTTTCAATGGCTGGGCACAAGGAATCGATCGAGCGGCGCACAATTGCCAAGGTTTCGTGGCGGCTGCTTCCGCTGGTCGCGCTAGCCTATTGCATCGCCTATATCGACCGTAGCAACATCTCCTTCGCTGCGCTCACCATGAACAAGGATCTCGGCTTCAGCGCCTACATCTACGGCTGGGGTGCAGGGATTTTCTTCTTCAGCTATTTCCTGTTCGAGATCCCGAGCAACCTGATCCTGGAGAAAGTCGGCGCGCGGATCTGGATCGCGCGCATCATGATCACCTGGGGCATTATTTCCGGCCTCACCGCCTTCGTCACGGGAACCACGAGCTTCATGATCGTCCGCTTCCTGCTCGGCGCTGCCGAAGCTGGCTTCTTTCCCGGCATGATTCTCTACTTCACATACTGGTTCCCGTCAGAGTATCGCGGCCGAATGATATCGACCCTGTTCATCGCGCAACCGGTCGCAAACGCGGTTGCCTCGATCGCCTCCGCAGCGGTCCTCGAAATGGACGGGATGCTCGGACTAAAGGGCTGGCAGTGGATTTTCATTATCGAGGCTTTACCCGCCTTGCTGCTCGGTCTTGTCGTGCTCAAGGCGATGACGGACCGCCCGGTGCTTGCCGACTGGCTTGCGCCCGAGGAAAAGGTCTGGCTGCAGGCGCGGATCGACGGAGAGAACCGGCAGGTTGAGAGCGCAGGCCGCCTGACCTTGCTGGCGGCGCTCGGCGATCCGCGCGTGCTCGCGCTGTCGATAATTTATCTGATGAGCGTGACCGCGAACTACGGCATCGTGTTCTTCATGCCGCAGATCATCAAAGGCATCGGCCTTACCAACATGATGACCGGATTGGTGTCGTCGATACCTTATATCATCGGCACCGTCGGTCTGATCGCCTGGGGCTGGTCGTCGGATCGCAGCAAGGAGCGCCGCTGGCACTTGATCGCCGCATCGACCGTTGGCGCCCTTGGTCTTGCCTTCGCCGCCTGGTCCGGCGCTTCCTATTGGGCGCTGATCGGGATGTCGGCGGCGACCGTCGGCATCTACGGTTCGCGCGCTGCGTTCTGGCCGATGCCGTCGATCTTCCTCACCGGCACGGCCGCAGCGGGAGCGATCGCGATGATCAACGCGATCGGCAACCTCGGCGGCTATTTTGGTCCCTTCATCGTTGGCTGGATCAAGGATTCTTCCGGCAAATTCGAGGCTGGTCTGTATTTCCTTGCCGCCTGCTCGATGGCTTGCGCCGTAATCGCGTTTTTCGCCGTGAGAGCGGCCGGT